>RCUH01000364.1_pt1 | contig 51031 bp, 29 predicted proteins | sample 2166191 | NCBI WGS metagenome assembly RCUH01 (sample SAMN09932848, study PRJNA488358) | compost metagenome | feature: garden; material: soil; isolation source: compost soil in an enriched community after 214 h of incubation | place: Germany: Experimental Botanical Garden Goettingen | collected... | reverse complement strand
AGAAAGCCGGTAGTCCAATAGACTATCGGCTTTTCTTGTTTATAAGGTTTTTTGAAGAACTGTATTCGACCCCTCTTATTTTAATGGCTCCCGCCATTTCCGTTTAACATGTCGCAGTTCCGTTGAACTTGTAATTAGAACGACACCATTAATATCCCTTCTAATGGGCTTATCCGGCCTCTAAATCGATTAAATCCCTTGAGAGCATGTATGACCTCGAAATGAACCAGGGTTCTAATACCTCTCATTAATGATTTTTCCAGATAGGTATTCGGATTGTGGAACATGAGAGCTAATACAAGAACAAAAAAGTTTAAAGAGGGATTTCCAATGTAATTTGTTAACATTGTTTTGAAATTGAAAAGACTTTAGAACGAGCGATAAGTGATGACTGTTTATAGCAAGCTTCCAGATACTGAGTTGACCACTTTATTGAAAGATGGTGACCAATTCGCGTTTACTGAGATCTATAATAGACATTGGAAGCTTATTTATGCGCATGTCTATAAGATGCTAAGGGACGAGGATGATGCTAAGGATGTTGTTCAGGAAGTTTTCGGCAATTTATGGATTAGGGCGGCCTCAATAAAAAGTACGGCTAATGTTTCTGGCTTGCTGTATATCGCTGCTAGGAACAAGGTATTTGACCTTATCGGGAAAAATAAAGTGCGAGCTGACTATATTGGAGAGATCGCCAGCTTTATGTCTGACTCGGGCAATGCTCAAATGGATACCATTGATGAAAAGCGGATTCTTGAAATTCTGGAAAGAGAGATCCAAAAGTTACCTCCAAAAATGCGGGAGATCTTTGAGCTGAGCAGAAAGGAAAACTTGTCTCATAAAGAAATAGCTTCTAAACTGAATATCTCGGAACAAACGGTTAAAAAACAGGTTCAGAATGCCTTAAAAGTGATTAAGCCGAAGCTTAACGATATGGGTATTAGTATTGCATTTTTGTTGCTACTGCGTTAATGACAAATTATTTTGAATTTCTTCTACCCCCAACTTTAGTCTCGCCCGTTTACCTGTAAATGATTTCCCAACAAGATGGATAAGCAAAGGGCAAGAGAATTGGTTCGAAAGTATAATCAGGGATTGGCAACGGCTGGAGAAAGGGCCTTGCTGGAGAACTGGTATATGCAAAAATCCGATAACCTTCATCTTGAAGACAATGAGATTGATTTTGAACGAATAGAAGGGGAATTAAGAACAGGTACACTTAATCGTGCAGGTCTTCATCAGCAGATCCTTAAAGCGAAACGCTTTAAGCTGTGGCCTCGTATCGCTGTTGCAGCCGCGCTAATTTTAATTGTCGGTGTTGGTTTGTTGCACTTTGTGAACGAATCGGGTAGGTTCAATTCAAATCAGAATCTGGCAAATCACAACGATATTGTAGCAGGTTCAAATAAAGCCATTTTAACACTCGCAAACGGTCAAAAGATCATATTGGCAGATGCTAAAAATGGAGAACTGGCCAATGAAGATGACGCCATCATCAGAAAAACCGCTGAAGGACAGGTGGTATACAATGGTAAAACTACAAATGAAGTTGAATCGGTATTCAATACGATATCAACACCAAGGGGAGGCCAATACACTTTGACGTTATCTGATGGAACAAAGGTGATTTTAAATGCAGCTTCTTCCTTGAAATATCCAACCGGATTTAAAGGGAAGGATAGAATCGTTGAGTTAGAGGGCGAAGGTTATTTTGAAGTAGCACATAACAAAGCACAACCGTTTAAAGTAATTAGCAGAGGTCAGACCGTAGAGGTGCTGGGGACGCATTTTAACATCAATTCCTATACCGATGAACCAAGTGTAAAGACTACGCTTCTGGAGGGCAGTGTGGATGTTAATGGAACCCTCCTTAAACCTAATCAGCAAGCTATTTTGACTGCCAATAATAAAATAAATGTGATGAATGTTGATGCTGATGATGCGGTAGCATGGAAAGATGGGCTATTTAAGTTTGAACATACTGATATGAGAACTTCAATGCGTCAAATAGCCCGCTGGTACGATGTAGAAGTTGTGTACGAAGGCAATGTTAAGGATGAACAGTTTTACGGGAAAATTGACAGGAGCTATACCCTTGCTGAGGTCCTTAAGGTGCTAAAACTTGGTAAAGTGAACTTTAGAATAGAAGGAAGGAAAATAATTGTGATGCCGCAGTAATACAGAGCATTGAATACTAAAATAGAATCAACTAAATCATAAATAACCTAAAACCAAAACCAACCAAAATGATGAAACTTCTACAAAAAAGCGGCTAAGCTTGCTATGGGGTAGCTATGTATAATAAAGCCCGGAGAAGGCTTCGACACTTTTCTCCGGACTGTTGCCTGGGTTACCCAAATCCGATAAAATCGGAATGATGAATAATTCTTGAAAACTAATCCAAACCCAAACAATACAAACGTATGAATTTATACTCATATGCTAAAGCTCCCATGGAATCAGGGCGGCGAATGCGTAAAATCATTATGGTAATGAAACTGATTTTTTTCATAATCACCATCGCTTGTGTGCAGGTATCGGCTATTGGGTACTCGCAAAATGTAAATATTAAACAAAAAGACGTGACCCTAACTGCTGTTTTTTCTACCATAGAAATGCAAACTGGTTATAGCTTCTTCTGGAAAAATGAAGACTTGACCAAAATTAAGGTCGATGTGAAATTACAAAATGCTTCTTTGGAAGAAGCGCTTAAAGAGGTGTTTAAGGGCCTTCCATTAACCTATTCTATATTGAAAAAATCAATTGTGGTACAGGCGAAGGAACCAGGTCTTTTAGATAAAGTTGCCAATATCTTTGACGGGATGGACATTGCCGGACTCGTTCTTGACTCAGATAATAATATGCTCTCGGGAGCAAGTGTGTCAATAAAAGGTTCACGAAGGAGCACGCTGACAAATTCTAAAGGACAGTTTACGATGACTGATGTTCCCAAAGACGCTATATTACAGATTTCTTACATAGGATATGTAACAAAAGAAGTTAGGGCAATGGATAACCTGATTGGGATAAAACTGGAATTGAGTAACTCTAAATTAGATGAGGTACAGGTAATGGCATACGGTAAAACCAATAAGCGTTTGTCTACAGGTAATATTTCCACCATTACAGCAGCAGAAATAGAAAAACAACCGGTAATGAATCCGTTATTGGCTTTGGTTGGCCGTGTACCCGGTATGGTGGTTACACCAACCAATGGTTATGCCAGTAGTCCGGTAAAAATAGAGATCAGGGGTAGAAAAACCATAAACTCAAAATTCGTTTCCGAACCACTGTATATTTTAGATGGTGTTCCAATTACCACACTGGAACTCAATGATGCGTCAGATTATGACAGGGGATCTTCAGGTGTGGTTCAGAGCGGCATGTCTCCGGCAGGAGGCCAAAGTCCTCTTTTTAGCTTAAGCCCAAGTGATATAGAAAGTATTGAAGTCCTGAAGGATGGAGATGCAACGGCAATTTATGGCTCCAGGGCTGCAAATGGTGTGATTCTGATCACCACCAAAAAAGGAAAGGCAGGTGCCACCTCATTTACGGCTAATGTGTCGGGAGCAATAACTGCGGTTACGAAACATTGGGACTTACTGAATACTGAACAGTATCTGGAACTGAGAAGAGAGGCTTTTAGGAACGATGGGATCACACCTACAGTTCTAAATGCTCCTGATTTGTTTAAATGGGATACAAATAGATATACCGATTGGCAAAAGAAGCTTTGGGGCAACCTGGGAAAACAAACATCAGCGATTATGACTTTATCTGGTGGTGATGCACAAACGCAGTTCAGGTTAAGTGGTAATTATGGTAGGCAAACTGAAGTGCTCACCGAAAGCGGAAGCAATCAACGGGGAACTTTGTCGCTTAACCTGGGCCACAATTCAGGCGATAGAAAGTTTAAAGTGAATTTCACCGCATTATATGGTTATACCTCAGTAAATACAATTCCAACACCGAGCGCAGTGCTTGTAGCACCTAATGCCCCGGAAATTTACGATGCCGATGGGAACCTGAACTTTTCGGAATGGAGATATGGAGCTGATAATAGCACTGCAGCATTTCCTTTCGCCTCTTTGGAAAATCCATATACCTCCAGTACGCAGTCGTTAAATACCAACATGCAGATAGGTTATGAGATACTCAGTAACCTGACTTTCTCTACCAAGTTCGGTTACAATTTCTATATAAACAACAGTCAAACGCTCAATACACTTGCCGGGCAGGATCCCGCAGGTGTGCCCATGGGCATGAATTTTACGGGAGCAACAACTAATGCCAACTGGATTATTGAACCTCAGTTAGATTACGGGGTAAAGTTGTTCGGCGGACAATTGAATCTGCTATTAGGAGGAAGTGTGCAAAAAAATAATACAAAAACCTCCAATACTTTAGGCTTGGGATATGATAGTGATGATCTTATAGAATCAATTAACCTTGCACCAATCAAGTTGCCGTCTGAAAGAAATGGCTTTTACAAATATGCCGCGGTTTTTGGTTCGTTAAGGTATGATTGGGAGGGTAAATACATTGTGAATGTCAATGGACGACGCGATGGCTCTTCCCGCTTCGGGCCAGGAAAACAGTATGGTAATTTCGGATCAGTGGGGGCGGCATGGATCATGTCTAATGAGCCATGGATAAAAGAACATTTGCCCAAGGTTATCAGCTTTCTGAAGCTGAGAGGTAGTTATGGATTAACCGGCAGTGATGCAGTTGGAGATTACAGATATCTTACACAATGGTCTAATGTCATCTCTGATATTCCTTTGTTGCCATACGCCGGTACAAATTCATTAGTCAGTCTATTGGCTGTAAACCCAGATTACAGGTGGCAGGTGAACAAAAAGATGGAAGCTGCATTAAGTATAGGTTTTTTGGAAGACAGGTTTAATCTTGAAGTTGCGCGTTACAATGATCGCTGTGGCAATCAGCTTACCGATTATCCAACTCCGCTTTATTCCGGTTTCCCTAACGTTACCGCAAATTGGCCTGCTGTTATCGTTAATAGTGGCTGGGAATTTACCTTCAATGCGAAGCTACTGACGACAGATAAGGTGAATTGGACGATGTCTTTTAACCTAAGCCGAAATTCTAATGTATTAAAGGATTATCCAAATATTGAAGTTTCTCCTTATGCAGCAAAATATAAAATCGGCAAATCTGTTAATAATTTATATTTGCTGCATTACATCGGTATAGACCCACTTGCCGGTAAATATACTTTTGAAGATTATAATGGGGATGGCTTTGTTTCCATAAATAATTCAGCATTGCCTGGGACTCAAGGGGACGATCGTTATGTAGAGCTAAATATTTCCGACCCTAAATATTTCGGAGGATTTGGAACCAATTTCAGCTATAAGAACATTAGCCTGGGCCTCTTCTTCGATTATAGAAAGCAAATGGGCTTGAACCCTGATTATAATACTTCATTTCCTTTGGGTTTCATGAATAATCAGTCTACAAATATTATTGGTAACTACTGGAAAAATCCTGGAGACCACGCAATATATCCTAAACCAACCACTTTATCTGAACCTACAAGTAATGGTAATTTCAGTCTTTCTGATGGTCAGTATAAAGATGCTTCATTTATTCGTCTCAACAACCTTTCGCTTTCTTATTCACTTGATGAAAAACTGGCAAAGAAATTAGGTGCCAGGTCCTTGAATGTAAATATGAACGCTCAAAATGTTTTTGTGATCAGCAAGAGTTCCGGAATGGATCCTACACTACAACAGTTAGGCGCACTTCCGCCTGCAAAGATCTTTTCATGGGGTATTTCGTTAAATTTTTAATTCAGCTAACATGAATATTAAAAGGAATTTAAAAACATATATTTTTCTTACTAGCTTAATGGTCATTATCATTAGCTCCTGTAAAAAACTGGTAGAGATCCCACAGCCTGTCGATTCCATGACTACGGTAAAGGTATTTTCAACCGACAATCAGGCCAACTCGGCAATGGCCGGGGTATACAGTATTATGATACACAGTAAAGCCGGAGGAAGCTCAGGTTATACTGGCTTTGCTACAGGATTAACAACACTTTTGGTATCGATGTCTGCAAACGACTTAATTTTTACGAGTGCAGGCGCGGGTTATTATACGTATAACCTCAATAGGTTGTCAAAGTTCGAAAACTCATCTCTTGAGTTGTGGTCTTCAGCTTATACCACAGTGTACAATGCAAATGCTGTGATAGAAGGTATTGAAGCTTCTAAATCTGAGAAACTGCACGATAAGGTTCGGGAAAAACTGACAGCTGAGGCGAAATTTGTCCGGGCGTTTAGTTACTTCTATCTGGTTAATTTTTTTGGCGATGTCCCTTTGGTGATGACGACTGATTTTAACAAAACGGTTAACATGACCCGGACACCTAAAGCTGAAGTCTATAGTCAGATGATTAAAGACTTAACAGACGCGAAGGAGGGACTTTCCGAAGATTTTTCTGACCAGAGCCAGCAAAGAAGTCGTCCGAACAAATGGGCTGTAGCGGCCTTATTGGCCCGAGTATATCTATATACGGGAGATTATATCAATGCAGAAATACAGGCTAATGAGGTCATCAATCAATCAGGATTGTTTGGACTGAATGAAGAACTGAATGATGTATTTCTGGCTAACAGTAAGGAAGCCATCTGGCAGTTACAACAAAATAGCAATGGAACACAGGGTACTGCAACTCCTGAAGGTTTTACGCTGGTACAAAGTCTAGGTTTAGGAAATAATGATCCTAAGAATCCTTTTAGGTTATCAGACGAATTGGTAAATGCCTTTGAACCATTGGATAAAAGAAAAACAAACTGGTCATGGTCAGGGATAGCTTTAGATGGTAAGCTGACTTACTTTCCTTATAAATACAAGGTAGGTTTTCATAACCGTACTTCTGGTGATACGCCTACAGAGGCTTATATGGTCTTAAGGTTAGCAGAACAGTATTTGATCCGTGCTGAGGCCCGCGTACGTGGAAATGCGCAATTGGCGCTGGCCATCAAAGATGTTAATGTTATTCGTCACCGTGCGGGTCTGGATGATTTACCTGAAACACTTACCGGTCCTGAAATTCTCAGTAAAATCGAACAGGAAAAACAAGTCGAGTTTTTTGCAGAGTGGGGACATCGCTGGTTTGATCTGAAGAGAACCGGGAGAGCACATGATGTATTATCTGCCATACCTATGAAACAACCATGGTTAGGTGACTATCAGCTGCTCTACCCAGTTCCGATTTCGGAAATCACAACCAATACGAAGTTGACCCAAAATCCTGGTTATTAATTATTAAAGTACCTGAACATGAGAAAAATTAACATTACCTCTATATTGTTGCTTTGCCTGTTTTCCATTGCAATTACTTCGTGTAAAAAAGAGGGAGCAGTGCTCAGAATCATTTCATCATTAAAAATTGTTAACGCTGTTCCGGATACAGCTCCTTATCTGGTGTCTGACTTTAGAAATAATTCTAAGGGTGATTTTTATTATATATCTACTGCAAAATTTAAATACGGGATTGCAGACCAGGATGCAAAATTAAATACTGAAAAGGAGGAATTTCCTTTGGCATTTTACCTGTTTCCAGATACACTGCCAACCAGTAAACCCTTGTTTAATCTTAAACTCCAACTTCCTAAAGGCAGCATAAATACTTTGTTTCTTTTCGGAACGCTTAGTCATCCGGACTATAAACTTGTTACTGCAATTCCTCCTGCACATGATGGAATGGGGAATACATTCGGATTGCGTTTCGCAAATTTATCTTACCAAAGCAAACCGGTGAGTGTGTATGTCATGGATAATGGCGAACAAAAAATAATAGATGGACTGACCTACAAGGAAGTTTCAGACTATAAGAAATATACTATTTCTGCAAATAGCAACAATTTGACGTTTGAATTCAGGGATAAGGAAACCCAGAATTTATTAGCTACCTATGTGATGGCAGACCTTTTGGCAACCGAAAACAACTTATGGCGTGCTAAGAATTTTACCATCGCATTTAAGGGATTGCCAGGCTCAGCTGATCCCATGCAAAAGCAGAGTACGTTCCTGATCTCGGATTATTAACTTTTAAAAACGCAACCATCATCCCCCCCTGAAAATGGGTATGATCATCTGTAATAAAATTACGGAGCAGGACATCCATTGCTCAGAGATGATGGTTGCAAACCGAATACTTAACCAGTAAATAAACTTATACAATTCAATAAAAACTATGGAACCAATCGTTCGTATCAGCGGTCTTTCGCACCGTTATAGTACCAGCTGGGCTATACGTGACATCAATATCGAAATCCCGAGAAGTGGGATTCTGGGTTTACTCGGCTCTAACGGTGCTGGAAAATCAACCACCATGAATATCCTTTGTGGCGTGCTTACGCCTACAACCGGTTCGGTGATCATTAATGGAATAGACCTGAGTAAGGAACCGGAACGCGCCAAACAGGAAATCGGCTTTTTGCCGCAAAACCCGCCTCTGTATATGGATTTAACGGTAGATGAGTACCTGCGCCATGCGGCGATATTACGTTCGATGGAAAAAGGGCAGCTAAAATCAGCCATAGATGAGGTTAAAGAGCGTTGCGGATTGACCCATATCAGCAAAAGACTGATCAAAAATTTATCCGGTGGTTACAAGCAGCGGGTAGGTATTGCCCAGGCCATCATCCATCGTCCAAAATTGGTGGTATTTGATGAACCAACCAATGGGCTCGATCCAAACCAAATTCTTGAAGTACGTGCATTGATTAAAGATATCGCTACCGAACGGGCCGTGATCTTATCTACACACATCCTGACGGAGGTTCAGTACCTGTGCAGGGATATTGTGATGATTGAAAGCGGCAGAATTGTTTTTGCCGATACGATGGAGGCTTTTGACAATTACATCGCACCACATAGCATGTTGGTGACCATGGAAAATGCACCTCCTGCAGAGGCCTTAAATACAATAGAGGGTATTGTTAGGGTGGAGTTCCTGACTGAAAAACAGTTGCGAATCTACTTCAATGGCGATCGTAGCATTTCTGAAAAACTGGTGTTGGAGAGCGCAAAGCAAGGCTGGCGCTTAAGAGAGCTGAGCCTGGAGAAAAACTCCTTAGATGAAACTTTTGCCCAATTGTCCAAAATCTCTAACTAGCATATGAAGAAAATTATTCAGATAGCCAGGCTGGAACTCAGTCTGCTATTTTATTCCCCTATTGCCTGGTTACTGATCCTGGTTTTGTTGATGCAGATGGCCCTGGCTTTCATTTTAAGCATTGGTTCTTTACAGCATTATCAAGAGTTCCTTCCCGAAATCCTGGGTATTTCAGAACGCTTATTTACCACAACCATATCCTCCGACATGATGCCGGCCGGTATCTTTTTTACCATGCTTTCCAGTTTGTATTTATATACGCCCTTAATTACCATGGGTATCATCAGCAGGGAGATCAGCAGTGGTACCATAAAACTATTGTATTCCTCACCAGTTAAGATAACGGAGTTGGTTTATGGCAAGTTTCTTTCCATGATGATTTACAATCTTGTTGTTATCGGGTTAATGAGCATGTTTGTGGTTGTCGGGGCTTTATTTGTACAGAATTTTGATTATCCGCATATGCTGGTTGCGCTGTTGGCTTCTTTTTTACTAATAACTGCCTATTCGGCTATCGGAATTTTTGTATCGAGTTTAACCACCTACCAGGTAATTGCCGCTATCGGAACTTTTGGCATCCTGGCATTCATGAATTATATAGGCGGTTTTGGACAAGGAATTGATGTTGTACGTGACATTACCTACAGCCTTTCCATGCCAAGTAGAGCCGAACGTATGGTAAAGGGCTTATTGACCAGCAGGGATGTCATCTATTACCTGGCGATCACAGGCATTTTCCTTGCATTTACCATTACCCGGTTGGAATTGGCCAGAATGTCTAAATCTTTCTTCCAGCAGGCTTCACGCTATGTTTTGATTTTGGTTATTGGTTTAAGTATCGCATACATCAGTTCGCGCCAGCTCATGATTGTTTATTATGATGCTACTGATACCGATACAAATACCATTGCTAAAGCTACACAGGAAATATTGCAAAAGATGGGTGATGATCCGGTAGAGATGACTGCCTACATCAATTTGATGGACAATTCTTATAGTTTAGGCGCACCTGATAAGCGAATTTCAGCAATTGAATTATGGGAGCCCTATCTGCGTTTTAAGCACAATATCAATTTAAATTGGGTATACTATAATAGCAGCTTTGACCTTCTGGCTTTCAAGCAAAGGGCGAAAAGTTTAGACGTAGATACAGCTGACTTTTTAACACCCGAAGCCGTACGTAAACAGGTAGACCTGAGCGGAGAGGATGGACAGCTGGTGATGCAGCTCAAATACAAAGGTAAAACCAGTTTTTTGCGGATTTTTGGTTCTTGGCCTGAGGAACCAGAAATTGCTGCGGCGCTAAAACGTCTGATTGTAACCCCGCCTAAAATTGTTTTCGCAACAGATGGTTACCAGCGTAGTGTAGATAAAATAGGCGACCGTGACTATCGGCTGTTTTTTAACACCAAAACAGGTCAAAAATCTTTGATTAATCAGGGCTTTGATATCGATAGTGTCTCCATTGAAAAGGAACAGATTCCAGACGGCATTGCTACGCTGGTTATTGGCGATCCAAAAGTGGCTTTTAGTCAATTTGCAATGGCTAAAATCAAGAAGTATATTACTGAGGGTGGAAATCTGCTGATTGCTGCTGAACCGGGCAAACAGAATGTAGTAAATCCTTTATTGGATTCACTAGGTGTTAAAATGCTCGATGGGACACTTGTACAGCGTAGCAGGGACTATTCGTACAATCTGGTTACACCTGGGCTTACTGCCACATCCGTGGTGATGAACTCTCAACTTAAGACCGCTTACAATGAAAAAGGAATGGTATCGATGCCTGATGTAGCTGCCTTAAAAGCTGAAAATACTGGGTCGTTTGATGTTAAGCCTTTATTAATGACCGATGCCAGGATCAGTTGGATCAAAAAAGGAAACTTTGTACTGGATTCTGCTGCATTGGTATTTGAAGCCAAAAATGGCGATCAGGAAGGTGCTTTTCCAACTGCCTTAATGTTAACCCGTAAAATGAATAAACGGGAACAACGGATTATTGTATCTGGCGATGCAGACTTTTTTAGCAACAAAGAGCTCGCCCGCGGAAATCTCAAAACGGTTAACGGCAGCTTTGCCCTTAGCATTTTTAAATGGTTTGCCTATGGTGAATTTCCTATTGATACGACGGGACCTAAAACCAGAGATAATAAATTACAACTGAGCGATGCCGGGCTGGGCATTTTAGAAATCCTGTTTTACGGGGTTATCCCGGGTGCGATCCTTTTGTTTGGCATTGTGCTTTTAACACGCAGAAAACGTAAATAAGATGAGCTTTATAACCGATAAACAAACGATCGATGATTTGAATATCTTCTCCAAATCGGGGAGCGATTCAATCTACCATATTTTCAACAAAACCTTCACGCAGGGCGGTGCGGCCCTGCTGGAGGAGCTGTTCCGAAATCCGCTTGCAGACCACCAGGCCATCAATGACCGGGTGGCCGTGCTGCGGTATTTTCTGGAAAGCAAAACCGCTTTTCCTTTACAGGGTAACCGCTTTGAAGAAGCCGAACGCTATTTAAGCAATACCGATCCGCGCAGCCGCTTATCAAACCAGGGCTTTAGCATGGCCGATTTCAACGCCGCTGCACAAAGTGTAACCGCACTGATGGAAATTTTACAGGGCCTGAAAAAGTTTCTGCAGGAGATCCAGGCTAAAGTTTCTGGGAATCCTTATGGGGCTGAGGTGGAAAAAGTACTGGCTTTGTTGAATGCCAAAGAACTGGAACTGTTATTTACAGATCATGGCAAGGGCAAGATCTCTTCCGGGAAGATTGTGGAGTATGATAATATTTTACGGTTCCAGCAACGGGGACTGCTGGAAAAAATATTACAGCACATCTATCAGCTGGATGTATACATTTCCATTGCCGGGCTGGCCCGGGAGCGGGGGTATAGCTTTGCTACAGCTTTAAAACGTGATGCCAACCGTTTGGAGCTTCAGGGTGTTTACCATCCTTTACTGAATAAACCGGTGGCCAATTCGCTAACCATGACCCCGGACAGCAATATTGTATTCCTGACCGGTGCAAATATGGGTGGTAAATCTACCTTCATGAAATCCCTAAGTATTGCCATGTACCTGGCGCACCTGGGTTTCCCCATTGCGGCAAAAAGCATGGAATTCTCGGTTTGCGACGGGATGTATACCACCATCAATTTACCGGATAACCTGGCCATGGGAGCCAGTCATTTCTATGCTGAGGTATTGCGGGTGAAAAAAGTAGCGGTAGAATTGGGTGCTGGCAAAAACCTTTTTGTGGTTTTTGATGAACTGTTCAGGGGTACGAATGTAAAGGATGCCTATGAAGGCACCCTTGCCATCATGGAAGCCTTTGCCAGCAAACCGCAGTCACTTTTTGTGATCTCTACCCACATCATGGAAGCGGGGGAGGTACTGCAAAAGAAATGCAAAAACATGATTTTCCGTTACCTGCCTACGCGTATGGAAAACGGCAAACCTATATACACCTATACCCTCACCGAAGGCATTACCGATGACCGTCATGGGATGATCATCATCAATAACGAGGGCGTGATTGAGCTGATCCAGGATAAAAAGCAAGCCAAACAACCACATGCTGATTTCCTGGCCGACAAGCAGACTATTGAAGATTTGAATCTACAGGGCAAGTTTAAACAGCAATCCATTTACAGTTTGTTTAACCATTTGCAAACCCGTGGGGGTGAAAAAATGCTGGAAGGGATGTTTGCAAGACCCTTGAAAACACCAGGTCAGATCAACCAGCGCAGTGCCACATTTGCTTTCTTCCAGCGGCACCGGGTGATTTTCCCGGTGATCCGATCACAGGTAGAATCGATGGAAGATTATCTGTCCGGTGGAGCAGGAGCAGCCTTACCGCGGGTAACCTGGGGCATTTTTGTCAAAAAATTCAAACAGGTACTTTTTCACAATGCCGAACTGTTACAGCTACAGGCTGGCCAGTCGGTTACAATCGAAGTTCTGCAGGCTTTCAGGGATTTCTTTAAGGAATTGAAAGGAAAAGCAGGTGTTGAAGTTTATCAGAAAGACCTGGATACGGCTTTAAATGTATTGCAGGATTCCAGGTTGAAAAGCCTGCTGGACGCACCTGAAGGGCAACTTTCATTGATGGAATTGATCAAAAATGACTATGTGATCCGCCATGCGATGATCAGCCAGATGGAAAACCTGTTAAAACTGATCTATGAGCTGGATGTCTTTGTGGGGGTAGCAGCTGTCGCTGCGGAACAGGATTTCGTTTATGCGAAGGCTTTGCCAGCCGGACAGATGATTTTGGATCTGGAAGGTTTCCGTCATCCGGGATTGGCAAAAGGGGTGAGCAATAACCTGCGGCTGACTAAAGAAAGAAACATGCTGTTTTTGACAGGGGCAAACATGGCAGGTAAATCAACCTTTATGAAATCGATGGGCATCGCGGTTTACCTGGCACACATGGGCTTCCCGGTGGCGGCCAAAAGGATGGAGTTTTCGGTAAAAGACGGGCTGTTCTCATCGATTAACGTATCGGATAACCTGGATATGGGTTATAGTCATTTTTACGCCGAGGTATTGCGTACCAAAATGGTGGCGCAGGCGGTGAATGCCTCGCAGGACCTGTATGTGTTGTTTGATGAGTTGTTTAAGGGGACGAATGTGAAGGATGCTTATGATGCCACTTTAGCGGTAACTAAGGCTTTCTCTGAAAACCGGAACAGTTTCTTTGTGGTCTCTACCCACATCATTGAAGTAGGGGAAGCTCTGGGTAAAATGTCGGACAATGTACAGTTCTCATTCCTGCCAACGGTAATGAAAGAGGGGGTGCCGACTTATCCATATACGCTTGCAAGTGGCATAACTACTGATCGTCAGGGTATGATCATCATTGAAAATGAAAAGATTGTTGATATTATTAAAGCAGATCAATATGTTAATTAAATATAAATTCTTTGGGCTATTGTCTATAACCTGTCTGGTTATTGCCTGTAAGACGCAGCTGGATACCCAGGCTTTGCCCCTGGATCCAGAGTTAAGGATGGGCAAATTACCGAATGGCTTTACCTATTACATCCGTAAGAACAAGACACCGGAAAAGCGGGTAACGATGTACCTGGCGGTTAAAGCAGGTTCTATTCTGGAAACCGATCAGCAAAGGGGGGTGGCCCATTTTGTGGAGCACATGAGTTTCAATGGCACCAAACATTTCCCCAAAAAGGAACTCTCCAATTATTTAGAGAAAGCAGGAGTGCGTTTTGGCGCGGATATCAATGCCAATACTAGCTTCGATGAAACGGTTTATCAGCTGCCTTTGCCATCCGATAATCCGGAATTGTTGGCCAATGGCCTACAGATTATGCGCGACTGGGCACAGGATGCCAATATCGAAGCAGCAGATGTAGAGAAGGAGCGTCACGTGATCCTGGAGGAAAAGCGGGTTCGTGATGGGCTTAAGCAGCGATATGATGAAAAATCTGTTCCCTTATATACCAATAAATCACGGTACGGCTCACGCTTGCCAATTGGTACGGAAGAAGTGTTGCTGAAAGTAAGTCCAGAAGAAATCCGGAGTTTTTACAAAGACTGGTACCGCCCAAATTTGCAGGCATTAATTGTCGTAGGTGACGTCGATGTGGATAAAATGGAGCGGGATATTAAAGCTAAATTTTCTGATCTTAAAAACCCTCAAAAGGAAAAAATAAGACCAGTGTACCATGCAACATTGACGGGTAAAAATCAGTATATGCAATTTCTGGATCCGGAAATAGGCGGAATTTCTGTTGATATCCTAATGAAACAACCAGGTGATACTTTAAGGTCAGCCGCAGATTATCGGACTGATCTGCTGAAAAAGCTATTCAAAGAACTCCTGGCAGCCCGGTTTAGACAGATGTCTTTTGCGGGCTTGAATACGATGACTGGAGGTTTAAATTCCTTTTTTGTAAGTATTACGACAAAGCCTGCAGAGACGGAGCCTGCACTGAAAAGTGTTTGGCTGGAACTTCGAAAAATAGAGGAACAAGGATTTAGTCAGGCAGAACTGGACCGGATCAAAAAGAGTTATACATTAACGATGACTAAGGCTTTGGAAGAAAAGGACAAAACTGCTTCCGATGTGCTGATCAAACCCTATTTACAACATTTCTTAACTGGAAGTGCCGCTCCGGGTATTGCAGAAGAATACAAATTGAGCACTGAACTGCTTCCGGATATCAGTCTGAAAGAAATGAATGCCCAAATGAAGTTTTATCTAAAAGATACTGATCGGGATATCATTGTTCGGGCCTCGCCTGCTAATCAGGCTTTTTTACCTACAGAGTCATCAATCCAACGCTGGATTGAAGACGTTTATGCACAAAATCTACCGCCCTTTGTAGATGATGCTTTGGATCTCCCCCTGCTAAAAACAGAACCTAAGGCTGGCAAGATCAGTAGCATGGAAACAATCAAGCCTGGAGACTTACAAAAAATTACCCTGAGCAATGGTGTAAAGGTCATTTTGAAGAAAACGAATTTTCAGAACAACCAGATTCTTTTTAAAGGATTTGCCGAAGGTGGTGCTTCCTTAGCCAGCGATGCAGATTACCAAAGTGCCATCAACGCAGCAAACATCGTTGCTGCGGCAGGCGCCGGTAATTATGATGCTTTGCAATTGGGTAAACTACTGGCTGGAAAAGAAGTACAAGTAAGCCCTTTCATTGTGGACAATTACCAGGGCTTTAGTGGCAGTACCACTAAAGAAGACTTGCCTGCAGCTTTAGAACTCCTGTATGCTTATTTTAAGGAACCTCGTAAAAGTGAAGAGGCCTACCAAATCCTGATGGGTAAGACCCGTGAAGAACTGGCCAATAAAAGCAATGATCCCAGCCGGGTGTTTTCGGACACGGTAAGTCTGGTGTTGTCGAATCATCACCTGCGCAGGAGACCGCTAAGCAGCAATACTATTGCATCAATTAGCCTGGAAAAAGCCTTTAAGATTTATCAGGAACGCTTTGCTGATGCCTCGGGTTTTACTTTCCTTTTTGTAGGGAATATGGATGAAGCGAGTGTTAAGCCTTTGCTGGAAAAATATTTGGGCGGATTACCTGCTCATGGTCGCCAGGAAAAGCCGAGGGATTTGGGGATTAATATCCCTGCAGGGCGTCTGACTAAAACGGTATATAGCGGTACAGCTCAAAAATCAAGTGTGATGTTGGTTTACTCCGGTGATTTCAATTATACCCTTGAAAACAACATAAAAATGAATGCGGCTGCTGATGCTTTAAATATCCGCATGAACCAACGTCTTCGCGAACAGGAAGGTGGAACATATACACCCAATGTACAGTTAAGTCTAAGCAAATACCTGAAAGAAAGATTCAGTCTGACGATCTCATTTGATTGTGATCCGCAGAAAGCAGAGAAATTAATTGCTGCTGCAGAAGATGAGGTAAATAAAATGAGAACTGTTGGTCCATCTGCAGAGAACCTGCAAAAATTTAAGGCTGCCCGTAAAGTGAGCTTACAAACAGGCGCTACCAATAATGGATTTTGGTTGGATTACTTGCTTTCACAGGAGATGAACAAGGCTTCCCTGACCGAGTTTTTTGATTACGACGCTGCATTAAATAAAATAACGGCAAAGGCGGTTCAGGAAACTGCAATAAGGTTTATTCAGGATAAGAATTACATCAGGTTGGTGCTGATGCCAGCAAAAAAATAATTAATAAGATATGAAGAAAATTATACAAATAGCGAGGCTGGAGCTCAGCCTGCTATTTTATTCCCCGGTTGCCTGGTTACTGATCATCGTACTCTTTGTGCAAATGAGCATCATCTTTACCGGGGCTATGCCACAAGTAGCGCGTGGGGCTATTGCTGATTTTTTAACAAGAGATTTGTATACGAACCCGAATTCGATTGGTCTGCTATCCAGGATGCTGGAAAGCTTATATCTCTATATTCCTTTAATGACGATGGGGATCATCAGTAGGGAAACAAGTAGCGGCAGCATCAAGCTCCTGTATTCTTCACCGGTAAAATTAAGTCAGGTGGTTTATGGTAAATTTATGGCTATGCTCGCTTATAACCTGGTGATCATTGGCGTGATGAGCTTGTTTGTATTGATCGGTGCAGTATTTGTCCCGCATTTTGATTATCCACACATTTTGGTCGCATTACTTGCCATTTTTTTACTGCTGAGTGCTTATGCTGCCATTGGGATTTTTGTATCCAGTTTAACCACTTACCAGGCTGTTGCAGCCATCAGTACTTTTGTGCTGCTTGCCTTTATGAATTATATTGGAAAGGTTGGACAGGGACTTGATTTTGTCCGCGATCTGACACATAGCCTTTCTATGCCTAGTCGTACAGAACGTATGATTGCTGGCTTGTTAAATACACGCGATGTCATCTATTACCTGACGATCATTGGAATATTCCTTGGTTTTACTATGACCAAACTGGAAATGGAACGGTTATCCAAAACAGTTTTACAGCAGGCGATGCGGTATCTGTTGATCTTAATTTTTGGGCTGAGTCTTACCTATCTCAGCTCCCGTCAACCCATGATTGCGTATTATGATGCGACAGCGACGAAACTGAATACCCTGACTAAAACCTCTCAGGATTTGCTAAAAAAAATGGGTGATGAACCTGTTGAGATTACCGAGTACATCAACGGAATGGATGGGTCTTATTGGGAGTCTCCTCCGCAAAGGCGTATTGCTGATATCGCACGTTGGGAACCTTATCTCCGTTTCAATCCGAATATCAAACTGAAATGGGTGTATTATTATGATTCCATTCCCGGAACGGCCGAAGCGCTGGCGTCGAGCGATAAGACATTTAAAGAGTTTGTGTACCATATGGCAAAATTGCAAAAGTTAAATCTGCGGAATTTTTTGAAGCCAGAAGAAATCAGGAAGCAAATAGATCTGACTGGTGAAAATGGTCGTTTGGTGATGCAGGTTAAATACCAAGGTAAGACTTCTTTCTTGCGTACATTTCCACCTCCTGACCAGCTTTTTTGGCCCAATGAAGGAGAAATAGATGCTGCATTGAAACGGGTAATGGTCAAGATACCAAAGGTTGTTTTTGCTACCGATGGTTATCAGCGCAGCATGGATAAAATGGGAGACCGGGATTATAAGACGCTTGCTAATGATAAGCTGGCCAGGTATTCCATGATTAATCAGGGATTTGATGTTGACAGTGTCGCTTTGGAACGTGAAGAAATTCCCGCTGACATCGCGGCCCTGGTTATTGGTGATCCGAAAGTTGTCTTTGGTACTTTAGCTAAAGCCAGGCTTCAGAAATACATCGCCGAAGGTGGTAATCTGGTCATTGCAGGTGAGCCGGGTAAGCAAAATGTGCTTAATCCTTTATTGGAATCACTGGGTGTAAAAATGTTAGATGGAACGGTGGTTCAGCGGAGTCAAGAGTATTCTTTTGACCTGGTTGCTCCGGAATTGGCTGCTGGATCTGTTGCGATGGCTCCCGAGTTACAGCCCTTTTTTCAGCAAAAGTCAGTTGTTTCTATGCCCGGGGCCGGAGCTTTAGGGTATGAAGAATCCGGACCTTTTGCCATTCATCCAGTTTTAACTACGGACGCGCAGACTACCTGGATAAAAAAAGGAAAATTCACGGTAGATTCCGCAGCGCTATCCATAGATGTCAAAGCTGGAGATCAACAGGGTAGCTTTCCCACTGCGTTGATGCTGACCCGGCAGGTAAACAATAAGGAACAACGGATTGTAGTAGCCAGTGATGCAGATTTTTTCAGCAACGCGGAGTTATCGCGCGTAAACATGCTTACAGTTAACAGTTATTTCGCGATGAAAATGTTCAGTTGGTTTACCTATGGTGAATTTCCGATAGATGTGAGCAGGCCAAGGTCAAAAGATAATGGTACAACCCTAAGCAAGGCCAGTGTAAAAACGATTCAGGTATTGTATTACGGTATCATTCCGGGGGCAATATTCCTGGCCGGTTTGATGATATTAATCCGCAGAAAACGTAAATAATTATGAACAATTTGTTTGAATCCATTAGCCTGGCTTTTCTCCTTACCATTGGCCGTTATTTTATAATCGCAGGTATCTTTTTTTTAGTTTTTTACTTGCTTTTCCCCAAAAGCCTGGTGCCGAATAAAATTCAAAGCAGGCTGGCGGGCAAGGCCGATTTCCTTAGAGAAATCCTGCATTCCTCGATTTCCAGCATCATGCTGGCCATTACTTCAATCATCGCCTTATCTGATAGCCTGAGGCCGCATACATTTATCTATACCGATCTGCATGATTATCCTTTGTGGTGGATTCCCGTAAGCCTTTTGCTAACCTTAGTGATCCACGATACCTATTTTTACTGGATGCACCGGATATTGCATCATAAAAAACTCTTCAAGGCAACTCATCTGGTGCATCATCAGTCTACCAATCCTTCGCCCTGGACTTCCTATTCCTTCCATTTTCTGGAGGCGATAGCAGAAGGAGCGGTGGTGATTGTACTGGTCTTTTCTATGCCCTTACATCCTTTAACAATCGGATTGTTTGCATTTTCTTCTTTTTTGATTAACGTGTATGGCCATTTGGGCTATGAAATTATGCCCAAGGGTTTCAGAAAGACTTTTCTATTCGAAATCATCAACACTTCTACTTTCCACAACATGCACCATCAAAAATTCAAGGGTAATTATGGATTGTATTTAAGGATCTGGGATCGACTGATGAAGACAGAGCACCCGGACTATGTAAAACATTACGACTCGCTACAGGAAAAGCGATTTGGACAATAAAAATTAGCGCCTGCACTGCACACACTCTAACCAAAGTATGTGTGCAGGCAGGACTTAATGCTATTTGCTGACCTCAAAACTTGAAGTAGCTCCTTGCCATGCAGCAGTATAGGCTTTGCCATTATGTGTGCCTTCAGTTTTTTCACGAGCTGATACTTCAAGAACATATCTTCCTGGCCAGATTGGGCTAAAAGTTATCAGTCCGTTTTCATCAGTTGTTACCTCTTTGCTCCAGCCTTCAGGAGAAAATACCGATACTGTTGTCTTAGCTAGTGGCTTACCATTCGCTACCGCTTTTATTTGTACAGGAGAATTAACCTTGTAAGTTTTGGCCTCAGCAGTATGCACTTTCAGAGATACTGGAATCGCGGCAACATTTATGGCACCTGGTTTACCAACTGTTACAATGGCAGCGGCTATAAATTCATATTTTGTAGTACCTCCAAGTTCTTTTGCTTCATGGCTAACCGTTATTACAAATTGGCCATTTCCTTCAGGAGCAAAGCTCGCGCTGTAAAAATTAGGTCCTGGAGTAGTACTCAGTTTAACTTTTTCTTTCCCTGGAGCAGTCAACCATAAAGTAAAGTCTTTAACGTCCGAGTACCATTTGGCGGTTTCTTCGCGTTCGTTAGTCGCATATTCTCCATAATATACTTTTACCTCCTGAGCCTGTCCCGCTTTTCCTGATGAAGCTGTTTCTATCCATAAAGCATGAGCAAATAATTGACAGGTGCCTAGCGTAAATAATAATGCAAGTAGTAATGATTTCATATTCTTTTGTTAGCTATTTAGAATGATTAAAAATTACGCTAATCTATAAAGTAAATCCAGACTTATGAAATTTATTTAGAATTATTATAAATAACATAATAATATACCCTTAAAAGGAGACTTAAATACTATAATTGTTGGTCAGTTAAAGTGCTTACATAAGCTTTAGGCGTGTGTCCAAACTGTTTTCTAAATTCCCTACTGAAGTATTTCGGATCATTAAAGCCAACGAGGTACGAGACTTCGGATACATTGTAAGTTTTTTGAGCGAGGAGTTGGGCCGCTTTTTTTAAACGAATGGTTTTTATAAAGTCATTCACAGACAAATCTGTAATCGCTCTTATTTTTTTATACAATACAGGCTGACTCATGCCAATATTGGCGGCCAACTCTGGAACACTAAAATCCTGGTCAGACATATGGTCCTCTATATACTGCACGATTTTAATCATAAAAGTATGCTCTACCGTGCTAACCGTAATGTTTTGAGGCTGCAGGCTAACCTCTTTACTAAACTTCTGTCGCATCGTTGCCCTTGATTGAAGTAGGTTTCGGATGTTTAGCTTTAGTAAATCTATATTGAAGGGTTTAGTGATATAGCAGTCCGCACCGGTCTCCAATCCGTCTACCTGATGAATCTGAGATGATTTGGCCGTTAATAAAATCACAGGGATATGGCTGGTACGCTCATCCGTTTTTAACTTTTTGCAGAGTTCAAGTCCATCCATTACTGGCATCATCACATCGCAAATGATCAAATCTGGGAGTAATTCAGTGGCCGTCTCCCAACCATCCAATCCATCCCCACACTCACTAACCCGATAATCGGTCCCCAATAGGCCCATTAGCATTTGCCTGATCTCTGGATTGTCCTCAACGATTAGAATCGTTTCTGTTGCTGTAACTTTTGTTTCAAGCTCAACTGTATCAACAGCCGCAGGCACGGTATAAATCGTACTTCCTGAATGGTGATATTGAGTATCTATTAACTCAATGTTTTTAAAATGACTCTTGCCCTTTTTAAGCGTTAAGGTAAAGCAAGTGTCACCGGGTTGAACTGCTGTTGCTGGACTACTCTCAATTCCTATACTTCCGTGATGCGATTCAACGATGCTTTTGGATAGTGCCAGACCAATACCAGAGCCAATATGCCCCGATCCTTGCTCATCAACCTGAAAGAAGTCGCTAAACAACTTTTGCTGACTCTCCTGTGGGATACCTTTTCCATTATCTCTTACTTTTAGGATTACTTCTTGCAGCTTTTCTTCGATGGAAACCGTTATGCTGCCATGGTCTTTAGTAAATTTAAAAGCGTTAGAGAGCAAATTAAACAGCACTTTCTCCAACTGAACCTTGTCAAAATAGAGCTCAATGTACTCCTGTTTGTACTCAAACGTATAATGAATATTTCGCGTATCAGCCAGATGCTGGAAAGCATGGAAAATCTCCTGCGTAAACTCAATAATATTGCCACTTGCAACATGTAATTTTAAATGACCGGTCTCAGCCTTTCTAAAGTCCATTAGCTCTGTGACGAGCCTCATTAGTCGATCTGCGTTATTTTTAATAGGAAGTACCTGCTTGTTGATTTCAGGATTATCCTTAGTTGTCTTTAGTAGATGTTCAAGCGGGCCAAGAATCAAGGTTAGGGGAGTACGTATTTCATGAGATACATAGGTGAAGAAATTCAATTTCATCTTTTGTACATCTTCCGACCTTTTGAGTAATGCCCGGATAAAAAGATACCTTACTGTAAGGAATAAGATGACAGAAAATACAAGCGCATAAAGTAGGTATGCCCACCAGCTGGCCCATATTGGTGGCAGGATCTTTATTTTGACACTGGCCTGGTTACTCCCAGCTATGCCGTCATTATTTATACCTTTAACTATAAAATGATAGTTCCCCGAAGGTAAGTTTGTATAAATGGCGCTTGGGTTGTCGGTATAGTTCCATTGATCATCATAGCCTTCTAATTTGTAGGCATATTTATTTTTGTCTGGCTTGATGTAATTTAATAGCGCAAAGCCTAAGGTAAAGTGGTTTTGATCATGTTTAAAGGTGATTTCTTTCGTAATGAGAATCTGTTCCTTTAAAAGCCCATCAGGCCCAGCAACTTCTACAGGTTGATTAAATAGTTTTAAGCCCGTAAAAACAAGCGGGGCCTTATAGTTATTCGTTTCAATTTCCTTAGGATGAAAAGAACTTAGACCATTTAGTCCACCTAAAAAGATCTCACCTTTACTATCTTTAAAATAGGACCGGGCATTAAATTCATTCCCTGCCAGTCCATCACTCTTTGTATAATTTCTAAATTTTCCGGTGGTTAAATTTAACTGAGATAAGCCATTGGCCGTGCTGATCCACAAATTGCCGGCATCATCCTCAACAATACCAACTACGTTGTTATTGGCCAAACCGTCCGCTTCCATATAGGTCTTAAAATGGTTTGTCTGCTCGTTATATATACTGATACCGCCAAAATAAGTACCCACACAGATCAAACCCTTAGCAGTTTGAACCACACAATTGATATAATCAGAAGTTAGCCTGGTGCTATCATTCTCATTCTTGGTAAAATGACTCAGAAGTCTGGTGCTAAAATTATATCGATATAAACCGGCAGATGTTCCTAGCCAAAGATTTTTCTTTTGATCCTCAAAAAGCACCTGTACACCCCTTTTCTTTTTTAGGTACTTCTCTAGAACACTTTTTGTTGTGTGATCGGGGAAAATTCCATGCTGTCTCCTTAAAATGGATAGCCCATTTTGAGAGCCAATCCATATCGTGCCATAACTATCCTGGCGCAAAGCCACAATTTCGGCAGTGCCGGGAGAGTTTTTAGCGTCTTTTACATTGATAATGCGTTTAAACTTTCCTGTTTCAGGATTAAAAATATTTAGTCCACCATAATGCGTCCCAATAATCAGCTCAGCCTTGCCCGAATTCTCTTTGCACATGATTTTAATCAGGTTAGAGGTGATACTGGTCGGATCATTAGGGTCTGTTTTGTAGCTCGTGTAGGTATTGGTCTTTCTGTCAAGGTAATCTAGACCCCCACCTTCTGTTGCGATCCAAAGGTTGTTGTGCTCATCCTCCACAATAGAACTGAGGATGTTGCTACTGATACTAGATTTTAATTTGCTATTCTGATAAGCTTTAAACCTTGTCGCAATCTGGTGACTGTAATTAACGCCGCCAAAATAGGTACCTACCCACATGGTTTGGTTAATGTCCTGGTATATACTATGCACAGAATTGTGACTGATGCTGTTTTTTAACTCCGGATCATGCTGGTAATTAGTAAATTTTTTACTTACCGGATCTAAAATACTTAAGCCTTCTTGAGTACCAATCCAGAGCATGCCTTGCTTATCTTTCGTTATTGTCCTAACGTCATTGTGTACAATAGAGTTGGGATCATTATTATCATGACTATAAACGGTAAAAGATTTGGTCGAATAATTATACAGACACACTCCATTACCTGTTCCTATCCATAAATTGTTTTGGGCATCGGTATTGATGCAGGTGATGTAGTTAGAGCTAATTCCAGATTTATTTCCCGGGTCGTACTTAAACCGCTCGTATTTGTAGTGACCATTTTTTAGGCGCATACACAACAATCCGTTACCGGTTCCAATCCAGAGGTTGCCACGGGTATCTTTAAAAATGGCGTAGATGCCTTCAACACCATCATCCTTTATTCTCTTAAACTTGAAAGACTTAAAAGTGTTCTTGTTTTTGTCCGTTAATAGGTTAAGCCCGCCTAAAGTTCCCACCCATAAATTTTTATCGGAGTCTTCATAAAGGCATTCAATACCACCTTGGCTTAGGCCTTGCTTTGAACGAGTTGGGATCTGAGTAAAAGTGTCGGATCCGGAATCATATCTATTTAGTCCATTCGCTGTTCCCACCCATAGGGTTCCTCCAGCATCAGTCAATAAAGTTTGAACTTCATTATTGGACAGACTGCTTCGGTCTGCCGGATGATTGATATAGCTTTTAAACTGGTGGCCATCATATCGGTTTAGGCCCTGCCGTGTACCGAACCACATAAAGTCCGATTTGTCCTGAGTAACCGATATCACTGAGTTTTGTGACAACCCATTTTCAATTGTATAGTTGCTAAAAGAAAGTGGATGCTGGGCTTGGGCGGGATGAAAAAATACGGCAATGGAAAAGCACAAATTAATCAGTTTCCATTTAGTAATCTTCATAAGAATTCCCTGTTATTGTCTATTTATCAGCGCTAAAGATAGAAATATCTGCTATTGTTAATGATTTTTCTACCCTTTTTTTTAGAATATTCATCTTTTTTGAACAAATAATATTACAGCTTTGACTGTCTGAACAATGTAATATTCTAAAGGCGGTATACTAAATCATATTTAGCTCATACCAGACCATAAAGCCCTAACCAGCGAATAATATGTATATAATGTTAAGACAAAAACAACCAAACACTAAACCAAACACGTATGAATAAAATTTGACTAAACCTATAAGTCTTTAGACTTAACCTTACCAAACTACTAACCAATTAATAACATTTCATCACTTACAAGTTAGCGGTTGCTGCAGACAAATGACCTGACAGCTGGGCGTATGATTGCTGTATGATTTATTCAGCGCATTATACTTTAACAACTGCAATTGAATAAACCGGGCATCCAAGCCCATAAGAACCATTAAAAAACAAAATAACGGATGAGAAATACCCGAATTATTAAACACATGAATTGTCAATGGATCCTTGTGTCTTTTTTTCTTGTTGGTCTTGGTTTTCCGCTAAGTGGATATAGCGCCGTTTTTCAGGATACCACAGCAAAGAATTCCTTACAGGACACCGTGGCAAAGGATTCAGGAATTGTAGAGCTAAGGCGATTTGTCTCCATAAGAAATGTCGACTCATTAAATGTTAAGAAGATCGCCATGTATCCATTCGTTTCCCTTCAACAAGTCCTGAAAGGAAATGCCGCAGGAGTATATGTGCAGGAAACAAACGGTGAACCTGGTACTACAGAGCAAAGCCTACTGATAAGGGGACTTTCGATGCCACTGCTTTCCAGAAAAGATATTTATCAGGTACAGCCGCAGGTATATGTTAACGGTATTCCGCTGATACAGGACAACCCTTTTATGTTCGATGTCCAGAAGTTTGACTATGCGCCTATAGGAACTGCGACAAACCTGCTGGCTACCATTGATATGGACAATATTGAGTCCATCAACGTAGTTAAAGGAGGAGCTGCTGCCGCTATTTACGGCCCCAGGGCCGCTAACGGAGCTATTTTGATTACGACCAAGAATGCTCAGGCAGGTATGAAACAAATTAGTGTGAACAGCTATTTTGGGATGGCCCAGAAGGATAACGTGACGACCACCAATGCACAGGATGAAAGCACTTTCAGAATGCCGTTCTATCAGAAATTTGCCAGCCCTGCCGATATGGATAATTATCCGGCTTATTTAAGAGATGCAACCAATGAAAATTATTATGGTCCTTCTAACTGGACCGACCTGTATTATAAAACGAGTCCCGTACGATCGGTAAATGCCAGTATAACCGGAGGGACAAACCGCTCAAATTTCAGGTTTTTCGGAGGAAACACGAGTACATCCGGTAATGCGGATGATACCAAACTGGACAAGTATAATGCTTCTTTCTTCATCAATATGTTGCCATTGCCATGGTTAACGGTTTCCAGTATGATCAATGCAACAAGACTGGAACGTGACCGGAACAAATCATTTCGTGATCGTTTCTCGGAAATGCAGTATATCCCGGATTTAACAAGTCCGATTGCACCGAATAAGATCATCTATGGCAATTTGTTAAATGAATATCAGGCCAAGTCATTTGATGACAATAAAAACAGTGCTATTCAGGGATATTTCTCCTTATCGGCGAAATTTAAGAAACTGGATTTCACTTCGCGTGTAGGCTTCGACTATAATGAAAGTACGCGTGATGTGTTTTTTCCGTCCACCATGCTCGACGGGAACAATTATGTCTCTAATTATTATGGTTATAACCAACGTGTGGTTATCGAGAATTCGGTTAGTTATAAGCACGCTTTTAACGAAAAACACAAATTAAACCTGGAAGCCGGACAATCCTTTCAATCAGATTTTAATCGTTACAATTATGCCTACGGTTATAAGGGATCAAGTGATTACATCAGGATTAATGTGGTAAACGGAAATTCAAAAGAGTCAGATTACTTATTGCCTAAAGACTTTATTGTGTTTCGTTTTACGGACCGCCAAAAAGCAAATCTAAGTTCTCTGTTCGCCAAAGCGGAGTATAATTATAACGATGAATTATCTTTAACGGCGGTAGCGAGAACGGATGGCTCCTCTAATATGCAACCAAGCGCAAGATGGTTCTTTTCACCAATTGTTAGTGCTGAATACAATTTTAGTAAAATATTGCCTTTGGACAAATCGGCCATTTCATCACTTTCAGTAACGGCATCCTGGAGCCGGATAGGTAACCTGTTGTTGAACGACAGATTTGCTGCCGGGCCACAGTACACTGTAGATCTGGGCTGGTCTGCCAACCCAGCTTTCTATTCTTATGCAGGCTTTGGTACCTTATCGAGGCCATATACTGCAGGTTGGGTGGGTTATGATATTCCCTGGTCTTATGTACAGGAAACCAATATTGGTGTGAATGCAGGCTTTCTCAATAGCAGGATTCAGGCAAGGTTAGAGCTATATAGCAAAAATAATAACCGCATGTTATTGGCAATGCCGGTTATAGCAGAGTCAGGCTATACTTCTTCCTATCAAAGTGGAATGGATGTAAACAATAGTGGTGTAGAACTGATGTTGCAAGCCAGTATATTTAAAGGCAGGAAAGATCAGTTCAACTGGATGGCTAATGTAAATGCCAGTTATAATCAGAATAAGCTAAAAGCACTTCCCGGTGGTATTTCAGAAATATTAATCGGAACCCAAAAGCTGGTTGTGGGTGAAGCCATTGATAAGTTCTGGGTATTAAAAACTCAGGGTGAGGCATTCCAAACTGACGCTGATGTACCAGTAAACCCTCAAAATTATCAGATCCTGAATTACAAAGGACTAGCATTTAAAGGCGGAGATCCTCGCTGGAAAGATTTGAACGGAGATTATACCATAAATGAACGGGATAAGGTTGCATTGGGTAACTATATGCCAAAATTAACAGGAAACTTCGCCAATAACTTTACTTATCGCAAGTTCAGTCTCGACTTTAACCTGTATTTCGCTTTGGGCCGTAATATCCTGAACCAGGCTGCCGCCAATCGTTTTGATTTTATTAATAGGGGTGGCCAGAATGATATTTCTTCGATAGATGAAATTACTTTCTGGAAAAAAGACCTTAATGCCGCAAGCTATCCGGTTTACAATCCATGGAGTGCCGTGCAAGCCTATCGTGCTGACCAGGATATTTTCATTGAAAACGGATCCTTCCTGAAATTAAGATCCCTTTCCCTCGGCTATGATTTTGCCGGAATGAGTTTTCTTAACAAAGATAGGACCACGCAGCACAGGTTTCTGGTATATGTAACCGCAACAAACCTGTTTACAATTTCTCCTTATACAGGTGGCGACCCTGAATTGGTTGGTTATACCGGGATCGATTCAGGCTATGGATTATCTATTCCAAGAACATATACACTAGGTTTTAAAATCGATTTATAGAAAAAGATATGATGTTTACTAAAATAACTATCCCCTTTCGCGTCCTTACGGTAGTAATGATCATAGGATTATTGGGGTCTGGATGTAATAAACAGCTGGACGTTCCTTCTTCTCACCTGGTTAATGAGGAAAACCATTGGAAATCAATTACCGATACCCGCTCTGCATTACTGGGCACTTATGGCTTGCTTCGCGCAGCAATGGCCGATAATAATGGCCACTGGCTATATGGAGAACTCAGAAACGGTGATTTTAAAGCTACTTCCCGCCTTGATTTGAAGGCTGTGATCGGTGGTAATTTAAATGCGCCCTATCCTGTAGTGCAGTCACTTAGCAATTGGCGCAGGTTTTATGCCGTGATCAATAGTGCCAGCATATTCATCGAACGTGCACACGAAGTATTGGAAAACGACAGGCAATACACGGAGAAAAATTATCAGGTAGATATCGCACAAATGAGGGCCTTGCGTGCTTTTGCCTATTTCTACATGACGCGCATCTGGGGTGATGTGCCTCTGATCACTTCTTCCAGCGATGGGAACTTTGAAAAGAAAGCACGTGCTCCGAAAGAAGCGGTACTGGGTTATGCAGAAAGTGAGTTGCTAAAAGCGGTGAATGATCTTCCCTTTAGATATGGATCGGTAATAGACCCTGTTTTCCCGGGATTGTATTACGGACAAGTCACTACCTATTGGAGTGGGGTATTGTTAACAAAAATATCCGCATATGCTATCCTAGCACATATAGCCGCATGGAATGAGAAATACATTGATGCTTCGGGCTACGCCAACTTCGTATTGACGTATTATCAGAGCTCCGGAGCCAGTTATACCCTAACAGCAGGGGTTTCGAAGGTCGACGGTCTTTTCTATGATAAAAATCCGTCGCAGATATTTGGTGTTCCTTTTGCCTGGAGCGATCGGGAAGCCAGTATCGTTGGCCATATTGAAGACCTCACGCTTGCTGCGCCATTGGTGACCAAGCCAGTTCCACAGATTTATGTTCCTGACGCAACCATTCTGTCTATCTATAACGAAGATAAAGACCAGCGGTTTTCTATCAACCCGTTGACAGGGCGTGCTGTAACTGATTTCTTTGCGAATTTCGGAAGTGCAAGCACCGTGTTCAGTAAAATTAAATGCATCCGTAACGCTTCAACTGATGGTTCTCTCGGTTTGTTCAGTTCTGCAATTGTTTTCACCCGTCTGGAAGAAATCAGCTTATTGTATGCGGAATCTATGGCCGTGATCGGAAACGTGGAGCCAGCCATTGATGCCCTGGATAACGTACGACTTGCACGCGGACTTGCTCGTTATACCGGCCCCAACAGTGGGTTAATAGATGCCATTTTTAAAGAGCGTAAGAGAGAGCTCATTGGTGAAGGATGGAACTGGTACGATCAGGTCCGTTACAACCGGATTAAACGGAACAATACCGAGTTCAACAAGCTCATCAGTACCAATGGTATCTTCTGGCCAATCGCAGAGGATGTACTCAATCGCAATTCTTTATTGGTTCAAAATGAATTCTGGAGGTAATCAAATTATGAAAAGAAAATTAAACCTATTTAAAGGCCTTACTTTATTATTTGCAGCAACGCTGTTTTTTGCAGCATGCAAAAAAGAAGAAGGTGCATATAATTTTGAAAACGAGGTAAATGTATACGAAGGAGATGTTTACGCCTACCTGAAGTCACAGCCTGGCGTTTACGATTCCCTGCTTAAGGTTGTTGATCGCATCACCTGGTTAAAGGATACTTTGAGTACACCTTCAACATTCACGCTTTTTGCCCCAACAAACCGCAGTTTTGTCCTCGCTTTGCAAAATTTAAATACAGTTAGGAAATCACAAAACAAACCAGTTCTGGGCCTGGCAACAGCAAACATAAAAGAGTTGGATTCATTGGCTAACCGCTATTTTATTTCCGGCAAGTTTACCACGGACAGCTTGGTCTTAACTGAAGGAGTGCTGTTAAACTCGATAAAATACCACTATGAAATGCATGGACAGGACAAGAGTGCAAACGCATACGGTTTTGTAAACGGGGGTCCAAAAAGTATCATTTACAGTGATGTAAAACGATCACAATATATCGTGGAATGGCAACGGACAAATACCCAGGCCGTAAATATTTTCACCACCAATGCGGTTGTCCATGTGCTTTCTCCATCACACGAATTTGGGTTTAGTGAATTTACAAGAAGGCTTAATAAATAATCAGGGAGTTTTAGCTAGCAAAGTTATGATCAACAAAAAACATATTATTTCAGGAGCACTGCCAATACTGTTTGCACTTACATTAATAGGTGCCTGTAAAAAGCTACTGCCTACAGACCGCGATTACTTCAATACAGAAGCCCGCTTTACACAAACGCTATACAAGCCTGTAATGGGACGTACAACATTAATGAGTGACAATTTTGACGCACAAAGTTCGTCACAGCCCTTAACCTTTAAAATAGTTAATCCAAGAAATAGCGATGGTATCATTGCACCAGAACTTATCAAGCCATTTGATGTGCTGGTTTGGAAAAAAGCATATACGGGAAAGGAAACCTCACTGGACGAGATCGAAAATAAAAGAGCGATAGAACAACACCCACTTTTTGAGATCAGGGAGCACTCAGGAGAATTTATACTCTGGGCAGCATCAAATTCGAGGGTACTCAAGGCTCTTCCTGATTCAGGCTATACTTTCGATGTAGAAGTAACCAACAATGGCGGACGCAGGTATTTTAATAACCTGAAGCTTCAGGCCTATAGGGAGCGCGCTTATGAGCCTAACAGAATCGATGCCATTAGTGGGGCAAGCAGCAATGCACCAATCCGGTTAAATTCAATCAATAATTTTAAGGCGCAACGTACCGGAGATCCACTTACCATCGGAGATGTAAAGGTGGACTTTAACAAAAAACAGGGGAGCACTGGAAGCTCGCTCACTTTCCGTTTCCTGGATAGTATCGGGCAAAGCATTGACCCCGCAAAGTTCAACTTAACCGCCTGGAATAAATTGATACACGGTTTCAATATGGAAAAGACGGCCAGCTACGTAAAATACAATGTCGCCTATCCAATACCACTGGTTGAGATTCCAACGGCTTACACTACAGTTGATGGGAAAGAAGCTACCCTTAAATTTTCTTATGACCGTCTGGGTTTCGGAGGGATAAAGGAAACCGCCGATATGAGCTTCAATTTTAACATCTATGAAAAGGGAGAGTGGGAAATTATCTTTTCGTTTACCCGGGACAACCCAAAATTCACGAACGAATGATGAAATATAGAGATAAAAAAATATTTAAGCTAAACACGCTAAAACAAAATATGGCTATGAAGCACTTGTTTAAGGTATTTATCATTATTCTTTCGGCAACAGTTCCGGCATTTGCCCAGAAAATGGTTGTTGTGAAGGGAACTGTTATTGAAAAATCCACTAATCTCGGACTTCCGGGAGTAACGATCTCAACTGGCACGCCCTTAAAAGTAATTGCTAGCAGTGGTAACGCGGGTAATTTCTCGGTGAATGTGCCCGAAAATGCATCATTGGTATTCAGGTATATCGGCTTTGCCAACCAAACCATTAAGGCTGTGGCAAAATCTGATTTCAGGGTAATGATGCAGGAATCGAGCAACAACCTTGATGTGGTAAAAATTACTGTAGGTTACAATACAAAAACCAAGGAAGTTTTAACAGGAGCAGCTACCACCATAAGTGGTAAAGCACTCCAGGATGTTCCGGTTGCCAACGTGATGGAGCTGTTGCAAGGTAAAATCGCAGGTTTAAATATCCAGAATAACAGTGGGAGCCCGGGGGCCCGTGGATCCATCTTCGTGCGTGGTTTATCTAGTATCGATATTCAGGGTTCTGGTAACGACGCTTTCCTAACCCCAACTTCACCGTTGTTTGTAATTGATGGGGTACCGCTTGATGCCAACTCAAACTATGAATATGGTTTCTCACAAGGCGGACCAGGTATCAGCCCATTGTCTTTAATACCACCAGAAGACATAGAAGAAGTTACGCTTTTAAAGGATGCACAGGCAACCTCGTTGTATGGCTCACAGGGGGCATATGGTGTAATCCTGATCACCACCAAAAGAGGTAAATCTAAAACACCAATTATCCAGTATGTAACCAACCTTTTTGTAAATACGCCCCCTAAATTAAGGTCTGTGATCGGAGGGAAGGGTGAGCGTGACAGCAGAATAAGGCAAATCATGAACAATGATTCTACTATTTTTACAGGAAGGGAACGTATTGATAACAACCCATTCCTTTCGGATAGTTTAAATGCTTTTTTCAACAATTCAACCGACTGGCAGCGCGTGTTCTTCAGAACTACTGTAAATCAGACACACAATATCAATGCTTCCGGAGGTGATCAGAATTTTAACTACAAAGTGAACGTAGGCTATTATGATGAAAAAGGGATTATTGAGAATACGGGCTTAAAGAGATACTCACTCGGTATGAACGTACTGTATCAGCCCAGTCAAAAGTTCCGCTTGTTCGCGAATGTGTCCAGTGCCATGGGGATCAGTAAAAAGGGTAGTGGAAATGGCGTGCAGCAGACAGGGGTAGCCTCGGGGAGTTCCGCATCTTCTCTTTTACCGCCACCATCCCTATTCAGTAGTTCTGGTGATGCGACAGGTGTATTTTTAACCGATAATAATAATAAAACAGGAAATATTAAAACCAACCTTGAAGGACGTTATCAGTTTCTTAAATCTCTGTCTTTAACCAGTGTGGTGAATTACGATTATAACAATGGTACAGCCGATATCTATAAGCCAGCGGTATTAAACAACAATACAGCCATCGTTTACAATTTTAACGAGCGACGGAGTGTATTGTACAACCGTAACATGATCAACTTTACGGAATCATTCAAAGAGAAACACAACATCAGTGTTTTTGCCTTCAATGAGATGTACATCCGTAATTACCAGGCTGGGACGATCAATCAGCTTCAGACACCCAATGACCAGTACCAGGGGCCTTTAGGTTTTGATGCCAATCTTTCAAGAGGCGGTATACTCGATAATTATTCTGCTTCGCGTTCTGCGGCATTGGCAACCTCAGTGTCGTACAACTACGATAAAAAGTATGTAATTGATCTTTCTTATCGCTGGGACGGTGTGTCTAATGCCGGGCCAGATGTGCCATGGTCTAAAAATCCATCTGTCGGCTTAAGATGGAACTTTAATAAGGAAAACCTGCTGGCCACCTCAAAATGGCTGGATTATGGTTCCATACGTACCAGCTGGGGAAAGAACATTGTACCGAACGGAACTGTATTTGACGCCTTTGGATCTTATAACTTTAGTGGGGTATATAATGGGTCGCAGGCGATAGGTGTAAACTTTGAGAACCTGCCAAACACCTCACTTAGCCCAACAGTAACCACTCAGTTTAATGCGGGGCTTGATGTTGGATTGTTTGAAGGTAAATACCAGATCACTTTCGATACCTATTATAAAATGGTAGATAATCAGCTCAGACAAAAGGCACTGGCCGATCACAATGGGTTTAGTAAAATTAAAACCAACGAAGTGAGCCTGGTTAACTATGGTTATGAGTTTAGCTTAACTGTAAGACCTTTGGCTAAAAACAGCGATTACAACTGGACAGTTTCATTTAACGGCGCGATTAACAAAGACGTGTTGACAGGCTTGCCCGACGGTGTTCGTCAGATCCTGCAGAAGGATAAAGAAACCGGCCAGTCTATACTTTACCGTTTGGGACGTAACAGTTTGTCTAACGTCCTCTACAATACAAAAGGGGTATACAGTACCACAGATGATGTAGCTGTAGACCCTGCGACGGGTAAAAGATACAGTACCAAAAATGGTAACACAACTGTTTTCTTCCAGGGAGGTGATCCGTACTGGGCCGATATCAATGGAGATTATAAGCTGGATGAAAGAGACCTTGTAATTGCCGGAAATTCATTTCCGCAAATTACCGGAGGTATTTCTTCTTTCTTCTCCTGGGGACCGTACTCAGCAAATATCAATCTTTCCTATACCTTAAAAAGAGATATCTTAAACAATGCCCTGGCTCAGCGCTTCCAGAATTTTGCGAATCCAGCTGAACAGAATAACCTGGTTCCTATAGCGCAGTATGACTACTGGAAACAACCAGGCGATGTAGCTACTTATCCGGATCCTTATAGCTTTCTACGCTATGGAGCTTATTCGGACTTCGTTAAAGGAGGCTCCTTGTTTTTACCGTACAGGTACGACCAGACCATGTTCCAGGAAGATGGATCTTACTTAAAGATCAATACCCTTACGCTGGCTTATACTTTCGACAAAAAACTGGCCTCACGCCTTGGTGTAACCTCTATGCGTGTATACTGCACAGGAAATAACCTGTACACCTTCACCAATTACACCGGTCCCGATCCTGAAAACGTAACGGATCTGGGCAGGGACAACTCCGCAGGATATCCAAGTCGACGCAGTTATTCTATTGGTCTTAATGTTCAGTTTTAAAATGAAACTTATTATGAGAAAGATCTTATACATTTTACCCTTATTAGTGATTTTGATTGCCAACCCAGGCTGTAAAAAGTTCTTAAATGTAGAACCGGTTACCAGCTTGTCGGGCAATAACTTCTGGAAAACATCAAAAGATGCGGAAGATTTCACAAAAGATGTGTACCGTTTGTTTAGGGCCTCAACTATGTCCAGTATCATGTTGGCCATGGGCGATTACCGTAACGGACCTGGCAAGGCCACATCAGTGAACCCAAAACGTTACGATTTGGATTACCTGGCTGTAAATAACATGAAAAAGCTCCTTGCTGCGGATGCTACACGTACGCGTCCAGACTACAATGCCAGTCTGGAATGGTACCAGGCAAGGGCACGTTATGACCTGATTCCCGATTGGAAGCCATTTTATAAAACGATACAAGCTGCGAATATCCTGTATAAAGAAGTAGACCGTATTCAGGATCCCGCGTTTTCAGAAGCTAACCGCAAACAATATAAAGGCGAAGCCGTATTCATGCGATGCCTCTCTTACTTTTTCTTAGTAAGGCTGTTTAGCGATGTTCCTTATTATACGAATGCTTACAACCAGGAACCGCTTCCCAGAACAGATATGGTTACCGTATTAAAGAATTGTATCGCCGATCTGGATAAAGTGAAAAATGATTTACCATGGACTTACAAAGATCCGGCAAACCGTGCGGTAAGGGCAATGCGTGGCAGTGCCATTGCATTGATGATGCACATGAATATGTGGTGTGCAGGCTTCGATCAGGCAAATACCAATAGCTATTACCGTGCGGTGGATGATCTGGGTAAAGAAATAGAGAATATCGGTGAAGCAGAACAAGGTGCTTATACCTTACTGCCAATTGAGCAAACTTACCTGGTGATGTTCGGTCGTTCACAGGAAGGTCTCTTTGAGATTCAGCTGAGTAATAACTCGGGTGAGGTAAGCGGTGACCGCCGATATAAATTTTCAAATGGGGTTGCCCACCTGCCATTTCTGACCTCAACAGATCGCCTGCAGAGCGAGTTTGCGTTCAAGTCAGACTATATGAAAAAGATTTTTCCAGAGACTGTTGCAGACCGCAGAAAGAATGTCTGGTTTGATATTGCAGATATTTATGACGAAACGGGGAAAGCAATAATCTACAAATTCTTTAATCGCGCAGCCCCAACACAAGGGGACGATGACAATCCGATCATCTTCCGTTATGCAGATGTATTGCTGCTTCATGCGGAAGCACTGGCTGAATTGGGCGAAGATGGACCTGCTGAGATTCTATTGAATCGTATCAGAGCTCGCGCAGGTGCAGATCTGTTCCCGGCAAATCCCGGAGAAGGTAAGATTAAAGATGCCATCTACTATGAGCGTTGCAAAGAATTACTGGGTGAAGGGCACTATTTCTACGACCTGGTACGCACAAGGAAAATTATGAATCCAACATATTGTTATAGTCCGCTCTCGTTCTCCGCATTTATTTCTAAAGCATGGACCTGGCCAATTAGCAGCACTGCGCTTGCAAATAACCCATACATGACATTAAATAGTTACTGGCAATAGTTTTCCTTATTTAAAACACAGAAGATGTATAAATATAAAATGATTATAAAAGTGCTCACATTCATTGCATGTATAGCCTTCATCTTAACAGGATGTAAAAAATTTGAGCACTACGAGGACACTGGCATTACCAACGCGAAATTTGATGGTAGCATCATGCAATACCTGGATTCGAAACCTTTTCAATTCGATACGTTAAGTCAGGTGATCCGTCTTGCGGGAATGGAAGAGGTATTCAGTAAAGAGGAGATTACTTTTTTTGCGCCACAGGACCCTTCCATCGGAGCAGTGATAGATAACTTAAATGCTTACCTCAGGCTAACGGGACGAGACTCCGTAAGGACTTTATCCGATATTAAGCCTAAAGCATGGAAAGAAATGCTGTCTATGTATATTTTTAAAGGGACCAACCGTCTTAAGGATTACCGTCAGGTAGATACACTGGCACTGGATACTTATTCCGGACAGGGATATCTGGCCTATAATGGTAAACCAATGAACATCGGCGTGGTTTTTAACGATGCGGTTAACGGGCCGGTTGACAACCGGACGACCATTAAATATGGGGGATACCGTCAGCTGATGTTATCTTATATTCCTGATCTGGCTTATCCCAAGGCTTTCTGGATCAATGCGAAGGTATCTTCATCAGATATCAATCCAACTAACGGAATCGTTCACGCGATAAAATTCAGTAACCATTTCTTTGGCTTTTACCCCTATAACTTTATTACGGTAGCGCTTGAAAATGGTATTGGAGAATAACTCACAGGAGATCATAATATGTTCAATAAAACTCAAAACAATCAAACGATGAAAAGTAACCTAAGGTATTTCATAGGATTGCTCCTGTTTACGATGGCTTTTTCATCCTGTAAAAAATCAACGCAACTTACGGAAGACCCGTATGCCGGAGGGAAAGAAGCCCTTGGCATCAGGTTCTTAAACGAACCACCCAAGCCTACCTATGGCTCAGTGGGCTCACAAATGGTATTTGCTATCTCAGGGTTGCTTCCTTACAAAGACAAGGTAAAATGCTATATGAATGATACTGAAGCAGAGATAATGGAGGTTACCAGCAAAACGATCAAAATCAAACTGCCAGTGGGTTCCAGCTCAGGTGGTTTTACAATTGTCGTGGACGGACAGATTTTCTTCGGTCCCCAGTTCACGGTTTCCGGTAAAATCGCCTATGATGCGACATTTAAACCCGTAATCGGACCCAACGGAAATGTTAGTCAGATTATGCCTTTGACAAATGGGAATATGATACTGGTTGGCGGTTTCACGGATTATGAAAAGAAGGCTTCACTCAAAAGACCGATTAACAATATTGTAATGATCAATGCTGATGGAGATTATCTGCCTTCGTTTGCTTCCGGACTGGGGTCGGATGGTTCGTTAAATAGCATAGCCCGGTTAACAACGGGGCAATATATGATCGGAGGTACATTCTCAAGTTATAACAACAGGAAAAGTATTGGTGGGTTGACCCGTTTGAATGGAAATGGTTCCTTAGATAGTACCATCGTTGAAGTCGTTAACCTTACACCCCTGCAGCCGAAAAATAGCTTTGATACTGTAGCTGCATTTAATGGAAGAGTGACAGGATCTGTGCGAAAATTATTCGTCTACAACAATAAAAGTATCCTGATCGGCAATTTTAGCAACTATGGCGAGTATTTCTACGAGCGTTCTACACGTGACAGAAAAGTTATTGGTTATACCCCAATGGATATGCTGATGCGTTTGGAAGCGAATGGCAAGCTGGATGAAAGCTATAATTTTAATCCGGCAACCAAAACCAGTTATGAGAAGCCGAATGGCAGCATCAATGATGCGTTTATGGAGGCCGACGGAAAGGTGATCCTGGTGGGTAGCTTTACACGTTTCCAGGGAACCGGTGTGAACAGGATTACACGGGTAGACAACAACGGGATGATCGATCCTACCTTCCTGGTGGGCGCTGGAGCTGACGGGCCTATTGGCAGCATTCGTTTCAACGCGACTACCCAGAAATACATCGTTTCAGGGGCTTTCAAAAGTTTCAACGGTAAAGCCGTTAACGGTATTGTTATGCTGAAAAAAGACGGATCGGTTGATGACTCGTTTAATATGGGAACAATGGAGGGCGGAAGCGTCAATTTCTCTGCACAATTATCTAACGGGCTGGTTATCGTTACAGGTTCATTCAACAAATATAACGGGGTCATCAGGCAGGGTTTTATGGTATTGAATCCAGACGGAACGCTTGCTGCGGGTTACAACACAACAGGTGTTTTCCAGGGAATCGTAAATGATATATATGAGACAACTTCACCACAGGGATTTCCTGCTTTCATTATGGCAGGCTTCATCCTTAAGTTCGATAACCGTGCAGTCCCAAATATCATCAAGGTCGTGTATGAACCTTAAACGCTTATCACAAAACATAGGAACCTATCTGTTAACATTAACAAATAAAGAAATGATAAAAAATCGGCTGTATAAAAAAAGAACCCTGGTGTCTGGCATGCCTTTACTGGTACTTTGCCTGCTGACCCTTATGTCTTGCAATAAGGATTTTGAAAATAAAATTGACTTGTCTGCCAAGTCAGATAGTCTTACCGGATATAGAGCGCCAAAAGTGCTTTACATCATCGTGGACGGAGCAAGGGGGGCAAGTGTTAATACGACAAAGGCGATTAGAGTCCCTGATCTGGAAGACAATTCCCTTCAGAGCTATGCTTCTGTAAGTGATGAGAGTGGATTACCCGCCACTACCTGGGCAGACATGCTAACCGGCGTGAAGAAAAATAAGCACAAGGTAACTAAAGCTGATTTTTCAGGCAATAACCTGGCTAACTATCCCATGTTCTTTAAATACATCAAAGATAAAAATGCCAATCTGCGTACAGCTGCTTTTGCTTCGACCCCGGTGTTCAGTACAAATCTGGTGAGCAATGCAGATGTGAACTTAAGTTTTAATAACGATGATACAGCTGTAAAAAATGCGGTGATCAATGAATTGAAGGAGGAAAAGGCAGCAGTTGTACTTGCCGAGTTTAGCGGCGTAGACCAGGCAGGTAAGCAATATGGTTATGATGCCAGTGTGAAAGCTTATAGTGATGCTATTTATCAGACTTTTGATTACATCAACGAAATGGTTATTACGTTGAAACAAAGAAAAAGCTATGAAGCTGAGAATTGGCTGATTGTTGTAGCGTCCAATCAAGGTGGAAATTTCAGTATTCCGCCAGCACAAAATGACGGTTCTTTATTTAGCAATCCGTTGTTAAACAGCTTTACGCTTTTATACAATTCGAGGTTTAGTTACCAGTTCTTCTCCAGGCCAAATGCTGCGGCTGTTCCATATGAAGGAAAGTCGGTGAGCTACAATGCCAGTACCATTTTTGGGAGTATTGATGCCGCAAGCTCCAGCATTTATAACTTCGGTACTACCGGTGAATATACGGTACAGCTAAAAGTTAAAATTAAAAGCCGGGGAACAAATAATCCGCCAATTATAGCGAAAGCAGATGATACGGGGAATTCTTCAGCAGGATGGTCCTTTTTGCTAACTGCAGCTAATAGTTCCTGGCGTTTCCAGCTGGCAAGCTCCAGTGTTTCGGGTACTGCTCTTGATCTGGATACTTGGTATACTTTAACAGGTAAGCTTTATATGGAGGGCAGTTCCAGGAGAATGAAGGTATTTACTAACGGTGTTTTAAACAGCCAGAATGCAATGACCGCCAATGGAACTTCTACAACTGCTGCATTGAATGTGGGCTCGTCCAAATCCTCTTTCGGCGGGGGAACTTCACAAACTATCATTACTGATGTCAGGATCTATAATACCGCGTTGGCCGACGATTATATCGCTGCTAATTACTGTAAAACGGATGTGAAACCTACAGATGTGTATTATAAAAACCTGATCGGCTACTGGCCTTCTATGGATGGAGTTGGAAACCAGTTGATGGACCATAGCCCAAATAAAAGAAATTTTATACTTAACGGAGCCTATTCCTGGACACCATTTAATGAATTGAGTGAAAACCTTTGCTCAGATCTTCCGGATGATATTTATACCCGGATGCCTAACGGTATTGACATTCCCAGTTTCATATTCGGATGGATGGGCATACAATCTTTGGGTTTAAACCTGGATGGTAAAACCTGGGTGCCTACCTATAGAAGTATTAATCCTTAAACCTGAGCAAAGATGAAGAAGATAGTTAACAGCACAATTGCTTTAGCCCTGATTGCCCTGGTAGTGGGCTGTACAAAAAATTATGGAGTGATGTATCCTGATGGTACGACTGATGGAAATCACCCCAAAGATACATTTGATTTGGTATTAGACACATCGATGTCTAAAGTTGATAAGTCGCAGTTTAATGCGGCCAGGGTTTTTCCCGGCATGGTAGGCGTTGAAGAGCCCAGACTTAAGGATTATAAGGTGACATTGGATCTTGACTATATCCAGGTTAGATCAAGTGACCTGAGGATCAGTGTGGTTCCGCAAGGTTGGTTTAGTACCGGAACGTACGCGGCCCCCGGAGAGCTCATCACCATCAAAGTGCCGGCTGATACTTACGGACTGGCGGTACAGGTTGGGGCACATGATGATAATCTTACGGGTTTATCACCATTGCAAAGGGCACCAATAATTTATACCCGGCTGCAGTTATTCCCAGGTATAAATTATGTACGGAACCTTTTTGGGGGTACAATTTTTATTATTCCCGACAGGCCACTTGGTCGTAAGGTAGACCTGTTTTTTAGCGGGGCGGTTAAGTCACCTGATTTTGTATTGGGTGAAACAACAGATGCGGAATGGAAGACTATGATTGCGAAAACAAAAGTTCCTTGGTTTGAACTGCGTAGCAAGCGCATGATCTTTACACTTCCAACAGAAAAACTGGCTAAGTTTCCTATAGAAAGTCCTACAGCTTTGATGACGGCCTGGGATGAAGAAATTCTGCACAGTTACTGGGAATGGTATGGGCTGTCTGAAACTACGGCAGATGTAAGAAACAGAAATCCAACATTGCCATGGAGAATCGTTCACGACATTCAGCCAAGTGTGGGTGCGCAGCATTCCGGCTATCCTGTGGTTGCGACAGCAAATGAAAATTATTATAAGCAAGCGGTTACGCTGAGCCTTGTGATTGGCTCTAACTGGGGAACTTATCACGAGATTGGGCACAATATGCAAATGGGATCAACCTGGAGCTGGTCGGACTTAGGAGAGGTCTCTAATAACTTGTTCTCTTTAAAAATCACCAACAGACATGGATATAAGCACAGCAACCTTTATCGTGCTATGCCTGCAGCAATTGCTTTTGCATCAGCTACGAATACGGGAGGAAATACAAAACTATTTAGTAGTGCCAGTAATGACGCCCGCATGGGGTTCTTTATTCAGGTTTTTGAAAAATATGGGTATGATTTTATGACTTACCTCTGTACAGAAGCCCGTATGGCAAGGTTTGGAGCAGGAAACGATCAGGATAAAAAGGACTTTTTTTACGAGCGCCTTTCGGAATGGACCAAAAAAGATATGGAACCTTTTATGAAGCAGTGGGGACTATATGTGAGCAGTGTTTCAAAAAATAAGATTGCCGCGAAATTTCCATTATTAACCGAGCAGGTATGGTTGTTCGATCCAAGTAAATAAACGCGTATATAAATTCATAGTCATGAAAAATATAAAAAACTCTACCAACAGACTGAACACTTTAATTGTGGCTACCATTGCAATGGTAGTAGTGCTGTTCTGTCTGCAAGGTTGTAAAAAGTATTTTGATCCGCCCTACGTGAATGAAGAGCCGCAGGACGCATCGAAAAAAAGAAGAAAAGTTTTACTGGTTGTCATTGACGGCGCCACAGGTGCAGAGGTTAAAGCGATAGCTCCACCAAAACTGACGGCAATGCTGAACAATAGCAAGTATAGCTGGAATGCACTTTCGGATTTTATACCAAGTGATGCCGGAACATGGAAAAACATCATGACAGGAGTAGGTGTTGGTAAACACGGTATCATAGATGATTCATTTGATGTACCACCCAACGATGATGGTCATGAACATGACGCTGCCACTTCCTGGCCAACACTGATCGAAAGGCTGCAGGCCTCAGGTAAAATCCGCCGTACTTCGGCGATTACACCATGGACTCAACTGGATAATAAATTAATGATTTATGCAGACCAGTCTATCGCCGTATCAAATGATCTTGCCGCTAAAGACACGGCTATTGTTAAACTGAAGTCGGTAAGTGACGATCTTGTCATTGTTAACTTTAATGAGGTGAACAAGGCAGGTCAAAGCTTCGGGTTCTCCGCAAATGTTCCTGAATATAAAGATGCGATATTAAAAACAGACGGATACATTGGTGAATTGCTTGACGTAATCAAAGGTAGAAAAACTTATGGCGATGAAGAATGGCTTGTGGTAGTGACCTCTACCCATGGAGGTACAGTTAAAAGCTTTGGTGATATCGCTAACCGGGACCGGGAGAGAAATGTGCTGACCCTTTATTATAATGCTAGTTTTAAACCACAGGAAATTATTCCTCCGGTAGCTTTGGATGGTGTGAAGTTTACTGAGGGGGCAATAACAGCCAAACTTGCCGGATCGAATGCAGCTATTTACAATCTCGGACTGACTGGAGAATATACTTTAGAGTTCAGATTGAGAATCCAGGCTTTTGGGACTCAGAATTCTACCATATTCTTTAAATCCAATAGCCCTGCCAATACCAACCCGGGATGGTGGTTTATACACAATGGTTCTAACGGTACCTGGAGATTTGCAATCAGAAGAGCTACAGGAGGTACGGCCAGAACAGTAAATTCGGCTACCCTCAATGCTGTTCCTGCAATGGTGGTCAACAAATGGTACACCTTAGCGGCAAGGATTTACATGCAGGGAAGCAAGCGTTTCATGATCCTTTTCCAGGACGGTGTAAAAGCTTCTGAACCATTGGAAATTACGGGAGAAGACATTACTACTCCCGCTGATCTCTTTGCAGGGTGGAAAAGCGGCTTTGGTGGCAACACTAACCAAACCATTTCAAATATTCGGATCTGGAATACGGCTTTGCCGGAAAGCAAAATCCTTGAAGATGTCTGTGCTGATGGGGTGAGTTCATCTGATCCTTACTATGCCAATCTGATTGGCTATTGGCCTTGCAACGATGGACTATCTCATTTTAAAAATTATAGTCCGCTGGCTGAAGGTAAAGACCTGGAATTAACAGGGAACTACATCTGGGATTTCCTGGAGAAACCAACCTGCGGTACGCCGGTGCCAATTCTTCCCGGACAATTCGCATTAAGAAATACAGACATCGCCTCCCAGCTATATTACTGGTATGGTGTTACTGTAGAGGACCGCTGGAAGCTTGATGGTAAAGTTTTTCTGTCCAGTTACGAATCTGAATTTATTAAATAATACAAACGAACCACTGGCTGCGAATGTAAGTGTTTGCAGCCATTAAAACCAAAACAAACCGGTATGAAAAGATATTTTTATTACGTTGTTCAGGTTGTCATTTTGCTGGTCGTATTTATGGCCTGCAAAAAGTTAACCACTGATGCTTTTCAGGAACACCCAGTGCTAAAAGCACCGCTTAACATAGCAGTGGTTAACGATGATGATCAATTGCCCGTGGTTGGTGTAAAGGTGATCATTAGTCGTAAGACTTCTCCAAAGGATGATTATGTAAGGGTTGATACGGTACGTACCAATGAAAAGGGACAAATTAACGGTTATATTCTTCCTTACCCAAACTTTTTAAAAATAGAAGTAGATACAACTTATTACCATAAAGGAAAGCAAACACTTGAATTTGTGACAGAAAACGGTGGTAGCGTAATGCTACACACCACACCAAAATACGGGATGGCACCTTTAAGCATTGATGTCACCAATAGCACAACGGTGGTTCCAATTCCGGGTTTAGCACTTTCTATCAGTAGCCGTGCACCGGAGACAACAGAATGGCTTTCAACTGGGCCTGAAAATGCTGATGCTATGGGTAAGCTTATGGTTTCCTTACCATATCCAAATGAGGTTAGGATAGCAGTAGCCGATACCATTATGTATTTCCCGGATACCACATTCACTAACTTGAAAAACGTAAGAGGAGAAGCGGTAAGCTTAAAAACGGAACTGAAACCATTAACTGTTCCATTGGAGGTTACATTACTAGATAAAGATAATCAGAATCCACTGGCAAATGCCGAGATCGCAGTATTGTTAAAGCTAACAGGCGAGGCTGATTTTAAAGATATTAATCTTGTTGGAACTACGGATGACGATGGTAAGGTGATACTAAATGCACCTTATTCCGGTGAGGTATTGGTGAAAACAAATGATGATATATATTATCTTCCGGATTCCTATGTCACCCGTTTAGCTTATGAGAAAAACAGGAAAATAACTTTACTGTCTAAACTGCAAAATCCGCTCGTTCCCGTTGAATTAAGTGTGTTTAATGCGGTATACGGTAGGGATAACAAAAGGGCTGCTTTAGGTACCACTGTGAAGGTAAGTTTCAGAAAAAAAGGTCAGACAGTATTTACGGATTTTTTGACAAACGCTATAGCTGCCGATGGCAAATTAACAATGAGTATGCCGTTAGGAGATGAGTTTAGGTTTTCGGTATCGGGAGATGATAGATTTATAGATAAGACCATTACCTATACCAATGTTGGGTTTACATTGAAAGAAATAGATTTTGAACTTGACTTGCGTCCAGCGAAGTACCCCGAGCCGGTATTAACCAATCTTCAGGTAGGTACATTGGCATTAAATAATAGTTTGAGTGTAAATAAACCGCAGGACATCGCCGTTGATAAACTAGGTAATAAATATATCACTGAAGGTAGCGGAAATAGAATACTACGTGTCGATAGATTTGGTAATACAACTGTTTTAGCTGGTACAGGTACTGCAGGAGTAGTAAATGGCGATGGGGCTGTTGCGCAATTTAACGCTCCATGGGGTATAACTATCGATGCAGATGGAAATTTATATACAACAGATAATTCTTCGTCAAGTGGAAATAGAATTCGGAAAATTACAATTGATGCTTTATATAAGGCAACAGTAAGTACGATTGCGGGAAGCGGCGCCACCGGTTCTACTGATGGTACTGGAACTTCCGCAACATTTAACCGCCCTTCAGGGATCTGCTACGATCAAGCGCGCAATTGCTTATATGTAGTAGAATGGGGTGGTCATAGATTAAGAAAAATTGAATTGTCAAATAATAAGGTCACCACTTTAGCCGGTTCTAGCTCTGGTGTAGTTGAAGGTGTGGGTACTGCGGCCAAATTCCAAATCCCGTGGGGTGTAAAATTGAGCGCTGATGGTAATCATCTATATGTATCTAGCTGGAATGGTAATGCAATCAGTAAAGTTCGTCTATCAGATAATAATGTGACCATATTAGGCAGAAGTAAATCCAATATGTCATTGCCAAGGGGACTATATATTAGTCCTGCTAATCAGGTGTTTTTGGCCAATACTGGAGGGCATTATATCTCAAAAATACAAAGCGAAGCAGACGGTAATGCCTCTACTTTTGTAAAGGTAACAGGAGGTACATCTGCGGGAGATGTTGATGGAAATGCTAACGCCGCAAGATTGAGTGGGCCAGTTGGCATCGCTTATGATCCTTACATCGGTATGTTTTACATTGCTGATGGCGATGGTAGTAATCAAAAAGTAAGAACAATGAAATCATCAGACATTCAATAATTAAAAGCACAATTCATAAAAACTGATCTGAATTACAAACTGCAGGCATGTACATACATGCCTGCTTAAAACTTAAAAACATGGAATCTTATCAATGGTATATCATTGCGTTGGTTATTGTAGATGGCTTATTGATTTTGAGCTTAAGTATGTTGGATAAGTCACACAGGGTAAAAAGAAAGCTATAAATAAAATCGGAAATCAATAATGAAAAGGATCTTACTCGCATGCATATGCACAGGACTATGGTTTAGTCCGGCTTCTATAAAAGCACAACAAACAACACCCGTTGCTGCTAAAATTGAGCTAAAACACGGCAGTCACCGTATTGGCAAACGTACCGATGAGGTAATGCAAAAATGGCGTGGCTATGGTTTAGGGCAATTCATTCACTGGGGTCTATATGCAATCCCTGGGGGAGAGTGGAATGGGAAACAATACAACGGTGCTGCCGAATGGATTCGTTCATGGAATGGTATCCCGAAATCTACTTATGATTCGTTGATTTACAAGTTCAATCCTGTAAATTTTAACGCGGAAGAATGGGCAGCAACTGCCAAGCAAATGGGCGCAAAATATGTAACCATCACTACTAAACACCATGATGGCTTCTGTTTATGGCCAAGTAAGTATACTTCATACACCATCGCCAATTCCCCATGGAAAAAAGACATCATGAAACCTTTGGTTGATGCCTATGATAAAGCTGGCATAGATGTCATCCTTTATTTTTCGGTAATGGATTGGAACCATCCAGGATGGCGTTATGACATCAAAACCAAAGAGGATAGCATCGCCTTTGAGGGCTTTAAACAGTTTACCCGCAACCAACTGATAGAACTGCTTACCATGTACCCAACTGCTAAAGGCTTATGGTTTGATGGTACCTGGGACAAATCCTGGGTAAAACAAGCCGAATTTGCAGATGAACTGGAAACAGAAATGCGCAAACTTAGACCAGGACTCATCATCGGAAGTCGTTTCCGTGCAGATGAAAACGGTAAGCGTCACTTCGACTCGAATAACGTGTTAATGGGCGACTACGAACAAGGTTGGGAACGTAAATTACCTAACAAAATAGAAGACGTGCATGGCAACGATTGGGATTGTGTAATGACTGTTGCAGAAAATCAATGGGGGTATAACAAAGCCTGGAAAGGCCACATTAAAACCGCCAATGAATTGATTGAAATGACTGCTAAATCAGTTTCTCTTGGTGGAAACTTCGTGCTGAACTTTGGTCCACAGGGCGATGGGGCAATTAGGAAAGAAGAAAAGCAATTAGCAACCCAAATCGGTAACTGGATGAAAATCAACAACGAAGCCATTTACAACTGTCAGTATGCCGGATTGGAAAAACAGGATTGGGGGTATTTCACTAAAAAAACAGGAAGCAATAAACTATACATGGTTGTATTCAATACCCCAATTTCGGGAGCTTACCGTGTAAAATTACCTGCAAAAATGGGCATTACTAAGGCATACACACTAGCTCAGCCTACACAAAGTTTAACCACAGAAGAGATTCATACCAACGAATATTTTATTCACCTTAAAAAACATGCTGGAGACCAGCCTTTTGTGATTGTTTTAGAAACGACAAGCAGTGCAAAAGAAAGCGGGAATGTTTACGACAAAGCAAAAACATAAGCCCAAAACAAAATACAACACAAAGGAATACACAACACACACACAACTATGAGAAAACTATTGTTTACTGTCTGCTTACTGGCTACCACAGGTTTGGCCAGTGCGCAGCAGGCAAACGGGAACAAGGTGCAGATGAAAGAGCTGATTGATGAGCAATTTAGATTTGCCGAACAGCAATATAAAGTGCTCGCTAAAAATGTACCGGCGCAGGTAATGCCCAAAACTTATAACCCTAAAACCAATAGGGTTGAAACCAGTGATACCAAATGGTGGACCAGTGGTTTTTACCCAGGGGCATTGCTTTATATTTATGAATATACCAAAGACACGGTCACATTAAGAGAGGCAGAAAACCGCCTGGCAATATTGGAAAAGGAAAAACACTATACAGGAAATCACGATTTAGGTTTTATGATGTTTTGCAGCTTTGGCAATGCTTACCGAATTACTAAAAACCCGGTATACATACCTACAATTGATACGGCTGCTGCTTCGTTAATTACACGTTACCGTCCCAATGCAAAAGTGATCCAATCCTGGAACTCCAGTAAAAAATGGAAAGGACCTGTGATTATCGACAATCTGATGAACCTTGAATTATTAGCCTGGGTAACGGATCATGGTGGTGATGCTAAATATAAAAAGATCGCGATTAATCATGCCAACACCTCAATGAAAAATCATTTCAGACCAGATTACAGCTCGTATCACGTGGTGGATTATGATATGAAAACTGGAGCTGTAGTTAAAAGAGGAACTGCTCAGGGCGCATCTGATTCTTCGGCTTGGAGTCGCGGGCAAGGTTGGGCTTTATACGGTTATACCATGATGTACAGATTTACAAAAGAAAAGCGATATTTAAATCTGGCAAAGAATATTGCCTCTTTTATATTGAACCATCCAAATATGCCTGCCGATAAAGTTCCTTACTGGGATTTTGATGCCCCTGGTATTCCAAACACTTACCGGGATGCATCAGCTGCTGCTGTGATTGCATCAGCCTTGCTGGAGCTTGGACAATATACAGGAAAGGAAGATGCTAAGATTTATATTGATGCTGCGGGGGAGATGATCTCCTCATTGTCGTCTGATGCTTATCGTTCTAAAGCGGGGCAAAATGGAGGTTTTTTATTGATGCATAGCACAGGCGCATTACCGCTTAGATCAGAAATAGATGTGCCGCTAACCTATGCCGACTATTATTATTTGGAGGCTTTAATGCGTTACAAAAACTGGTATTTATAGAATAATTATATGGAAAGAAGAAAATTTATAGGTGCTTTCTCATTGGCCGGAATTATTGGTGCAATGAGCCCCAAAAATATTTTGGCTGCTACTGATCAAACCGAAGTATCAATAGGCTATGCTGGGAATGACCGCGAGTATTGGTGGAAATTGCTAAATAAAATTGCCAGTCCTGTCGTAACCAATTTGGCCAATGGTACATTGATCAAAAATATGCCAGTTGAAAAAGCACCTACATTTGATTCGCGCTCGTTATCGGTAACTTATCTTGAAGCGGTGGGTCGTACTTATGCCGGAATTGCCCCTTGGTTGGCTTTACCCGATGATGAAACCACAGAAGGAATAGCAAGAAAAAAGCTAAGAACAGATGCGATAGAAGGCCTAAACAAATGTTTTGCGCCTGGTAGTCCCGATGCGTTAAACTTTGCCAAGGACTATCAACCAATTGTAGATGCCGCTTACCTGGCTCAATCTTTTTTAAGGGCACCAAAAGCATTGTGGGAGCCGCTCGAAGCAGAAACAAAACAAAGAATCATTACTGCCTTTAAATCTTTAAGAAACAGAAAGCCCTTTAAAAGCAACTGGCTATTATTCGGCTCGATTACAGAAGCTTTTTTACTTTCCGTTGGAGAAGATTATAATGCGGAACGCTTAAATGAAGGGCCTAAAAAATTGAATGAATGGTATAAAGGTGATGGCTGGTACGGCGATGGTCCGAACCTTGCCTTTGATTACTATAACTCTTTTGTAATTCATCCCATGATGGTGGATATCCTTGCAGTGATGGCAGATAAAAAATTGGTTGAACAGAAAGTCTATGATCTGGCTTTAAAACGTATGCAACGTTATGCTGTAGGCCAGGAACGAATGATTTCCCCAGAGGGAACCTTCCCGCCAATTGGCCGATCTATTACTTACCGTACCGGTGCTTTCCAGGCACTTAGTCAGGTTGCATTGATGGGAAAATTGCCAGAATCTATTAAACCTGCTCAGGTGCGCTGTGCACTGACTAAGGTGAAACAGAACATGTACGGAACACCGGGTACTTTTGATAAAAAAGGCTGGTTACAGCTGGGGTTTTGTGGCCACCAACCTGAAATAGCAGATTATTATACTTCAACCGGAAGTTTATATATGGCAACACTATCTTTTCTGCCATTGGGATTACCGGCTAGTCATGAATTCTGGACTGCCAAGCCAGTGGCCTGGACAAGCAAACGCGCATGGGGTGCTGAGGCTTTTGCGAAGGATTATCATGTAGATTATTAATAGTGTAATACAAGAACTGTTTAGCTAAACAGTTCTTGTAAATCTCTATCGGCCGTAGGTATCTTTTTGAGGAAATCATCAAACCCCGTATTTTCCTGTGAACTATACATTCCGTAGGCGTCCATGATATATCCGATTTGTCCCTCCTTATCTTCTAACAAATAAAGAACAGCATTGTCTGCGGGATCGGAATCCCCTTCAAAACGATATGTTTTGATAATGGTTAAATCTTCTGGACTATAAATTTTCAGATCACTTTGCATTTTGCCGTGGTCAGTCATTTTTATTTCTTTGTCAAGGCCTTTAGTCCTCAATTTCTCTAAAATCTCACTCAGTGTATTCATTTCCATAGGATGTTCCATAATGTTATGTTTCTTTTATATAAGAACAACGCTTAGGTCAAATGGTTTGTCACAATCAATTTCAGGAACGGACAGGAAAGCTAACTCATAATGTCGGAGACGATGCGGCATAAAAAAGGGGATATAACAACTGTTACATCCCCTTTTAAGTATATTATAGAACTAGGCTTACAATGAAAAAGCAGCTTTTACTTTATCTACAAAATCCAATTTCTCCCAGGTAAACAGCTCAACACTAACTGTTTTTTCTTCACCGTTTGGTGTTCTGAAAGTTTTGGTTACAGTCTCTGGCTTGCGGCCCATATGTCCGTAAGCAGCAG
>RCUH01000362.1_pt1 | contig 51150 bp, 43 predicted proteins | sample 2166191 | NCBI WGS metagenome assembly RCUH01 (sample SAMN09932848, study PRJNA488358) | compost metagenome | feature: garden; material: soil; isolation source: compost soil in an enriched community after 214 h of incubation | place: Germany: Experimental Botanical Garden Goettingen | collected... | reverse complement strand
CTATTGGAGGCTCAATTTAATAAGCATGAGATTTTTGGATTGGATTATCCGACCAGCTGTGGCGAATATATTCCCGAACAGATTCTAGACGCTAGGGGATTATGGAACAATAACGAAGCCTACGACATGCAAGCCAAACGATTGGCAAAATTGTTTATTGAAAATTTTGAAAAATTTGATCATTCAATGCCAGCGTCGGTACAGATGGCTGGCCCTCGGATCGCTACGACGATACTCATTTAAAAGTATCGCATTAATTAGCGAACAAAGCCTTCAAAAAGACATTGTCTTTCTGAAGGCTTTTTTATAGATGCATTTTAATTGTGCTTGTTCACAAAAGAATCCAATTGCTCCTGTTCATTTCCGGCAATTGCATTGATAATTATCCGAAAAGCTGCTAAGCGGGCTTTCTTTTTATTGTCTTTGTCGATTTCAAACCAAGGCGACTTTTTGGTGGCAGTCGTTTTAAAGAGTTTTTCAATATAACCCGTATAAACATCCCATTTTTCTTGTGCCTGCTGATCCAAAACCCCAATCTTCCAGTGCTTTAGAATATCTTCTTGCCGCTCCTTTAAGCGCTCCGCCTGCTCTTCTTTACTGATGCTCAGAAACAGCTTAATTAGGATAATGCCATCATCAATCAATTGCTTTTCAAATTCCGGTACCTGTTGCATGAATAATTCATGCTGCTCCTTTGTACAAAAATCAAATACAGGCTCTACCACAGCACGGTTATAATAACTACGGTCGAAAATCACCATTTCACCGGCATTGGGTAGATGCTTGATATACCGTTGAAAGTACCACTGACCATTCTCCTCAACAGTTGGCTTCGGTAATGCCACAACACGTACCTTTTTGGGATTTAAATGCTCGGTCACCCGACCAATTGTACCTCCCTTTCCAGCGGCATCTCTTCCCTCGAATATAATGACAACACGTTTCCCCTTTTCAATGATATCATATTGTAATTTGAGCAAGGTAATCTGTAGCTCATAGAGCTCTTTTTCATAGTCATAGACATCGTTAAATTTTTTGATTTCCAAAATCCCATGTTGCTCTAAATAGTCAAGAACATCTTTGTTTTGACGGATTTTTTCAAGCTCTTTTAAATCGTATTCTGCCATATTAATTGTTTTTTTCAAGTTCGTTCACCTAAAGTTACTTATTGAATTGTTAAAAAATGTCAAAACTAAAATAAATCAGACCTGCACATGTAATATTGATCCAGAAGCCAACGTTATAAGGAAAAGCAATGTAAAAGGATGCTTTGATTAAGAATTGGACTTTTCATAAATTTAGGTTAATAATTGGTTAGGTTAGCCCGGAGTTCTCAACTTCGGGCTTTTTTTATGCAGCAAAGTTTTTCGGGTACCCAATTAGCTCTCCAGTGAAAGACTTTGATCTGGCTAGGAACATTCCATAAGGTAAGATCATATACTGTTGAACCGTTTTCAGCTATTCGATTAGCTCTTTGGTGAACAGCCTTGACTCGTAATTATACATGAATATACGATAGGGTAGGATCGTATATTGTATAAATGTTAAAAAATGTTAAAGGAATGGTAATCATATAATTAATTGAAATATGTGTCGTTTTAATTTCAAATACTTTTCATAAAATAGGTTAATATATGGCTAACGAAAGCTCAGAGTTCCCCACTCTGGGCTTTTTACTTTTTGATTAATCAGAATGGTTTTTTAGTGAAGGATAAATGCCCCCTATAATTAAAAATATAAAGTCGGGCCTATTATAGATTATCCGTTTATAGGTTATCCATATGTTGGATAATTTTCGAAGAGTGATTATAGACTTTCAGCTTTACGCCAACTTCCTGCCCGGAGGGGTTTTTGATGGACACACTTCCTTTCTGCCCGATGTTCAGGGAATATTCTTTGTCTTTTTTCATGATGATTTCACTGGTGTCAGTTGCTAACGCTATCGTATTGCTTGATTTATTGACGGCATCGATAGAAAATGTGCTCGCGTTCTCTGTTGAAATCTTTAAGAATTTATGTGCTGGGACCACTGTATTGATATACAATGTGTGTTTATCTTTTTTGCCTAGGTTGTTTACCTGGCAAGAATGTAAGATTGCGCAGGTCAATAGTGCAGCTAATAATTTCATAATTTAATCGTTGATAATTGTTAAAAATTAAAAAATAAAGTTCATTTATCCTAATATTTGCTTATTCAGGTTACTCAAAAAGCCTAACTTAAAGACGGGAATATGATTAGGCATAAAAAGCCCTACAATTTGCTTGTAGGGTTTTCCTATTCTTTTAAATAAAATAACGTTAAGCTACTTCTCTTAAATCTACTGCAACTACACGCGATACACCTTGTTCAACCATGGTCACGCCATAGATAATATCTGTACTTGCGATTGTTTTCTTATTGTGGGATACAACAATAAACTGTGAGTTTTTGGAAAAATCGCGAATGATATTGTTGAATTTATCAATATTGGTATCATCCAGCGGAGCATCCACCTCATCAAAAATACAGAAAGGTGCCGGCTTCGACAGGTACAAGGAAAATAACAATGCTGTAGAAGTCAAAGTCTTCTCACCACCCGAAAGCTGGTTGATTGACAACGGGCGTTTTCCCTTTGGCTGAGCTATGATATCAATATCCGAATCCAATGGATTGCTTGGGTCAGTCAAAACGAGATCACAGCTGTCTTCTTCATTGAATAACGAACGGAATACCTTAACGAAATTGTCCCGTACAGCATTGAAGGTAAACATAAACTGCACCTTAGCCGTATCATCTATTTCTTTGATTGTTGCCAATAATGAGCCTTTTGCTTCAATCAGATCTGCTTTTTCCTTATTGATAAAGTCATAACGCTCATTCATCTCATCAAAGGCCTCTTTGGCCATTAAATTGATCGTCCCAAACTCATCGAGCTGCTTTTTGAGTTTGCTGCATTTTGTCGCTAAACTGGATTGATCTTCGGCTATTTCCGGTACATCCTCACGTTCGATCAGATCTTTCAATTCGATATTAAATTCGACCGACAGACGTTCCTTAAGTGCATTGAGATCAATTTGTAAAGCTGTTTTCTTATCCTTAATCTCACCGACAAGAAAGTCACTCTGTTCTTTCGAGCGGCGTTGCTGAGTCAGTGAATCTTCCAGATTATTGATCTGTTGCTTGTCCGCATAATACTTTTCCTCTAGCTCTTTTAGGCCGTCTTCCAATGAAATCTTCTGCTCATACATAGCAATAAGATCTGCATCTTCTTCGTCCTCAAATGGAATCGTAGTTCGCAATGCTTCCTGTACTTCAACGAGTTCAATACTATTTCGCTCGATACGGATTTCATGATCATCTTTTTGAGTCTCTCTGAATTCGAGATCCTTGCTAATATTAGCTACTTTATTCAGTTGTTGATGATAACTGATATTTTCCTGGTTATAGGCGATGGATTTTTCGTTTAATATCTCTGAAATTTCATGGAATTGATCCTGCAATTCCGAGAGTTCAGTTACACTTTGATCTTTTTCTATACGTAATTCCTGAAGTTGAGGTTCGGCAACTGTAAGATCCGACTCGATAGTCGCAATTTTTTCCTGGATATCTTTTTTCCGTATTTGCGAATTGTTGATGAAAGCTTGATATTGCTCCTGTTTGGTTTTCACCGTTATCAACTCATTGTTGAGTCTGTTCAGTTGAAAACGTAGTTCATCAATAAGTTCTTTTTGTGAGTTGCTACGCAAAGTCTCCACACGTGCTGTTTCAGCCGTTATTTTGTCTTCAAGTTTTGCAATCTCCAGATTAAGCTCTTTAATTTCCTGTGAGAGAACCTCTAGGTTTTTCGCTCTACCGATACGTTTCCCTTCGAATAACCCGACCGATCCGCCTGAAATACCTAGATGATGTTTGGCGTAACGGCCATTCTTCTGGAGAATAACCTGTCCTGCTTCGGGAAGCTTCTGCTCCATTTCCTTTTCGCCTTCCTGCTTTAAAATATATACATGCTGAAGGAGTAGGGTACAAAGCGCTTTATATTTTTCATCCACAGTGATGACATCTAATGCGGACATGAGATTGTCATGTGGAGGAAGGGGCTGTTTAACGGCTGTATCTATGGCATTCAGAACAAAGAAATTGGCACGGCCTTTTGCGGCGTCGCTCAATAACTGGATGGCCTGAACGGCATCTTGTTGCGTCTCGACAACATAATGGTTCATGATCGGTTCCAGATAGTTTTCGATCGCAACACGATAGTCTTCCTGGCAAAATAACACATCGGAGAAGAGAGGTGGCTGTTTTTTCCAACCTGCATTTTTCTTCAAGAATCGAATGGAATCTGGGAAACCCTCTAAATTGTCAATAAGGGATTTTGTCAGATTATATTCATTCTGTTTGGCATCGACCAATCTAAGGTCTTTCGCAAGTTGTGCTTTAAATTCCTCCAAATTTGTCTGACATTGAAGGATCTGCGTTTGCAGTTCTTCCTCCAGTTGATTGGCCGAATCATACTGCAACTGTTGCGCTTCGACACGACCTTCCAATTCCGCTACAGCACTGTTAAATTGCAGTAATTCCGCTTCTTTCGATTCGGTATCCACACTATTGCGGACAGCTTCCTGAAGAAGGGCTTCTTTTTGGATATTAAAAACAGCGAGATCCTTCTCGAGTTTATAAATCTTAGCCTGAAGTTCCGCATTGCTTTTGTTGAAGATATCCAATTTCCCCTTAGCAGATTGTTGTTGACCCCTCAGAGCATCCACTTCAGATTTATTGGATTCCAGGTTGTCTTTGAGTGAATCAAGTTTATTCTGTTCATCAAATAGCTCCTCATTCAGTCTTTTAATGGTATAAAGAACGTGATTAAGTTGTTGTTTGTCGCTATTGACATCAAGGTTTAATCGATTTTCTTTATCCTGAAGATTTTTTACTTTCTCATTTTTGATCTTCTTTTCCGACTCATAGCCACGGATTTTGTTGACAAATTCCTGTGTAGCCTTTTGTTGTATAGAAAGGTTCTTCTCCTGCTCCAAATTTACCTGACGCAGTGATTGAAGTTCAGTCTCCGCATTGAGAATCAATTGCTGGGAATTTGCGGAATCCTTTTGAACTTTAGACTCCTGCGTTTGAAGTCTATCAAGTTCAGTCGAGAAATCAGCAATTTTATAATAAGCAAGATCAATGCTACTTTGACGATATTCCTGCTTGAGTAGGGTGTATTTCTCCGCTTTTTTTGCTTGATTTTCTAGCGATTTAAGATTTTTTGTGATCTCATAGAGTAAATCGTCTACCCGACTGAGGTCAGCTTCGGTATCTTTTAATTTTGTTAGGGTCTGTTTTTTGCGCACCTTGTATTTTGAAATACCGGATGCTTCCTCAAAAAGATTTCTACGCGAATTGTCTTTGTTATTGATGATTTCATCGATCATTTTCAACTCGATGATGGAATAACTATCGGCACCGACCCCGGTATCCAAAAATAGATCTGTGATATCTTTTAAACGACATTTTACATCATTCAAACGATACTCACTATCCCCATTTCGGAATAGTTTACGGGTCACTGTAACAGTAGAGAATTCTGTTGGGAGGATATTATTGTTATTATTGAAGGTCAAGGAAACTTCCGCAAGATTAGCTGGTTTTCTGTTCTTTGTTCCGTTAAAAATAATGTTTTCCATTTTATCCGAACGCAGCATCTTTGTACTTTGTTCACCAAGCACCCAGCGTATTGCGTCCACCACATTGGATTTCCCACATCCATTTGGCCCAACAATCGCGGTAACACCGTCATTGAAGTTGATCGTGATCTTGTCTCCGAAACTCTTAAATCCCTTTATTTCTAGTTTGGTTAACTGCATTTATACCAAATTTGTTTGTCGTTATAAGCTTGCGAAAATAGTAAAATTAAACAATAATTTTTTCTTTCTTTATTCACATTTTCCTGTTTCAGGGTCACATGAAGGGCCTTCTTCGCCTCTACGCTCAAGCGGTGCGGGCTGACTGGCCAAGCATTCATTTATGGTGTTGTGAAAGACCTCCATGGGCTGTGCGCCGGGGATAGCATATTTTCTGTCAAATACAAAGAAAGGAACACCTCGTAGTCCTAAGCTGACACCTTCTTGGATATCCTGTGCAACATCATAAGCAAATTCATCCGATTCCAATAAGTTTTTTACCTCCTGAGCGGAAAGCTGCTCTTGCGTTGCGATAGCGATAAGGACCTCGTTGTTATTTATAGCGAGACCATCGGTGAAATGAGCTTTAAATAGGGCTTTTTTGATCTGGGTGCCTTTTTGATGCGCCTGGGCAAAATGGATCAGACGATGTGCTTTTTTTGTATTTACGACGATTGCCTTTTCAAAATTTAGTTCAATACCCAGCTCTTTTCCCTGTGTACTGAGCTGTGAAGTCATCGCAACGACATCGTCCAAGCTCATGCCTTTCGTCTGAACGAGGTAATCGTAGGTTGGCATTGCTGGAGCATCTTCGGGATAATCGGGGTTAAGCTGATACGATTTCCAGATGATTTCAGCGGCGGGCTTACTTGTGGATTCCTGAAGTGCCATTTTAAGCTTTGTCAGACCAATATAACAAAATGGACAAATGATGTCCGACCAAATTTCTATTTTCATATTTCTTTTTTTACTGCGTATATTGTAATCAAAAATACATATAATAACGATGATTATCTGTTTACATTGTTGCTTGGATGTAAACAAGTGTTTCAAGTACTTGTATAACTATGGTGGAGAAAGCTTTTTTGAATCGTAAAGTTACCCTTGTCCTGGGCGGAGGTGGTGCTAGAGGTCTTGTGCATATTGGTATTATTCGACGGCTTGAAGAGCTTGGCTTTGAAATCGATGAGGTGGTAGGTTGTTCAATAGGAGCACTTGTCGGTGGTATTTATGCACAGGGAAAGATGGATGTTCTAGAAGATTGGATGCAGCACCTGACGAAGAAATCGGTCTTTAATATGATGGATTTTAGTTGGAAGGGATTGGGGATGATGAAGGGAATCAAGGTTTTTAACGCTTTGAAATCTGTGATTCCTGATGCGAATATAGAGACTTTCCCAATTTTATTTAAAGCCGTTGCAACAGATCTAAATTATGAAAAGGAGGTTGTGCTAGATTTTGGAAGTATGTATGATGCGATTCGGGCTTCAATTGCCATTCCCGCTGTGTTTACAGCTGTAGAAGAAGATAATCATGTCTATGTTGATGGAGGGGTATTGAATCCATTGCCTATAAATCATGTCACCAAAAAAGAGAACCTGATTATAGCGGTTAATCTGGAATCTAAACCGGATAAACAATATTCTGTGATCAAAAAACTGGATACAAAGACTTCGAATTCGTTGGACATACTCCAAGCCTCATACTATGTGATGCGCAGGAAAATGAGCCGTATGATTGTTGATTTATACCATCCTGACGTGGTGGTCGATATTCCTTATAATATCTGTAACCTTTGGGATTATCACCGCTCTGAATTTTTGGTTCAGAAGGGGCGGGAATATATTGACAAAGCATTAAAAAACAAAACCAAAGCAAAGTAGTTGCGGGTGAACAGCTTTGCTTTGGTTGGACTTGGTTTCTCCTGGCATTGAGATGCACTGGAATTCAGTTTTTTATTTTAGGCGAAACAAGCAATGTGTTCGTTAAAACAAATTGGGGTAGTCGCTAATAATGCCATCAACCTTTACGGCCTTCAGCTGTTCTATCTCGTCTTTTGTATTGACGGTCCATGGAATAACCTTGATATCTGCTTTATGACACTGCGTTATAAAATCGCGCGTAGCAATTTTATAGTGTGGACTTAGAATAAAAGGTGTAAAACCTAAAGCTGCAATTGTTTGCTCCACACTTTTGGTATAGTTTGCATCAATAAGATAAGAAACTTTGATTTGAGGATATGCTTTGTGCAGGTATTTAATAGCTCTGCTATCAAACGATTGGATGACGGTTCGTGAAGCAATTTTCTTATCGGTGATTACCTGCACCATAAGGTCCACAAATTCTTCTACCCTTGGATGGAAAATACCATCTTTATCTTCCTTACTCTTCACCTCGATATTATAAAACATCGGCGCTTTCCTTTTTACACTTGCGTAGGCTTCAGTACTATCAATAAGGTCTGATAGTTTTGCTATACGTGTAACCTGTTTTTTCTGTTCAGGAAACTCTTTATAAAATTTCGATCCGATATCGTATTTAATCAGATCTTTATAAAGCATATCATAAATTCTCAGCGGTTTATCCTTGTCAGAAATTTCGGCGCCATTGGGTTTCAATACAAATTTTGGGTTAAGATAATCGTCGTGAAAGACAACAACCTTACGGTCTTTGGTAATATGGCAATCCATTTCCAGTGTGGTCACCTTTGTGAGATCTATTGCATTTTTCATGGCTGCGATAGACTCTTCAGGATATAGGCCGCGACCACCGCGATGTGCTTCCAGACTAAGTTTAGGGAAATTGTCTGAATTTGATTTTGCTGAATCTTTCATAACTGAACAAGATACAAATGGTAATAACGTGCCCCAAAAGGCAATTCTGAGAAGACTTCTTTTCATTATTAAAATATTTAAACAAAATAGGGGAGTTGTTATATATTGCCCTTTTGAATAGGCGAATATACATATATATTTTACTTCTAAGCCGAGCTCGATTAAAGAAAAACTATAAATGGTCATTCGCGCCAAAATATTTGCTGCGAAATTAACTAACGTACGAAGTTTGAATGGGCACTCATTTTTATTCTAGCGTGAAAGTGGTCTGATGATTGCCGTTTTAATAGATATTCAAAACCTATATTAAAACGGTAACATCTTCGTGTCAAGTTACCCCTAATCTCAATTTTTAATCAATTTTTAGACAGTGATCATTCAGTTATTATTCAGTCCGCACTGAGCAAGCACTGAACAATCACTGAACAAGCACTGAACAAACACTGTATAAAGGTGGAAGTTGATACCTATCTGATCCCCGTTCGTTGCTCCTATGTGCTCACCTCAACTCCGTTATTCGGTCCTTTGTCATTGGATAAATTTCTTAATTGTCGACATGAAATCTATTTTTTTTGTCTTTTTTGCAAGAAATTATTGTCATTCCTTTCAGAATTCCCTTTATTTGCACAAATCTCAAATTAGATGGCGAAAAATTTATTGATAGTTGAGTCTCCAGCGAAAGCAAAAACGATAGAAGGATATTTAGGTAGTGATTTTTTGGTAAAGTCAAGTTATGGGCATATCCGTGATCTGGTGAAAACCGATGATGCAATTAATACAGAGAATAATTTCGAACAGAAGTACGAAGTTCCCTCTGATAAAAAGGCCGTCGTAAGCGAGCTGAAAAAATTAGCTAAGGCAGCAGAAACTGTATGGCTTGCATCCGACGAGGACCGGGAGGGGGAGGCTATCTCTTGGCATTTATTTGAGACATTGGGACTGAAAGATGAAAGTACTAAACGTATTGTGTTTCATGAGATCACGAAACCAGCCATACTAAAAGCCATCGACAATCCCCGTAAAATAGATTATAATCTCGTCAACGCACAACAGGCGAGACGTGTATTAGATCGATTGGTGGGCTTTGAGTTGTCACCCGTTTTATGGAAAAAGGTGAAACCATCTTTATCTGCGGGACGTGTGCAATCTGTTGCCGTGAGGTTGATCGTCGACAGGGAGCGTGAGATTAACAAGTTTGAACCTGAGGCAGCATTTAAGATCGTTGCTTTCTTTCATACAGGTAAGGTTAAAGATAGTTTTAAAGCTGAGCTTCCACAACGGTTTGCGACAGAAGCAGAGGCTACTCAATTTTTGGAAGACTGTAAGGCGGCTTTGTTCTCCGTTAAAAATCTGGAGACAAAACCATCGAAACGTTCACCAGCAGCTCCATTTACAACTTCTACCTTACAACAGGAGGCGAGTAGAAAACTTGGATTCTCTGTGGCACGTACTATGCAAGTTGCCCAACGTTTGTATGAGTCCGGACGTATCACCTATATGCGTACCGACTCTGTCAATTTGAGTGATACTGCAATAGACGCAGCTGAAAAAGAAATTAAATCGGCATATGGTAACCAATACCATAAAGTAAGAAGATATAAAACAAAAACTTCGGGCGCACAGGAAGCGCACGAGGCTATACGTCCTACTTATTTTTCTGAACATACCATTGAAGGCGATTCTGCTGAAAAGCGATTGTATGAACTGATCTGGAAGAGAGCAATTGCTTCCCAGATGAGTGAAGCTGAATTTGAGCGGACACTAGCGAAAATTTCGATTTCCACACGTTCAGAAGATCTAAACGCTTCTGGTGAGGTGATGAAATTTGATGGTTTTCTTAAAGTCTATATGGAATCTGTAGATGATGATCAGGAGACAACCCTTGATGAGGATAGCGATAATGCAATCCTTCCACCATTGACAGTTGGTTTACAACTGACCTTGAGAAGTATGTCTGCGACGGAACGTTTTACAAGACCTCCGGCACGTTATACTGAGGCCGCATTGGTGAAGAAATTAGAGGAACTGGGTATCGGAAGACCTTCTACTTATGCACCAACAATTTCTACGATCCAAAATCGTGGCTATGTTGTGAAAGAAGAAAGAGAGGGGAGATCACGTGACTATCGTGTGTTGACACTTGAGAATACTGAATTGAAAGCTGTTACTAAGACGGAAATAACAGGAGCAGAAAAAGGGAAAATGTTCCCAACGGATATTGGTATTGTCGTGAATGATTTCCTTGTAGAGCATTTCAATGGTATTGTAGATTTTCACTTTACAGCGAATGTCGAAAAAGAGTTTGACGATATTGCACATGGACTGACCGAATGGACAAAGATGTTGCACGATTTCTATGGGCCTTTTCACTCTGAAGTTGAAGATACATTGGAGAATGCTGATCGTGCCAACAATGAGCGTGAGTTAGGTGTAGATCCAGTTTCAGGTAAACCCGTTTCTGTACGTATTGGAAAATTTGGTCCCTTGGTTCAGATCGGTTCACCTGATGACGAAGAAAAACCTCGATTTGCATCTTTGCGCAAAGGGCAGATGATTGAAACAATTACCTTTGAAGATGCGATGGAGTTATTCAAATTACCAAAAAAAGTTGGTGTATTTGAAGATAAGGAAATGACAGTTGCTATCGGTCGATTTGGACCTTATATCCGTCATAATTCGGCTTTCTATTCCTTGCCAAAAGGAGTAGATCCTTTGGATGTAACCGAAGAGGAATGCATTCAGATCATTCAGGAAAAACGTCAGAAAGATATTGAAAAAGTGATCCGCGTATTCGATGAAAATCCGGATGCGCAGATTGAACAAGGCCGTTGGGGACCATTTATTCGTTTTGGCAAGCAGAATTTGAAAATTCCGAAAGGGATGGAAATCGAAAAGATCAATTACGAAGATGTGTTGAAGTGGGCCGAAGCGGATGCTCCGAAGGGTAAAGCTGTTAAAGCAAAAACTGCCGAAAAGAAAACAGTTGCAAAAAAAGCAACAGCGAAGAAGGCTCCAGCTAAGAAAACGACAAAGTCTAAATAAGGATGAAAGCAGATTTGCCAGAAAATATAGTAAAAGATATCATGATTGCTGTGGTTTTGGAGGGCGAGACCGTGGAGACTAAAAACTGGACAGTGTACGTTATCAACGATAAGAATATCGCAATACAGAATGTGCTGATCAGTTCAAAAGGGTATGGTGAAAAGGATGGAAGACAGGTTACCACAACAACATTACGGCATTTCATCGGAAATATAGAACCCAAATCCTTTGATCGGGTTGAAGCGATCGATGAGCAGGTATTTGGGCTGACCAACGAATATTGGTTGAGCTTTTATATTGACAATATTATTTACGATAAAAAATATATTTTTTTACCAGAAAGCATCGTGGATGGTAATTTAACTAAAGTTCCTTTAGTGAATAAGCCCGGTGTTATCATAGGAGGAAATGAATAATGAGTGGAAGACACAATTTTATTATCGCCATAGATGGCTTTTCCTCTTGTGGAAAAAGTACGCTTGCCAAAGCTTTAGCTAAAAAGTTGAAATTTGCCTTTATTGACAGCGGCGCGATGTACAGGGCTGTAACGCTTTATTTTATTCGTCATAATATTGCTCTAGATGATCAAGAAGCGATTGATCAGGCATTAAATGAGATCCATATTGACTTTATTCCAAATGCTGTCAAAACGGAGATTCACCTCAATGATGAAGATATTTCGGAAGAAATCCGTCAGATGTACATTTCTGATAAAGTCAGTGATGTCAGTGCAATTAAAGCGGTACGAACCGCAATGGTGGCACAACAGCAAAAATTGGGTAGCCGGAGAAATATTATTATGGATGGCCGGGATATTGGTACTACCGTTTTTCCTGATGCCGATCTGAAAATCTTTATGACTGCAGATCCGAAAGTTAGGGCAGCCAGAAGATATTTGGAATTGACGGAGAAAGGGGAGGATGTCACACTCGAAGAGGTTGTTGAAAATCTTGCCAATCGGGATCGTATTGATAGTACACGTGTTGAGAGTCCACTGAGACAAGCTGAAGATGCTATCGTATTGGATAACTCAAATTTGACTCCAGAGCAGCAGCTACATTTTGTTGAAGAGGAATATCTGAAAGTCAAAGCCTCAAGAATACAGGCATAAACGCGATATAACAAAAAATGCCGATTGAAAAATCGGCATTTTTTGTATTTTGAAGACAACTATTTTATACTATTGATTTGTTGTTGCTCCAATAACTTTTCTACATTGTTTTTCTCACCAAACTCTGCTGTCTGTTCTTGAAAAGATTCCAGAAGCGCTTTGATAGCGTCTGAATTATCCGCTGTACGTTGATAGATTTCGGGAATTGTTTGTTCAATCTTCTTATCACCGAGTTCGATGTTATCAACTTCGATCTTGCCTATCTTTTCTAAAACCGCCTGTTGGCTATTTCTGACATCTTCTAACTCTCTCGCTATTTTTTCCATCAATTGGAATTTCTTCAATTTATCCATATGCAATATCTTTAGTTATACTGTAATAAGAACAATGTCGCTCGAAAGTTTGTTTTGTTTTTTTTAAAAATCAGTAGAAATGTGCCTTTATGATACTGTGGAGGGATAAAAAAAGCCAGCCCTTCGTTAAGGCTGGCTTTGATAACGTATAATCGTTATTTTTTAATTCGTTCTTCCCGGATATACTTCAAGCGCTTTCTCCAAACAGGTCAATGCGTTTTTAAGATCATTTTGATTCAGTACGTAAGCTAGGCGAACCTCATTTGTTCCGGCACCTTCGGTACTATAGAAGCCAGTTGCTGGCGCCATCATGACCGTTTCGTTATTGTAGGAAAACTCCTCCAATATCCATTGGCAGAATTTATCCGCGTTATCAATCGGTAACTTAGCAACCACATAAAATGCACCTCCGGGATTAGGAGAGTATACACCATCAATTGCATTTAATCCGCTGACCAATACATCTCTTCTGGCCGTATATTCTTTCGATACTGCCTCAAAGTAGCTGTCCGGAGTATCCACAGCAGCTTCGCCAGCAATTTGTCCCTCCAAAGATGGACTTAAACGCGCCTGAGCAAACTTCAATGCCGTCTGATATAATTCTTTATTTTTGGTGATAATACAACCTATACGGGCACCACATGCTGAATAACGTTTTGAAACGGTATCAAAGATAACAACATTATTATCGAGGCCTTCCAGGTGCATTGGCGATATAAACTCTCTGCCATCGTAACAAAATTCGCGATAAGCCTCATCAGAGAATAGATAAAGGTCATATTTTAGACAAAGCTCCCTTAATGCTTCCAGTTCTTCTCTCGAGTAAAGATAACCTGTCGGATTGTTGGGATTACAGATGCAGATTGCTTTGGTTTTCTCGGTAATTACTTTCTCAAACTCAGCAATGGAAGGTAGTGCAAATCCACTTTCAATATAAGACATGATCGGTTTGATCACAATGTCCGACGAACAGGCAAAACCATTGTAGTTTGCATAAAACGGTTCTGGGATAATCACTTCCTCACCTTCATTTAAGCAGGCTTGCATCGTAATGGTGATTGCTTCTGAACCTCCGTTGGTTACCAGGATGTCAGTAGGTTCAATATTGTAATTTAGCTTGTTATAATACTCGGCTAATTTTTTCGGTAGGAGGCCGTACCTTCAGAAGGTGTATAAGCCCATACTTTGAAATCAATATTTTTCAAAGCATTAAGCATAATTTCAGGTGTTTGGATATCTGGTTGCCCGATATTTAAGTGGTATATTTTTTTACCTTCTTTTTTTGCTTGATCAGCATAAGGCGTCAGTTTTCTGATGGGTGACGCAGGCATATTTAGCCCTTTTTCTGATATTACTGGCATTATAGTTTTTTTAAAATTAGTTGTGCAAAGCTAACCAAAATAAAACGAAAAAAGCCACATCAGGGTGTGGCTTTTTTCGTTTTATCTGTCGGATTTTTATTCCACAATCCCTTTAATATAAAGTGTCTTTACAGGTGTTTTGGTGTTCGATTGTACCGTAAAACTTTTGGTAAATGGCGCTTTGGCCGCGGCGTTATACGTTACCTTGATTGTTCCTGTTTCTCCCGGTTTGATTGGGGTTTTAGTAAACTCGGCTACCGAACAACCGCAAGTTGGGACTACATTCGAAATGATAATAGGCTCACTGCCTGTGTTTGAAAATTTAAAATTATAGGATACAGGTGTTCCAGCCGGAATCTTGCCGAAATCATGTGTTTCTTTTTCAAATTTAAATTCCCCTTGTCCAGCTTGCATAGACGAAAAACCGATAAAGGAAATGATCACTGCTAAAATTGTTATATACTTTTTCATGCTTCTAAGATATTACTTTGTGATTAAACTAGTACAACTGATATGCCAAATGTAATATTTATTGTCAATTTATTACACATCTAACAACTTTATTACAGTTAGATTATACCCTCTTTAAGCAAATCTTGGATATGGATAACCCCATCATAGTTCCCTTGATCTGATACCAATAACTGCGTGATGTTGTTTTCCCGCATGATATGAAGCGCATTGGCTGCCAGTTCATTTTTATCAATTACCTTTGGTGATTTGCCCATAATATCTGCTGCGCTGATCGTTGCGAGGTCAGTATGTCTTTCGAGCATACGACGGATATCCCCATCGGTAATAATACCCTGGATCTGCACGCCTTCTAAGACGGCAACTGCGCCCAGTCTGAAATGCGTGATGGTGATGATGATATCTCTAACGTTGGCATCCAATTGTACGCTAGGTTTACCATTTTGATCAGATAGGTCTGCCACTTTTAAGTAGAGCTTTTTGCCTAGGGCGCCTCCGGGATGGTATTTGGCAAAATCCTGGTCCGTAAAATCACGACATTCCTGTAGTACCACGGCTAGCGCATCGCCCATGGCTAATTGTGCTGTTGTGCTTGACGTAGGCGCCAAATTATTTGGACAAGCTTCTTTCTCAACTGTGGTATTCAATATGTAGTCTGCATTTTTTGCCAGGTAGGATTCTGTGTTGCCAACCAAAGCCACCAACGTGTTTTTCGTTTGTTTTAGAAATGGAACTAAAACTTTAATTTCTGGTGTATTACCACTTTTGGATATGGCAATAATGAGATCATGTTGTTGGATAATACCTAAATCTCCATGGATTGCATCGGCTGCATGCATAAAGATAGACGGTGTCCCTGTCGAATTTAATGTCGCAACAATCTTTTGTGCGATAATAGCACTTTTTCCGATACCTGTGACGATTACTCGTCCCTGGAGATGAAGGATTCTATTTACAACGGTAACAAAATCATCATCAATATATTGAGCCAGAGCAGCTACTGCTTTGGCTTCTTCTTGAATAGCTTGAATAGCTATATTTTTTATTTCGTAGTTGTTTTTCACAAAAAATACTCTTACTTTTATGTATTAGAATAGATTGCAAAAATAGATTATTTTTCAAGATTATTTCTTCATTTATCTATCTTATTTTTGCCCAAGGCGCAATGGAAATAGAAAAATCACTTTTCGACAATTTACAGGATTTTTTTGGTTTTGATACTTTTAAAGGAGATCAAGAGGCTATTATAACCAGCATTCTTCAAAAGAAGGATACGTTTGTTATTATGCCAACCGGGGGAGGGAAATCAATTTGTTATCAACTGCCAGCACTCATGAGTGAGGGAACCGCAATTGTAATTTCCCCGTTGATTGCTTTAATGAAAAATCAAGTGGATCAGCTTCGCGCGTTCGGCGGCGAAGATAGTATCGCTCATTTTTTGAACTCCTCACTGAACAAGAGTGAAATCACCCGTGTAAAGGAGGATGTGCTTGCGGGAAAGACCAAGTTACTCTATGTAGCTCCAGAATCACTTGCTAAGCAAGATAATGTGGAGTTCTTGCATCAGATTACCGTGTCTTTTGTTGCCGTAGATGAAGCACATTGTATTTCAGAATGGGGACATGATTTTAGACCGGAATACCGCAAAATACGTCAAGTTATCAATGAGATAGGCGCTAATATTCCAATTATTGCGTTAACAGCAACAGCGACGCCAAAAGTGCAATCTGATATCCGTAAAAACTTACAGATGAATGATGCCGTGCTATTCAAATCATCATTCAATCGGAGCAACTTATATTATGAGGTACGTCCCAAAAAAGACGTGGTCAAAGAAATTGTACGTTTTATCAAGACAAAACCGGGCAAAACTGGTATTGTTTATTGCTTGAGCAGAAAGAAAGTTGAAGAAATAAGCGAGGTGTTGAACCTGAACGGTATTAAAGCGCTGCCATACCATGCAGGTCTTGATGCTAAAACAAGGGCCGATACGCAAGATAAATTCTTGATGGAGGATGTGGAAGTGATTGTTGCGACAATCGCCTTTGGTATGGGGATTGACAAACCGGATGTCCGTTATGTTATCCACCATGATATTCCAAAATCTATGGAAGGCTACTACCAGGAAACTGGCCGTGCTGGCCGCGATGGGGGCGATGGTTATTGTTTGGCTTTCTATTCGGAGAAAGATGTTGAGAAACTGACAAAATTCATGAAAGATAAACCTGTGGCCGAACGTGAGATCGGTACGCAGATACTGAAAGAAGTCATCGATTATTCCGAATCTGCTGTTTGTCGTCGTAAACAGATTCTTCATTATTTTGGAGAAAACTTTGACGAACAAGGCTGTAGTAACATGTGCGATAATTGCCGTTCGGAAAAAGAATATTTTGAAGCCGAGGAATCCCTAAAAGATGTATTGGGCTTTATTAAAGAGCAGGGTGAAAAATTTGACGATCACCATGTCATTAACGTGATGATCGGGCAGAACAATCAACCTGTATCTTCCTACAAACATGACGAGCACCGTCTATTTGGCTCAGGAAAAGAAAAAGGTACTGTCTATTGGAAATCACTGTTACGTCAAGCCGTACTGGACAATTTCGTTGAGAAGGATATTGATCACTATGGTTTGCTGAAATTAACGGATATCGGTCGGAATTATATAGACAATCCTTACCAGTTAAAGTTTGTTTTAAACCGTCCTATCGAGAGTGCCGAAAGCACCGCTGGAGACGAGGCTGGTCATGGAACTGGTGCACTCGACACGACCTTACTGGGTATGCTCAAAGATCTGCGTAAAAAGATCGCTAAGAGTAAATCATTGCCACCATTTGTGATCTTCCAAGATCCTTCCTTAGAGGAGATGTGTACACATTATCCGGTCAATATCGATGAATTAAAACAGATTCAAGGGGTAGGGAATGGTAAGGCGATTAAATTCGGAGCTTCCTTTATTGCGCTGATCAAGGACTATGTGGAGGAAAATGAAATCGACAGGCCCGTAGATCTGGTCATCAAAAGTACAGCAAATAAATCCGCGCTGAAAGTGGCGATCATCCAAAATATTGACCGCAAGATTGCGCTGGATGATATTGCAGCAGCGAAGGGAATTACCTATGAGGAAATCTTGAAGGAAATTGAAACAATCGTTAATGCCGGTACCAAGATAAATATCAATTATTTTATTGATGAAATTATTGATGAAGATCGTCAGGACGAAGTGTACGATTACTTTAAAACAGCTGAAACTGATTCGATCAATGATGCGCTTAAGGAATTAGGCGGTGACGATTATAGCTTTGAAGACCTTCAATTGATGCGTATCAAGTTTTTATCGGAATTGGGTAATTAAAATTTTTATATAATTCATATGATCAACAAATACATTCCTGAAATAAAGAATGGAACTTCGCAGAATTTCTTTTTAATGGCAGGGCCATGTGCAATTGAGGGAGAAGAAATCGCTTTGCGGATTGCTGAAAAGATTGTTACTATTACAGATAAACTTAATATCCCTTATATTTTTAAAGGCTCTTATCGTAAGGCCAACAGGTCTCGTCTGGATTCTTTTATGGGTATCGGAGATGAAAAAGCATTGAAAATTTTGGAGAAAGTAGGGAAGACCTTCGGCGTTCCTACGGTAACGGATATTCATGAAAGCCATGAAGCGGAAATGGCCGCAGCTTACGTAGATGTTCTTCAAATTCCGGCATTTTTATGTAGACAAACGGATTTATTGGTCGCTGCAGCAAAAACCAATAAAGTCGTTAACGTAAAAAAAGGACAGTTTTTAAGTGCGGGATCCATGAAGTTTGCCGTAGACAAGATTGTAGAGTCTGGTAATGAAAAGGTATTTTTGACCGATCGTGGTAACACATTTGGCTACCAGGATCTGATCGTTGACTATAGGGGAATTCCTGAAATGCGTGCCTTTAATGTGCCGACTATAATGGATTGTACACATTCACTTCAGCAGCCAAATCAGACATCAGGGGTAACAGGTGGAAAGCCTGCCTTGATCGAAACAATTGCCAAAGCGGCGATTGCTGTTGGAGCTGATGGTCTATTTATCGAAACTCATCCTGATCCTGCAAATGCAAAATCTGACGGCGCAAATATGTTGCACCTTGATCTGCTTGAAGGATTGATGGAAAAACTGGTACGTGTAAGACAAGCTATTTTATAGTATAATAAATAAATCGCAATAGAAAGGAGCCAATAGGCTCCTTTTTTTAATCAATTCAAATTCAAACTATCGTATGTTTTCAAAAGTTTCTCTCATGGCACTGATGCTGTTCTCGCTTTCGATTGTCAAAGGACAGCAAAATTATACCTGGTTTTCGCCTCTTGATGATAAACATGTTGAAGGTCGGATCGACAATCAGAAGCTTACAGCTTTTGGTCGACTACCAGATGACCTGGAAAAGCAGGTGCGCAAACCGGTCTGGGAACTGGGACAAAATTCTGCTGGACTCTATATTGATTTTCAGACATCAGCCTCGGAAATTACAGTTCAATATCAAGTTGCCGGCGGATTGAATATGCCCCATATGCCTACTACCGGTGTGAGTGGACTGGATCTTTATGCCTATGATACAACGAATAAAGTTTGGAAATGGGCTTACGGTAATTATGATTTTTCAGACACGATTTCTTATACTTGGAAGAATATAGGAAAGAATAATAACTTTAGCTATCGCTTGTATCTGCCTTTGTATAATACGGTTAAATGGTTGAAGATTGGTGTGCCTGCTGATGCGAAGCTAACATATGCACATACCACTACCTCGAAACCTATTGTGGTCTATGGCACTTCTATAGGACAAGGGGCATGTACCAGCCGTCCGGGACTTGCCTGGACAAGTCAGGTAGGCCGAGCTGTTAATAACGAGATGTTGAATTTATGTTTTTCGGGTAACGGTCGTCTTGAACAGCCTATCCTAAACGTAATGAATCAGGTGGACGCCGCATGTTATATTTTGGATTGTATTCCAAATCTTGCGATTACTAAATCACTCAACGAAAAACAATTGGATTCGCTATTGGTCAATGCGGTTACATTTTTAAGAAAAGAACACCCGACAACACCGATCATATTGACACAGCATAGTTCTGGGAATATCAATACCGTATTTAACGAAGACAAAAACAAAGAATATCAGCAAAGTAGCCGCGTCTTGAAAGCGACCTACGAGAAATTACAGTCACAAGGGGTTCGGCAAATTTTTATGCTATCGAGTGGGGAACTGGGGCTGGACCTAAATTCAACTGTAGATTATGCGCACCCCAATGATCAGGGAATGGAACATATTGCAAATGCGTATATTAAGTTGCTAAAAAAGGTGTTGAAATAGAGCTTTCATACGTTAACGGGCATCCCTACGTTGAAAGTCGACTGGGGTTTTCTTTCTGATCAATAAACCCAGCGTAAAGAGCTTATTGATGCTTTAGTTAAAAAAATACGAATCAATAAAAAGCCGACATTTTAATAAAAAAAGGGAATTTTAAACTTCCCTTTTTTTATTATTTCTTTTTCAATTTCATCGTCATTTTTGCTTTTTCACCACCTCCATAATTGAAAGTTTTGGAATTACTTTCCTTCTTTTGGTGAAAAGCTCCACCGCGGGAACTATCTTCTTGTTCCTCCTTGGTTGATTTTTTCTTTTTATCACTTGTGGGATTGTAAATCTGCAGATCCTCAGGAAGATCCAGGACATCCATTCGTTTACCCACAGCCTGTTCTATTTTTCTGACCATTGGAAGTTCAAGGTCGGTCGTAAATGTCAATACCACGGAGTCCTCATTTTCGTCATTTTTGACTAAATGGTTTAAAAATTCCTCTTTTTCATTTGGCAATTCAAATTGAAAAATAAAAGGAATATTAGCGAGATCAAGTGCATTGGTGTTTTCCCGGGCAATGATCAAAACGCGAGTTTGCTCACTCTCTATGAAGTCTGCCGTTGTTTCAAAGCCAAAATCATCATAAAATAGCGGGTTTAGAATAGCGATTTCCTCTTTCCCTTGTTGAAATAGGCTAGTAGCAAGCTTTTGTGCTGTAAGCTTTGAATTTACAAAAACAATCACTTTTTGAAAAACCTCTTTATCTTGTAGAAGGTAATTCAGTAGATTAATTTTTGTGGTGAAATTGGGAAGATGGTACAATAAAAGATCTAAAGTGTCAATGGTTTTATTCTCCAATTCATCCACTTCAATCAAAGCATAATCCTCATTTAGATGCTTATCAATCATGTCATACAGCTTCTGATGTTCAACAGTACTGAAGACCAGGTGCTGTACTTTACCACAACTTTCTGCTAATTCTCTTACAGGATTTTGCATGCCCTGTTTGATGATTTCTTCTGCATCATCAATAATTAATGTTTGGATACGGTTTAGATTGAGGGCTAATTTGAGATAGATTGCCCGTGCACGGTTCGGTGTTGCAACTACAATGTCCTTTCCAGCAACTAATTCTTCTATTTCTTCTTCCATACTTCCCCCTGCACGCAATCCAATAATTCGAAGATCTCTATTTTTGCTTAGTTGGTAAAATTTTTCAACGATCTCGTCGATGCGTTCTTCATTGGGAGCCAAGATTAAAAACTTAGGTGCCTCATCATCCGTGAATTTTAATTTCATCAAGGTAGATAATACATAAGTTGTGGTCTTGCCCGCTCCTTCAGGAGCAATCGCAATAACATCCTGTCCGCCAAGAATTCTGGAAATACATCTACTCTGAACTTCCTTTGGAGCCAAATAACCGAGCTCGGTCATCGTAGCAGTCAATCTTTTGCTTAGTTTTAGTTTCTCTAACGACACGTATCCTTTAGTTTATGTAAGTTGCAAAAATACACATTTAGTTTTTAGATCAGCTAATGTGCGCCCATTTTTGAAAAGACATTGATAATAATTACCCCAGCGACGATCAATATCATTCCGATTACTGCCGGTGTGTCGGGAATCTGTTTAAACAAAATCATCCCTATCAATGTAATGGCAACGATACCAACCCCCGACCAGATTGCATAGGATATTCCGACAGGAAGGTATTTCAATGTGATGCTCAGGAAATAAAAAGCGATAATGTAACCAATGATACAGATAGCGGTAGGTTTCCATAAGGTAAATCCCTCAGATTTCTTTAGGAAAGTCGTGGCGAAAATTTCTGCCGCAATAGCAAGAAACAAGTATAAATATTTTATCATTACAGATTCTTTTCTGATCAAGTGAAGTATTGTATGCAAAGCTACACTTTTTGCTATTCACTTCGCCTCAATGGTATTATATTTAGGAAATTGCAGCTATTGAGTTGGTACAAATACAGCGATCAGGCTAATTTTGACGGTAATTATAATTGTTTATAAGGGTAAATTTATCTAAGTTTGGCCATTCCACTAATGGGAATTAATAGACTTTATGAGGTATATTCGTGTTTTTTTTAAAACCTTTATTATATGCTTAGTTTTTCTATTCTCTTGCTGTCAGCTGTATGCCCAAGATCAGTTGCAGGAGCTACAGAAATCATACTATAATCTTCCGTTAGGGAGTAAGGAACGGTTTCTGTTGACCGGAAAATATGCGCAGGCCCTATATTTCAACAATGAGAAAGCATTGGCAAGTCAGTTGCTCAATGATAATATTCAATTGGCCAAAAATTACCCCGACAAACAATACTATGCCTATTTAAATTGCATCGCAGCAATGAATAGTTATAACGATCGCCTTTTTGAGAAATCGCGCTTTTACCTGGAACATGCAAAATCTGTTCTTCCCATAATCAATGATAACGGTATCAAGGGATATATTCATTATTGTGATGGCTGGATTATGACAAGGCAGAACAAGGAGGATCAGGCCGTTTCCCAGTTTCATAAAGCAATTTCTTTTTTGGAAAAAGCCCCCCAGACAGATGCGAATATAGCCCGTAAATTGGCGGTATATAAAGAATTGACGGCTATTTATGCCAATCAGCGGAATTACGAATTTCAGGAGAAGTACACGAACCTTTTATTGGAGACAGCGAAAGCAGGTCAGAATACGAATAGTTTATTTGATGCCTATATGCAAGCTGGTTACCTATTTGAGGAGGAATATCGGTCAAACCGAACAGATCAGCAACTTTTGAAGAAAGCCGAGGAACATTATCTGGAAGCTTATCGAATAGCAAAAGCTAATCAGAAAAAACTTATTAACCCGACAGATATGGCCTATGTCTCTGTGAATCTAGCCAATCTGTATCATGAATTTTATCCAGAAAATGGTGGTAAAAAGGCGATTTCATTTGCGCAACAGGCCCTGGAAATAGCACAGGAAACAGGACAATATGCCATCTCTGTTCCGGCCTATGGTGTATTGGCTGACGAGGCATTTAGAAGCGGCCACCGGGATCAGGGCAAAAAGTATCTGCAACAAGCGCTTTACAACCTGCAGCGAGAGCCACATTATGATTATCAGATGGGGTTAAGTCTTTTTAGCAGACTGGCTGAAGTGAGTGTCGAAGAAGGAAAATACGAAGAGGCATTTCAATACCAAAAAAGTTATATCAATGTTTTCGAGGAGGCATTCAACTCGGATAAATTGGATAAAACCAAACAACTTGAAATAAAATATGAGCGAGAACTGCAAAACCAAAAATTAATGCGTCTTCGTTTGGAGGGGGAGAAAAAGGAACAGCAGATCAAATTGATGAAAGCGCTAAATGACCGACAGAATCAATTGGTTGAAAATTTAAAATTGAATGAACTAAACCGTACCCAACAGTTGAAAGTGCTTCAACTTGAGCGCGACAAAAAGGAACAGGACTTGCAATTAAGCCGCTTGGAGAATGAACAGCGATTACAGGAACTGGATGTTTCCAAGCAGGAGATTGCCTTTAAATCACGTATGAATTCGATTTATATCTGGTTATTTATTAGTAGTTTAATCGCTGTTATCTTATTGTTTTATGCTTATTGGCAACGTTCCAAAACATTAAAGCAAAGGGAACACATGCATGGGCTTGAAATCGAAAAAAATAATCAGCAACATGCCATTAAAAATCTGACGGCGATGTTGGCAGGGGAAGAGAAGGAGCGGACTCGTCTGGCTAGAGACCTGCACGATGGCTTAGGGGGATTGCTGTCAAGTACAAAATTGGGCTTATCCTCAATCAGCGATAGCGGGGCCGAACAGCCCGAAGTTAAGGATGGTATTACACGGAGCATCGAATTGCTGGATGATGCTGTCGACGAATTGCGTCGACTTGCACATAACCTGATGCCGGATCTAATTGTCAAATATGGTCTAGAGGAAGCCTTAAAGGATTATGCCGCACGGATGAGTCAACCAAATTGTCAAGTAGAATGTGAATTTATCCAATTTGAATCAAAATTAAGTGTAGAACATCAGATTTCCTTATACAGAATAATCCAAGAACTGGTAAACAATGCATTGAAGCATGCTGCAGCAAGCAATATCTTCATACAACTTTCTGTATATAATGAGCGTTTACATATTACTATTGAAGATGATGGCAAGGGATTTGATACCGAAAAGATAGATTTACAACATTCAGCAGGCATGCACAATATACAGTCGAGACTTTCTTTTCTACATGGTGACATGAAGGTTATATCCGCCATTGACGAAGGGACTACCATAGAAATTGAAATGCCTGTTGTTTAATTAATAACTTAAGATGATAAAAATAGCGATTACAGACGATCACCCGCTGTTGTTGGAGGGATTAAAGAATATTATCAATGCCCACGAAGATTTTGAAGTTGTGGGCATGTATGCAAGTGCAGCAGAACTATTTAAAAACATTCTAGCAGATGCACCGCTTGTATTGTTACTGGATATCAATCTTCCCGATGCAAATGGAATCGATCTGGTCAAGGGATTGAAAGAATCACATAAAGAGCTGAAAATAGTAGCCTTTAGTGTGCATAATGAATTGGCGGTTATCAATAGTATTTTGAATGAGGGGGCAGATGCTTATCTTCAAAAAAATGCCACCGGCAATGAAATCATTACCGCCATATCCGATGTCTTGGTGGGCAAGCGGTATATCTGTGAGAAAACCCAGGTTATACTCAACAAGAAAACAGATTCCGGACTGAAACAAGTTCCCAAACTCACACGCCGTGAAAAGGAGATATTGACCTTTGTGGCCAAAGGAATGACGACCAATCAGATTGCCGAATCCCTGTTTATTAGTTCCCATACCGTGGAGAGCCATCGTAAAAACTTAATGGAAAAATTTCAGACGAAAAGTGTGACTGCGGCTGTCAAATCCGCTATAGAATATGGTTTGATACGTGAAGCTTAGGAGAAATCCACGAATTACCTGAATTCAGGGATGAGAATAGCCTATTGCATTTGATACTTTTGATGTTATAGATAAATAAGAGAAAGTATCAAATGTATATGGTTATATCAGCTAGTTTATTAGGCCGTTCGGGAAGAAAATTGCTTCCCTATTGTTTTGGCGTTATGTTGTCTGTGGGTTTTGGTTCGGTGCAAGCGCAGGGCTTTGATACCCAAATACCCGATAGATCAAATACAATAGTGGCTATTAATCTGGCTAAAGTCGTGGAATACGCAGAAGCTTCCACATTGAATAAGTTGCTGGATCGGGTTGGTTTTTTTAAATATTTTGAAAAGAAGAGTATTGACCTGCAAAAGGATTTCCAGCAGACAGGAGTTGATTCGAAGGGAATGGCTATATACTACAGAAATGATAGGGATAGTTTGTTATATGGAGAGATGATTGTCCCGATCAATGCTGTCAGCCGTTTTGAAAAGTTGCTGACTATGCAGGGGACTTCGCTTCCGGCTTTGAACGGTTATAGCCGATTTAGAACCATGGATGGTCAATTGCTCGCTTGGAATGCAAAGGAGTTTAGAATTTTAAAAGGCGAGGTTGGCACGACCTATTTTGCCAACGATTCTATTGCCGCATTGTATGGCATCGAAAATATAGATTATGCCGCAGCTGCAGTATCTGCCGCCACTGCGGCTGCAGATGAGGCCGCAGCAGCAGCTAACTGTGCGGATTCTGTATTAATGGATTCTACAACGATGGAGTGGGATGCATTTGATTTTGATACATTGCAAACTGAGGTACAGCAAGAGGAGGGGCAACCTTTGGACGTCTATGCCAGTGCAACCGATGCTGATACAAGTGTCTATGAAAATCATATCAACTACGATTCACTTGATACGGCTTTTGAGGAAGTGAACAGACGTAACGATTCTATTAAGAATATATTATTGGAAAAATGGTTACTGCATGAGCAGGAGCAGCTACTGAGCGGTAACTATCCGAATATACCTGCACCAGAGCAGGCGCGTTTTCTAAAGAATGTGGATATCGCACGTGTATGGCTACCCAAAGTTGAAGGTCTCTATGACGGACTTCGTTCCGTGCGTTCCATGGTAGATGCGTATTATAATACAAGCAGTTTCTCTTTGGCAAATGACTATAAGGACATGTTCTTTGACCTGATACAACAGGGAAATAAAATTACGCTAAAAACAGGTGTAACCCTCGGCAAAGATTTAGTGAAACTGACCAAACAATTGTATGCAAGGAAGCCAAATCCGAAGTTCGCAAAGTATTTGACAGAGGAAACGCTGGGATATTTTAATGTCAATGTGAATTCCGAAGCTTACCTAAAAGAAATACCGGCATTTTTCGCAAAAAACCTGAAAAAATATTTTGGAAAGGAGAATGAGGTACTTGAGTTGATGGCCCTTGGGCTTGAAATTGCACTGGATGAAAAAGCCGTTGCCAAAATTATGCCTGGGGACAATTTGGTCGTTGTCAATGGAATCACTAACCTGAAGATTGACTACGTTGATTACGACTATGATGATAATTATGACGTAAAGGAAGTTAATAAGACAAAGGAAGAGAAAGTGGTGTCTTTTATCTGGATGTTTACATCCGAAGATCAAAGGATTATCAAAAAGGCATTGGATGTCGCGGTGTCAAAGTCCGATGCAAGTTTTGCGGGCGGGATCTATAAAATCAAACAAGGTAATGGCAAAGATTTTCCTTTATACCTGATGTTCAGCGAAGATCTAGTGATGATCAGCAACGATAGCCTGCAGTTAAATAAAATTTTGCACAAGGATAACTATCCGACGAAACCCAATAAATCTTTTGCTAAGCTTATGAAAGGAAGTAAATTTTCGGCGGCTTTCCAAACAAAGAAAATACCAGCGCTGACAAAAGATCTGAATCTCGTGTTGGGCAATAGCTGGCGCTCTACATTAGCAGAATTGAATAATTATGGTAATTTTACCTTGAGTTCTAAAGGAATTGTGGGCGATAGACTGGAAACTGATTTGCAACTTGAACTGCCCGCAAACGCAAACAATGGCTTACAGTTTATGATCAACCAACTGCTCGATGGCATTGTGCCGGATGAACAACCTGAACTGGACAACCCAATTGATATAACTAACAATGATTAAAAAAGGAATAATTTGGACTTTAGGTATTATCATAGGATTAGTGATAATAGGCTGGGGAATTTATATCATTCGACAACAGCAGTCGTATAAGTCTGTAGTCCATAAAAAGAGTAAGGCTTTATTGACGATTTCTCTGGATGATATCCTATTGAATCAATTCTTCGATAAATGGCAAACTGCACCGAAAGGAGGGCAGGACTTTGCTAAAAAATTGACTAAGCTAAAAGACAATGGAATAGATATCAAGGCCAATGTATTCCTTTTTTCTCTGGACGACACGACTAAGAACTTTTATGCTTTTTTTGATTTGAAAGATGAGAAGCAATTTCTGACATTCTTAAAAGAGGGTCTGGAAGTTGATTCCATTGAAAATAACGTCGCTCCGGGAGTAAATTATGCTTATCAGGATACAAATAAAATTGCATTTGTTTGGAAAGGTAACACCGTGTTGGTCGGACTGGGTTTTAATCTCGACAAAAAGAAAGATGAAATGATCCAGTTGATCCAGTCGGATACAGAGCGGGTTTCTATTGAGAGTTTCATCAATCATCCGAGCGAACTAACCCGCAAATCATTGCGTTATAGCGATATTTCGTCCAAAAATTTTATTGAATTTGACCTGAAAGGTAGCCGTATTGAGATCGCAGGTGAACTCCAATCTGATACTTGGAATTTTCCACAGGAATATCTCGTCCGGGAATTGGTAAACGAAAATTACATCAGCAAAGGCTGGATCAATTTTCCAAACGAACGGTTAAAGACAGCCTTAAAAGACATACTTGTTGATCTTCCAGTTTCGGCAGACTCGATTATGGCGCATGCAAATGGGAATTATGTTGATATCGAAGTTTTAAAAAATCAGGTCGTACAGACAGATACCATTATTAATTATGCTGTGAATGACGATTTTGAAACAGTAGAGGAAAAAACTGCCTATGAAAGTAAAGTGCCAAATGTGAGGTTTGGAATTCGGGGGGATGAGAGCTTACCTAAGTTTCTTCCCAATAAGCTATTTTATCAGTGGTTTCAGAAAAATGATGGACAATTTAGTATATTATCGACGGAGTCAACCATAGATAAGATGCAGGCAAAATATACGAAAACCAATAGTCTTTCACATGTCGCAATTCATCTTGTGGATTGGCCGAATGCCTTAAAAGTCACTCCGATTTTAATGTTGAAGGCGATCGCTTCGGATATGGATCTCACCTTAAAAGTCGCGGGTGCTAAACAGCTTGTTTTCCAAGGGACTATTCGGGACTATTCGCATGAATAATGTGATAGTACCGAACTAGGTTACCGCTGTTTCTTTGTAAATCCAAAAACATTCTTTACCAGAAGGTGGTTTATTCTTATTGACAAAAATGATCAATATGGATATAAGAACTAAAAGTAGAAGTAAGATAAAGACCTACTGGCGAATTTTGAAGAGCTCAGTTGCTGGGTTTTTGAATGAAGATTCAATGAAATATAGTGCTTCTTTATCTTACTATACTGTTTTTTCGATTGGCCCAATACTGGTTTTAATAATTGCATTGGCAGGTATATTTTATGGCGAAGACGCCATCGAAGGGAAGGTTTTTATGGAACTGCGCGGCTTAGTGGGGAACAGTGCCGCCAAACAGATTCAGGAAGTTATTCAAAATCTTGAATTGTCGGGCAAATCCAATATGGCACTGCTAATTAGCAGCATAACTTTGATATTGGGAGCAACCAGTGTATTTGGTGATATCCAAAATTCAATCAATAAAATTTGGCATGTACGGGCTAAGCCAAAGAAAGGCTGGTTAAAACTGATTCAGGATCGTTTGTTGTCCTCTTCCTTAGTCATTGGTCTGGGATTTTTACTGGTTGTCACCTTGATTATCAATGGTGTAATCTTGGCCCTTACAGGACAGTTGCAGCGTTATTTTCCAGACATGACAGTGGTGCTGCTTGATGGGATCAACTTTGCGCTATCATTTGGTATTATATTCTTACTCTTTAGTATTATTTTTAAAGTACTTCCCGACGTGAATATTCAGTGGCGGACAGTTCGAGCAGGAGCGCTATTTACAGCAGTTTTGTTTATTTTGGGTCGTTATCTGATCGGAATATATCTGGAACATTCAGCGACCCAGGATACCTATGGCGCTGCGGGATCATTTGTCTTGATTTTGCTGTGGGTGTATTATACCGCTGCTATCTTATATTTTGGAGCAATTTACACAAGAGAATACGCCACAGTGATGGGGATTCCGATCGAACCCGCTCAATTTGCCGTACATGTGGAGACCCAGGAAATCGAACGTGCCGGTGGTGAGATTCCTCCAGCTCCGTTGACACAGGAGGAAAAGCGGGTAGAGGTCGATCCGGTAGATGATCCCAAAAGCTAGGACGCTTCGGCCTCTTCGGTATCTGTGGTATTATGTTCACGGTATAATTTTTCGCCGATTGCACCTTTATCACCCAAAGCCCGTCCCTTAATAAGCCATGAACTGCCAAATAAAAAAAGTGCAAAGGCCTCAAAGACAAGTGTTGCATGTCCAAAGAGCTTAAAGGGAATCAAAGCGATACAAACGATTATCCCATAGCCACAAAAACGGTAGATATTATTTTCATTCATGATGCTAATCGGAATCTCTTTGTTTGGTTCCTGGCCAATAGTAAATACATTGATGGAAAGGAATGCAAACGTTAGAAAAAGTATGGCTGCAAAACCGTAGTGCAGTTCCTTTAAACCAACTGCAACGAGTGTGCATTGCGTGCAGCTGCTACCGATTGGATCGGTGGGTATAAATGCAACACCGATCGCCATAAATCCAGCAAGATTTGTGAGGAGATTATCATTTTTCCAAATGACTTTATTTCCATTGCCTTTATAGCAGATTAGAAATAATCCAACTGCACATAAAGTGCCAGTAAAAATTTCTCTCAGATTTGAAAAATAGTAATGACTGATGGATGGTTGAATGCTGGTGCCGAAAAACTTAAATAGGGACAACAAAACCAAGATAAAGGGTAGAAAGATACCCAGATAACCGATCGCCCGCCGTAATCTTCGATATGCAAAAAGGTTATGGTTTTGAATGTTTTTGATATGCATAAATACAATAAAGATTAGGTTAAAAAGTTTCGTATAGCGTGGCATGTCTCCAATTGCCGGAAGACAGGCTTATTACAACTGAACAACTATTCTAAAAATTAAATCGCGTGTATTTTATCTACACGCTTATTGCTTTCTGACTTCGTCATATAGTCTATCCACATCTTTCTTTTGAAAGAGGGCGGTTCCCTCGGCCATGGTGGTTGCCGATCCGCAAGCTATTCCCATGCTAAGTAGTTCTTCGGTTGTGCCTCCTCTAGCCAGAACGGATACCATGCCTGCAACCATACTGTCTCCAGCGCCAACTGTACTACGTATTTTTACAAGTGGTGGAACCATCTGAATTTTTTCTGCTGCGGTATACAATACGGCTCCCTGAGCGCCAAGAGATACGACAACAAGGACAGCTTGGCCCTGTGCAATTATTTGCTGGGCGGCATGATCCAGATCTGTGCTTGCAAGTTCCTCTTTTCCAATAAGATCGGCCAATTCACCCGCATTTGGTTTCAGTAAATATACGCCTTCCTCCAAAGCAACTTTAAGCGCATCTCCGGAAGTATCTACGACTACTTTGCTTCCTTTAGCTTTACATTTATTGATAAGTAATCCGATAAAGTTCGCGGGAACGTCGTTTGGGAGGCTACCACTGATGACAACAAAATCAGGTATTGGATTTAATTGGTCAACAATAGCCAAAATGTTTTCCTTCTCTTCCGCTGTAAAGGCTTCCCCCGGAAATCCAAATCGGTATTGTTGATTCGTGGTCGTATCTACCACAATAAAGTTTTCCCTTGTTTCACTGCTGATAAGGATCGGTGTAATATCGAGTTCTTCTTGTTTTAATAATACTTCCAACATATTGCCCGTTTTTCCTCCAGAGGTAAAAAGTGCGTTTGAGGATATACCAAGTCGTTTGAGCGCGCGGCTTACATTAATACCGCCACCACCGGCTTCATACTTTGGCGTATCGCAGCGCAGTTTCTTTTCGGGAACAATGTTTTGAACACTTGTACTTTTGTCTACCGAAGGGTTTAATGTAATGGTTAATACAGTTTTTTTCATCATATTGCTTTCATTAAACTTAGGATTTTCCCTATGCCGAATATATGTTAATCTCTAAAAGATAGTTCCTAGTAATGTAGTGGGATGTCTTTCAGATAAATACAGCCCAATTCCTTTCGTTAATGCCATAACTTCTGAAATGGATTAAGGAAAGCAAGGTATGCCATATGAAGATAACCGTTATTTGTTAATTTACATTCAATTTTTTATAAAATTATTAGGTTGCTTGCAGGATGTTCTTTGTCTACATTTTGATATTTTATGATTCAACTTCTATCAAGTTGATAATGGTTAGGCTTGGTACATTATCAGATAAGCTTCTTCAAGCTAGATTGAGTTAAAAAGACTGTCATAATTTTTGATTTAGATTATACTGCAAGGAAAAGATAGGGAAGTAAGGTGACAATCATAATCTCTAAGACTTTTACAATATGTTTTCTCTGGAAACGAGGGTTAACAACTCCGGCGTATTGCTCACATTAAATTTCTGCAGCAGGTATTTACAATAGGTGTCTATCGTTGAGTTGCTTAAAAGCAAGATGTCTGCAATTTCGGCTATTGTTTTTCCTTGAACCAAGTAGCGCAATAGCTCTCGTTCACGTCTGGTTAGGGTAGGTAGCGGACTTGGATTGTCTACAGATTTATTTAATAAATTATCTGCCTCAGGGCTTAATACAATCTCATCGCGCATCACTTTTTCAATAGCTTCCAGGATCGCGGAAGCTTCGGTATTTTTTAGAATAAAACCGGATCCTCCCTGATGCAGAAGTTCAACGATCGTGCTTCTTTCAAGTGCGCTGCTCATTCCCAATACACGAACCGTAGGGAACTTTTCTTTAACCTCCTTACAGACATCAATTCCACGTCCATCACTGAGAAACATGTCCACCAAAAGGAGATCCACGGGCCTGACCCTGATAAAGTCGTTAAATTGCATAATACTCGGAAAACCGATGACTGTTGCATTGGTGATATTCCTCCTGATAATTTCTTGAATGCCATCCAATACCATTGGGTGATCATCCAGTATAGCTATAACCAATTCTCTATCGTACATAAATCTCAATATTTACGGAGGTACCATTTCTCGGATCACTATCAATTGACAATTTCCCTTTGAGAAAGTCAACGCGATTCTGAATATTTTTAAGACCTATACCTGTTACGTTTGACATTTTTCCTGTATCAAATCCTTTACCATTGTCATCTACAGTAATCAAGATCGTATCTCCTTCCTGAATAAGTTGCACCAGAATATTTTTTGCCTTACCATGCTTGATCGCATTGGTCAATAATTCTTGTACAATACGGTAGATATGAACAGTATTATTCATGGAAAGATCTGCCAATAAACCACTGGATTGAAATTCAATCTGTACCTCGGAGCTTATCAGATCCGCGCATAGGTCATGTAGTGCGGTTTCAAGCCCATTTTTTAGCAGACTTTCGGGCATCATTCCCCGTGCGGTTCTTCTCAGCTCTCCAATGGCGGCACCAAGTTGTTCATTTGCCTTTTGGACCATCAATTCTTTATCAGCCGCTGGATCTGAAAGTTTTAGTTTTATTCCACTCAATGTCCCGCCGATACCATCATGTAAATCACGAGCGATACGTATACGTTCGCGATCTTCACCTTCAAGTAGTGCTTGTGATATCTTAAGCTCTTGATCCCGACCGATTTCCTCCAAACGTTTTTTATTATTCTTTTTATGTGTCCTCAATACATAAAAAAGAAACAACATGACCAATAAGAAAGTAAGGGCACCAATACCCAAAACTAAATTCAGCAAAACCTGATTTTTACTTTTTAATGTGGCTTCCCGTTGCTCATTTTCCAATAGTACAATGCGTTTCTCTTTTTCTGCTGTCTGATAACTGATCTCCAGATCATGGATTTCCACCTCCATATTTTCAAATTTCGTGCTATCCGAAATAGCAGAGTATCGTTGCTGAAAGGTATAGGCTGTCTTATAATCACCGAGTTTGCTGGCCAGAAGAGCAATGTCCTTTGCGTGTCTTGCAGCAATCGAAGCTCGGTTATCTTCCCTTGCCATTTCATATAAGGTTTGCGAAGCTTTCAAAGCTCCCTGATAGTCTCCGGCCAATTTGGCAACCCCATATCGTGAATTGTAAAAATCATAATAATTGGTGCGGCTTTCCAGATGCCTGAGTGACTTTTCTGCTAGAGCGAGTGCGTCCCTTGATTTTTTTAAATCCTTTTTTTTGACGTAGTACCAGGTCAAATAGGCATAATATCGACCTGAATATAATGAGGTAACGCCCACTTGGTCGAGGTAAGACTTTACTTGGTCGAGATACGTCTTCATCAGCACAAGATCATCCTGCCCGTAGGTGATCAAAGCGCCCGTAAGGTAATTACCAATTTTATGCTCCGCATCAAAATTATTTTTATTTAGAAACTCGATTCCCTTTTTAAGATAAAAGGTAGCTTTTTCAAAATCCTCCAACTCGTTAAAAGTTACAGCGATATTTTCTAAAGTGACTTGGTAGAGTTTGTTGTCTTTTATCTTTTCAAATCTGGGCAAATTTTCTATGAGAAGTTCTGCTGTTTTTTTGAGCTGTCCAGTGACTTGGTAGTTAGCCGCCAGGTTATTTTTCGCATAGGCAACAACCCGTATTTCTTCAGTGGATTTTGCGTCTTTTAGGATTTGGATAACCTGATTATTGTAATATTTAGCACTGTCCATATGGATCAATATGGTGTGCAGATAACCCATGATCTGGTTGCCCTTAGCTTGATAAAGTCGAACCTTAGTTTTTCGGGCAAGAGCGAGCGATGTGTATCCGTATTTGAATGCTGTAATGCTGTCCCCACGGATAAAATATTCCCGAGCAAGCTTATTTGAGAGCGATAACTTGGCGGTGTCGGATTTTGCTGCTGTAAATTTATTTCTCAAACTATCTATTGCATTGGTATCCTGTCCATATACTGCGAATAGTGGTAGTACTGTTAAGATAAATTGGAAAAGCAGTTTCTTCATATCAAGTGTTTTAATTGTGTGCTGTTCAGTGATTTAAAAGGACTGATTTTAACATGTTAACAAACATATTAAGTATTCTCAATTATTACAATACAGATAAATCGTGAAATTTATCCTCCTATAATTAGGAGGGTGAGGTAAGCCTGCCAAAAACCTGTTTCCTGTATCGCCATTGTATTATTTATTAAATTTAGTGTTGAAATTTTAACTGAAGTATTTTTCTGTTTTATTGATAGCATTTGTTCAATAAATCACAGATCAAAAGTAGGTAACGTTCAATGATTTCTTATATTATGATGTGTAAGTGCGGTTTTTGTTACTAAAGCTCCCCTAAGACTGACTACTTTTTGCTTTTCGGTAATCACTTTGTTTGAAACTGTGTGCGGTTCTTCGAACGGACCGAACAGTCGATAGAAGATACTGAATGGTCCTAACCAAATACTGATCACTTTTTTTCTAGGAGTGTTTAGCAAAAGCCAAAAACCATTCCCAGATTGGGGTAAATCTTAAAAAATATCCCCTGTTTTATATAGAAATTATGTTTCTTAATAATTAATTTTCACATTGTAACATGTATTGTTAAATCAGTCAGGAAATGTTAAACCAGCGCCTCAATATTATAGAGTTGGTTATGAAGTGCTTTTTGGTAGTGGCTGTACCAGATAATGATTCTTATGTAGCGAATTGTAACTGGTCACCTGCAAATATAAGATTCTGATTAAGCAGGAAAGGAAATGCCCTATATTTACCTTGGTATTAGTCCATTCATTTTAGATCATTAACACAAAAAATAAATGACCATCATCTTAATATATGCGACAATACTCTTTGTAATCCTCTATTTCTTCGTTATTTATATACAATCTAGAACGATGAGACCAAGAATAATTTCAACTCAGGAGAGGAATGCCTCTGAGGAACTGGCTTTAAACAGCTTACAAGACTTAGAAAATGATAAAAGCCGGCTTACAAAAGACCAAATCCGAGCGGTTTTAGTTGAATTAGATCTTTCACGTTTTGTCGTGGGACTTTTTGATGAAACAGAAAATCTCCAGAAATATGATTTTTACGATACATTCATACCGCCTCATATGATTATCGATTGCAACTCAATGGAACAGTCCGTTTTCGACGTAGACCGCTATATCCCTTTATTTGAAACAATGGATGACTTTTTGGAAGTTTTGGCCTATGATAATGTTTTAAAAGGATTCATCCGTTACTGTCCAGAAGATACCATTCCAATGGCGGATCATGACGTATTGACCTGGGATGGAACATTTGTTGGACAGATCTTAACCTGGTATGAAGATGGCAAAAGTGACGATCAAATTTTACATATCTGTAATTTAATGGGATTGAAATATGCCAAGCAAATTCTGAAGAGTATTCATTCGGAATTGGGTTCAATATATACAATGCAACAAATCGCAATATGGGAGGATCAGACAATAAGAAAAATTGGAGGATACATAAAATAGGACGTCTTTGTCCCCGAAAAAGGTTGATCCATTTTACAGAACTCTGCAAAGTAAACCATGTATAAAAGTTTAAATTTTGAAGAATGTATAAATTAGTTATTTTATCCTTGTTTTTGATCAGCTGTACCAACAACAAAAATAGAACAGTAAATCAGCCAGTCGTTACGAAAGATGGGGGCATAAAGTCTATTGAAATCATCAGTTCTGGAGGGCAATTGGGATCTCACTCGCGTATGTTGATAGATAAGGACTCCACACATTATAGGCTAACTGTTGCGGCTAATCCAGCAGATAATTCAGAATATCATAAGAAAACAGTGCCCCAGGATTGGGAAGCCCTGATAACTCAAATCAATTTGGGAGAATTTCGGTCTTCGGAGGAAGGTAAAAGTGTTCAGCCGGTGGATGGTGTTGATACCCAAATTATTATCGTAAGTGATGTCGATACCATCTCAAAAATGAATGCTTATAATAATAAGATATGGAAGAGCATTGTTGAACATGTATATGATGACCGGAAATAAGGTTAATGTACTAAACCAGTATTCGTATCTATTTTGAACCTGGATGGCGAGATTACGCTAACTATCAATCATTAAATAAACAATACGAGCACAATACTTATTATAACATAAGCGCAACAAATCAGGTATGGATAAGCCTTAATATAAAAGTCCTTTCTGTTCGGTTTTTTCGAGAACTTGGTAAAAAATTCTTCAATATCAGATTTCACGTTCATATCAGGAGACAAAAAATATTTTGTGCCAGTTTGTGTTGTAACTCTTAACATAAACGCTTTTCTCGAATTATAGTTGTAAATATTATAGGTTGTGTTATCAGGCAGATGAACTTCATTTCCTTTTTCATCTTTCAAATAAAATTGATCTTCAGATTTTATGAATGAAATCTTTTGCACGGTACTTTTCATTATAACGATTAAAAAACCAAAAACTAAACTCAATATTGCAATAATTAATTGGGTTTGATTTACTGTATATTTAACATCTGCAGCTTTAATGAATACGATTGAAATCGGAAATAAAATGAATATGGTAACTAGCGATGCCCCAAAAGTATATTTACTATGGAAGGCAGATAAAGTTATTTCATTTTTCTTCATGTGCGAAATGGGTTAAGCCCCTAAATTATACAAAAAATATATGCCTAGGTATAAAATAATCGGTTTTTGTGACATCCACAATTTTTATGGTCTTGTAAAATAATAACGCTGATAAAATCGATATAATGGAGGGGAAACAGTAAAAGCTAATCTTTTGATTAGCTTTTACTGTATAGAACTTGAGTTATTTAAAAATTGGCGAGTCCATTTGCTCCCAATGCCATGTAAAGGTTGACCCTTTCAATGCGCTGTTGGAGATGGAGATCGATATTGTTCATTTCCCTTTTTACCAGATCTCTTTGCTTTTGAAGCAGGATAAAACTGTTGCTGCTGCCGACATTGATCTGTTTTCTTGTTAAATCTATATTTTTCTCTAACGAAGAAATTGCCAATTGCTGGAAAACCTCTTGTTTTTCGATTGAACCTAAATTTGCTAAGGCAGATTCTACCTCATTAAAAGCTAATAGGACTGATTTTGCATACTGCTCAACAGCTTGTTTTTGTTGTGAAGTTTTTACTTCTACATTCTTTTTTAGTTTCCCCCCGTTGAAAATAGGGGTTGTTAGACCACCACCAACTTTTATCAATGGATTGGAAAACAGATTGCTGATCCCCTCAACATTTGTTTCCGCAGCTCCAAATGCAGCACTGATGTTAATAGCGGGTAGTCGTGCGGCTTTTGCTTCCTGAATTTCATAGAAACTGGATTCTATTTGAAATTGCCGTGCCATAATATCGGCTCTCTTTTCCAAAACATTGAGCGGAAAATTTGTCGGGATATCCTGTTGTAAGGCCGAAAATTTCGCACTTACTTTTATCAAACCCTCGGGGTATTTTCCACAGAGCATTTCTAAACTTCTTCTTGATTGCGAATTCGCATTTTTGATTTTCTCAAGGTAAGAGCTCAGGAGAATAGACTCGCTTTCTATATTGGACAAATCGAGGGTGTTTGCCGTTCCAACTTTATTCTGAACAGTTAAAATCCTTTTTAAGTCTTCGGTTTTCGTAATATACTCGCTGATCTTTTGTTCTTGGTACTGGCCTGCAATATTCAGGTAATATGCCTTAGCAATCATCCCTGCAACGGACTGTTCCAGCATTTTTTGCTGAAAAGTCGCGGAAAAGTATTGGCTTACACTCGTCATTTCCGCAGATTTGTTTTTTCCCCAGAGATCAAGTTCCCAGTTGGCTTTTAATTGCAACTTCCCGATGTGGCTTCCACTGACAAGATTGTTACCTGTATTTGCTAATGCATTAACACTTGGATAAAGGCTACTTCCGGCAATATCCATCGCTAATTCAATTTGATTCAGTTTTTCTTTGGAGATGATGATATCCGCATTATGGGCAAGCCCTTCTTTGATTAATGCTTCCAGTTCCGGAGTGAGTAGTTCGTTCATCCACGCATAGGAAAAAGCCGGTTGGTTCTGACCTTGTTCCTGAATCCATTTATCAGATATTTCAATATTCGCCTTTATCGCGCTTGTGTTTTTTAATTCTTCAATCTTCTCAGGTGTTGCATTTTTGTAGCCGATACAAGAAGTCAAGTTGAATAGGAGGAGAGCCCCCATACTTATTTTCTTTATCATGTTAATGCAGTTTTGGAATTAAGTAATTGATTTTGCTACTCACACGTACCATTACTTTCCGGATAAGATGCAGGGGTTTGATGTGGTCGGAATAAATGACAGCCGTTCCTCTTGCACCGACAGTTAGCGGTTGCTCGTTTTCATCCAATACAAATTTTGCGATGAGCTTTCCATCCGTTTCGGGCATTTGTCGCGCTGTTTCCGGAATTCCTGAGGTTGTGGCATTACCACCAAGCATTCCACCGGCATTGTTCATAATACCCTGACTGGTTGCATCAACCACGTATTCCAATTTGGCTTTGACCACTTTCCCTGGAGCTGTTTTTAAAGCAAGTTCTACTTCATTACCATTTTTTACCGTTTCCAACTCATTTTGAGAGAAGAAGGCGATAATAGATTGTTGTTTTTGAATCAGGACGAAAGCAGATTTAAAAGGCGCCATCATGGCTCCTTCATTTAGCTGTACATTTGGGATTAGACCATCGGTAGGCGCTAAAACTACTGTTTGGGAAAGATTCCATTTCGCCTGATCCAATTTAGCTCTCAGTTCTGCAATAGACGCATTTTCGCCGTTATGAGTTGAATGATATTTGGCTTCCAACGACGCTTTTTGTGCCTGAGCAGCACTAATTCGCGATTGCAGATCCTGCGAAGTAGCGACAGCTTGTTCTAGGTCAAATTTGTTGGCAGCACCAGCGGCTACAAGTTCCCGATATTGCTTTATTCTTTTATTACTCAGATCAAGCTGAGATTGTAAACTCAGTATATTTTTGCGAGAAGCATCGATATCCGAAGTGTAAGAAGAGACAGTAGATTTCATATTGCTAAGTTGGGCTTCCAACGATTTTATCTCTTGCTCGTAGGGTACCGGATCTATCGTAAATAGTGTATCTCCTTTTTTCACCTCCTGGTTTGTTTTTACATATACTTTTTTGACCTTCCCCAAAGTTTGAGTTGTAATATCGACACTGCGGTTACCCACTTTTACGTCCGATGTAATGGGGCAAAAATAGTTGAGACTCAATATCAGTGCAATAGACCCAAAAATAGGTAACGAGTATACAACAACTTGCGTATTGAAATTCCAAGGGATTAGTTTTAGTTTTTTGATGAGAAGCCAGCAAATACCAGCATATATTCCTATTAGTAATTCTAACATAATTTTTTTTTCTAGATGATTCTGTATTTCTTATAGAACTTATTTCTTTTCTTCAATAGGTAAGCTTTCTTCACCTGAAGAAGAGTCCGATTCGCCTAAATTTGGAGCAGGCATTTTATCTTTTTTATAGTCGTAGTTTGCCCATATCAAGGCAACGGGCCAGAGAAGACCGCCGAATATCAATGAAAGTAAACACATACTTTTTATGGCACTTAGCTGTGGATGATTTTTCTTCTCCGCTATTTTTTCAGGATAAATATGTACTTTCCAAAACAGAAAAATTCCGGCAATAGGTAAGATAAATATGATAAGCCATGATGCTACATCTGCGATCGTGTCCTCGGCACCGCCAGTAGCGGCATGCGAAACGCTGCACAACAGTAATAAGCAAATTGTTGCGAATAATTTTTGCATGATAAAATAAATTTGGTGATAAAAATCTCGGCAATATCAATTAAGATAAAGCCGAGCATCATGAAAACATGATTTAAAACGAGTCTTTAGTTCCATATTCTTCGCGAAGTACATTTCGCAAAAGATCAACATTTTCATGGTAAATCGTAGTTTGCTGCGGGCTTAAGACTTTGCTATTTTTCGCATTGCCATACAGGTCAAACGTTTTTGCCTTCTGAGATTGGGCATCTGCCGCATTAATTTCTAAAAGTGCGAATAAGGTTAAGACACCTATTCTTAAAATAAATTTGTTCATTTTGTTTTCGTTTTAAATCATACTATCTGTACAAATGGCTGTTTTACAGCTTTTTTGACGAAGCAAAATTAGAACGAATATAGGCTAAAAAAGTATTCTTAAGTTAGTTTTTTGGTGGCCGTTTTTTTTGTATACGGGCTGTTAATCTGGACAAAGAATTTGGTGTAATACCCAAAAAATTAGCGATATGCTTACGATTTGTGTTCCTTGTGATGTACGAACGGTTTTCTAGGAAAACCTCATAGCGGGCACTCGGAGAATCACTACACAGCTGCTCTGTACGGATACGTAAGGTATCAATAATAATTTTTAAGGATTTGACATAGAACTGGAAAATCCCTCTATGTTGAAAAGCTAAATCTTCAAATAGCTCTTTCGGAAATAGCAGTAACTGTGTATCCACAACAGCTTCGATGGTGTATTTTGTTTCCCGTTGGTCAGCATAATACTCAGGAATACTGGCAATAAAGGCATGATCTGCTTCCGAGGAGAAGAAAACATTATTTTCGGTACCATCATCCGAATAGAAATACCAACGTAATAGACCCGCCGTGAGCACAAAGACGGAATCAAACCGGTCATCCGTTTCCACAAGTTTGGTCTTTTTGGACAAAAATAGCGGTTTGCATATTTTGGACAATTCGAGGCGTTCATCATCATTCAGCTGCTGAAGGGATTCCAAATGTTTTAATATTTCCGACTGGCTCAACATCATCGTTAACGTATAAGTTCAAATTTAATAAAAATCGCTTTCATTTTAGTGAAAAATGGCTCATGCAATGCAATTGTAACAGGTATCTGTCTTATGTCCGATCTTTTTTACCTTTCTAGTCGATCTTTCTTCTTTATTTTAAATTTGTTCTTCTATAAAATGCCAGCAAACTCCAGCAATGTCAATAATGTTGACCTCTATACCATATGGTTGTTTTATTGGTAGTCCAATTTCTGGGATGCCAAACTTCTCCGAAAGTTTTTTTTGGGTTATCTCACTCCAAAAGGTATTCATATTTTCAATCTTAACCACTAGCATTAAATTTTGAGCGAATGTTGCATTATCATATTGCTGCAATATGAATTTGCAATTTCCATTTTGAAAACCGATAAGATTGTCCTCTTCCCATGCTATTGAAAAACCAAGCTCTTGGAACAATAGCTTTGATTTTTGAAAATCCTTGCCAGAAGGGATAAAGGGTTCAAGTGATAAAAAATCCATATGAAAATATTTATTCTGTTAAAAATTAGCTGTTTGGTGGTTTTTAATTTATAAAATAAAAAGGATTTTATAAAATACGATCACTAGTTTTCGTGTTTTTTTAACTATTTCCGTCGTACTCTTGTTGTCGGCTTCCAATAGAAGTAAACAGTGCAAATAAATATTCCATTAATGCGAATTGTAAACTGGGGCATTCGAATATTAAATTTTAATTATCAGTAATAAGAAATAACATACATTTAAGCAGAATTTGATTGTCGCTAGACCAGGAGGGAAGTCCGTATGGATTTTTTGGTTTGGACACTCCGTTTAAAAAATAGTGAATATTCAAATAGAAACTACGTTTGCGGTATAATGAAAACTTTGAATTATAATCGAAAAGGCAATGAATAATTTTTTCATAAATGAACTACAACGCCGTGGTCGGATAATTATCGGCATTATGTTGTCAATAATCATAATTCTTCCCATCATTTTTTTTATTGGTACTATGATGGAAACGGAATCTTATGGCAGGACACTTTTGGGTGAAGATCGTTATAATGCAAGGGTAATTGACAGTTATCTTTACGCCCTGGGATTTTTTTGCTGTTTGCTCTTGATGGTAATTCCAGCTATTCTTTTCATTAGAAAATATACCGATAATTATCGACAGTTTATCAAGACACTTTCTGAAAAAGACATGGAAAAGCTAATAAAAAACAACGACAAAGCTCCTTTTTATGAGAAATTTATGCCACCTTATATTGTAAAAGAAGATGCGGTTCGTTTTTTTACAAACCTGCAGCAAACGACCATTGCTTTCAAGAATATAATAAGCATTCATGTATCACAAACACATTACAAAGGGTATAATGCTACAGTGAAAATTCAAACCGCACAAGAAACATATCGTTTTCGTTTGAGCGGAAATGTTCTTAAAGTACTAAATTTAGTAGACGAAGCCCTGCAAAGCAATCCCCAGATAACTGTAAATAAAAATTGGAATGTAGTTTAAAATAATCCTGTATATAGATCTGTTGCTGTATCGCTCTACACAGCGAACCACCCATTGACTATAACGTGCAAAAGAAACCGGGTGAATTACCCGTTAAGAAAAGCTAATATTACGATTAGCTTTTCTTATGTAGCGGCTATTGATACCGGTGACGAAACGTTTTTAGGCGGATAAAGGAGCTGTTTTAGCTATTTTGTGTGTTGAGGGCCTTCTTGGCTTCTTCAAGTGTTACGGTTTTACCCAATGCACCAAATTCATGTAGATCGCCGAATACTTCGATACGGATAGACTGATTGATACCACCAATGTGTAATGGTTCAAAACCGCTATCTGTAATGAGTTCCTCTATTTGTTTATGGCTGTTTGTGCTGTCTGATGCATAGAAAAGAACCTTTCTTTTAGGTTCAGTAAACGCAGCTTCTGACAAAGAACTTGCTCCCAATGTACCGAATGTTTTTACAAAATGTGTTTCTTTTGGAATCAGATCCAACAAGACTTGACCGGCCGAGATATTGTTGTCAATAATTTTTTTGAAGCCTCCATTACCGTCAGGAGCAATGGGATTGGAAACATCAATAATTATTTTTCCTTTTAATTTTGATGCGTATTGACTTAAAAAATCCTTGATTTTGTCAAAGTAGATGGCCGGAATGATTACATTGGCATCTTCTATTGCTTTAGCTGTTTGTTCGGCTGTCGCTAGAATGCCTAACTCAGAAGCAAAACTTTGCGCTTTACTGATTTCGCGGGACGAAATAATAACGGGATGGTTGCCTTTTACAAGATTATAGGCAATTGCTCTACCAATGTTTCCCAAACCGATAATGGCGACTTTTGTTTTTTGACTTGTTGTGTTCATTGCTGTATGTTCTAAATGTTATTTGCCTTTATTGACAATACAAAGTTGTGGTAAACATTTCAGCTAAGCTTATAAGATAAGTTAAGAAATATCCTTAATATAGTTTAAGGGTAAAGCTATTTTTTAAATCTGTCATTCTTTATTTTACTCAGAAATTCGGGGGTTACGCCTAGATAAGAGGCAATTTGGGTATTTGGTAACCTATTGGCTAAATGTGGATATTGGGTAATGAAACGATCATACCTATCGAGTGCGGTGGAGCTAAATGCCTGCAATAATCGATTTTGAAGTTCGATATATTTATCTTCCATGATGACACGGAAGTTGCGGTCAAACTTTGGATGGTTGCTGTATAAGTACCACAGATCCCCTTTAGATATTTGTAATACGATAGACGGTTCGATTGCTTCTATGAACAATTTAGAAGGAAGTTCCTTGTGAAGGCTACCAATATCTGAAATCCAGTCATCTTCTGCTGCAAAAACAAGATTGTGTTCCACACCCTTATCATCCACACCATACATTTTAAAACAGCCACTTTGCACATAAGTAAAGTACTTACATACGTCTCCTTCTTGCAACAGGAACTGTCTGCGTTTTATTTTCCTTTCCGTAACACGACTCATCAAAGCCTGCTTCTCCTCATCATTAAGAGGAAGATACTTTTCAAAATGGTTTATTATATTTTCCAAATGATGATTGCTTTTTAAATTACTTCTAAATATACAAAAATGAAATAATTGGATCGAGTTCCGTCAAATCTTCTTTTGCGCCCTACTACCCAAATTGACGACCCTTCGTGTACACGGAGGCAGCAAGACTATAAAAACACTTTACGGGTTAATCCAATAGGAATCGAAGCCGCCTGAGGTCATTGTTTTAGTTGAATGCTAAACTAGGAATAGGATGTGGATTATGAGTCTGTGTCTCTTTTACTGCGATGGAAGATTTTTTTAAGATTTGTCGGCATTCTTTTTGACATAGATCATCTTTATGAACCATCAAAAAAATAGAAATTTGGTTAGCTTTTCAATAATGGAAAGTCTACAAGACTAAATTAATAATCATGGAAATAGGAATAGATAGTTTTATTGCCACTGGCGCATATGATGACGGGTTGCGTCCTGAGGAAAATATGATGGCTATGGAAGCTTTGTTGTCAAAGATAGCGTTTGCGGATCAGGCCGGATTACATGTTTTTGGGCTGGGAGAGCATCATCGAAAGGAATTTTTGGATGAGTCTCCGGCAGTAATATTGGCGGCAGCGGCAGCAAGAACTCAGCATATTCGTCTAACGAGTGCGGTCACCGTACTAAGTGCGGCAGATCCTGTTAGGGTATTTCAGGAATATGCAACATTGGATATTATTTCCAAAGGCCGGGCTGAGATTGTAGCTGGAAGAGGGTCATTTATTGATTCATTTCCTTTATTTGGGTTCAATACCCAAGATTATGATGCACTTTTCGAAGAGAAGATTAAATTGCTTCTTGAAATCCGTGATCATGAAACTATAACCTGGAAGGGGAAATTCCGCCCAGAACTAAAACAACAGGCCATATATCCAAGGCCGGTGCAGGAGCAGCTGCCCGTTTGGATAGGAGTAGGAGGAACTCCGCAATCTTTTATACGCGCTGGAGCACTGGGGCTTCCATTGATGGTGGCCGTTATTGGAGGTGAAACTCACCGTTTCCGTCCGCTGATAGACTTATATTATGAGGCCGGAGAAAAAGCTGGACATGCTAGGGAGAAACTTAAAGTAGGATTACATTCACTAGGCTTTGTAGCGGATACAACAATGAAAGCAAAGAATACTTACTTTCCAGGATATCAGGAAATGATGGGTAAGATAGGCAAGGAGAGAGGATGGTCTACTCCTACACGGGAAATGTTTGAGGCCCAGGCCGACCCCACAGGTGCGTACGTTATTGGTAATCCCGAAGAAGTCGCCGAAAAGATTTTACGACATAGTGAGGCATTGGGTGGTATATCAAGATTTACGTTTCAGATGGACAATCCAGGACTTAGTAAAGAAGATATATTCAAAGCCATTGAATTAATCGGGACAAAGGTAATTCCTATGTTAAATCAATCCTGATTATTTTTTGACTGCTCTAGAACGGATTCTGCTAATGGTTTCTTGCGTAATACCTAAATACGATGCAATCATGCGTTGTGGAAATCGCTGCATAAATTCAGGATAGTTATCAATAAGCATATTATATCGTTCTTCAGCTGTCATACTTATGGCGGCATTGATTCTTTTTTGGCTGGCAAAAGAATAATTTTCATCCAACTGGCGTATGAGTTCACTCATTATCGGAAGGGAGAATACTTCTTCTGCGGCTTTCTTTGTTAAGATCAGTAAATCAGTAGCTTCACAAGCCTCAATATTGAAGGAAGAAGGAGTGAGTTTTGCAAAACTCTCGCGATCGACGACCCACCAGTCTTCAATATAGAGGCTCATTATGTGTTCGGTACCCTTGGTATCTGTACTGTATTTTTTCATGGAGCCTTTGACAAGAAATCCAATATGGTTACTTACATCACCTTCCTGTAAAAAGATCTGTCGCTTTCTGAGTTTATGCGGTACAAAATTGTTTTTGAGAATGTTAATTTCACTTGCTGCCAAAGGTCTTGAGACTCGCGAATTGATATAATCGATTAAAGAGTTATACATGAGTTATTATTTTACCGAACCCAAAGGTAAATATACTGAAAATATGAATCCTTCATAAGTCCCCTATGATGAAATTAGCTTAGCTAAAAGTCCTTCTTTCGAATCCTGATACCGTTAAACAAGAAAAGCTAATCTTGCGATTAGCTTTTCTCTTTGTGATCCCGCTGGGATTCGAACCCAGGACCCATACATTAAAAGTGTATTGCTCTACCAGCTGAGCTACGGAATCCTACTTCTTTTTTGAACTATCGTTCCTTGTTTGAAGTGATGCAAAAGTAGGGCTTTAATCCTATTCTTGCAAATTTTTTTGGCTTAAAATCATAGCTGTCTGCTTAAAAAGCTGATTTTAAGCCAAAAAAATTAATCATTTTCTAATTCCATAATTTCCTCAGCTAATTGCTCCCATTGCTCTTGATACTGGGTTAATTGGGCCTTAGCTGAATTGTACGTGCGCGTAGTTTCCTGTAACTTAGTCGCATCCGAATATACAGCTTCATCAGCCAGTTTCAATTCTAAATCTTTGACCAATATTTCCTGTTCTTCGACTTTTTTCTCCAATGCAGCAAGCTCTTTATTCTTTTTGCTCAGTAATCGTGTCCGGTCTTCAGATGGCGCTTGTTTTTCTTTTTTGACCTTTGGTTCTTCTTTGACTTTTTTCTCCGGTTTTACCTCTGTTTTTACAACACGCTTAGCAGCCCATTCTTCATATTCCTGATAGGTACCCGGATATTCTTTGATTTCCTTGTCCTCGATATACCAAATTTTATTGGCCACGTGATCCAAGAAATAGCGGTCGTGGGAAACAACGATAAAAGTTCCTTCGAACTGTTGTAGGGCCTGAATCAAAATATTGACCGACTGCATATCCAAGTGATTGGTAGGCTCATCGAGCGCTAGGAAGTTGGCGTCTGCGGTCAATGCCTTAGCAAGGGCTACACGGGATTTTTCACCCCCAGACAATACTTTGATTTTTTTAAAGGCATCGTCGCCTGTAAATAGGAAACAACCCAGTATCGAACGCAATTCGGTCTCGGTATGTTTTGGTGCAAAAGCCTGCAGTTCAGCCAAGATCGAGTTTTCGAGGTGAAGTGCCTCCAGCTGATGCTGTGCAAAGAACGTTTGCGACACATTGTGCCCATGTTCCGATTTCCCTTCAAACTCGTTATCTGCGCCTGCCACAATACGGAGTAGGGTAGACTTACCTTTTCCGTTTGCTCCGATCAAAGCAATCTTATCACCTTTTTCAATAATCGCAGAGGTATTTTTTAATATCTCCAGGTTCGGATAAGATTTAGAGATATTGTCTAATGTCACCACATGACGACCCGAAGGTTTTGAAAACTTAAAGCTAAAGTTGACCGTTGGATTATCATCATCCACATCTTCAACTCTCTCCATTCTATCCAAAGCTTTAATCCGGGATTGTGCCATTTTCGCTTTGGATGCTTTGGCGCGGAAACGCTCGATAAGTCGTTCTTCCTGTTTGATCTTAGCCTGTTGATTTTTGAACTGGTTGGCCTGTAGCTCGTTTCTCAACTCCTTTTCTTCCAAGTAAAAGCTGTAGTTACCTGCATAAAGTGTTAATTTTCCTTTACGCGACTCCACCGTCTTTTTGATGATGCGGTCCAGAAAATACCTATCGTGTGATACAATGACGATTGCCCCATCAAATGCCTGTAGGTAGTTCTCAAGCCACTTGATGGAAGGTAAGTCCATGTGGTTGGTCGGCTCATCCAATAGTAGAATATCCGGTGTCTGCAATAAAATTTTCGCAAGCATCACACGCATACGCCAGCCCCCGGAGAATGTAGCCAGTGGCCTTTTTTGTTCTTCTTCCGAAAAACCTAGACCCGCAAGGATTTCATGCGCTTTGAATTCAAGATTATAGCCATCCAGCGCTTCAAATTCCAGTTGCCTATCGCTTAATCTATTGAGAATATCGTCCGAATAATCTGTTTCTAATTTCGCAAGTAAGTCTTCGATTTCGGCATGTAGTTGATTTTGGCGTTCAAACGCTTCCATAGCGACATATAGAATGCTTTTATCCGAATGGTAAGATAATAAGTCCTGGTTTAGGTAACCGATCTTTAAATCTTTTGCCATGGAAATTGTTCCCGAAGTTGGGGCATATTGTCCAACGATCAAACGCAATAAGGTAGATTTCCCGGCCCCATTGGCGCCAATTAAACCTACTTTATCACCTGGTTTGATGTGCCAGTTTGCCTCATCATACAACGCACGGGATCCTATTTCAAATGTTAAATTATTTATTGATATCATTTCAAATGCAAAAGTACAAAAGTAATGAATATTTCTTCTTGTTTGACTAACTTTGCGATTATGTATAAATTAGTCAAACCTATATTCTTTACAATGAATCCGGAGATGGCTCACCATAAAGTGACCAGCGGATTGAATGTCTTCTCAAAAATTTGGGGTGCCAAGCAATTATTGAATGCTATTTTTACAGTAGAAGATCCTCGCTTGGAACGTGAGGTATTTGGACTGAAGTTTAAAAATCCAGTAGGCCTTGCGGCAGGCTTCGATAAAAATGCCGAATATATCTCCGACATGACTAATTTAGGTTTTGGTTTTATTGAAATTGGAACCGTCACTCCAAAACCACAACCGGGGAATGATAAACCACGTATGTTTCGTCTCGTACCAGATGAAGCGCTAATCAACCGCATGGGGTTCAATAATCAGGGCGCGGACGTCGCTGCAACCCGATTGAAGAACCTAAAAGACCGAAAAGGACTTTTGATCGGTGGTAACATCGGAAAGAATAAAGTGACACCAAACGAAGAAGCGGTAAACGACTATATTTATTGCTTCAATGCACTCTTTGATGATGTAGATTACTTTGTTGTCAATGTCAGTTCGCCAAATACTCCGGGCTTAAGGGATTTGCAGGAAAAGGAGCCCTTAAAAAATATATTAAACACACTACAGGATCTGAATAAAGCAAAACCGACTCCCAAGCCAATTCTGCTTAAGATTGCACCTGATCTAACAGATAGTCAACTGGATGATATCGTTGAGATCGTCATGGAGACACAGATAGCGGGAGTTATCGCGACCAATACCACGATTTCAAGAGAAGGCTTAAAGAGCCAGCAGGAATTGATACAAGAGGCCGGAGGGGTGAGTGGACGCCCGCTGACCAAGCGTTCAACTGAAGTGATCCGCTACCTCAGCGAAAAATCCAACAAAGCATTTCCGATCATTGGTGTTGGTGGTATTCATTCAGCCAAAGATGCTATTGAAAAACTTGATGCCGGTGCCAGTCTTATTCAGGTCTATACCGGATTTATTTATGAAGGTCCGGGATTGATCGCAAATATCTGTAAAGGTATACTACAGACAGGACGATAATCAAAGACCATGGCAGTAGATTTTAATTTAAAAGATTTTTTGGATAAAAAGGTTGATGAATATAATCAACCTAATTTTATTCCCAATGATCCCATATCCATTCCACATCAATTTTCAAGCAAGAATAATATTGAGATTACTGGGTTCCTAGCATCTATAATGGCTTGGGGACAACGTAAAACTATTATCAATAAGTGTAATGAGCTGATTGAAAGAATGGACGGCGCGCCTTATGATTATATCATGAACCATAGCGATCAGGACCTCAAGAGTCTCCTTGGTTTTAAGCATCGTACATTCAATGATACGGACATTCTTTATTTCGTTGCTTTTTTTCGGTACCACTATAGCCACTTTGCGTCTTTAGAAGATGCTTTTTTGGTAGGGCAGGAGACCGTAAAAGAGGTGGATTTGGAACAGGCGCTGAATGCATTTAAAACCTATTTCTTTTCGCTGCCGGACTATCCGCACCGGACGCGTAAACATATCAGTAGCCCGGCCCAAAAATCTACTGTCAAGCGTATCAATATGTTTTTACGCTGGATGGTCAGAAAGGATAATAAAGGGGTTGATTTTGGAATTTGGAACCGCTTGTCACCAAAAGATCTCATCTGTCCCTGTGATGTCCATGTTGAACGTGTAGCGCGAAAATTTGGACTGATTACCTTGGAAAAAGTCAACTGGAAGACCGCACAAGAGTTAACGGGCAATCTTCGTCTATTGGATCCCAATGATCCGGTAAAATATGATTTTGCGCTTTTCGGCTTGGGGGTAGAACGGGAATTGTAGGGGCATATAATCAACGGGTACTCTAAGTGACAAACCGGTACACTTAGCATACTGAATAATCGAAATAATCATGTGTGGGATAGTAACTATTGATTGATATTAAACAAAGCGAAAGGTGCTTTTCTCTTACTTTATCTGTACTTGGTCTATAGCGCTGATACGTTGCAAATAGGTCTGTAAAAGTTTTAAAGAAAAAGCCCGTATTTTTAGGATACGGGCTTTCTTTATTTTCAACTGGTTGGATTAAACAAGCTGGTCAATCTTAATCAGGAGGTCCACCAAACGATTGGAATAGCCAAATTCATTGTCATACCAACCCACAACTTTCACTAATCTACCCACAACCGAAGTCAATTGCGCATCGAAAACACAAGAATAGGGATTATTTATAATATCAACAGACACGATTGGGTCTTCTGTATAAAACAATACCTGCTTTAATTCGTTTTCCGCTGCAGCTTTAAAAGCTTTGTTGATTTCTTCTACCGTTGTTTCTTTTTCTAACGTACAGGTAAAATCTGTTAACGAACCATTCAGCACAGGAACACGTATACCCGCTCCACCCAACTTATTCTGTAGATGTGGAAAGACATTGGTAATTGCTTTGGCGGCACCTGTCGTTGTCGGTATGATAGCCGAAGAGGCCGCACGCGCCCGTCGCAGATCTTTGTGTGGTGCATCATGTAGGTTTTGATCTCCTGTCATGGAGTGCACTGTGGTGATATATCCGTCTTTTAT
>RCUH01000360.1_pt1 | contig 51261 bp, 49 predicted proteins | sample 2166191 | NCBI WGS metagenome assembly RCUH01 (sample SAMN09932848, study PRJNA488358) | compost metagenome | feature: garden; material: soil; isolation source: compost soil in an enriched community after 214 h of incubation | place: Germany: Experimental Botanical Garden Goettingen | collected... | reverse complement strand
GCGCTCTGCAGCGCCAGGCCCGCGTGCTCGCGCAGCGGATGGAAGTGGATCTTCGGAAAACGCTCCTGCGCCAGCCGCACGTCGTACGGCGAGGTGCACAAAAAGGCCAGCGTGTCGGCCGCATCCTTGGCCATGCGCACCGGGTAGGCGTGGACGAACTCGCGCAGCTCGGCCGGGGTGTCGGCCGTGATCCAGCGCGCGCCCGTGTACTGGCAGCCTTCGAGCCGCACGTCGGCGTCGTACTCGGCCTTCAGGCGGTGCTGCACCACTTCGAACTGCAGCTGGCCGACCGCGCCCAGCAGCATCGGGCCGCCGACCTCGGGGCGGAAGACCTGGATCGCGCCTTCTTCGCCGAGCTGGGCCAGGCCCTGCTGCAGCTGCTTGGTGCGCAGCGGGTTCTTCAGGATGACGGTCATGAACAGCTCGGGCGCGAAGAAGGGCAGCCCGGTGAACTGCAGGTTCGCGCCGTCGGTGATGGTGTCGCCCAGCTGCACGCCGCCGTGCGTGGTGAAGCCCACGATGTCGCCGGCGTAGGCCTCTTCCACCGCCTCGCGGCGCTGGCTCATGAAGGTCACGACGCTGGTGGGGCGCAGCTCCTTCGCGGTGCGCTGCACCTTCAGCTTCATGCCCGGCGTGTACTTGCCCGAGGCCATGCGCACGAAGGCGATGCGGTCGCGGTGGTTGGCGTCCATGTTGGCCTGCACCTTGAAGACCACGCCCGCGAAGTCCTTGTCCTCGGGCTGGATCTCTTTCACCACCGGCTGGCGGTTGACCAGCGTGGTGCTGGTGCGCGACTGCGGCGAGGGCGCCAGGTCGACCAGCGCGTCGAGCACTTCCATCACGCCGAAGTTGTTCACGCCGGAGCCGAAGAACACGGGCGTCTGCTTGCCGGCCAGGAAGGCCTCGCGGTCCCAGGTGGGCGAGGCGCCGGTGGCCAGTTCCATGCTTTCCATGGCGTGCTCGAAGTCGGCGCCGAAGCGCTTGACGAGCGTGTCGCGCTCGCTCAGCGGAATGGTCTCGAAGTCGTGCGGCAGCCGCTCGCTGCCCGACTCGAACACCGTCATCGCCTGCGTGCGCAGGTTCATGATGCCGCGGAAGCTCTTGCCCTGGCCCACGGGCCAGGTCATGGGCACGCAGGGCATGCCGAGTTCGCGCTCCACCTCGTCCAGGATGTCCAGCGGCTCGCGCACTTCGCGGTCCATCTTGTTGACGAAGGTGATGATGGGCGTGTCGCGCTGGCGGCAGACCTCGATCAGCCGGCGCGTCTGCGCTTCCACGCCGTTGGCCGCGTCGATCACCATCAGCGCCGAGTCGACGGCGGTGAGCACGCGGTAGGTGTCTTCCGAGAAGTCCTTGTGGCCGGGCGTGTCGAGCAGGTTGATCACGTGCTCGCGGTACACCATCTGCATCACCGACGAGGCCACCGAGATGCCGCGCTGCTTCTCGATTTCCATCCAGTCGGAGGTGGCGTGGCGCGAGGCCTTGCGGGCCTTCACCGAGCCGGCGATCTGGATCGCGCCCGAGAACAGCAGCAGTTTTTCGGTCAGCGTGGTCTTGCCGGCGTCAGGGTGGGAAATGATCGCGAAGGTGCGACGGCGGCGGGTTTCGGCGAGAAAAGACAAGGTGGGCAATCTGCAGGGGAATCCCCCGATTTTAGGAGGCCGCCCCGCCAACCCCGGGCTGTAGGCCTAAAACGCCTCCGTCACCCCGTACGCCCGCATCTGCGCCTCGACCTGCGCCGCGTCCTGGCTCAGCACCACGAGGTCGTGCGCCTTGCCCTCGCGGTCCTTCACGTGGCGCGTGAGCAGGGCCTCGGGCCGGAAGCCCAGGGCCTGGAAGACGGCGATGGCGCCGCGCTGGTCGACGGTCATCTGGGCGACGATCTTTTCCTGCCCGTGGGCGAAGGCCAGCGCGCAGCCTTCCTGCGCCAGCTGCTGGCCCAGGCCGCCGCCGCGCAGCGCGGGCGACACCAGCACGCGCAGCTCGGCCACGTGGCCCGACCACGAATGCGGGTCGCGGATGACGGCGGCGCAGCCCAGCACGGCGCCGTCGCGCACGGCGAGCACGCTGTCGATGTCGCCGCGCTCGATGGCGCGGACCCAGGCGGCCATCACCTTGGGCTCGGTGATGTCGCGCGGCAGAAAGAGCAGGTCGTGCGCCGGCAGCGCCTGCGCGAAGGCCAGCACGGCGGGGGCGTCGGCGCCGGTCATCAGGCGCAGGGCGATGTCGCCGTCCGCGTGGGCGACGGTGCGCGGGTAGGTGCGGGAAGAAGATGCGGTCATGAGCGTAGGGGGAGGGTTGTGTTCGTCAGGTGGAGCGCACGCCCAGCCACTCGTCGAGCTTGGGCCACAGCCGCCGCACGGCGTTGGTGCCGGCCGCCAGGCTCACGTGGCCGCCCTTGAGCACCACCTCTTCCTTGTCGGTGGAGCCGATGCCGGCGATCAGCGGCTGCCCCGCCTCGTAGGGCACGATGTGGTCGTGCTGCGCCAGCGCGTGCAGCACCGGCACGGTGATGTTCTTCAGCAGCACGGGGCGCCCGCCGAGCACCAGCTCGCCCTTGTGCAGCTTGTTGTCCCACATGAGCTCCTTCACGGTCTGGCGGAAGTACTCGCCGGCCAGCGGCAGCATCTCGGCGCCCCAGCGGTCGAACATGCGGTACGACTTGACGAACTCGTCGTTGGCCATGTTGTCCCACAGCTGCACCAGCCCGGCGCCGCGCCCGGCGGGGCGCAGCATGTCGAAGGAGGCGAACAGCATCTCGGGCGGCACGTTGCCCACGGTGTCGATGAGGCGGTCGACGTCGAAGTAGCGCCGGTCGGACCACGCATGAAAGAGCTTCATGCGGCTGAAGTCGATCGGCGTGGTGAAGAGCGCGAGGTTCTTCATCGGCCCGCCGGGGTGCAGCGCCGCGTACAGCGTGGAGAGCACGCCGCCCATGCAGTAGCCGGCGATGGTCACGTCTTCCTCGCCCGAGTCTTCCTGCACGCGGCGGATCGAATCGGGAATGAAGTCGAGCACGTAGTCCTCGATGCGCAGGCGCTTCTCGTCGGGGCGCGGTGCGTTCCAGTCCATCACGTAGACGTCGTAGCCCTTGAGCAGCAGGTACTCGACCATGCTCTGGCCCGGCGCGAGGTCGAAGATGTAGGCGCGGTTGGTGGTGGCCATCACCATGAGCACCGGCACGCGGTAGATCTCGTCGACCATCGGGCGGTAGTGGTACAGGCTCAGCGTGCCGCGCCGGTGGATCTCGTCCTTGGGCGTGAGGCCGACGGCGGGCGCGGTCGAGGTCAGGAAGTCCAGCCCCTTGATGTTGCGCTGGATCGTGCGCTCGATCTCGCCGCGGATGTCGGGCAGCTGGAAGGTGTCGGGCGGCGCGCTCATGGGCGGCGCTTTCCGGCGGGGCGTTTCCTGGGGGCGGCGGTCTTGGCGGCCGGTGCAGGCGCTGCCGCCGCCACGGGCGGCTGCTTGGTGCGACGCGGCCGGGGCGGGGCGGTGGCTGCGTCGGCGGTCCGTGCGGCAGGTCTGGCCCCGCCTTCCAGCGCGCGGCGGATGCCCGCCAGGTGGTCGTCGATGCGGTGCAGCTGCTCGCCCAGCGCCTGCAGGTCGGCGCGCGTGGGCAGGTTCAGCAGCGTGAGGTAGCGCGCCATCAGGTCGCCCACCGCCTTCTGCGCGGTGAGCGAGGCGTTCATGCCGCCGTGCATGCCCTGGCGGAACGGGTCCGAGGCCATGGCTTCGTTGGCGAATTCGTTGGTGCTTTTTTCCCACTGGGCCGTGAGCTCGCGCCACAGGGCCATGGGATCGAGGGACGGAAACTGGCTCATGAAAAACACCTCCGTCTGGGTTTCTTGTCGTTGTCTCTTTTTCTTCAGTGATCGTCGCGCCGCGCCGCCCGTGCGGTGTGCGCGGCGATGGCCTCGATGATCTGCGGCCACATCGCGATCGGCAGCGCATGGCCCATGCGCGGAATGCGCAGCAGCGTCGCGCCGGGAATGGCCTCGGCCACGTCGATGCCGCAGGCCACGGGCACCAGCGGATCGACATCGCCGTGAATCACCAGCGTGGGCACCTGCACCGCGCGCAGCGCCGGCTTGCGGTTGCCCGATGCGAACACGGCCGCCAGCTGGCGCGCCACGCCGCCCGGGTTGAGGCCGCGCAGGAAGGCCAGCTGCGCGCGTTCGGCGTCGCGCGCCTCGTCGAGCGGAAAGGCGTCGGGGCCGCGCAGCACGCGCCACAGCTTGGCGTGGTGCGGCAGGTAGGCCTCGAAGCTCGTCGGCGCGGGCGCGAACAGCACCGCCAGCGCCTCGGGCGTGGGCGGCGGCAGGGCCGGGTCGCCGGTGCTCGACATGATGCTGGTGAGCGAGCGCATCCGCCCCGGGTGATGGATGGCCATCTCCTGCCCGATGGCGCCGCCCATCGACGCGCCCACGACGTGGGCGCGCGCGATGCCCAGCGCGTCGAGCAGGCCGGCGCAGTCGTCGGCCATGTCGCGCAGCGTGTAGGGCACCTGCAGCGGGCGCCCGGCCATGGCCTGCAGCATCAGCGCCTGGATGTCGGGCACGCCGGCGTGCGGCAGGTGGGTGGAGTGGCCGATGTCGCGGTTGTCGAAGCGGATCACGTGGTGCCCGCCGGCCTGCGCCAGGGCGACGCAGAACGCGTCGTCCCACGCGACCATCTGGGCGCCGAGGCCCATGACCAGCAACAGCGGCGGCGCCTCGGGGTCGCCGAAGCTGTCCCAGGCCAGTTCGATGCCGTTGGCGCGGGTGCGCCGTTCGGTGCGGGGCGCGACGGCGGTCATGCGGGCCTTTCTTTTCTTCTTGTTACTTGCGCTGCAGCAGCTTCGTGACCTCGTCCACGTTGGCCTGGATGCGCTGGCGCACCACGTCGAAGGCGTCGGCCTGCGACTTGGCGGCCAGGGTGGCCAGCTCCTTGATGTCGTCGACGGCGCGCTGGAACGACTGGCGGCCCAGCTCGTCGAGCTTGGCGAGGTTTTCCTTCGGGTCCTTGCCCGGCATCGCCTTGGCGGCGGTCTGCCATTCGGCGATGGCCGTCTTGATCATCTCGGTCTGTCGCTGCACCACGGTCTGCAGGCCCTGGTAGGACTTCTCGTTGGCCTGCATCAGCGCCTGCAGGTCCTTGCGGCCGCTGTCGAGCAGCTTGCCGGCGCCGCCGGTCAGGTTCAGGTTCTGCAGGCGCTCGGCCATGCCCTTGAGGTTCTTCATCGGATCGAGCATGTCCGCGGCGGACGGCGCCGCCTGCTTCGCGCCGGCGCTGCTGGCGGTGGTTTTTTTCGCGGCGGCTTTCTTGGCAGTGGCCATGGTGCGGAATCTCCTGTGTCGGGTGATGAAAACAATCGAACGGGTGGATGCAGGCAGCGGCCGGGCGGCCGGGGCCCGCCGCCACGATACGCCGGGCCGGCGCGGCTCAGGGCGCTCCAAGCGCGGATTTGCCTGCGGAGTTTCCCGGGGTGGCCCGCGCCGCACGGCCCGGCCTGGCGGGCGCCCGCGCTTTCCGTGATGTGGGATGCCCCGGTCGATTGGCGGGCCGGGCGGCCGCGACTACAATCCGGCGCTCCGAGGAGCGTTGCAGCGCCGTCAGGCGTGAGGCTCGGACCACATCGCAACCACGCTCACCCGCTGTTCTCGCGGTGAGTCTTTCTTCCCCGTACGCAGTGGCATCTTTCAAACCAGTTTTGGAGTTCACATGAGCGCTGTACTCAAGCCCACCCCCGTCTCGACCGCCGACCAGGCGATTGCCGACCTGTCCCTTGCCGCCTGGGGCCGCAAGGAAATCAAGATCGCCGAAACCGAGATGCCCGGCCTGATGGCCATCCGTGAAGAGTTCTCGAAGGGCCAGGCCCTGAAGGGCGCGCGCATCACGGGCTCGCTGCACATGACCATCCAGACGGCCGTGCTGATCGAGACGCTGCAAGCCCTGGGCGCCGAAGTGCGCTGGGCCTCGTGCAACATCTTCTCGACGCAGGACCACGCCGCCGCCGCCATCGCCGCCGCCGGCACGCCGGTGTTCGCCATCAAGGGCGAGTCGCTGAAGGACTACTGGGACTACACCCACGCCATCTTCGACTTCGGTCCCAAGGGCTCGAAGGGCGAAGGCCCGAACATGATCCTGGACGACGGCGGCGACGCCACGCTGCTCATGCACCTGGGCCAGCGCGCCGAAAAGGACCTGGGCGTGCTCGCCAACCCGACCAGCGAAGAAGAACGCATTCTTTACGCCGCCATCAAGGCCAAGCTGGCCGTGGACGACACCTGGTACACCCGCAAGTCGGCCGAGATCATCGGCGTGACCGAAGAGACCACCACCGGCGTGCACCGCCTGAACGAGATGAGCGCCAAGGGCACGCTGCTGTTCCGCGCCATCAACGTGAACGACTCGGTCACCAAGAGCAAGTTCGACAACCTGTACGGCTGCCGCGAATCGCTGGTGGACGGCATCAAGCGCGCGACCGACGTGATGATCGCCGGCAAGGTGGCCTGCGTGGCCGGCTACGGCGACGTGGGCAAGGGCTCGGCCCAGGCCCTGCGTGCACTGTCGGCGCAGGTGTGGGTCACCGAAATCGACCCCATCAACGCCCTGCAGGCCGCCATGGAAGGCTACAAGGTCGTGACCATGGAGTACGCCGCCGACAAGGCCGACATCTTCGTGACCACCACCGGCAACCGCGACGTGATCCGCCACGAGCACATGGCCGCCATGAAGGACCAGGCCATCGTCTGCAACATCGGCCACTTCGACAACGAGATCGACGTCGCGTCGATCGAGAAGTACGAGTGGGAAGAGATCAAGCCGCAGGTGGACCACATCACCTTCCCGGACGGCAAGAAGATCATCCTGCTGGCCAAGGGCCGCCTGGTGAACCTGGGCTGCGGCACGGGCCACCCGAGCTTCGTGATGTCGTCGTCGTTCGCCAACCAGACCATCGCCCAGATCGAGCTGTTCACCAAGCCCGACGCCTACCAGGCCGGCAAGGTCTACGTGCTGCCCAAGCACCTGGACGAGAAGGTCGCGCGCCTGCACCTGAAGAAGGTCGGCGCCATGCTCACCGAGCTGACCGACTCGCAAGCCGCCTACATCGGCGTGGACAAGAACGGCCCTTACAAGCCGGACACCTACCGCTATTGATCCGCGTGCGCGCCGATCAACTGTTGGTGGAGCGCGGCCTGGCCGCGTCGCGTTCGCAAGCCGTGCGGCTCATCGCCGGCGGCATGCGCTGGCGTGACGCGGGCACGGGCGACGCGTGGCGCAACGTCGCCAAGAACAAGGACGAAGTGCCCGAGTCGGCCGAGCTCGAGCTCGCCGACGCCGCCGAGGCGCGCTACGTGTCGCGCGGCGGCCTCAAGCTCGAAGGCGCGCTGAAGACCAGCGGCGTGGACCCGACCGGCAAGCTCTGCCTGGACGTCGGCCAGTCGACCGGCGGCTTCACCGACTGCCTGCTGCAGCACGGCGCCGCCAAGGTGGTGGGCGTCGACGTCGGCCACGGGCAGCTGCATGCGCGCATGCGCGAGGACGAACGCGTGGTCGCCATCGAAGGCGTCAATGCGCGGGCGCTGTCGCCGGCCGATCTGCAGGTGGACGAGGGCGAGGACGAAGAGGTCGGTGAGGCGCTCGAAGTTGTCGAAGCCCCGGCCGAACCGCGCTTCGACCTCATCGTCGGCGACCTGTCGTTCATCTCGCTCACGCTGGTGCTGCCGGCCGTGGTGCAGTTCCTGGCCGACGACGGCCAGTTGCTGATGCTGGTCAAGCCGCAGTTCGAACTGCAGCCCGGCCAGGTCGGCAAGGGCGGCATCGTGCGCGACGAGTCGATGTACGCTGTGGTCGAGAAGCGCCTGCACGACGCCTGCGCGGCGCTCGAGCTGAAGGTGCTGCGCTGGTTCGACAGCCCGATCGCCGGGGGCGACGGCAACCGCGAGTTTTTCATTCACGCCGTTCGTGCTGCTGCCAAGGCGGGCGACGGTTCCTAAGGAGACGCAGGTGCGCCTTCCGCTGAGTTTCGAATTCTTCCCGACCAAGACGCCCGAAGGCGCGGTCAAGCTGCGCGCCGTGCGCCAGCAGCTGTATGCGCGCAAGCCGCAGTTCTGCTCCGTCACCTACGGCGCGGGCGGCTCCACGCACCAGGGCACCTTCGGTGCGGTGCAGGAGATCCTGGCCGAGGGCGTGGACGCCGCCAGCCACTTCTCGTGCATCGGCGCCACGCGCGCCACCGTGCGCGAGCAGCTGGCCGAGCTGAAGGCCATGGGCGTGAAGCGCCTCGTGGCGCTGCGCGGCGACCTGCCCAGCGGCTACGGCATCGGCGGCGAGTTCCAGTACGCGAGCGACCTCGTCGCCTTCATCCGCGAGGAGACCGGCCGCGACTTCCACATCGAGGTGGCCTGCTACCCCGAAGTGCATCCGCAGGCGCGCTCGCCCGAAGCCGACCTGCAGGCCTTCGCGACCAAGATGAAGGCCGGGGCCGACTCGGCCATCACGCAGTATTTCTTCAGCCCCGAGGCCTACTTCCGCTTCGTCGACGACGCGCGCAAGCTGGGGCTCGACACGCCGATCGTGCCGGGCATCATGCCCATCACGAGCTCGACGCAGCTCATGCGTTTCTCGGACGCCTGCGGCGCCGAGATTCCGCGCTGGATCCGCCTGCGGCTGCAGGGCTTCGGCGACGACACGGCCTCCATCAAGGCCTTCGGCCTGGACGTGGTGACCGACCTGTGCGCGCGCCTGCAAGCGGGCGGCGCACCCGCGATCCACTTCTACACGATGAACCAGTCGGCGGCCACGCTGGCGATCCTGGAGCGCCTGGATTGAGAGGGCTGCGCGCGGTCGCCGTCGCGGTCTCCTGCGTGCTCGCAGGGTGCACCATGCCGCCTGCCACGCAGGAGAAAGACGCGGACACCGCCGCCGCGCCGGCGGCGTCCGGCAAGCGGCTGCAGCCGCTGGGACGCGGCCTGGCCGTGCCGCCCGGCGCCGCCCCGCGCTCGGCCGTGCCGTCGGTGCGCTACGACCTCGCGGTGTCGGGCACCGGCGAATCGCTGGACGATGGCGTGCCCGGCGATGAGCCGCGCGAGATCTTCGAGCGTGGTGGCGCGTCGTGGTACGGCATCCAGTTCCACCAGCGCAAGACCGCCAACGGCGAGCGCTTCGACATGGGCGCCATGACGGCGGCCCACAAGACGCTGCCCTTCAACACGCGCGTGTGCGTGCGCAGCCTGGTCAACGGCAGCGAGGTGCTGGTGCGCGTCAACGACCGCGGGCCCTTCACGCCGGGCCGCATCATCGACCTGAGCCGCGCCGCGGCCGACCGCATCGGTCTCACGAGCATGGGCATCAAGCAGGTGGCGCTGTCGGTCATCGACCGCGAGGGCATGCGCTGCGGCGGCCAGGCCGTGGCGGCGGAAGATCTGCAGCCCGCGCTGTTGCCCGAGGCGCCGACGTCGCGCGTTCGCGCGCCGGCACCTGCGCGCAAGCGGGTGATCGTGCCGCCGCGCAAGCGCCGCTGAGCGGCCGGCCTCAGCCGCCGCTCTCGAGCGAGTAGGCGGCGTTGCGGTCTTGCGCCAGGCGCTCGGCCAGCTGGGGCAGTGCCTCGGCCAGTTGCGCCTTCAGCGTGTAGGGCGGGTTGATCAGGAACATCCCGCTCGCCGGCAGGCCCGGGCGCTGCGTTTCGCCCGAGGCGGCGTCCTTCGTGATCTTGCTCGACTTGACCGTCAGCGTGGCGTGCAGCCACGGCTTGCCGGCCTTGGTCGCCATCGTCTTCAGGCGGCGCGGCAGGTCGTGCGCCTCGGGGCGCGGAATGATCGGGTACCAGACGGCATACGTGCCGGTGGCGAAGCGCTTGAGCGCCTCGGCCGCGAAGTCGAGCACGCGGCCGTAGTCGGTCTTCATTTCGTAGCTCGGGTCCATCAGCACCAGCGCGCGGCGCGAGGGCGGCGGCAGGAACTTGGTGGCGCTGCCGAAGCCGTCGTCGCGCAGCACGGCGATGCGGCGGCCGGCCTCGAGCTGGGCGATGTTGGCGTCCAGCGTGCGGGCGTCGGTCGGGTGCAGCTCGAACAGCTTGAGCTTGTCGTGGTCGCGCAGCAGGTGCTGCACGATGAACGGCGAGCCGGGGTAGACGCGGGCGCCGCCCTTGGGGTTGAAGTCGTGGATCACGCTCAGGTAGCGGGCGATGGCTTCGGCGACCGGCTTTTCTTCGGCGGGGGCTGCGGGCTTCTTGCCCGTCGACTTGGCGGCGGGGGCGGGCGTGTCGGGGGCTTTGTCCGGCGCGGCGAAGAAGCGCAGCACGCCGTCGGCCGCTTCGCCGCTGGTGCCGGCGTAGTCGCCGTCGAGCCGGTACAGGCCGGCGCCGGCGTGGGTGTCGACGACGGTCAGCGCGGCGTCTTTTTCAAGCAGGTGGTCGAGGGTGGCAATCAGGACCGTGTGCTTGAGCACGTCGGCGTGGTTGCCGGCATGGAACGCGTGGCGGTAACTGAACATGGAATGAGGCCTGAAAAAGTGGAAAGGGGAGCGCTAGACTCGCGCGGCGCTACATTGATTTACAAAACACAACGAGGGGCAGCAATGCGAGGAGCCGGATGGCGATTTTGGGGCCTGTGCGTCGGCGCGGGTGTTTTGTCTATTTTGACGGGCTGCGCCTCCGTGACCCACGGCACCACGCAGAACGTGAAGGTCGAGACCCTGTCGCCCGAGGGCAAGGTGGTCGACGGCGCCCGCTGCCGGGTCTCCAACGACCGCAATGATGCGGTGGTGCGCTCCGGCCTGACCCTGCCGGTGCGGCGCTCGGGCGAGAACCTGAACATCGAATGCACCCAGTCCGGCCTGCCGCCGGCCCGCGGCCAGGCGATTTCGCGCGTCAACGTGGGCCTGGTCGGCAACGTGATGATCGGCGGCCTGGTCGGCGTGGCGATCGACACCGGCACCGGCGCGGGCTTCAACTACCCGAGCTGGATCCAGCTGATCTTCGGCGAGGTGCGCAGCTTCGACCGCAGCGCGCAGACTGGCGATGAAGCGACCGTCGGCATGAAGATCGGCACGACCGAGATGGCGGCCGCGCCGGCGCCGAAGACGGCCGTGGCAGCGCCTGTGCCTGTGCCCGCGCCCGCTGTGGTGGCGCCACCGCCGCCTCCCGTGGCGGTCGCACCGCCCGCTCCGGCGCGCCCCGCGCCCGCAGCGCCGTCCGCCGCGCCCGACGCCCGCGTCTCGATGGACGACCTGCGCGGCCTGCTGCCCGCCAAGCCGTGAAGCCGATCTGGAAGAACGCCGCGCCGTGGCTGTGCGCCGCGGGCGCCCTGCTGGCCGCCGGCTCCGCCGCCGCGCTGGAACCCGACGCCCTGTTCGCCAAGCTGACCGGCAGCGTCTGGGCCGTGCGCACCTTCGACGCGCAGGAGCGCCCGCTGCGCGCCGGCAGCGCCGTGGTGATCGCGCCCGGCCGGCTCGTCACCAACTGCCACGTGCTCGCCAAGGCCAGCAATTTCGTGGTCAAGCGCGACAACGTCACCTACGGCGCCACGCTCGAATACCCGGACCCGGGGCGCGACCTGTGCCAGATCAAGGTCGCCAACTTCACGGCAACCCCGGTGACCCTGGCGCCCGCCGGCGGTGCGCGGGTGGGGCAGCGCGTGTACGCCATCGGCAACCCGCGCGGGCTGGAAAACACGCTCAGCGAAGGCCTGCTGTCGGGCCTGCGCGGTGGCGACGGCGAGGCGCGGCTGCTGCAGACCACGGCCGCCATCGCCCCCGGGTCGAGCGGCGGCGGGCTGTTCGACAGCGACGGCCGCCTGCTGGGCATCACCACCTTCGCCGCCCGCGACGGCGGCAACCTGAATTTCGCGATGCCGGCCGAGTTCCTGGCGGAACTGCCGGCCCGCGCCCAGGCGCAACTGGCGGCGCGGGCCCGTGAACCCGAAGGCGGTGCCCGCCGCAGCGCCGGCGTGGCGCTGGCGGAGCCGCTGCGCGCCGGCGACGCGCTCGAGTACGTGCGCACGGACCGGCTGACGGGCAACCGGGCGCCGGTGATCTACCGGGTGGACCGGGTCAGCGGCGACGAGGTGTCGTTCAATGCCGGCAGCCGGATCGAGAAGACCAACGGGCAGGTGGTCTCCATCACGTCGCCGGCCGGCGGCCTGTTCGACACCGCGTCGCCGCCGGGCGGCTGGGCATTGCGCAAGGACGACATCCAGCCCGGCATGCGCTGGCAGCTCGACTACGTGACGACCACCGGCGACCGGCTGCGGCATGAACTCACCGCCTCGGTGGGCGGCGAGCAGACGATGCGTGTGGACGGGGTGGAGTTGAACGTGATGCGCATCGGCTATGAGGGCTGGATCTTCGCCTCCAGCACCACCAGCTTGCCGCTGACCGGCGCCAGCACGCGCTTTCGGGGCGCCGCCTGGTACAGCCCCGAGCTGGGCCGGGTCGTCCGTTTCGAGGGCGAATACCAGCGCGGGGTCTCCTCGGGGGCCAACGAGAGCCTGGAGCTGGTCCGCATCCAGCGCTGAGGCCCCCGGGAGCCCGGAAATTGGCCGTTTGGCCATTTCTTCATATAATCGCGGGCTTCGCAGCGTTTTTGTAGCCCCGCGGCGAAGGCATGCCAGCCACCCTTTCATTGGGCGGAAGGCGTGAAAACCCACCTAAGAGATTCCCATCAGAGGAACGCCGACCGTGGAAAAGGGCTCGCCAAACCCTCTTTCAAGAGAAAAACTCATGACCAAAACGTTCAGCGCCAAGCCCGCTGACGTGACGCACGAGTGGTTTGTGATTGACGCGACCGACAAGGTCCTCGGACGAGTAGCCAGCGAAGTTGCTCTCCGTTTGCGCGGCAAACACAAGGCCATTTACACGCCTCACGTCGATACCGGTGACTACATCGTCATCATCAACGCCGCGCAACTGCGCGTCACCGGCGCCAAGTCGATCGACAAGGTGTACTACCGTCACTCGGGCTACCCGGGCGGTATCACGGCGACGAACTTCCGCGACATGCAGAACAAGCACCCGGGCCGCGCCCTGGAAAAGGCTGTCAAGGGCATGCTGCCCAAGGGCCCGCTTGGTTACGCGATGATCAAGAAACTCAAGGTGTACGGTGGTGCTGAGCACCCGCATACCGCCCAACAGCCCAAAGTGCTGGAACTGTAAGGAGCCTTGAGAATGATTGGTGAATGGAACAATGGCACCGGCCGTCGCAAATCCAGCGTCGCCCGCGTGTTTCTGAAAAAAGGCACCGGCAAGATCACGGTCAACGGCAAGGACATCCAAGCGTTCTTCGGCCGTGAAACCTCGATCATGATCGCCAAGCAGCCCCTGGCGCTGACCAACAACCTCGAAGCTTTCGACGTGATGGTCAACGTGAACGGCGGCGGCGAATCGGGTCAAGCCGGCGCCACGCGCCACGGCATCACCCGTGCCCTGATCGACTACGACGCTTCGCTGAAGCCCGTCCTGAGCCAAGCCGGCTTCGTGACGCGTGACGCACGTGAAGTCGAGCGTAAGAAGGTCGGTCTGCACTCCGCCCGTCGCCGCAAGCAGTTCAGCAAGCGCTGATCCCCTGCTCGTTGCGAGACAAGAAGCCGCCCTCGGGCGGCTTTTTCGTGGCCGCGTCCCCCAGGTGCCCCTGGTGGATGCGGCGCCCGACCCCACTTGCGATGGGTGCTCGCCACAGTCGGCCTGCCGAAAATGCGGCATTGCAGTAGCATCCATCCCATTGGCCGCCCAAGCGGCCCCCCAAGGAGTTTCACCCCATGAGCGCTGTTGCCGAAAACATCCAGACCCAGATGCCCGAGCCGATCGTCTTCACCGACAGCGCGGCCGCCAAGGTCGCCGACCTGATCGCCGAAGAGGGCAATCCCGACCTGAAGCTGCGCGTGTTCGTGCAGGGTGGCGGGTGCTCGGGCTTCCAGTACGGTTTCACCTTCGACGAGATCACCAACGAAGACGACACCACCATGACCAAGAACGGTGTGTCGCTGCTGATCGACGCCATGAGCTACCAGTACCTGCTCGGCGCCGAGATCGACTACAAGGAAGACCTGCAGGGCGCCCAGTTCGTCATCAAGAACCCGAACGCCACCAGCACCTGCGGCTGCGGTTCCAGCTTCTCGGCCTGATGCCTGGATGCTGCTGACCAGCCCCCTCGAAAAAGCCGCCTCCGGGCGGCTTTTTGCTGCCTGTCGTTTGTCCGAACCCGCGCCTTCCCGATGAGCCCCGACACCGCCGTCCCCGTCGATCCCGCCCGCAAGAGCCTGCTGTGGCTCGTGGCCGTGGGCTTTTTCATGCAGACGCTGGACGCCACCATCATCAACACGGCGCTGCCCGCGATGGCCGCCAGCCTGGGCGAGAGCCCGCTGCGCATGCAGTCGGTGGTGGTGGCCTACGCGCTCACGATGGCGATGCTGATCCCGGCCTCGGGCTGGATCGCCGACCGCTTCGGCACGCGGCGCGTCTTCTTCTGCGCCATCGTGCTGTTCGCCGCCGGCTCGGTGCTGTGCGCGCTCTCGCAGGGGCTGGGGCAGCTCGTGGCGGCGCGGGTGGTGCAGGGCCTGGGCGGGGCGCTGCTGCTGCCTGTGGGGCGCCTGGCGCTGCTGCGCACGGTGCCGCGCGGCGAGTTCCTGCAGGCGATGAGCTTCGTGGCCATTCCGGGGCTCATCGGGCCGCTGCTGGGGCCCACGCTGGGCGGCTGGCTGGTGCAGTACGCCTCCTGGCACTGGATCTTCCTGATCAACGTGCCGGTGGGGCTGGCCGGCTGCATCGCCACGCTGCGCTACATGCCGGACCTGCGCGGCGCCCTCCAGAAGCGCTTCGACGGCGTGGGCTACGCGCTGCTGGCCTTCGGCATGGTGGCGATCTCGCTGGCGGTCGACGGCGTGTCGGGGCTCGGGCTGCGCCAGGGCGGGGTGATGGCGGTGCTGATCTTCGGCTTCGCCGCCGTGGTCGCCTACTGGCTGCGCGCGGCACGCACGCCGGAGCCGCTGTTCTCGCCCGCGCTGTTCGGCATTCCGACGCTGAGCATCGGCCTGCTCGGCAACTTGTTCTCCCGTCTGGGCAGCAGCTGCATGCCCTTCCTGGTGCCGCTGCTGCTGCAGGTGTCGATGGGCTATTCGCCGGTGCGCGCCGGGCTGATGATGCTGCCGGTCGCGCTGGCCGGCATGGCGATGAAGCGCTTTGCCACGCCGCTGATCACGCGCCACGGCTACCGCCGCGTGCTGGTCGCCAACACGGTGCTGGTGGGCTGCACCATGGCCAGCTTCGGCCTCACGGCGCCGGGGCAGCCGGTGGCGCTGCACCTGCTGCAGCTGCTGGTGTTCGGCGCGGTCAATTCGCTGCAGTTCACGGCCATGAACACCATCACCCTGAAGGACCTCGACGGCGGCATGGCCAGCAGCGGCAACAGCCTGCTGTCGATGGTGCAGATGCTGGCGATGAGCCTGGGCGTGGCCGCCGCCGGCGCGGTGCTGGCGGGCTACAACGGCGTTTTCGGTACCACGACGGCGGTGCAGACGCTCGATGCGTTCCAGGCCACGTTCGCGACCATGGGGCTCATCACGGTGGCTTCGGCGCTGATCTTCTGGCATCTGCCCGCAGAAGTGCGCGCGGCCCAGCCTGCGCAGCCGGAAGTCTCCGGCCAGGGCTGACGCAGATCAGGCGGGGTAGATCGCGCCGAGCACCCGCGCCCCGCGCGCGCCGGTCACGCTCGCGAGGTTGCCGGGTTCGCGCCGGACGGTGCGCCGGGCCAGCCACGCAAAGGCGGCCGCCTCGACCTGCTGGGGCGGCAGGCCGTGTTCCGACGACGCCTGCACCTGCACGCCGGGCAGCAGGGCGCGCAGGCGGGCCATGAGGTGGTCGTTGAGCGCGCCGCCGCCGCAGACGATCAGCAACGCGCTCTCTTTTTGATAGCTTCGCAACGCTGCCGCGCAGGTGCTGGCGGTCAGTTCTGCCAGCGTGGCCTGCACATCGACAGGCGCCCAGGCGGCCGTGCCCAGGTGGCCGGCCAGCCAGTCCGGATGGAATAAATCGCGCCCCGTGCTCTTCGGCGGCGCCTTGGCGAAATACGGTTCGGCCTGCAGCCGGGCCAGCAGCTCGGGCAGCACGCGCCCGCTGGCCGCCCACTGGCCGCCCCGGTCGAAGGGCTGGCCGAGGTGGCGCTGGCACCAGTGGTCCATCAGCGCGTTGGCGGGGCCGCAATCGAAGCCCAGCAGGGGGGCGGTACCCGCCGGCGCGCTCGTGGCGGGCAGCAGGCTCAGGTTGGAGATGCCGCCGAGGTTCAGCACGGCGACGGGCGCGTCGGGCCGGGCGAACAGGGCCTGGTGGAAGGCCGGCACCAGCGGGGCGCCCTGGCCGCCGGCCGCGAGGTCGCGGCTGCGGAAGTCGGCGACCACGTCGATGCCGCTCAGTTCGGCCAGCAGCGAGGGGTTGTTGACCTGCAGCGTGTAGCCGGTGCCGTCGAACTCGAGCGGCCGGTGGCGCACGGTCTGGCCGTGGGCGCCGATGGCGGTGACGGCTTGCGGGCCAGTGTCGGTGTTGGTCAGCAGTTGCGCGACCACGTCGGCATACACCCGCGCCAGGCCGTTGCCGGCCAGGGCCGCGCGGTGCAGTTCGTTGTCGCCGGGGGTGTTGAGCGCCAGCAGCTCGGCGCGCAGCGGGGCGGGAAAGTCGGCGCTGGCGTGGCCGATCACCGCGAGGTGGCCGTCGTCGGAGAAATCGGCGATGACGCCGTCGACCCCGTCGAGCGAGGTGCCCGACATCAGGCCGATGAAGCGTTGCTGCGGCGGCTGCGGTGCGGCGGCCATGCCTGGGGGCGCGAGGCTCAGTCGGCGCTGGCCTGGATCACCGAGAAGGCGGCGGCCAGCTCGGTGCGGGCGCCCACGGCGATGCGTTCGAAGGCCGGACGCAGGGCCGCGGTGATCGGGGCGCCGCCTTCCTGTGCGATCGTGGTCGGGTCCTGGTAGGCCCCGCCGACGCGGTATTCGAAGTGCAGGTGCGGGCCGGTGGCCCAGCCGGTGGAGCCGACGGCGCCGATGGTCTGGCCCTGGCTCACGCTCTCGCCGGCCTTCACGTTGATGCGGCTCAGGTGGGCGTAGGCCGTCTGCTGGTTGTTGCGGTGGTTGATGATGACGATGTTGCCGTAGCCGCTTTGCGTGCCGGCGAAATCGACCGTGCCATCACCGACCGTGCGCACCGCGGTGCCCGTGGGCGCCGCGTAGTCGATGCCGTTGTGCTGGCGCCAGCTGTTCAAAATCGGGTGCATGCGCATCGCGAAACCGCTGGACACGCGCGAGAACTCGACCGGCGAGGCCAGGTAGGCCTTGCGCAGGCTGTCGCCGTTCGGGCGGTAGTAGCTGCCCTTCTGGCCCGCGCCCGGGGGCTGGAACCAGACGGCCTGGTGGACCTTGCCGTTGTTCTCGAACTCGGCCGAGAGCACGCGGCCGCTGCGCAGCGCCTGGCCGTCGGCTTCGAAGGTCTCGTAGACCACGGCGAAGCGGTCGCCCTTGCGCAGCGAGCGCACGTCGACGTCGCCCGCGAAGATGTCGGCCAGCTGGCTCGCCACGGCGTCGGGAATGCGCGAGTCGTCGGTGGCGGCGAACAGCGAGCTGCGGATGGTGCCGCTGGCCAGGCGCGTGCCCGGCGTCAGCATGTCGCGCTCGGTGCGGGCGACAAAACCGGTGGGCGTGCGCTCGACGACGAAACGCTTGAAGCCGCCGTCGGCGTCGGGAATCCAGCGGGCGCTCAGCTTCTGCAGCTGGTTTTCCTGCGTGGCTTCGGCCGTCACGGTGCGGCCCACGCGCGCGAACAGCGCCATGCGCGCCTCGGCGTTGCCACGCACGAAGGCGGTGGCGGCGGGGTCGGAAATGCCCAGGCGCTTCATCAGCGCCTCGGCCGTGTCGCTGGAGCGCGAGACGTCGGTGCGGAACAGCGTGAAGCTGAAGTTCTCGAGCGACGCCGACTGGTCGGCGAAAGACACCGGCGCGGTGGCTTCGAGCACTTGCTGGATGGGGAGGTCGGACGCGTCGGGACCGAGCGAGGCGACCGCGAGGGTGCCGGCGCTGAGCAGCATCGCAGCGATCGCTGCGGTGATCTGCTTGGGGTACGTCCGGAATGTGTAGGCCACGCGGGAAGCGAGAAGCTCCTCGGCGGCGAGAATGCCGTTGATCAAACTGTGGATTCCAACTCAGGTTCTGCAGGTCCGTGCTGCAAGGCCCAGTGCGTTCAGGGCGGCAGGAGACGGTGCGGAAAAAAAGCGCCGCTTAGAATCCGGCGCTTGAAAAGTCGGGCTGAGTATAGCTTCGGCCACCGGAAAAACCGCCAAAAAAGCCCATGAACGCCGAATCTGTTACATCCACCAGCCTCTCCGATGGTGTAAGACAAGCCCTCGAAATCTCCCTCCGCGGCGCTGACGAGCTGCTGCCGCAGGACGAGTGGGTCAAGAAGCTCCAGAAGGCGGAAGCCAGCGGCAAGCCGCTGCGCATCAAGCTGGGCCTGGACCCGACCGCACCGGATATTCATATCGGACACACGGTGGTGCTCAACAAGATGCGCCAGCTCCAGGACCTGGGGCACCGCGTGATCTTCCTGATCGGCGACTTCACCTCCCTGATCGGCGACCCCTCGGGCCGCAACAGCACCCGCCCGCCGCTCACGGCCGAGCAGATCCGCGCCAACGCCGAGACCTACTTCGCCCAGGCCAAGCTGGTGCTGGACGAATCGAAGACCGAGATCCGCTACAACTCCGAGTGGAGCGACCCGCTGGGCGCGCGCGGCATGATCCAGCTGGCGGCCAAGTACACGGTGGCGCGCATGATGGAGCGCGACGACTTCAACAAGCGCTTCAAGGCCGGCCAGTCGATCTCGGTGCACGAGTTCCTGTACCCGCTGATGCAGGGCTACGACTCGGTGGCGCTCGAAAGCGACCTCGAACTGGGCGGCACCGACCAGAAGTTCAACCTGCTCGTCGGTCGTCATCTCCAGCAGGAATATGGCCAGGAGCCGCAGTGCATACTCACTATGCCGCTGCTCGAAGGGCTCGATGGCGTCGAGAAGATGTCCAAGAGCAAGGGCAACTACATCGGCATCAGCGAGGACGCCAACAGCATGTTCGCCAAGGTGCTGTCGATCTCCGACACGCTGATGTGGCGCTGGTACACGCTGCTGAGCTTCCAGTCGGTGGCGCAGATCGAGGCGCTGAAGGCCGAGATCGCGGCCGGCCGCAACCCGAAGGACGCCAAGGTGGCGCTGGCCAAGGAAATCACCGCGCGCTTCCACAGCGCGGCGGCGGCCGATGCGGCGGAGCAGGACTTCATCAACCGCAGCAAGGGCGGCGTGCCCGACGAGATTCCCGAGGTGGCGCTCAGCGGCGCCCCGCTGGGCATCGGCCAGCTGCTCAAGCAGGCCAACCTGGCGTCGTCGTCGGGCGAGGGCAACCGCCTGATCGACGGCGGCGGCGTGCGCATCGATTCGGTCGTGGTGTCCGACAAGGGCCTGAAGCTGCCCGCGGGCAGCTACGTGGTGCAGGTCGGCAAGCGCAAGTTTGCGCGGGTGACCCTGAGCTGATCGCAAGAAAAAAAGGCCCCTCGGGGCCTTTTTCAATGGGGGCAGGGCGGCGGGGTCAGCGGACCTCGATGGTCACGCGCCGGTTGCGGGGCTCGTCCACCTCGTCGGCGGTCGGCACGGCCAGGTCGCGTTCGCCGCGGCCCACGGCCTCGATGCGGTTCGCCGGAAACTGGCGCTCCACGAACAGCTGCACCACTTCCTGCGCGCGGCGGCGCGACAGCTGGTCGTTCTGCTCGCCGGCACCCTTGGTGTCGGTGTGGCCGGTCACCACGATGTCGCCGCCGCTGCGGGCCAGCGCGGCGGCCAGCGCCTCGGTCATGATCTGCTGCGACGCCGCCGTCAGCGTGGTGGTGCCCACTTCGAAGAACACCGTGTAGCGCTGCGGAAGCGGCGGGCGCATGTCGAACAGGGGCTTGTTCTCGGCCTGGACCTTGGCCGCGTCGGCCTGGTCGACCACCGGTGCACCGCTCGCGCCCACCGCCGCCGTGGCGCGCTGGTAGGGCTTGGAGAGCACTTCTTCGCCGTCCTTGGCGCGCACCACCACGGCGGAGGGCGTGCCGTCAGCCTGGGGCAGGAGCACCACGCGCGTGCCCGGCGAGGAGCAGGCGGCCAACAAAAGGGCGACCAGCGCGGTCGCAGGAAGAAGGGGGGAGCGGCGTGGCGGTGTCTGCATCTTTTCAGGGTTGGCCGTCGGTCTGCACGATGAAGTCCGTGCCCCGAATGCCGATGGTGGCGGTCTGGGTTTCGACGCGCACGGCGTCGGGGTTGGTCTTGCCGATGAGGCCGGTGATCATGCGCATCGAGCCGCGCAGCAGCGACACCAGCATGCCGCCGTCGCGGGTGGTGCCGTCGAAGTGGAATTCCTTCAGGTCCATGCGCGAGGACGGGCCGACCATCAGCGTGGTGTTGTCGCGCAGCACGACGGCGGCCGACGAGTCCGGGCCGGTCACGATGCGATCGACCGCGCCCAGCGCGTCGCCGGGGGCCGCCGTGCGCGTGGCGCCGGCGCTGTCGAGCAGCTGGACGTTGCCGCGCACCGTCTTCACGAACCCGGCCTGCTGGGGCGCGGCTGCTGCTGCGGCGGGCGCCGCCGCGGGTGCCTGGGCCTGGGCCAGGGTGGCTGCGCCGACGATGGCGAGCCCGAGGGCGGCGGTCAAAAATTTCTTCATCATTTGCCTCTCTGTGACTGATTGCTTCGCAATGAGCGCAAATATTAAGGCGAAGGCGTTACATATGGTCACGCGGCTGATAATTCAGCCGATTCCTGCGACGTAATGCCCGCCCGCACAGGCCCTTTTTACCTGATCTTGTTCTTTCTGCATGACGTTGACCCCTAAAACGCTGCTTCGCGTCTCTGTCGCGGTGGCCCTGATCACCATCCTCCTGAAGGGATGGGCCGGCTACCTGACGAACTCGATGGGCCTGATTTCGGACGCCATGGAGTCGTGCGTCAACCTCGCCAGCGCCATGTTCGCGCTGGCCATGGTGACCATCGCCGAGCGCCCGGCCGACGAGGACCATCCCTACGGCCACCACAAGGCCGAGTACTTCTCGTCCGGCTTCGAGGGCCTGCTGATCGTGGCCGCCGCCGTCGCCATCCTGTGGGTGTCGGTGCTGCGGCTGCTGTCGCCGCAGCCGCTGGAGCAGCTGGGCTGGGGCCTGGCGCTGTCGGTGATCAGCTCGGGCTTCAACGCGGCGCTGGCGTTCGTGCTGTTCCGCGCGGCGCGCGCGCACCGCTCCATCGCGCTGGAGGCCGACGGGCGCCACCTGATGACCGACGTGTGGACCTCGGTCGGCGTGCTGGTCGGCATCGTGGCCGTGCATTTCAGCGGCTGGCTCTGGCTCGACCCGCTGATCGCCATCGGCGTGGCGCTCAACATCGTGCGCGAGGGCTTCAAGCTCGTGTGGCGCTCCTCGCAGGGCCTGATGGACGAGGCGCTCGATGCCGAGACGCTCGCCACCGTGCGCGCCACGCTCGACGCCTTCGCCGCCAACCATGCCGAGGGCGACCGGCTGCGCTTCGACGACATGGTGACGCGCGGTGCCGGCCAGCGCCGCTTTGCCGACCTGCACATGCACGTGCCCGGCGACTGGACCCTGCAGCGCGCCGCCAACCTGCGCGACGAACTGGAGCAGGCGCTCATGGACGCCGTGCCCGGCCTGCGCGTGACCATCCAACTGCTGCCGCTCACCATGGAAGCGCGCGCCACCCGACTCGAGGACCACCATTCATGAAAGCCGTGCTCCAGCGCGTCGCCCACGCCCGCGTCGACATCGCGGGCCAGACCGTCGGCGCCATCGAGGCCGGCCTGCTGGTGCTGCTGTGCGCCGAACGCGGCGACGGCGACAGCGTGGCCGACCGCCTGCTCGCCAAGATCCTCAAGCTGCGCATCTTCTCGGACGAGGCCGGCAAGATGAACCGCAGCGTGCAGGACATCGGCGGCGGCCTGCTGGTCGTGAGCCAGTTCACGCTGGCCGCCGACGTGAGCGGCGGCAACCGCCCCAGCTTCACGCTCGCGGCGCCGCCCGACGAGGGCCGCCGGCTCTACGAGTACTTCGTGGCGCAGGCGCGCGGCGCGCACCCGGTGGTGGCGACCGGCGAATTCGGCGCCGACATGCAGGTGCACCTGCTGAACGACGGGCCGGTCACGATCCCGCTGCAGATGACGGCGTGAACGGCGCGGGGCGGATCACCGCTTCCCACGCCACCTTCGGTTCGTCGTAGCGCAGCACGCGCACCTCCTCGAGGTGCTGCAGCTGCCAGCCGTCGGCAAACAGCCGCTCGACCGCGGCGCGGTCGAAGAAGCGCTTGGGAATGCCGTCCACCGTGTAGAAAAAATCCTCGTCCCGCCCGCTGGCCGACGGGCCGCGCGCGCCGTGGTGCAGGTCGTTGACCGAGTTGAGGCGGCACAGCAGCACGCCGCCGGGCCGCAGCACGCGGTGGATGCGCCGCACCAGCGCCAGCGTCTCGTCCCACGCGAAGTAGTGCAGCGACAGGCTGGCGAGCACGGCGCCGACCGTGGCGCCCTCCGCCAGCGGCCATGCGTCGCGGAAGTCGCCGCAATGGAACTCGGCCCCTGCGGGCACGCGTTGCCGCGCCTGCGCCAGGGCGTCGGACGACAGCTCGATCGCCACCACCGGCAAGCCGGCCTCGACCAGCGTGGCGGTGTCGCGACCCGCTGCACACCCCAGTTCGAGCACCGGCCCGTCGCCGGCGCATGCGCGCAGCAGCGGCAGCCAGCGCGGCAGCCAGGGATCGGTGTCCGACACTGACGCGGCCCCCGCTCAGCGCCCGTACGGGCTGCGGATGCCCAGGCCCGCGAGGATCTCGATTTCGTACGCTTCCATCTCGTCCGCGTCGGCCTCGCTGGTCTCGTGGTCCCAGCCCTGCGCGTGCAGCGTGCCGTGCACCAGCAGGTGCGCGTAGTGCGCGGCGAGCGTCTTGCGGTTTTCCTTGGCCTCGCGTGCCACCACGGGCGCGCACAGCACCAGGTCGGCCATCACGACCGGGCCCTGCGCATAGTCGAAGGTGAGCACGTTGGTCGCGTAGTCCTTGCCGCGGAACTCGCGGTTCAGGCGCTGGCCCTCCTCGGCATCGACGATGCGCACGGTGATCTCGCCGTCGATGTCCAGCGCGTGGCGAATCCAGCGCGTCACGCTGTGGCGCGGCAGCGCGGCGCGGTGGCGCTCCACGCCCTTGAAGCGCCCGAACTGCAGCGACAGCGACAGGGCCGGAAGCAACGAGGCCGCCATCTCAGTGGCCTCCCGAGCGCTTGCGCTGCCCGTCGTAGGCATCGACGATCTTCGCCACCAGCGGGTGGCGCACCACGTCGGCGCTCGTGAAGTGCGTGGTCGCGATGCCGGCCACGCGCTTGAGCACGCGCTCGGCGTCGATCAGGCCGCTGAGCTGCTGCTTGGGCAGGTCGATCTGGCTCACGTCGCCCGTCACCACCGCCTTGGCGCCGAAGCCGATGCGCGTGAGGAACATCTTCATCTGCTCCACCGAGGTGTTCTGCGCCTCGTCGAGGATCACGAAGGCGTTGTTCAGCGTGCGCCCGCGCATGAAGGCCAGCGGCGCAATCTCGAGCACGTTGCGCTCGAAGGCCTTCTGCACCTTCTCGTAGCCCATGAGGTCGTACAGCGCGTCGTACAGCGGGCGCAGGTAGGGGTCGACCTTCTGCGTCAGGTCGCCCGGCAGAAAGCCCAGGCGCTCGCCCGCTTCCACGGCCGGGCGCGTGAGCACGATGCGCTGCACCGCCGCGCGCTCCAGCGCATCGACCGCGCAGGCCACCGCCAGGTAGGTCTTGCCGGTGCCGGCCGGGCCGATGCCGAAGGTGATGTCGTGCTTGGCGATGTTGTCCAGGTACAGCGCCTGCGTGGGCGTGCGCGCGCGCAGGTCGGCGCGGCGCGTGACGAGCATGGCCGCGTCCTCGTCGCTCATCGAGCCGTCGCCGGCCAGCGTGAGCTGCACCACGGCCGGGTCGATGGCGCGCTGGGCGATCTCGTACAGCGCCTGCAGCACCTCCATGGCGCGCTGCGCCGGGGCCTTGGGGCCGTCGACCTTGAACTGCTCGTGGCGGTGCGCGATCTTCACGCCCAGGGCGTCCTCGATGCGGCGCAGGTGCGCATCCAGCGGGCCGCACAGGTGGCCGAGGCGCGAATTGTTCAGGGGGGTAAAGGTGTGTCGCAGAATCACGCCGGACATTTCAAGGAAAAAGGGCACCCATGATAGGCAAACTGACCGGCACGCTCGCAGAGCGCAACCCCCCGCAGGTGGTGGTGGACTGCAACGGCGTCGGCTACGAGGTCGACGTGCCGATGAGCACGTTCTACAACCTGCCCAACGTCGGCGCGAAGGTGTCGCTGCTCACGCACTTCGTCGTGCGCGAGGACGCGCAGATTCTCTACGGCTTCGGCACCGCCGAGGAGCGGGCGGCCTTCCGCCAGCTCATCAAGATCACCGGCGTGGGCCCGCGCACCGCGCTGGGCCTGCTCTCGGGCATGAGCGTGGGCGAGCTGGCGCAGGCCATCACCACGCAGGAGCTGGGCCGGCTCGTGAAGATCCCGGGCATCGGCAAGAAGACCGCCGAGCGGCTGCTGCTGGAGCTCAAGGGCAAGCTGGGCGCCGACATCGGCCTGCCGGCGCATGCCGCGTCCGACGCGCAGGCCGACATCCTGCAGGCGCTGGTGGCGCTGGGCTACAGCGACAAGGAAGCCGCGCTCGCGCTGAAGGCGCTGCCGAAGGACGCGAGCGTGAGCGACGGCATCAAGATGGCACTGAAAGCCCTGGCGAAGTGAGTTGGCGCGAGGCGTGGTCGCGCGCGCAGGCGCTGCGCCACGAGTCGGCCGAGACCGACGCCGTGCTGATGCACACGGCCATGGCCTTGTCGGTGCCGATCATCTGGCTCTACGGCTTCGCGGGCGTGGCCTACGGCCAGCTGCCGATGCTGACGCCGGCCGGCTTCGTCGACATGCCGGGCGTCTGCGCGTGGCTCACGGCGGTCATGGCTTTCGCGGTCGGCATCTTGTTCATCGACTGGCTGGTGCGCGGTGACCTGGCACCGCCGCCGGTGCCGACGTCGATCGTCGTGCGGCACTGGCAGTCGGGCTGGCCCCGGTCGCCGGCGTTGCCGCCCGAGCCCTCTCCCGGCTTCCTGCAGGGCAGCGCCTCGCCGTTTCGCAGCGTGTGCCTGCTCGTCGCGGCCGTGGCCTGCGTGTCGGCGCTGGTGTTCAGCGGCCTCGACACGCTGGGCTGGTCGGTCGTCGCGCGGCCGGGTGGGCTGGCGCCGCGCGCCGAGTGGCCGCTGTACCCGCTGCCGTGGATCTGGCCCTGGCTGCTGCCGCTGGCGCGCCAGCCCTTCGCGCTCGGCACCGTCGCGGTCGGCGCGGTGCTGCTCGTCGCGGCGATCTTCATGCGCTGGCGCCGGATGCGCGGCGCGTGGTTTCCGTTCTTCACGGCGCTGCCGATCCTCGTGGCGCCGCATTTCCTGGGCGCCGCCGGCTTCGACTACGCCGCCGCGCGCGGGCTCGGCGGCCTGAACGAACCCGCACTGGCGAGTGCGCTCGCGCAGCATCCGGGGCGCTACAACGTCTACACTTTCCTGAGCCTGTGGGGCGGCATCGGTGCCGGCACGGTCGGCCTGGTGCTCGGCTTCTGGTTCGGCCGCTCGCGGGTCATGGACGAGGACTGAGCGCTGGCCCGGCGCCCTGCAAGGAGACACCCTCTGTGAGCGCTTCTTTCTTCGATTCGCCCGCGCACCTGAGCGGCGGCCCGCTGACGCCGCGGATGCGCGCCGAGATGCCGTTCGAGCTCGTCGGCCCGCGCCTGCAGGCCGTGTGCGGCAACTTCACGCCCGTGCCCATGCCGCGCCAGCAGACCGTCTCGGGCGGCATCGAGGTGCGGCGCGCCGGCGGTGTCGACGTGGCGCTCATCGGCCAGAACCTGCAGCGCGTGCACCGCGACGCGCAGGCCATCCGGCGCGACGACCGCGAGCATTTCTTCCTCGTGTTCCAGGACCACGGCGGCGCGCTCATGTGCCAGGGCGCGCAGCAGATCGCGGTGCAGGCCGGCGACATCGTGCTGATCGATTCGGCGCGGCCCTCGGAGTTCGTCTACGACGGCGCCAGCTCGCAGCAGGTGTCGGTGCACCTGCCGCGCGCCGACATGCTCGCGCGCTTCGGCCCCACGCTGCAGGGCGGCGTGTGCGTGCGGCGCGGCGACGCGCTGGGCTTCGCGATGCGCGCCATCCTCGCGCGCCTGCTCGACAGCGGACAGTCCGACGACGCGCACCTGGTCGAGGCCTTTCTCGGCGTGTTCGGCTCGGTGCTGGTCGAGCGCGCGCGGCAGGCGCCCGCGCTGCTGTCGCGCAACGCCGGCGAGGGCGTGCTGCGCCGCGCGATGGACCACGTGGCGCTGCAGTTCCACGACCCGGCCTTCCACGCGGGCGAACTGGCGCGGCACCTGGGCGTGTCGCCGCGGCTGCTGCAGCGCGCCTTCGAGGCCTTGGGCGTCTCGCCGAGCCGCCACATCCTCGACACGCGGCTGGCGGCGGCGCGCGCCGCGCTCGATGCGGCGGCCCGGCAGGGCGGCCCCGCGCCGGCCATCGCGGTGGTCGCCTACGACTGCGGCTTCAACGACCTGTCGTTCTTCTACCGCGAGTTCCGCAAGCGCTACGGCGTGCCGCCGGGGCGCCTGGCACTTGGACCGCTGACGCACTGACGCCTGAGTCCATTCGCTGACGCCTGGCTCCAAGACGCCGGCCCCTGCTTTTCCTACAGTGACCTGGCGCGCCCGCCCTGCGGCGGCGCGCGCCAGCGTCAACCCAACCAGGACAAAGCAATGCAAGAGACAAGAATGACGATCGGCGGTCGCGCGGTGCCAGGCACGGCCTCCTTCGAAGTGCGCAACCCCGCCAACGGCCAGGTGATCGGCACCGCGCCGAACGGTTCGCGCGACGACCTCGCCGCCGCCGTGGCCGCCGCGCAGAAGGCCTTCACGAGCTGGTCGCGAAAGTCCGACGACGAACTGGCCGCCGCCTGCCGCGCCGTCACCGAGAAGATCGGCGCGCACGCCGAAGAGCTGGCGCGCCTGCTCACGCTGGAGCAGGGCAAGCCGCTCAACGGCCTGGGGTCGCGCTGGGAGCTGGGCGGCGCCGCGGCCTGGGCCGGCGCCACCGCGGCGCTGTCGCTGCCGCCGCGCGTGCTGCAGGACAACGCGCAGGGCCACGTCGAGATCTTCCGCAAGCCCGTGGGCGTGGTCGGCTCGATCACGCCGTGGAACTTCCCCGTGCTGATCGCCGTGTGGCACGTGCTGCCGGCGCTGCGCACGGGCAACACGGTCGTCATCAAGCCCTCGCCCTACACGCCGCTGGCCACGCTGCGCTTTGTCGAGCTGCTCAACGAGGTGCTGCCCGAAGGCGTGGTCAACAGCGTGAGCTGCGACGACCGCACCTCCAACCTCGGCGCCGACATGGCGAGCGACCCCGTCATCCGCAAGATCGTGTTCACCGGCTCCTGCGCCACCGGCAAGAAGGTGATGCAGTCGGCCGCCAGCACCATGAAGCGGCTCACGCTCGAGCTCGGCGGCAACGACGCCGGCATCGTGCTGCCCGACGCCGACCCCAAGGCCATCGCCGAAGGCCTGTTCTGGGGCGCGTTCCTCAACAACGGCCAGACCTGCGCGGCCATGAAGCGGCTGTACGTGCACGCCAGCATCCACGACGAGGTGTGCGAGCACCTCGCGGCCTTTGCCAAGCAGGTGCCGATGGGCGACGGCATGGACGAGAAGAACGTGCTCGGCCCGGTGCAGAACCGCATGCAGTTCGACAAGGTCGCGCGGCTCGTGGCCGACGCGAAAAAGAAGGGCCAGGTGCTCACGGGCGGCGAACCGGGCGAGGGCCTGTTCTTCCCCGCGACCATCGTCGCGGGCCTGAAGAACGGCGATGCGCTGGTCGACGAAGAACAGTTCGGGCCCGCGCTGCCCGTCATCCGCTACACCGACGTCGAAGAGGCCATCCGCGCCGCCAACGACAGCGAGAACGGCCTCGGCGGTTCCGTGTGGTCGAAGGACATCGAGCACGCCAAGCGCATTGCGTCGCGCCTGGAATGCGGCTCGGTGTGGATCAACAAGCACGGCGCCATCCAGCCCAACGCGCCCTTCGGCGGCGTGAAGGCCTCGGGGCTCGGCGTGGAGTTCGCGGAAGAAGGGCTGAAGGAGTACACCGACGCGCAGGTGATCTTCTCCTGACGCGTTGCAGAGCGTGGCGTGTGCCACGCTCTGTTCAGGTGCGCAGCGCGGCGGTCAGTGCGCCGAGCAGCGCATCGGTCTCGACCAGGCTCGGCGGATGGATCGGCGCCGGCCACGTGCTGTGGATCGCGACCACGAGCCGTTCCTTCGGATGGATGTAGACCTGCTGGCCGAAGATGCCGAGCGCGGCGAACAGGCCGCCGTCGAGTTCGGGCAGCGCCTTCTCGCCGGTCGGGAAGGTCCACCACTGGTAGCCGTACCCCATCGGTTCGAAGCCCGCGAGCGTGCCGGGCGCGAGGTGGCTCGATGCATCGACGCGCGTGGCATCGGCCACCCAGCCGTCGGGCAGCACCTTCTGGCCGCCGGCCATGCCGCCGCCGAGCACGAACAGGCCGAAGCGCCCGAAGTCGCGCAGCGTGGCGTTCACGCCGCTGCCGGTGAACTCCTGGCCATCGACCGCATCGAGCTGCCAGTACGCATCGGCCTCCATGCCGAAGGGCGCCCAGATTTTTTCCGAGAGGTAGTCGCTGATCGGCCGGCGGATCGCGCTGGCCAGGATCTCGCCGACCAGGCAGGTCTCGCCGGTGCTGTAGTTGAAGCGCGTGCCCGCCGGCGCCACGCGCGGGCGCTGCGCCATGAACGCCAGCACCGCGCCCTTTTCGCGCGTGAGCTGCACGCGCATCAGCTGGCGCCGGTCGGAGCCGGCGTCGAGGTAGTCCTCGTTCCAGGCCACGCCCGAGCTCATCTGCAGCACCTGTTTCACCGTCACGTCGTCATACGCCGAGCCGCGCAGCGCGGGCAGGTAGCGCACCACCGGGTCGTCGAGGCTGGCGATGTGGCCATCTTTCACGGCCGCGCCGACCAGCGTGGAGGTCAGCGACTTCGCGACCGAGAACGACAGCCACTTCGTCGCCGCGTCGTTGCCCATGGCGTAGCGCTCGAGCACGACGTGGCCGTCCTTGATCACCAGCAGACCGGCCGTGTGGTTGCGCGCCATGAAGCCGTCGATGCCGAAGCGCTGCGCATCGACCGGCGTGCCTTCGGGCAGCGGATGCACGTGCGTGCCGCGCCGGATCGCGCGCGTCGCGTAGAGCCGGTCCATCTGGCGGTAGGTCGGCGCCTGCAGCGCGGGCGCCAGCGTCATCAGGTCTTCGTAGCGGCCGATGGCCTCGTCGGGCGCGCTCATTTCGCAGCAGGCCGGTTCAGCCCCAGCGTCGGCGTCTCGTCGAAGAAGTTCCAGGGCTTGAGCAGCGCATGCACCCACTCGGTCGGCATGATCGGCCACTCCTCGGCGCGCGCGACGTGCGTGGTGCCGGTGGTGAGCCACACCACGTTGTCGGTGTTCACGATCTCCTGGTTGTCGGCCGTGAACTGGCCCAGGCCCGTGTCCTTGTTGGAGCGGTTCGGGTACTTGCCTTCGGGGAACAGCTCCTCGGGGTCGTAGCGCGTCACCCAGAGCTGGCGGTCCATGAAGCTCAGGCGGTGGTTGATCCACTCGTCCTTCGCGAAGTTGGCGCCCTTGGCGATGGGGTGCGTGCCGCCCGCGTACGGCACGAGCTGGTACGACACCGGGTTGCCGACCTTGTTGTTCTTCGCCGGGTTGCTCAGCAGGCGGATGGTCGACGGGTCGAACTTCTGCGCCGCCTGCTGCTCGGTGCGCACCGTGCGCTGCACCGTCTGCATGGTGCTGGTGCGCGGGCCGCCGCGCGTGTTGGGCAGCACCACCGGGTCGACTTCGGTGAGCGTGTTCTGCTCGCCGTCCACATCGAGGTCGAGGCGGAAGTTGTAGATGTGCTGGTGCGTGGTGCCGACGATGTGGTGGTCCAGCAGCGTGCCGTAGCGCGTGTCCTCGGCGGCCGTCGGGTCCTGCATGGTGCGCGACTTCACGCCCTTCACGGCCTCGATGCCGGTGGCGCCGGCGTGGATGCCGATGGTGCCGTTCTCGGCGAACACCCAGTCGAACAGGTAGTCGTAGTTGCCCACCGTGCTGATCCAGCGCACCACCAGCTCGCGCCGCTCGGTGCTGATGTTGGGCTTGCCCATTTCCTGGTGCTTGAACTCGGGGTCGGCATAGCGCTCGAAGACGGCGATGGCGCGCGGCACCTTGGTGGGCGCGCCGGTGTAGTCGGCCAGCGTGGCGTCCAGCAGCACGGCGTTCTGCGGCGCGTCCTTGTTCGGCTCGATGGGCGAGGTGAGCGTGCCCATGCCGTACTCGCCCGAGTCGAGATACGCCTTGAAGTACCAGCCGGTGTCGGGGTCGCCGTAGGGCACGATCATGCCGCCCAGCGAGCCTTCGTACATCACCTTGCGCTTGGTGCCCTTGTCGTTGTACGTGACGGTAGAGAGCACCAGGCCCACGCGCGAGTCGAGCCGCACGTGGAAGTCCCAGTTGCGCCAGTGCATCGTGTGGCCGGTGATCGTGTAGTTCTTGCCCTCGGGCTCGGTGATCTCCAGCGGCTTGGGCGCGGGCGTGGCCGCGCGGTCGCGCCCGTCGTAGGGCGTGGGCTTGAGCGGCACGGGCACCAGGCCGCCGTCCTCGATCTTGATGACCTTCTTCTGCTCCAGGTCGACCACCGCCACCAGGCCCTCGATGGGGTGCGCCCAGTAGTTGCCGTCGCCCACGTCCAGGTAGCTCACCACCTTCAGCAGGCGGTCTTCCTGGCGCAGCGAATCCTTGCCGTCGAAGTAGCCCACGGTGAGCGGCGTGGCCACCACCTTCTTCACGTCGGCGATGCCGCGCGTGGCGAGGGCCTTGGCGTAGTCGGGGCTGGCCTCGATGGCGCTCTGCACGGTGGCGAAGTCGTCCAGCAGCACCATGCCGTGCGCGCCTTCGATCGGCTTCCATGCGGTGAGCGTGCGCGCCGCGAGATCGACCGTGCCCTCGATGACCTTCTTGCCGTCCAGCGCCACGAAGGCCGCCTGGCGCGGCGCGCGCACGGGCTGGCCGGTGAGCGCGAAGTTCCAGACCTCGTCCTTGGGCGGGCGCTTCACGCTGATCTCGGTGAAGCGCAGGCCGGCCTTGTGGCGCCCCGAGGCCTTCAGCACCTCGAGCGTGGCCTGGATCTCGGCCTCGGTCAGCGGGTTCAGCGGGTTGGGCACGCGCTCGACCACGAAGGTCTTGTCCAGGCTGGACTGGAACACCTGGTTCACGAAATCGTGCGGCACGTAGGCTGCGCCCTTGCGCATGACCACGGGCACGTCCAGCTGCATCGGCTGGCCGTTGACCAGCGCCGTCTTCGAGCCGGGCTTCAGGCGCACCAGCGTGCCGTTGCGCGCCACGGTGAACACGTTGGCAAAGCTGTCCCAGCGCAGCGTGCCGCCGAAGTCTTCCACCGTCTTCTTCAGCGGCACCATGTGGGCCGCGCCGCCGTGGGCCCGGGCCGGCTCAGTGCTCAGGGGGCCGAGGGCGAGCGCCAGGGCAGAGGCCAGGGCGGTGCCCAGGAGACGCCGTGCGGCGCCGCGGCCGGGCGTTCGGTGGTAGCTGCTGCGCATGGCTGCATCCTTCTTCGCGTGTTGTGGTGGACAACCGCGAAGGTAAGAGCGCCGCCGGCGCGGGCGTTATCAAGATTTGGCAAACCACCGCGCGCGCGTGGCGGACGGCAGCTCGCCGAACAGGCGCGCGTAGTCGATGGCAAAGCGCGACAGGTGCCAGAAGCCCCAGCGCGCGGCGATGTCGCCGATGGTGTCGTCGCGGCAGGCCTGCATCTCGCAGCGCACGCGGTTCAGGCGCATCACGCGCAGGTAGGTGACGGGGCTCAGGTGCAGCACGTCCTCGAAGGCGTACTGCAGCGAGCGGCGCGACACGCCGGTGGCCGCGCACAGGTCGGGCACGCTGATGGGCTCGTCGGCGTGCGCCTGCATGTACTCGCGCGCCTTGGCCACGATGTGGCGCCGCGCCGCCGTGCTGGCGGGCAGCCGGGCCTCGAAGGCCTTCGAGCCCATGCACTGCAGCACCGCGTCGGCCAGCGACAGCGACAGCATGTGGCGCGCGGCCGGCTGTTCGAGCTGCGCGAGGTTGTCGCGCGCCAGCGACAGGGCGGCGCCCAGCAGGCGGGTGAAGGCGGTTTCGTCGAAACCGGGGTGCTGCACCGGCGCGGGCGCCGGCATGCGCAGCGCGAAGTCGGGGCCGAACAGGGTGGTGGCCAGCTTCGCCAGCGGTTCGGTGTCGACGCACACGGCCATCAGGTCCATGCCGGCGCCGGCCAGCAGCTCGAACTCGCGCTGCGGCGACAGCGCGATGAGCCGCCGCCCGTCGAGGTCGTGGCCGCAGTACCAGCTGCCCGGGGCCGTCACGTCGATCACGGCCAGGCACAGGGCGCCCGGGCGGCCGTGGCCGTGCTGCAGCACCGTCTGGTTGGCGTGTTCGTGGAACACCTGCACGAAATCCAGGTGCAGGTCTTCGGACAGCCCCTCGAAGCGGCCGTTCGACAGCTGCTCGTAGTGCTGCTTCCAGGTGCCCACGCCCGAGGCTTGGGCCTGGGCTTCGGCGGTGAGTTGTCGGCTGAAGTGAAGAAGCTCGGTCATGGTGCGCGCTGGCGCAGTTGCCATCGCGCAGCCGATGAGCAGAAACCGTGCCTGTCACGGCGCAGTGTGTGGGAAGCGCCGCCGGCCGACCATGTTGCTTACCCTTGGTCAGGGCCGCTCAGGCGCTCATTCGAGCGTCAGGCCGATGTCCTTCACCAGCGCGCCCCAGTCGCGCAGGTCGCTGCGGATGGTGGCGGTGAACTGCTCGGGCGTGTTCTGCGGCAGGTCGTTGAAGTTCAGCTCGTACATGCGGCGCACCACCGCGGGGTCGCGCAGCACCTGGTTCACGGCCTCGTTGAGCTTCTTCACGACGGCGGGCGGCGTCTTGGCCGGCGCCAGCAGGCCGTACCAGGCGTAGGTGGTGAAGGGGTAGCCGCTCTCGGTCATGGTGGGCACGTCGGGCAGCATCGGGATGCGCGAGGGGCCGCTGTTGGCCAGCGCCCGGATGCGGCCGGCGCGCACGATCTCCACGGTCGAGGAGATGTCGGCGAAGGCCGCATCGACCTGGCCGCCCACGAGGTCCTGCACGCAGGGGCCGCTGCCCTTGTAGGGCACGTGCGTCATGACGAGGCCGGCCTGCTTCTTGAGGCTTTCCATCGCCAGGTGGCCGCCCGAGCCGTTGCCCCACGAGCAGTAGCTGAGCTTGTCGGGGCGCGCCTTGGCGTAGGCGACGAACTCCTGGATCGTCTTCACCGGCAGGTCCTTGCGCACCAGCAGCAGGTTGCCGCCGCGCCCGACCTGGGCGATCGGCATGAAGTCCTTCAGCGGGTCGTAGGGCAGCTTCTTGTAGAGGCTGGGGTTCACCACCATCGTCGCGGCGTAGGTGAACAGCAGCCGGTAGCCGTCGGGCGTGGAACGCGCCACCACCTCGCTGCCGAGGATGCCGTTGGCGCCCGGGCGGTTGTCGACCACGAAGGGCTGCTTCAGGATCTTGCCGAGGCCGTCGCCGATGATCCGCGCGATGGTGTCGGTGCCGCCGGCCGCCGCGGTGGGCACCACCAGCGTCACGGGCTTGTCGGGGTAGCTGTCGGCCTGTTGTGCGTGGCTGGCCGTTGCCAGTGCGGCCAGGGAGCAGGCGGCCAGCATGCGCAGGCCGAAGCGGAATGGTGTTGTCGTTGTCATGGTCCGTGTCTCCGATGGAAAGGCCTCAGCGGATGCCGAAGCGCGCCTGCGTGCCTTGTTCGATCATGTCCGCGCCCACGCGATACAGGTTGCGCGAGACGTAACTGGGCACTTCGCGTGCCCGCTCGCGCAGCCATTCGGCCTTGAGCGAGCGCGCCTCGGCGATCTCGGGCGCCCCGCCCTCGGCGGTGGCCAGCAGGTCGATCACGTGCAGCGCGAGCTGCCACTGCTTGGCCTCAGCCAGCGCACGCGCTTGGTCGATCACGCCGCGCTTGTCGGTGATGGCGTCGGCCACCGCGCGGCCGATGGCCTCGGGCGCGGCCGGGTGCAGCGAGGTCGGGTTGCGGTCCCACCAGCCGTTCTCCGAGCGGTAGATGTCGCGCACGATGTAGCCCGGGTCGCCGTAGGTGGGCTTCATCCACTCGACCGCGAACAGCTCGTCGGGAAAGCGGATGCGCGCCAGGATGTCGCGCTCGTTGAGCCCCTCGTTCATGAGCCGCACCACCTCGGCGCGCACCCAGCGCAGCGCGCGGGCCGTGTGCAGGAGCACGTGCTGCACCTGGTCTTCGCCCTCGAGCGTGGCGCCGAATTCGCGCACCGCCTTGCGCGGCTTCAACGCCGCCAGCGCCTCCAGCGTGTCGGCCCAGCGCACCGTGTCGCGCATCGTGCGAAAGGGCGTGCCGATGTTGGGAATGGAGTCGATCAGCGCCGCGCCGCCGTACAGCACGCGCTGCGCCGGGCTCCACAGCGCGATCGCGTCGTCGGTTTCCGAGGGCGCCCAGCGCAGCTCGATGCGGCGCTCGCCGCTGCCGATCTGCAGCACGTCGTCGAAGGTCTCGGTGGGCGGGTGCGTCACCAGCCGGTGGTCGAAGAAGCCGGCGGGGCGGTTGAACTGGATCTCGGCCATGCGGTGCTGCAGGGCCAGCGTCTCGCGGTAGCGCGCCAGGCGGCGCGGCACGTTGCGGTGCGCAATGATGCGCGGCGGCGCATCGCCGCGCGCGGCGGCATGGGCCAGCCACATCGGCACGCCGGCGTTGTAGCCGATGTGGCCGTGGCTGAAGCACAGCGCATGCACCGGCGCGTCGCTGAGCTGGCGCAGCGCGTCGATCATGCCCTGCGTCACCGAGCCGCCCGGGCCGGCGTCGATCACGACCAGGCCCACGTTGGTCTCGGCCACGAACGATTGGCCCTGCCCGCGCAGGATGTGCAGGCCGGGCGCGACGGTCTCGGTGCCGGTGCCGACGATGAGGAAGGGCTTTTCTTCTTCTGCTGCTGCTTGGGGTTTTTCAGCGGTGGCGCTCATGCGGAATCCTTGGTGACGGTGAGGGGCGGCAGCTGGTAGCGGCCGTCGAGCAGTTCGGCGCGCGGCACGTAGGCGCGCAGGCACAGGTAGAAGCTGCCTTCGGGGGCCGGCAGCCAGTTGGCGAATGCGGCCTCGCCGTCGGGGCGCGCGTGCTGGATGTGCAGCGTGAGCCCGCCGTCCGCATCGCGCCGCAGTCCCGGCGTGCGGTCGCCGACGGCGTAGCGGTCGATCGGGTTGTCGACCAGCATGTAGTCGCGCGTGTCGTACATCGTGAGCGACCAGAAGGCGTCGACCGGCGGCAGCGCATCGGGCGCGAAGCGCAGCGTGTAGCGGCGCTGGCCGGTGAGGGCCTCGCCCGTGGCGTCGTGCCAGGCCATCGGGTAGGTGGCCTCGCGGCTTTCGAGCATGCCGATGTACTTGAGCGCGATCAGCGCGCGCGCCAGGTGGTCGTCGCCGAAGGAACCTTCCACGAGCGGCATCTGCACCCAGCCCGAGGCCGTGGTGCGGCCCGACTGCGCCTCGCGCAGCCGCGGCAGCACGGTGTCGAGCGCAGCCTGCAGCGCGGCGCGCTGGCCGTCGTCGAGTGCCCCTGCAGCAGGCCCGATGCCGAGCGATGCATAGCGCGCGAGCCGCGCCGCATCACCAGCCGGCGGTGCGTTGTCGCGCAGCGCCGCATTCACCTGCGCGGCGAAGTGCGCGGCGGTGAGCGGCGCCTTCGGGTCGCAGGCCGGATCGAAGGCGCGCGGCGCCGAGCGGCGGCCGGCCTCCCAGTCGGCCAGCGTGCGCACGAGAAAACCGTCCTGCAGCGCGTTGACGGCCGGCACGTCCTGCGGGCCGTCGACCAGCAGGCGCCCGATGATCCACAGCCAGCGCGTGGGCGCCTCGATGCGCGCGCCCGGCGCGTCGAAGGCCGCGGGCAGCGTGCCGCGCCATCCCGGCGGCGTGACCACGAAGGCGCGCGCCGCCGTGCCCGTGAGGCGCTGCCCCAGGTGGGCGAAGGGGTTGGTGAAGAAGTCGAGCAGGCCCAGCACGTAGTAGCGCCCGGCCGTGTCGGGCACGTCGATCACGAGCGGGCCCTCGCCCAGGTCGAGCCAGGCGTTGGTGTAGAGCGTGTCGTTGTTCGGCGTGACGACGCGGCTCTTGCCCGCGCCCAGCAGCTGGCGCGCGTGCGTGAACACGTTGCACCAGCGCAGCGGCTTGGGCGCCTCGCCGGCGGCGTCGGTGCGCTGCGGCGAGGTGGCCGCGCGCATGCGGCACATCTCGTACAGCGGGTAGGCGTAGACCACGGCCTCTTCGGCCAGGGCGTGAAGGGTGTCGGTGTGCGGCTGCATCGTGCTCAGCCCTGTTGTGCCTGCAGCGCCGGGATGCGCCAGCTCTGCACGCCTTCGCGCGGGTAGTACATGCGCAGGATCAGGTAGAAGCGCCCGGCCGGCGCGGGCAGCCAGTTGGCGGCATCGGCGGGGCGCGCGTGGCTCACCACCAGTTCGAGGCTGCCGTCGGCGTTGCGCTTCAGCCCGGGCGTGCGGTCGCCGATGGCGTGGCGGCGGATGTCGTTGGGGTAGAGAAAGCGGTCGCTGTCGTACAGCGTGACCGACCAGAAGGCGTCCGCGGGCGGCAGGTCGCCGGCCTCGAAGCGCATCGTGTAGCGGCGCTGGCCGTCCAGCGGCTCCTGGGTCGCGTCGTGGTGCGCGGCGGCGTACACCGCCTCGCTGGTGGCCAGCGCGCCCAGGCCCAGGTAGGCGGTGCGCGCGCGGCCGAGGAACTCGTTGCCGTAGCGGCCGGTGGCCGGCGTCATCGACCAGGGCTTGGGCCGGCGGTTGCGGCCCACCGCGCCGACCAGCTGCACGCCCTCGGCGAAGCCTTCGATCAGGCCTTCGCGCAGCGGTGCTTCGAGTGCGTCCCACGAGAACGCGGCGTTCGCCAGCAGCCCGCCCTGGCCGAACCACGCCACGAGCGCGCGGTCTTCCACGCGGCCCGGCGCCTCGGCCAGCGCGTGGCACACGTTGGTGAAGAAGCGCGGCGCCACTTCTGCGGCCGGCTCGCCGTGCTCGAAGGCGGCGGCCATGGCGTCTTCGTGCGGGCCGGCCCACTGTTCGATGGCGGCCGGGCGGCCCTGCAGCACGGTGCCGGGCGCGGGCTTCAGTTGGATCTCCGACTGCAGCGCGCGCGCGGCCGGCCAGTCGCTCTCGTCGCCCACCAGGATGCGGCCGATGAGCCAGACCAGATCGGTCGGGCAGCGCACCACGCGGTGGCCGGCCAGCGATTCCGGCACCGTGCCGCCGGGGCCCACGAGCACCACGGTCTCGCCCTCGGGGTTGCAGTTGCGCGGGCCCAGGTTCTCGAAGTTCTCGGTGTAGGCGTCGTACAGCGGCAGCACGAAGTAGCGCCCCGGGTGCCGTGCCGACGCGGGCACGGTCAGCAGCATCGGCCCGTGCGCCAGGTGCAGCCAGGCCATGGTGTAGAGCAGGTCGTTGGCGGGCGTGACCACGTCGCGGTCTTCGTGGGTGGACGGGCGCGGCGCGTGGTGCAGCGTGTTCAGCGGCGCGCGCACGTCGGAGCCGGCCGAGGCGCCGCTGCGGCGTTCGGCGCGCGGCGCGGTCTGTAGGGCGCAGGTGCGGTAGGTCTCGGTGAGCGGATAGCCGTAGACGAAGGCGGCCAGGCCGATGGAGCGGGCGAGCGCCTTGCGGGCGGCGGCGATGTCGGGCACGGGAGCGGGAGCGTTCATGGGAAAGACCTCGGGGTTCGGAAAGAGGGAGAAGGGAAGGCGGTTCAGTCGAGCTTCACGCCCGTGGCCTGCGTGAGCTTCAGCGTCACGGGCAGGAAGGCCTTGTAGGCCGCGGCGGCCTCGGGCGGCAGGTTGCCCACGGGCTCGGCGCCGAGCTCCTCGATGCGCCGGCTCACCTCGGGCTGGCGCACCACCGCGCTGACCTCGCGGCCCAGGCGCTCGACGATGGCGTCGGGCGTCCTGGCCGGCGCCATCAGCGAGGTCGGGCCGGTCATGGCGTAGACCTCGTCGGCGTAGCCCTGCTCGGCGAAGGTGGGCACGTCGGGCAGCGCGCGGGCGCGCCGGGGGCCGGCCACGGCCAGCGGGCGCAGCTTGCCGGCCTTGATGTACGGCTGCAGCGTGGTGACCGAGCCCACGGTCATCTGGATCACGCCGCCGATCAGGTCGATCGCCATCGGGCTCTCGCCCTTGTAGGGCACGTGCATCGTCTGCAGGCCGTAGGCCTTGTCCATGTAGACCTGCACCTGGTGCGGCTGCGTGCCCGGGCCCCACGAGCCCATCGAGTACTTGCCGGGCGCGGCCTTGGCGGCGGCGATCAGGCTCTTGAAGTCGGTGGCCGGCACCGAAGGGTGCACCGCCAGCACGGTGCGCGTGGTGGCGATGTCCGACACCATGCGCAGGTCGGTGCGCGGGTCGTAGGGCAGCTTGCTGTAGAGCACCAGGTTCGCGGTGACGGGGCCCGGCACCGTGAGCAGCAGCGTGTGGCCGTCGGGCGGGCTCTTGGCGACGTAGTCGGTGCCGATGATGCCGCCCGCGCCGCTGCGGTTCTCGACCACCACCGGCTGGCCCAGCCGCTTCGACAACCCCTCGGCCACGAGCCGCGCGAGGATGTCGGTCGAGCCGCCCGCCTGGTACTGCACGATGATGCGCACGGGCTTGGAGGGGAAGGGCGCCTCCGTGGCTGCCGCCGCCGCGCTTGCGGCGAACACCAGTGCCGCGCCCAGGCCGAGCGCGCGCGAAAGGCCGTTCTTCGATGTCGTCGTCATGCGATGTCTCCGGTGGTTGTTGTCGTTCTTCAGCGTGCGCGGCCGACGACCAGCGCGTCGACCGCCACGCAGCCGCCCTCGGCCTGCGGGCGCGCGATCAGCGGGTTGATCTCGGCGCTGTCGAGCGAGTCGCCCGCGCGCTGCGCGAAGTCGGCCAGCGCGCACAGCGCGTCGGCGATCGAGTCGAGGTCGACCGGCGGCCGGCCGCGCGCGCCGTTCAGGATCGCGAAGGCGCGCAGCTCGCGCACCATGGCCAGTGCGTCGTCGCGCGCGATCGGCAGCGCGCGCAGCGACACGTCGCGCAGCGTCTCGACGTGGATGCCGCCCAGGCCGAACATCAGCACCGGCCCGAACACCGGGTCGCGGTGCACGCCCGCGATGCACTCGACGCCGCCGGTCAGCATGCGCGCCACCAGCGCGCCGTCGAGCCGCGCCTCGGGCCGTGCGGTGAGCGCGAGGTCGCGCGTGCGCTCGAAGGCCGCGCGCGCCTGCGCCGCGCCGCGCAGCCCGAGCGCCACGCCGCCCACGTCCGACTTGTGCGGGATGTCGGCGCTGACGATCTTCACAACGATGGCCTCGCCGAGCGCCTCGGCGGCGGCCGCGGCCTCGTCGGCGCTGCGCACCACGTGGTGCGCGACCACGGGCACGCCGGCATCGGCCAGCAGCGCGAGCGCATCGGGCTCGGACATCGTGCCGGGCGCGAGCGTCAAAGGCGCCTTGATTGATGCGGGCGTTGCAGCCGCCGCCGCCGCAGGCTTCAGCCCCGCGAGCGCGGCGATCGTGCGGATGCCGTCCGACGGGTCGGCGAACACCAGGCAGCGCATGGCCTCGAGTTCGGCGCGGCGCTCGGGCGTCAGCAGCGTGCTCACCGCCAGCAGCGTGTCGGGATAGGCCTCGCGCAGCGAGCTCACCAACGAGCGCAGCACCGGCCAGAACGCGTCCGACGCGCCCGCGGCGGCCAGGAAGCCCATCCACGAGGCGAAGCCCTGGTCGTCCAGCATCACGCGCGCCGTGCGATCGATCAGCGTCATGTCGTTGGTGACCTGGCCCGTGATGTCGACCGGGTTGCGCGGCGCCGCGAAGGGCACCCAGCGGCGCAGCGTGTCCTGCGCGGCCTCGCTCAGCGGCCGGGCATCCAGGCCCTGGGCCGAAGCCTCGTCGGCCATCAGCGCGCCGACGCCGCCCGAGAGCGTGAACAGGCCGATCGAGCGGTCGCGCGGGCGGCCCGCCACGGCCGCGCTGTGGGCCAGGTCGAAGAACTCCGTGAGGTTGCGCGCGCGCAGCACGCCGTACTGGCGGAACACGGCGTCGTACACCGCGTCGTCGCCCGCCAGCGCGGCGGTGTGCGAGGCCGCGGCCTCGGCGCCCAGCGCGGTGCGCCCGACCTTGACCATCACCACCGGCTTGCCGTTGGCCTGCGCCAGGGCCAGCGCGGCGCGCAGGCGGGGGCCGTCGCGGCAGCCTTCCATGTAGGCCATGATCACGTCGGTGTCGGGGTCCTGCGCGAGCCAGGCCAGGCAGTCGGCGACCTGCACGTCGGCCTCGTTGCCGGTGGTGGCCCACAGCGACAGGCCGACGCCGCGCGCCCGCGCCATCGCGTAGGCATAGGCGCCGAACGCGCCCGACTGGCTCACCAGCCCGATGCGCCCCGGCATCACGCGGCCCACGCCGGGCGCCGGCGAGAAGGTGGCGTACACGTGGCGCGCGATGTTCATGAAGCCCAGGCAGTTGGGGCCGACCAGCCGCACGCCCGCGGCACGCGCCTTGTCGCCCAGCCGCGCCTGCGCCGCCGCGCCCTCGGCGCCCACTTCGGCGAAGCCCGAGGAGAACAGCACCACGCCCTTCACGCCCGCCGCGATGGCGTCGTCGAGCGCGCCGTCGACCAGCGCCGACGGCACCGCGAGGATGGCCAGGTCCACCGGCTGGCCGATGGCGCGCAGGCTGGGGTAGGCGGGCAGGTCCTGGATGCGGTCGGCGTTCGGGTTGACCGGGTACAGCGCGCCCTCGAAGCCGAAGCGGCGCTGGTAGTCGACGGGAATGCCGCCGATCTTCTGCGCGTTGGACGAGGCGCCGACCACCGCGATGGCACGCGGCGCGAACAGCGCCGACAGGGATTCGGCTTGCGAAGAGAAGAAGTCCATGGGCATGGCGGAGGGTTCGGAAGTCAGAAGTTGTGGCGGATGCCGGTGGCGAGCACGCGCACGTCGTTGCCGCTGTTGGCCACCACCGGGATGGTCGCGAGCGAGGCCGAGGCGCCGTGCCGGTTCAGCAGGCGCAGCCAGCGCGCATAGACCACGGTGCGCTTGCTCAGGTAGTAGTCGTAGCCCAGCGTCCAGGCCAGCTGCGAGCGTTCGCTCTCGGCCACCTTGCGCTGCGTGGCGCCGAAGATCAGGTTCGAGGCCGGCGTCACGTTGTAGGTGGCGCCCAGGTTCACGAGCTTCGCGGTCGGCACGTTGGGCAGGCTCGAGGCGTTGCGCACGTAGCTGGCGTACAGCTGCAGGCCGATCGAGGGCAGCTCGTAGGAGCCGGTCAGCGCCTGGTAGGTCGTGGTGGCGGGCGAGGCCACGGGCGCCGCCGCCGAGCCCGAGCGCGCGCGCTGGAAGGCGTAGGCGATGTAGTAGGGCTTGCGCGCCCAGCCGATGTTGCCGCCGTAGACGTTGCCGCTCTGGTGGCTCGGCGCGCTCGATTCGCCGGGCGCGTAGGCCAGGTCGGCGAAGAACTCCATGCTGGCCGGCGTGCGGTAGCGCACCATGTTGCTGGCGCGGGCCGCGAAGGGCGTGAGGCCCGGTTGCGCGTCGGTGGCCGCCACCAGGTTGATGGGCGAGAACACCGAGTTCAGGCCGTAGGGGTCGGCCTTGAACAGCGCGTAGAACATCGGCGTGTACATGCGGCCCGCGTCGATCTGCCCCCACGGCGCCGAGAAGCCGACGAAGGACTGCCGGCTGAACGACATCGCGGGGCCGGGCAGCGTGCCGTTGCCGGTGTCGGGCGCAAAGCCGCTCTCCAGCGTGAAGTGCGCGCCCAGGCCGCCGCCCAGGTCCTCGGTGCCGCGAAAGCCGATGCGCGAGGCGGTCTGGCCGCCGTCCTCCAGCCGCGTGGAGGAGGCGGGGCCCGACCTGGCGTGCGCCACGTACAGGTCGAGCGTGCCGTAGACGCTCACGGTGCTTTGCGCGGACGCAAGGGCGCAGGCCGCGAGCGCGAGGGCCGCGGTGGCTGTCTTCTTCATTTGGGTTGTCTCCGGTGTGGCGAGCCGCAAGGCGGTGCCGCCTGTGTGCTTGTCGATGTCCGGGGCTTACGATAGAAATGAAGGGCCCCCGAATCTGTCAACGCTTTGACAGATTCGTGAACACCAGGGCAGGGAGAACCCGCTGACCCGACCACCTGCAACCACCCCTCCCGACGCCGAAGACAGCGCCGAGCTGCTCGACCGCGCGCTGCGCTGGAACGAGCTGTTTTCCCAATGGCCCGACGCGCGCCGCGCCGAGCTCATGAAGTCGGCGCGGCTGGTGCGCTACCGCCGCCGCACGCAGGTGCTGGCGCGCGACCGCCACAAGCGCGAGCTGCTGGCGGTGGTGTCAGGCTGCCTGGAGATCAGCAGCATGAGCCCGCAGGGGCGCAAGTACGTCAACGCGCTGCTCGGGCCCGGCCAGGTGGCGCCGCTGGTGCGCCTGCTCGAGGACGTGCCGCTGCCCTACGACTACCACGCGCACGAAGACTCGGTGATCGTCCACCTGCCCAGCGACGCCGTGATCGCGGTGCTCGACGCCGAGCCCGCGCTGTGGCGCGGCGTGGCCCGGCTGGGCCTGAAGCGCCAGCGGCTGAGCGTGGTGCTGCTGCAGAACCAGATGCTGAACTCGGTGCGCGGGCGCGTGGCCGCCACGCTGATGAGCGTGATCCACTTCTACGGCATGCAGGTGGAGGCCGCCGCGAGCCTGCCGGTGCGGCTGTCGCAGAACGACCTCGCGGCGATGCTGGGGCTGTCGCGCCAGACCATCAACAAGGAGCTGGGGCGGCTGGTCGCGGAAGGCGTGATCGACATGAGCTACAAGCGCATCCGCATCGTGGACCCCGACCAGCTCGCGGTCATCGCGACGGGCACCGGGCCGCAGTGAGCGGCGCGCAGGCTCAGGGGTGGATCTTCTCGCCCTTGGCGAGCATCTCGACGAACTGCGCGATGCGCCGGGCGCGCGTCTCGGGCTTCTTCGCGCCCTGCGTGCGGAACAGCACGGCGAAGCGGTTGCGCGCATCGAGCGTGGCGAAGAAGGCCTTGGCGGTGCGGTTGGCGTCGAGCGCGGCCTGCAGGTCGGGCGGCACGGTGGCCACGCTCGGGGCGTCGTAGGCCGCCTCCCAGCGGCCGTCGGCGCGGGCGCGCTCCACCTCGGCCAGGCCGCCGGGCTGCATGCGGCCCTCGTCGATGAGCTTCAGCGCCTTGTCGCGGTTGATCTTCGACCAGATGCTGCGCGCGGTGCGCGGCGTGAAGCGCTGCAGGAAGAACTGCGCGTCCTGGCTCTTGCGCTGGCCGTCGATCCAGCCGAAGCACAGCGCGATCTCCAGCGCCTCGGGGTGGTCGACGGAGGCGATGCCGCTGGCTTTTTTCGCGATGCGCAGCCAGACGCCGGCGTGGCTCGCATGGTGTTTCTTGTACCAACGCAGCAGCGCGGCGGCGTCGGCGCATTCCAGCGGCGTGTCGTCGACGATGCGGTCGGTCTTGACCGCGGTCTTCTTCGCCGCCGGGCTCATGGCACCCACCAGTAGCGCAATGCGTGGAAGTAGATCGGCGCCGCGAAGATCACCGAGTCGAGCCGGTCGAGCATGCCGCCGTGGCCTTCGATCATGGAGCCCCAGTCCTTCACGCCGCGGTCGCGCTTGATGGCCGACATCACCAGCCCGCCGAAGAAGCCCAAGAGGCAGATCATGAAGGCCATGAGCGCCGCCTGCCACGGGTTGAAGGGCGTGGCCCAGTACAGCGCCGCGCCCATCGCGGTGGCGCTGGCCACGCCGCCGATCAGGCCTTCCCAGGTCTTGGAGGGCGAGAGCTCGGGCGCCACCTTGCGCTTGCCGAAGAGCTTGCCCCACACGTACTGCAGCACGTCGCTGCCCTGCACCACGATGACCAGGAAGGCGATCAGCAGCAGGTTGCGGCCCTCGAAGCCCGGGATCTGCAGCGTGAGCAGCGCCGGCACGTGGCTGATGCAGAACACGCACACCATCAGGCCCCACTGGATCTTCGAGGTGCGCTCCAGGAAGCGCTGCGTGTCGCCGCCCACGGCCGCCAGGATGGGCAGCAGCAGGAAGGCGTAGACCGGGATGTAGATCGAGTACAGCCCGTACCAGTCGATCCAGATCAGGAAGTACTGGCCCGGCAGCGCCACGAAGAAGGCCAGCGCAATGGCGCCGTGGTCGCCGCGCCGCGTGTAGGCCAGGCTGATGAACTCGCGCAGCGCATAGAACGAGATCAGGTAGAACAGCACGATCACGCCGCCCTTGCCGAAGGCAAAGGCCAGGCCGATCACCGCCACCATCACCCACCACGCGTTGACGCGCGAGTTGAGGTTGTCGATCACCGAGTGCGGCTGGCCGTGCGCCACGCGCCACTTGAGCAGCGCGCCGATGGCCGAGGCCAGCACGAGCACGCCGAAGACGCCGCCGAAGAGCTTGAAGGTGGTCCAGGCGAAGGGGGACATTTCGATCACGAGGCGGTCCCTCCGTTTGGTTCGATGCGGTCGTACTCCGGGCGCAGGTCGAGCATGGCCGTGCGTGCGCGGGCAAGGAAGGCGACCTTGTCTTCGCCTTCCTCGAGCTGGATCGGCGCGCCGAAGCGCACCGTGCAGGCCAGCGGGATCGGCACCAGCGTGCCCTTGGGCAGCACGCGCTTGAGGTTCTCGATCCACACCGGCACCAGCCGCACGGTGGGGCAGGCGCGCGCCAGGTGGAAGAGGCCGCTTTTCAGCGGCAGCAGGATGTCGTCGCCCGTGTTGCGCGTGCCCTCGGGGAACATGATGAGCGAGTCGCCGCCTTCCAGCGCCTCCTTCATCTGGTCGACCGGGTTGCCGCCCTGGCCCGAGCCGTCGCGGCGGATCATGAGCGCGTTGAACACGTCCTTGCCGATGAAGTTGCGCAGCTTCGAGGCCTCCCAGTAGTCCTGGCCGGCCACGGGCCGCGTGAGCGCGCGCAGGTCGGAGGGCAGCGTGGCCCACAGCAGCACGAAGTCGCCGTGGCTGGTGTGGTTGGCGAAGTACAGCGTCTGCTCGGCCTTGGGCGTGGTGCCCGACCAGATGGCGCGCACGCCGGTCAAGAGGCCGGCCGCGCCGATGATGAGCTGGCCCGCCACCACCGCGAGCCCGCGGCGCACGATGGCGCCGGGGCGGGCGCTGTCGTTGCCGTCGCCATTGCTGCTGCTGTCGTTCTTGTTGTTGCCGTTGTCGTTGTTCAAGCGAGTTCCTGTGTCATGAGGGCGAGCAGGAAGAGCGCGTTCTGGCAGGCGATCACGATGGCGTGGCGCTGCATCAGTTGGCGGGTTCCCTGCACGCGGTCGGCGAGCGCGCGGGCGTTGGGCTGCGGCGGCGGGTCGCGCAGCCCGAGCACCGAAAGGGCGTTGTCCATCGCGCCCAGCGAGGCGATCTGGCCGTTGGCCAGGCCTTCGAACAGCGCCTGGTCCAGCCGCAGCCGGAAGGCGAAGTAGCGTTCGAGCACGCCCAGCACCATCACCGCGGCAAAGGCCAGGATGGCGGTGTTCGAGAGCCCGCGCAGCGTGAGCGCCAGCACCAGGGCGGCGATGCAGGTGAGCGCGAAGCCCCAGAGGGCGAGCATGGCCGCCGCGCGCAGCAGGCCGGCCAGGGTGGTGCAGGTGGCGCGTTCGTTGTCAGTCATGGCGGGAAGGGGCTGTGTCGGGGGTGGGGGCGAGCGCGGCACGCCAGGCGGCGTGCAGCACGATCTGCGGGCGGGCGCGGCGCACGGCGTCTTCGGCCTGCGCCAGGCCGTGGTCGCGGCCCAGCCAGGCGATCACGGCGGCGGCGCTGCGCGAGAAGCCCAGCGCGCAGCAGACCCACACGGCCGAACCGTCGGCCGCCGCCGCGCGGCGCTGGCCTTCGATGACGGCCGCGGCGCGGCGCAGGCGCACGGGCGGCGGCACCACGAGGTCGAGCAGCGGCACGCAGCGCGCACGGGCGGGCGGCACGCCGGCCGGCAGTTGCAGCTCGGCGCACAGGCTCACGAGCCGGGGCTGGCCGGCGGCGAGCCATTCGGCCTGCGTGGGGCGACGGCCCAGGCGCAGGCCGGGCACCACCTCGACCGAGGCCGGCAGCTTGCGCGTCCAGAGCCACACATTGAAGGCCGCGGCCAGGCGGTAGGGCGCGAACAGCCAGCGCGCCGCCCAGCCCATGCGGCCGTGGCCGTCCATCTGGAAGCCGCGCGCGCCGAAGCCGAGGTAGTTGAGCGCCACCAGCGCGAGCGCCGCCGCCGGCCAGGCCAGCCACAGCGCCACGCCGCCCGTTGCCAACGCCGCGAACAGGCACAGCGCCGCGCCCACGGCGTAGAAGCCCGCGAGCTTCAGCCGCTGCGGATCGCGCGCCAGGCGCCACGCGCGCAGCATCGACACCCGGCGCGCCATCGGCCACAGCCACACGCAGAAGATGCCCAGCAGCGCGCCGGTCGGGATGTCGATGAAGTGGTGCTGCCAGGTCGTGAGCACCGAGGCGCAGATCGCGAAGGCCCACACATGCAGCACGAGCCGCGCCCACAGCGGCCGGATGAAGCGCCGGTACCAGTCCCACAGGATCACGGCCAGCGCGATGTGCAGCGAGGGCGCCTGGTTGTAGGGCTGGTCGAAGCCGCGCAGCGCGTTGAACAGGAAGGCCGGCGCGCCCTCCACCGGCGGCTGGCCGAAGCTGAAGTGCAGCGGCCAGAGGATGAAGCAGGTGCAGGCGATGAGCGTGGCGCTCACCAGCCGCAGCGCATGCCGGTCGAGCGTGTGGCGGTCGCGCGCCAGGAACAGCGACAGCGCGTAGAAGACGTTGATGGTCCAGTACGGAAAGATCGTCCAGGCCCAGAAGGGCACCTGCCGCTCCCAGTCGAAGGCCATCGAGGGCACGCTGGCGCGCGTGGTGGCCCACCAGTTGGCGAAGCCGTAGGTCGCGTAGAACAGCGGCCCCAGAAACACCAGCCACGCGGCGGCGCGTTTCCACGGCCGGGGCGCGCGCCGGGCGGTCATTGCGCGACGCGCACCGCCAGCGACACCGTGAAGATGCCCCACTCGTCCACCCGCTGGTCGATCTTGCGGAAGCCCGCCTCTTCGACCAGCTGGTCCATCTCGGCCTGCGTGCGCCGGCGCATCACCCAGGCTTCGCCCTGGCGGTGGCTGGTGAGCGCGCGGGCGATCATTTCGAGCTGCGGGTGCCAGGGCTGGCCGGTGTAGACCAGGTAGCCCCGGTCTTCCACCGCGTCGCCCACGCCCGCGAGCGAGCGGCGCACCATCTCGTTGTCGGGGAACAGCTCGTACAGGCCCGACACCACGGCCAGCGTGGGCCGCGGCGTCACGCTCGCCAGGCTGATGCGGTCGAAGGCGTCGGCCTGCACGAACTGGGCGACGTCTTCCAGGCCCTTCTCGGCGATCAGGGCCGTGCCGTCGCGCACGTTGATGTCGCTGTAGTCGCGCAGCAGGATCGAGCTGGCCTTCACCGGGCTGGCCAGCACCGCGTCGAGCACGTAGCGGCCGTGGCCGGCCGCGATGTCCATGAGCCGCACCTCGCGGTGCATCTCGACCAGCCGCTCCATCGCGATGCGCAGCAGCTCCTCGACGTGGATCTTGCGCTGGCGGATGCCGCGCCAGCCGATGGAGTCGAGGTAGGTGCGGTCGACCGAGCGGCCCAGCGCGCCCTTGCCCTGCGGCTGGTTGCGGTAGACGTAGTCGAGCGTGCTGCCCGAGTCGAAGCCCGTGGCGTGGCCCAGCGCGATGCCGCTGGACAGCGCGCCGCCCACGCGCAGCCCGCCGCGCGTGATCGCCCAGTAGGCGCCGCGCGGCGACAGCGGCGAGAGCGGTTCGGCCAGCGCGCGCGACTCGTCGGCCGTGTTGCCGCGCAGGTGCGCCTCGCGCAGGTCGACCGGCACGGCCGGCTCGTCGAAGCGCTGCAGGATGAATTCGCGGATCGACGCCACCGCGGGCGCCCGGTCTTTCTCGCCCAGCGTGTCGTGGAAGAAGCCCGGCAGCACCGTCTTCGTCTTCACGGCGCTGCCCAGCCGCTCGAAGAACTGGTGCTGCGGCTTGTGGTGCACCACCCAGTCGGCGCCCGAGATGAGCAGCTGCACCGGCAGCGTGATCGCGTTGGCGTCGGCCACCACGCGGTCGGCCGCCTCGTACAGGCCCAGCAGGATGTTGACGGCGATCGGGCGCGAGATCAGCGGGTCGTTCTTGTAGCTCTCGATGCGTTCGGGGTCGTGCGTGAGGAACTTCGGCTTCACGTAGCTGTTCACGAAGAACAGCCCGCGCAGCTTGTGCATGAGCGCCAGCCCCGGCCGCGCGAACGGCACGTAGAGCTTGACCTTGAAGGCCGGCGAGGCCAGCGTGAGGCCGCGCACCTTGGGCGCGTAGTCGTGCGCCCAGGTGGCGATCAGCACCGCGCCCACGCTCTGCGCCACCACGTGGATGTCGTGCTCGGGCACGCCGTGGGCGGCGGCGATGTGCTGCACGAAGGTCTGCACGTCGCGCACCGAGGTGCCGAAGCTGGGGCTGTAGCCGCGCTGGCCCGGCGACAGGCCGTGGCCGCGCGCGTCCCAGGCGAAGAAGTCGAAGTCGGGCAGGTCCAGCTCGTCCACCAGGTGCGCCATGCGCGCGCCGTGCTCGTGGCCGCGGTGGAACAGCAGCACGGCACCGCGCCGCACGGCGCCCGTGGCCGGCCAGTGGCGGTAGAACAGCGATTCGCCGTCGTGCGTGCGGAAGTGGTGTTCGGCGGCGACGCGGGGTGTGGAAAGGGTCATGAAGAAGGTTCTTCTTTATTTATTTGTATGGGGGTGTTTCAGACGGCCGGCGCTTCAGCCTCGGCCAGGGCGCGGCGGATGCGGTTGACGACCGTCCAGGCCACCAGCGCGGCCACGAGCGGCATCAGCAGGGCGGTCCAGCCCGGCAGCGGCCCGCCGAGGGCGACATACAACCCGAGCGCGCCGAACACGAAGGCCCGGTCGCTCTTGCCCATCGGCCCGTCGTAGCGGCGCGAGGCGCCCACCGTCGGGCCCAGCGCGCCGGCGAATTCGCTCAGCCCGGCCAGCACGATGACCGTGCCGACCCAGAACGGCGCGAACGGCGCCACCAGCGCGAAGGGCAGGTAGAGCGCGGCGTCGGAGACCACGTCGGTGAGTTCGTTGAGGAAGGCGCCCAGCCGGCTTTGCTGGTGGTGCTCGCGCGCCAGCATGCCGTCGATGGCGTTGAAGGCCATGCGCAGGAACATCCAGGCGGGGATCAGGCCGAAGGCCGCCAGCGAGGGCGCGGCGAAGAACAGCCAGAGCCCGAGCCCGACCGACACCGCGCAGGCCGCCAGCGTCACCTGGTTGGCCGTCACGCCCATCGCATGCAGCCGGACCACGAGCGGTCGCAGCAAGGCCTGGAAACGCGGTTTCAGTTCGTAGATGGACACGTTCTGACTTCCCTCTCTTGTTATGTTCTGCAGGCATTCTGCCAGTGTGGCCAGGGACTAAACTTGCCCCCGAAGACCCACCCCCAATGACCATCCAGACCGACGATTTCGCCCCCGCCCCGCAACGCGTGGTGTCCGCCGCCCCCGCCTCGCCCAACGAGGAGGCGATCGAGCGGGCGCTGCGGCCCAAGCTGCTCGACGAGTACGTCGGCCAGGCCAAGGTGCGCGAGCAGCTCGAGATCTTCATCGGCGCGGCGCGCAAGCGCAAAGAGGCGCTCGACCACGTGCTGCTGTTCGGCCCGCCGGGCCTGGGCAAGACCACGCTGTCGCACATCATCGCGGCCGAACTGGGCGTCAACCTGCGCCAGACCTCGGGCCCCGTGCTCGAAAAGCCCAAGGACCTGGCGGCGCTCTTGACCAACCTCGAGCCCAACGACGTGCTCTTCATCGACGAGATCCACCGCCTGAGCCCGGTCGTCGAGGAAATCCTGTACCCCGCGCTGGAGGACTACCAGATCGACATCATGATCGGCGAGGGCCCCGCGGCGCGCAGCATCAAGCTCGACCTGCAGCCCTTCACGCTGGTGGGCGCCACCACCCGCGCCGGCATGCTGACCAACCCGCTGCGCGACCGCTTCGGCATCGTGGCGCGGCTGGAGTTCTACACGCCCGAAGAACTGGCGCTCATCGTGCGCCGCAGCGCCGGCCTGCTCAAGGTCGAGACCGACGCCGCCGGCGGCTTCGAGATCGCGCGCCGTTCGCGCGGCACGCCCCGCATCGCCAACCGCCTGCTGCGCCGCGTGCGCGACTACGCCGAGGTCAAGGGCAACGGCCGCATCACCGAAGACATCGCGCACAAGGCGCTGGCCATGCTCGACGTCGACCCGCAGGGCTTCGACCTCATGGACCGCAAGCTGCTCGAGGCCGTCATCCACCGCTTCGACGGCGGCCCGGTCGGCCTGGACAACGTGGCCGCCAGCATCGGCGAGGAGCGCGACACCATCGAGGACGTGATCGAGCCCTACCTCATCCAGCAGGGCTACCTGCAACGCACGCCGCGCGGGCGCATCGCCACGCTCGCGGCCTACCGCCACCTGGGCGTGGTGCCGCCCTCGGGCCGCGCCGACGGCCCGGACCTGTTCGGCGCCTGAAGAGAAAACCATGCACACCCACGACCTGAGCGCCTGGCAGCACGACCACCATTTCGGCGCCGGCAATGCCGCCGCCGAACGCAGCACCCGCCTCGTGATGTGGATCACCGCCGCCATGATGGTGGTCGAGATCGGCGCCGGCTGGTGGTTCAACTCCATGGCGCTTTTGGCCGACGGCTGGCACATGAGCTCGCACGCGCTGGCCATCGGCCTGAGCGCCTTTGCCTACGCCGCCGCGCGGCGCTACGCCCGCGACCCGCGCTTTGCCTTCGGCACCTGGAAGATCGAGGTGCTCGGCGGCTTCGCGAGCGCGCTGCTGCTGCTCGGCGTCGCCGCGCTCATGGTGGTCGGCTCGCTGGAGCGGCTGTGGTCGCCCGTGGCCATCCACTACCCCGAAGCCATCTCGATCGCGGTGCTGGGCCTGGTGGTGAACCTGGTCTGCGCGCGGCTGCTGGGGCATTCGCACGATCACCATGGCCA
>RCUH01000359.1_pt1 | contig 51273 bp, 39 predicted proteins | sample 2166191 | NCBI WGS metagenome assembly RCUH01 (sample SAMN09932848, study PRJNA488358) | compost metagenome | feature: garden; material: soil; isolation source: compost soil in an enriched community after 214 h of incubation | place: Germany: Experimental Botanical Garden Goettingen | collected... | reverse complement strand
ATCGTACAATAACGTTTTAAATTCTTCTATATTCTCTTTTTGTGTGGCTGAAATAAACAACACCGGCACTTTGCCATGACTCATCCAGCTGTTCTTAAAATCTTCAAGCGTCAGTCTTCCGTCTTCATCGCCTTCCTCTACTTCTGGCGAAACATAAGCATCAATTTTATTGAAAACCAAGATCATGTCTTTATCAATTGCGCCTATATCTTTCAAAGTTTCGTTAACCGTATTGATCTGATCTTCGAAATTTGGATGCGAAACATCTACCACGTGAACCAGCAAATCGGCTTCCCTAACCTCATCCAGTGTAGACTTGAAACACTCTACCAAATGGTGAGGAAGTTTGCGGATAAACCCAACCGTATCAGATAACAGGAAAGGCAGGTTCTCGATCACAACTTTACGCACAGTTGTATCTAAAGTAGCAAACAGTTTATTCTCTGCAAACACTTCCGATTTCGACAGCATATTCATAATGGTCGATTTGCCTACGTTGGTATACCCTACCAGGGCTACCCGAATCAGCTGACCACGGTTCTTACGTTGCGTTTCGTTCTGCCTGTCGATATTTCTCAGGCGTTCCTTTAATAAGGATATTTTATTTAAAATGATCCTTCTGTCACTTTCAATCTGGGTTTCACCCGGTCCACGCATCCCGATACCACCCTTTTGGCGCTCCAGGTGAGTCCACATACCTGTTAGGCGTGGCAATACGTATTGTAACTGGGCCAGCTCTACCTGTGTTTTGGCCTGAGCAGTTTGGGCCCTGTTGGCAAAAATATCGAGGATTAAGTTGCTCCGGTCTAAAACTTTAACTCCAAGCTCCCGGTCTATATTTCGCAGTTGCGATGGTGATAATTCATCATCGAACACTACAGTATCAATTTCTTCTGATTTTACATACGCTTTAATTTCTTCCAGCTTACCTGTGCCCACAAAAGTGGCACGCTCTGGCTTGAGCATTTTTTGCGTAAAAACCTTCTCCACCTTCCCTCCGGCTGTATCCACTAAAAAGGCCAGCTCGTCTAAATATTCTTTTGTTTGGGCTTCCTTTTCGCCGGGGGTTACCACGCCAACTAAAATTGCCCGTTCCTGCACAACGGCAGTATTATAAAATTTTTGTCTTCCCATGTAATTGATGCAAAGATACAAAATTTGCGTCCGTAAAAATTCCGAAGTTTCTAAGGTCCAACGCCCCGTAAACTTCGGAAGTCAGCGCAGACTAAACCTGCGCTACAAATTGCTGAATGGCAAGGCCCGGATTCTCGGTTTTCATAAAGTTTTCGCCGATTAAAAAGCCATTAAAACCAGCTGTTTTTAAATCTTTAATGGTTTCCGGATTACTGATTGCACTTTCCGAAATCTTCAAAAATTCATTCGGGATCTTATTCACCAAATCGAACGAGGTTTGGATATCAACCGTAAAATCGGCAAGATTTCTGTTATTTACGCCAATAGCATCTAAATTAGGTGATATGCTTCTTTCCAGTTCTTCGAGATTATGCACTTCTAAAAGCACATTTAAACCTAAATTACGAGCAAACTGACCAAAATCATTAATCTGTTGTGGCGTTAAAATCGAGGCGATCAATAAAATAATATCTGCTCCCCAGGCTTTAGCTTCCAGAATCTGATATTCATCAATCATGAAATCCTTTCTCAGAATCGGGATATCGTTTGCTGCCCGTGCCGCCAGAAGATCTGCAGTTTTTCCACCGAAAAAATCAACATCAGTTAATACCGAAAGTGCCGATGCACCAGCATTATTGTAAGCCTGCGTAACTTCCGCTACATCAGCCACACCGTTAATCAGTCCTTTTGAGGGCGAACGGCGTTTAAACTCAGCAATAATCCCAGTCCGGTCTGTTGCCAATAAAAACTCTTTAAAAGAATGCGGCGTTCTTTTAAAATGCACCGCATTTTCCAAATCCTGTATCGAAACAAGTGCTTTGGCCGCAGCAACTTCTTCTTTTTTACGTAGTACGATTTTATCTAGTATGTTCATCTATCAATCTGTTAAGAAGGCATCATAAATATATAATTGTCATCCCGAGCTTGTCGAAGGACCTTAATTAACTTCCTGCGAGGCGTTTCGACAGGCTCAACGTGACAAAAATTCAAGAAAAAAGCTTATAATATACCCTCATCTAAAATTTAACTAATTCCAGTCAACTGAGATCCTGAAATAAGTTCAGGATGACGACCGGCAGGAAAATTCTTAATTAGTCAACCAGTTTTCCATCATCTGTTTGCCGTACTCAGTAAGTACACTTTCAGGGTGGAATTGTACACCACGCACATCAAGCGTTTCGTGCCTTAAAGCCATAATTTCGTTCTTGTGGTCGCGGGCTGTAATTTTTAAGCACGACGGGAAGTTATCTTTACTTACCACCCAGCTGTGATAACGTCCAACATTTATAGTTTGCGGACATTCCCAAAATAAGGGTTCATCACCATCTACAACAGTAACCGGAGTAGCAATGCCATGCATCGGTCTACCTAAATTGTACAGTGTACCTCCAAATGCTTCGGCGATAGCCTGCTGCCCTAAACATACCCCAAAAATACTTTTGGTTGGCGCGTAGGTTTTAATCACATCCAGCAATAAACCTGCTTCCTCCGGAATACCCGGACCAGGCGAAAGTAAGATTTTATTGTATTTATCTACATCTGCCAATTCGAATTTATCATTTCTCCAAACTTCGGCTTCATAACCAACTTCGTTAATTAAGTGAACCAAATTATAGGTAAAACTGTCGTAATTATCGATTACCAGAACTTTATTATTTGTTTCCATTTTCAATATTCCAATTTTTTATTTCCTCACTGATAAAATAGTTTACCAGATCACTGTATACTTTTTCAATAATGTCGGGGTTCAAACCTGCTACTTCTGCCCAATCCCGCCTTTGTAAAAGCATATTTTTAAATCTTTCGGGAGCTTTAACCGCCTCTTCGTTTGCCTTAAATCTGGAGGCTGCCTTTACATATTTAAATCTTTCCCCAATCAATTGAATAACCTGTTGGTCGATAGTATCAATAGCTAAGCGGATCTCATTTATATTTTTACAGCTTTCTGGTGAACCTATCATTTTTACCCTGGTTAAATATTTTCTGCCATTTGCACCGCTTTACGTAAAGCAGCAATTTTATTGTTTACTTCCTGCATTTCGGTTTCAGGTACCGAATCGGCTACAATGCCTGCCCCTGCCCGGTAATGCAGTTCGTTATTCTTGCTCATAAAAGTCCTGATCATGATGGCGTGGTTAAAATCTTCGTTAAAACCCATAAAACCAATGGCCCCTGCGTAGAAATTCCGGCCCAGCTTTTCGTTTTCATCAATTAGCTGCATGGCTTTATATTTTGGCGCACCACTTAAAGTACCTGCCGGATAGGTATCGGCCACGACCTTAAAAGCACTCACGTTTTCCTGCAAATGGCCACTAACTTTGCTTACCAAATGGATCAGGTGCGAATAGTACTGCACTTCTTTAAACGATTTTACTTCCACCCGGTTGCAATGCCTGCTCAAATCATTTCTGGCCAAATCAACCAGCATTACGTGCTCGGCACTTTCTTTCGGATCTTGCTCTAATTTTCTGGCTTGTTCTGCATCTTCAATATCATTTCCACTCCGTTTAAAGGTTCCGGCAATCGGGAAAATATTAGCCGAATTGTTTTTAATGGTAATCTGTGCTTCGGGCGAAGAACCAAAAAGCTTGAAATTTCCATAATCGAAATAAAACAGATACGGCGATGGGTTTATTGAACGCAGGCAACGGTAAACGTTAAATTCATCACCCGAAAAGGCTTGTTTAAATGCGCGCGATGGCACAATTTGAAAAACATCTCCCCGGTAAATGTGCTTCTGCAGTTTTTCTACCAGTTCCATAAACCCTTTATCGGTTAGGTTTGAAGATTCATTACCTCTGGTTTGAAATTTATATTCCGGATAGTTTTTGTTCTGGATCAGGTATTCCATTTTCTCCAAACCACCTTCTTCTTCACCTTCGAAAGTATTTTTGAACAGGGTAATTTCGTTTTTGAAGTGATCGATGGCGATGATATACCGGTACAGGTGATACTGCATTTCGGGGATCTCCTCTCCTTCTGGAGTTTCTGAAGTAAACTTAATATCTTCAAAATGCTGCACGGCATTCCAGGTAAAATAGCCAAACAGGCCGCTCGAAATGAATTTGATTTCAGGCAGTTCAGCGGCTTTAAACTTGTCTTTAAAATCGGCGATTTCATCAATCAGATTCTTACTTTCGGTAATTTCAACAGCGCCATCAGGGAAATACGTTTCCAGGCGTGAACCTTTTAAAATGATACCTGCAACCGGATCGGCGCATACAAAACTCATCGAGTTTTCGCGACTGTGATAATCCGAACTCTCCAATAAAATGCTGTTTGGATATACATCGCGCAAGCGCAGATAAATGCTTACTGGCGTGGTGGTATCGGCAAGTAGTTTTTTGTAAGTTGTATTTATTTTATACATGATTTTACTGTGTTGTCGTTGCTTCGTGCATAGCAACAACGGTTAAATTATTTTTTTTAACAATAAAAAGCCCGGCGTGTGGTTCTACGCCGGGCTTTAATGGTTCTTTAATAAGGTTTAGGTTGATAAACTATATTTTTTTCATACGCAGCCAGCGCAATCCGTTTTCGAATTACTTTGCCAAAGCCATGTATGTATATTGTTGATCATGAGCCACAAAAATATAAAGAATTTTGAAAAATGGAAATATTTATAAAAATAATTGAGCAAACGGTTAATTATTTTGAGAGATTGATACTTTATGAGACTAATCATTTTAACATAAGCCTAATCATTTTAACCGCAAAGGGCGCTAAGGAATACGCAAAGCACGCAAAATTAATTTTTCACCATTTAAGAAATAGAAGGAAATATAAGTGGTAAGCTATCTGCACAGAAATCAGTGAAATCTGCGGGGAACCTACTTCAATTTGTCATCCAGAGCGCAGCGAAGGATCTAAACATAGTAAAGATATAATGTTCGCCTATAAAGTTCTTCCCTTTCAGATACTTCATTTCATCCAATGGCTATCAGATCAGCATGACGGCTTAACAAAAACGTAGTGGTTTACTTTTAAAGATTTCTCGACTTCGCTCGAAATGACGGCTTTGAGGGAAGCTTTACTATAAATGTTGGCTCAGCGACCTTCGTGCCTTCCTCTGTGCACTTTGCGGTAAAAAGCACATGTTAAAAACAAAAAATCCCGCTCTTATCAAGCAGGATTCTATATTTTATTCGCAAGAAATATCCTATTAAGAAACGCCAAAAAACGATCTTCCCGGAACTGCTTTAACCATTAATAAAATAGCCACAATAATCAGAATCAGGGCCAGGCTGAAAAACACAGCAATAGTGCGGTGTTTGGCAACAGCATCAGCTACTTTTTTCGACCTGGCATTACCTACCGTAATCAAAATGATTGCAATAATCATCATAGCAGTGTGCTCCGCTTTAAAATACCTTCCGATAGCATCGCTCATGGGCAATTTTGTTAAAGGACTTAAAAAGTACAACACCAAACCAATCAACAATTGAATATGAGCACTAATCAAAGTAAATACATTTAGTTTGCGGTTACCTTCTGTGTATGTTTTATTCCCAAACCAGCCCGATAATGCATTTATTACCGCGATAACCAATAAAATTAATACGATGTAGCGCCATCCGGAGTGCGCAGATTTTAAGATATTGTACATTTTTCTAAAATATGTTTGATCAAAAGTAGGCAATAATTGTAAAAAATAGGATATTCTGCAAAACGAACGCTTATTTATATTAGTTTTAAACAAATTAAAATCTAAACTTATTATGAAGAAAATTTTACTTGCCCTTGGGCTGGTATTTTCTGCTACATTTCTGTTTGCACAGCAAACCTCCTTCCCTGTTAACGGCTCTTTTGACACCAGACCTGGAATGTTTGCTTTTACGAACGCAACTATAGTAGTAAATGCTAACCAAACCCTAACAAACGCGACCCTTTTAATTAAAGGACAAACCATTCAGGCTGTTGGAGCCGGCTTAGCCGTCCCCAAAGGTTATGTGGTGATCGATTTGAAAGGAAAATTTATTTATCCTTCGCTGGTAGATGCCTTTACCAGCTATGGCATTAGCGAAACGCCTGCTGCACAACGCGGTTTTGGTGGACAGCGCCAATCTATTTTTGTTTCGACTAAAAAAGGTGCTTACGGCTGGAACGAAGCCATCAGACCGGAAACTTATGTCAAAAACATTTTCTCAACCGACAGTAAAAAAGCAGATGAACTGCGCAAAGTTGGTTTCGGGAGTGTAAATGTAATTAACCGTGATGGCATTGCCCGCGGTGTTTCTGCAGCAGTAGCCCTAAACGAAGGTGCTGATAACAATGTAATCCTGAAAGATCAGACCGCAGCTAATTATTCATTCAATAAGGGTACCTCATCAAACGATTACCCCACTTCGTTAATGGGTTCGATTGCCTTATTGCGTCAAACTTATTACGATGCCCAATGGTATGGCAAACAAAAAGACGAGTACAACATCTCTTTAGATGAATTCGGCAAGCAGCAAACTATTCCACAAATTTTTGAGGTAGATGGCTGGCAAAATATCCTCCGCGCCAATAAAATAGGCAAGGAATTTGGAAAGAGTTATATCATCAAATCAACAGGCGATGAATATCAGCGCATTAATGAAGTTAAGGCTACCGGCGCGAGTTTAATTATCCCTTTAACTTTCCCGAAAGCGTACGATGTGGAAGACCCTGCCGAGACCAGAAATGTGAGTTTATCACAAATGAAGGGCTGGGAACTGGCGCCTACCAATCCTGCTGCATTAGAAAAAGCAGGGATTAAATTTGCTTTAACCGCCTTTGGCTTAGAAAACAGCCGCGACTTCTGGGCTAACATCCGAACCGCGATCGAAAACGGCTTAACCGAAAAGCAGGCTTTGCAATCGGTAACCGAAATACCAGCTTCCCTTTTGGGCATTGGCGATAAAGTAGGCTCGCTCGAAAAAGGAAAAGTGGCCAACTTTTTAATCTCATCCGATAACCTGTTTAAAAACACCAATATTATCTTCGAAAACTGGGTGCAGGGCAAACGTTTCATCGTAAACAAAATGGATGTGAGCGATGTGCGTGGTACTTACAACTTAAATGTTGACGGAGTGGGTGCATTAACCCTTAAAATTACCGGCACAGCTGGTGGTTCGGCCGCAGCCATTGAAAGAACCGGTGCAGATAGTGTAAAAACCACTGCTACCTTTACCAGAAATGGCGACTGGGTAAGCATTAACTTTAATCTAAAGAAAAACCCTAAAGGCGATGTTCGCTTAAGTGGTTACATTACTTCGGCCAATCCCATTACCATAAAAGGCGAATCGGCACTTGCCGATGGTACTACCGGAAAGTTTACCGCAACTTATAAAGAAGCTGCAAAAGAAACGTCTAAAAAAGATGAGCCTAAGCCAACATTAGCCAATGGCCCGATCATTTATCCCTTTACTGCTTTTGGCGCAACAGAATTGCCTAAACAAGAAACGGTATTGATTAAAAATGGTACCGTTTGGACGAATGAGAAAGATGGCATTCTGCAAAATGCGGATGTACTTTTAGAAAACGGAAAAATTAAGGCCGTGGGTAAAAACCTATCGGCAAACGGAGCTAAAGTAATTGATGCTACCGGCAAACACATTACTGCAGGTATTATTGACGAGCACTCACACATTGCAGGTGCCGGCGGTATTAATGAAGGGGCACAATCGGTTTCGGCCGAAGTGCGCATTGCTGATATCATTAACTCTGAAGATGTAAATATCTATCGCCAGTTAGCAGGTGGAGTAACTACTTCGCACATTCTGCATGGCTCGGCAAATCCGGTTGGTGGCCAGTCGCAGCTGATTAAACTGCGTTGGGGTAAATCGCCTGAGGAATTGAAATTTGCCGGTGCTGATGGTTTCATCAAATTCGCACTGGGCGAAAACGTGAAACAAAGTAACTTTGGTACAGGCGCACGTTTCCCGGTTACCCGTATGGGTGTTGAGCAAACTTTTGTTGATGAATTTACCCGTGCAAAAGAATATGCCAAAGCCCTTTCGGTAAAAGGTAACAGCGTACGCCGCGATTTAGAATTAGATGCGATTGTAGAAATTTTAAATAACAAGCGTTTTATCACCTGCCACTCTTATGTGCAGAGCGAAATCAACATGCTTATCCACGTAGCCGATAGCTTAGGTTTTAAAATCAACACTTTTACCCACATTTTAGAGGGTTATAAGGTGGCCGATAAAATGAAAGCGCATGGTATTGCGGGCTCTACTTTCTCCGACTGGTGGGCTTATAAAAATGAGGTTGCTGAGGCGATCCCGTACAACGGAAAAATCATGCACAATGTTGGCGTTACCACTGCCTTTAACTCTGATGATGCTGAGATGGCGCGTCACTTAAACCAGGAGGCTGGAAAATCAGTATTATACGGTAATGTACCAGAAGAGGAAGCTTTAAAATTTGTAACCTTAAATCCGGCCAGAATGCTTCACATTGATGATAAAGTGGGCAGTTTAAAAGCTGGTAAAGATGCCGATGTGGTAATCTGGACGGCTAACCCGCTTTCAATATATGCCAAGGCAGAAAAAACCTTTGTTGATGGCGTTGTTTATTGGGACCTTGATAAAGATGCACAGGTAATTAAAGCACAACAGGTAGAAAAAGCCCGTTTAATCCAGAAAATGTTAGAGAGCAAAAGCAAAGGTGGCCGTACACAACGTCCAATGGGCGATGCACCACGCCTTTACAATTGCGAAACCTTAGAAAATTATTCAGCAGAATTAACCGAGAAAGAACATGCACACTAAAAAATATTTATTCAGCCTGGCTTTATCGGCAACAAGTCTGATGTGCTTTGGCCAGGCCAACATTTCGCCTGCAAAAAAACAAAGCAAAACCATTGCCATTACGGGTGCTACTGTGCACGTGGGCAATGGCACAGTAATCGAAAATGGCACCATTCTTTTTGGCAATGGTAAAATTATTTCCGTTACAGCCAACGGACAAGTGCCGCAAGATGATGTAATGCGTATTGTAGCTACAGGCAAACACATATACCCGGGCTTTATTGCCGCTACTACCAACTTAGGTTTAACAGAAATTGAAGCGGTGAAAGCAACTTTAGATTTTCAGGAAATTGGCGATTTCAATTCGCACATCCGCTCTATTGTGGCCTACAATACCGATTCGAAAGTACCAGCAACATTGCGTAGTAACGGTATTTTAATGGCGCAGCCAACACCGCAAGGCGGAACCGTTTCAGGAAGTTCGTCGGTAGTACAGCTCGATGCCTGGAACTGGGAAGATGCAGCGATTAAAACTGATGATGCGATGCACGTTACCTGGCCGGTTACCCCACGTTTTAGAGGTGGTTTTGGTGGTTTCGGCCGCCCGCAGCAATCGCCCGAAGCTTTAACAGAAAGAACCCAGGCAGCAGTTGCACAGTTAACTTCTTTCTTTGCAGAAGCAAAAGCCTATGCTGAAATCAGCAAGCCAGAGGTAATTAATACGCGTTTCGAAGCCATGAAAAAGGTTTTTAAAGGCGATGAAAAGTTATTTATTGCAGCCGAAAGTCAGAAAGATATTGTAGCCGCAGTAAACTTTGCCAAAAAATTCGGTATTACTCCGGTTATTACAGGTGCTGACGAAGCTTATTTGGTAATCGATTTCTTAAAAGACAACAACATCACCTTAATAGTTAAGCAGCCTCATGCCTTGCCTAACAATAATGATGACGATGTTAACATGCCTTATAAAAATGCGGCCGTGCTTGCCAATGCGGGCTTAAATGTGGTATTAAGTATCGATGGTTACTGGCAACAACGCAACCTGCCTTTTATGGCCGGTACTGTTACTGCCTGGGGACTGGATAAGGAAAAAGCCTTATCAACCATTACCTTAAATGCAGCAAAAGCCATGGGGGTTGATAAAACCACAGGAAGTATCGAAACAGGTAAAGATGCTACCTTCTTTATTTCTGCCGGAGATGCATTGGATATGCGCACCAACAAAGTTGAGCAGGCTTTTATTCAGGGCAGGGATATAAACCTCGATAACCTGCACAAACAGCTGGATAAGAAGTTTAGCGATAAATATACAGCGGATAAAAAATAGCAGTTGTTGAGTTAACTGGTTAATTGTTTAAATCGGTTAATTGTTGGATTGCTGCATTGCAAACTGCCAATTGCTAACTGAAAACTGTGCATACAGTTAACTGTTCGATCCTAAAAATACAACGGCCGATATTCATTTATCGGCCGTTTTTTGTTTGAGCAGCGTTAGTCCTCGCTTGTAACGAGGATGAATAAAATATGCACTTATAGTGCATACGGTACAACTGCAACGCTCAAATGTCCTCGTTGCAAACGAAGACAATATCCCCTTGAAGAAAAATAATGCTAACATTAGTTTAACACCAGGCCACCTTATTAATTTACCAAATGAGTTTTATTTTAACAATTGCCTTAAAACCTAACCATTCCTAAACCATTTCATAATATAGAATCCAATTCTGCTTAATACTACATTAACATCTTTGTCATCATAAAAAATCAGAAAACTAATCATGATGAACTGCCTGGCAGACATCAAATTCTTAAAAAAACGATGATGAAAAATTTACTTATTGCAGTGTTGCTACTGCTGTGTTGTATCCATAATGCAGCGTTGGCGCAAACCACACAGGCATCTATTTCAGGTATCATTACCGACCAGCAAAAGAAACCTATCCCTGGGGTATCGGTACAGATCAGAAATAACTCAACAGGTTTTACCACTAAAACATCAACAAACGCCCAGGGCGAGTATACATTTAAAGAGCTGCCTTTAGGTGGGCCTTACGCTGTTAAAGCCATTTATGTGGGTTTTGGCGAGCAAACCAGAAATGGTTACATGCTAAACCTTGGTGATGTAGTTAGGGTAAGTATTACTATGCAAGAAGCTTCGCAGGACCTGGAAGCTGTGCAGGTTGTTGCTTCAGGCCTGAGAAATAAAGTACAGAATTTCGGAGCTTCTACAGAAATTTCAGCAAAAACCATGAACCAATTACCGGTTAATGGGCGTAACTTCTCTAACCTGATGGACTTATCACCCCTGAGTCGAGGTGGTGGTATTTCTGGTCAGCTGGGATCATCTACCAACTATACCATTGATGGGATGAATGCCAAAAACCCAACATCTGCAGGAAGCACAACAAGCCGTAGTGGAGCTCCATATTCTATTTCGATTGAAGCGGTGCGTGAATTTAAGGTAGTAACCAACCAATACGATGTTACCTTAGGTCGTGCAGGTGGTGGTACTGTAACTGCCGTTACCAAATCGGGTACCAACACCATTACCGGTAGTGCATTTGGCTATGGCCGTGCCGATTGGTTAGCTAGCCGATACGATATCAGAGGGGTTAGACGCGACAATGATTTCTCTACCTATCAATATGGGTTTACCTTAGGTGGTCCGATCATTAAAGATAAGCTGCATTACTTTGTAGGTTGGGATCATCAGAAAGATTCACGCCCATTAATTATTGCCGATGTAAACGGTCCTGCTGATGAAGCAAGATTCAGGGTTACCAACAGTACTTTAGAGGAGTTTGCAGGTTATGCCCGCAATAAATATGGCGTAGCCAATACACCTCAATACGGTTCTTTTCCTAAAAAGCGTGGATCAGATGCTGCATTTGCCCGTTTAGACTGGCAGATTGATGAAAAGAATTTATTAACTGTACGCGATAACTATACCAACGATAGAAACCCGCTCGGATTAGCCGATAATACCGCAATTAACTTTTACGAAAGTTACGGTAACGATAAAAATGTTGACAACAGTTTGTTAGCTACACTACGTTCGACAATCAGCAGCAAGGTTACCAATGAGTTAAAAGTACAACACTTATACACTTTCCAGGCCAGCACACAAAATGATGAATTAACCGGTGCTATTCCACGAGCTATTGTAGGTAATGTTCGCTCTACACTTTCAGATGGAACCACAGGAAATACCAGTATCCAAATTGGGGGGCATCGTTTCGGACAGGAAGGATTTACCAACAACGTGCTGCAATTGGTAGATAACTTCTACTATAACACCGATAACATCAAGTATACATTTGGCGTTGATTTGCAGTATACAAATGCCAAATCACTTTATGGCAGCGAGGTAAACGGGAGATTCGAATATACAAACTCAACCACTGCTTCATCACTTCAGAACTTTAATAACCTTATTGCAAACAGGTTTTACAGAGAAGTGCCTTTAGTTGCAGATCCTACAGTAAAAGCAGGCATCTGGAACACCGCTGTATACGGACAAATGCAAACCAAGCTGGCTAAGGGCTTAGAGTTTACAGGAGGTTTGCGTATTGATTACAGTTCCTACCCTAAATCGCCGCTTAACCAACAGTTATTTGATGCTATTGGTGTAAGAACCGATAACAAATTAAAGCAGTTCTTAATTCAACCAAGAATCCAGTTTAACTGGGATGTTAATGAAAATCATACCGATTTTGTGCGCCTGGGTGCAGGTATCTTCGGATCTGACATTAACAACTACATGACTATTAATAACCTGACTTTTGATGGTAAACACTTTGCCACTGTTGATGTTTTTGGTGCTGATGTTCCAACCCCCAACTTTATAGGCTATAGAAATGGAACAGCACAAACCCCTACCTTACCGCTACTACAGGTGCCAACTATTAATACCTATGCACCTGATGCCAAAGTACCGATGGTGTATAAAGCCAACTTATCGTACTCCAGATTAATTACCGACAAATTAAAGGTTGGAATTACTGGCTATGCCACACTGGGTCGAAACAACTATATGTATGTAGATAGAAATATGGTAGCTAATCCTTTCTTTACCCTACCAAACGAGGGCAATAGAGGGGTGTTTGTACCAAGTATGCCAGATAATGGTACGCCAGATTGGAAAACCGGCCGTTTGACAAATAGTTTTGGTCGTGTTTTAGAATTAAATAGCCAAGGTAAAGTGAACCAGTTCGCTGTTGTTTTAGACGCAACCTGGAACTACTTTAAAGATGGAGAGATTTCAGCTAGTTACACGTGGAACGATACTAAAGATAACACCTCATATAATGGCAACGTGGCTAACACCGCCACTTTATCGTTACCAGTAAAAGACGATCCGAGAGATTTAACCAAAATGTCATACTCTGATGGCCAGTTCCGCAACAAAGTAGTAGTTTACGGAACCCTTCCAAGCTTTTACGGAGTAACTATTGCCGTTCGTTATTCTGGCATTGGAGGTACACGATACAGCTTATTATCTGGCACCAACAATAATGGTGATTTCGTAGCTACAAACGATTTGGCTTTTGTTTTCGACAGAAACAACCCTAATGTACCTGCAAATGTACGCAATGGCTTACAAGCTTTATTAGATAATCCCGAAGCCAGCCAAAGCCTGAAAGATTACATCAACAAATACTCTGGTCAAATTGCAGAGCGTAATGGTGGGATAAATGGTTTTTATGGTATTGTAGACTTAAGAATCTCTAAAAAAATAAAAATTTATAAATCGCATGCAATAGAGGTTTCGGGCGATATTTTTAATTTGGGTAACCTGATTAAGAAAAAATGGGGTGTAAACGAAACAATGGGTAACCAGGCATTATATGCATTAAATGGTTCAGCAAGAGTTCCCGCAACCGCTACCTCCCCCGAAATTCCTGCGGTTCCGAACTACGATTCAGCTACCAAATCATTCAATTACCGTGTAAACAACGCCGGTATTGTTACACCATCAGGCAATCCATGGCAGATACAAATCGGTTTACGCTACGGTTTCTAAACTACATTTAGCTAACTTTCTTAGCTTAAAGTCATAAAAAAGGGGAATGGATTTTTATCCGTTCCCTTTTTTTATGTTTGTATATAAAACAACAAAACTTAATGGGATTATTACTCAATTACCTGAAAAGCCACAAATGGATTGTGGCCTTAGCGTTATTGCTTGCGGGTTTAAATATTGGCTTTTCTTTAATGGATCCGCTTATTACCGGAAAGATTTTAGATCGCTTCATCAACAAAAAAGACACATTAACCTATGCCGAATACCTTTGGGGTTCAGTAGGGTTAATAGGCCTCGCTATCGGGGCAGCAATGGTATCGCGTATTGCCAAAAACTTTCAGGATTACTTTACAAGCGTTATTGTACAAAAGGTTGGTGCAAAAATGTATGCCGATGGTTTGCAGCACTCGCTAAAACTACCTTATCAGGTTTTCGAAGATCAGCGCAGTGGCGAAACTTTAGGTATTTTGCAAAAAGTACGTTTAGATTCAGAGAAGTTTATCACCGCATTTATCAGCATCCTTTTTGTAAGCTTAATCGGAATGGTATTCGTAATTGTGTACTCATTTACGGTAAGCTACAAAGTTACCCTGGTTTACTTTTCAGCTATCCCGATTATCAGTTTCGTAAGCTGGTTTCTGAGCCGTAAAATCAAAACCATTCAGCGTGCCATTGTGGGCGAAACCACTGCTTTAGCCGGTTCTACTACCGAATCGTTAAGAAACATTGAACTGGTAAAAAGTTTAGGCCTGGCCGATCAGGAAATTGAACGTTTAAACAAAACCACTTACAAGATTTTAGGTCTCGAGCTTAAAAAAGTAAAGTACGTGCGCAGTATGAGCTTTGTTCAGGGTACTACGGTAAACCTGGTACGCAGTACCATGGTGCTGGTGCTGTTGTTACTTATTTTCGACAACACCATTTCTGCAGGGCAGTACCTGACTTTTTTATTTTATTCCTTCTTCCTTTTCGGACCGCTTCAGGAATTGGGCAATGTAATTTTAGCCTGGAGAGAAGCCGAAGTTTCGCTGGGTAATTTTAAAAAGATTTTAAGTACACCAATTGACAAGAAACCCGAAAACCCAACTTCGATTCAAAAAATTAAAGATTTAACTTTTAATGCGGTTGGCTTTAAACACCAAACGGCGAACAGAAATGCTTTAGAAAACATTTCCTTCAAAACCCACAACGGCCAAACCATTGCTTTTGTTGGTCCGTCGGGTTCCGGAAAAACAACTTTAGTAAAACTCCTGGTTGGACTGTACCCACCAAAAGAAGGAGAAATTTTATACAATGGCATTTCGAGCAACAAAATTGATTTGGATGCCTTACGCGAAAAAATCGGTTTTGTAACTCAGGATACACAGCTGTTCTCGGGTACAATAAGAGAAAACCTGCTATTTGTAAACCCTACTGCAACCGATGAGGAATGTTATAAAGTACTAAACCAGGCCGCTTGTCAAACCTTATTGGCACGTGCCGATAAAGGTTTGGATTCGCTAATTGGCGAAGGTGGTGTAAAGGTTTCTGGTGGCGAAAAACAGCGTTTATCTATCGCCAGGGCTTTGTTACGCCAACCCGATATCCTCGTATTCGATGAGGCAACCTCATCACTGGATTCGATTACCGAAGAAGAAATAACCAAAACCATCCGCTCGGTTTCCGATTTAACAGATCACATTACCATTTTAATTGCCCACCGTTTATCGACAATTAAGCATGCCGATCAGATTTATGTTCTGGAAAAAGGCCACATTATTGAGCAGGGCAGACACGAAGAACTAATTGCACAAAATGGCTTGTACCAGGCCATGTGGCGCCAACAAATTGGCGAAAGAGTTGTTGAAGCTTAAGGAATTAAATGTTTTAAAATGTTATTAGCAGAAATCAGTAGTAATCAGGTAGCCTTATTTATAATTATACCGGCCATTTTATGGTTAGCTTTAATATTGATAGCCCTTTATCATATATCCAGAAATAGCTCGATGGGTTTTAGTGTAAAAGTACTTTGGTTCATCATTATTCTGTTGGCTCCTTTTCTAGGTTCAATTATTTACCTGATGTGGGGCAAGAATAAGCAGTTTTAAACAACTTGAATTACAGCAAAGGTCCGTGTCGCCATGGACCTTTTGTTTTTTATCGATTTCATTTATTTTTTGCCACAGATAAACGCTGATTTTACATCATGCTGTCCTTTTCATCGCCGTCATCTCAACCAGAACATAGTATAGTTGAGAGAGCTATCTCGAGGTAGATTTTCCAGACTCAGTATATTATTTTGGAAATCAAGTCCAGTAATACTTAGGTCAGCTCTGGTCCCGCTGTACCTCCTGCCGGTAATTGGCTTTAAAAAACAGGTGATGCTATACCGGCATCCGTGCCATCGGGTTTAGGTGTCCAGGACAAATGGATAACCGGCATATTTTTTTTTGCGGCTGTGGGTTTTGCGTGAGGGATAGCAGTGTAAATCCTTTTTTTGATTTTCTTCAAAAAAAGATTGAAACGAATAGAACGACCCTTGCGTAGCTTGGGGCATCCCCAAATTATTTATTACAAAACATCCCATACCGCCATGGTCCGTGTCCACACGAACCATTTCAAATATCATTAAACAACTTTAGTGGTTTGTTCGTTAATATCCTGCAAACTTAACTTCGTTAAAGATCTCGTTTTTAACCAGGTAATACCAGCAATGGCAATGGTCATACTGCCTCCAAACACAACCGCAGGCACTAAGGTTAACAGTTTAGCCGATAAACCCGACTCAAATTCACCAATCTCGTTCGAAGAGCCAATAAACATGCTGTTTACTGCCGATACCCGTCCGCGCATTTCGTCTGGTGTAAGCAACTGCATAATGGTTTGCCTGATGATTACACTCACACTATCAAATGAGCCCTCCAGAAATAAGAAGAACAGGGTAAGATAAAAATTTTTAGATAGTCCGTAGCAGATAATACTTAAACCAAAACCGGTTACGGCAATGAGCAAATTGCGCCATGGCCTACCCATCGGCGAAAAGCGGGTCATGGCCAGCATGGTAACTACAGCACCTAACGATGCTGCTCCACGCATCATGCCTAAGCCGTAAGAACCCAAATGGAAAACATCTTTCGCAAACATGGGTAACAACGCAACTGCGCCACCAAAGAATACAGAGAAAAGGTCTAAGCTCATGGCCCAAACCATCATCTTGGTTTTAAAAACAAATTGTATCCCTTCTTTCAAACTGTGAAATATATTTTCTTTAGGCACATAGGTTGAGGGATGCTTCTTGAAATTAAAAATACAGATTAAGGAAATCGAAACCAGCACAACAATAAAGCCATAAGCAGCTGTAATGCCCCATAAATAATTTACAAAGCCACCTGCTACCGGGCCAATAATAGTAGCCAGCTGCCAGCTGCTGCTATTCCAGGTTGCCGAATTTGGATAAAGTTCTTTGGGAACGATTTTAGCCATCAGCGAAAAGGTTGCCGGACCAAAAAAACCACGTGCAATACCAATGCAAAACACCAGTCCGTACATGATCAATACAATCACATCTTCTTTAAGATGAAGGTATTTACTGGTCATAATCAGCATGAGGACCGAAGCGAGCCAAACACCAGCAAAAATTTTAATCAGTAGCCCTCTCTTTTCACTTTTATCGGCAATATAACCACCATATAGCGCAATCCCGATAGCAGGAATGGCCTCACACAAGCCAACAAGACCTAGTTTTAGTGCATCGTGCGTTAAATCGTAAATATGGTAACCGATAACAACAGCCTGCATTTGGTAGGCCAATGTAAAAAAGAATCGCATGCCCAGAAAAGATCTGAACTCTTTATACCGCAAGGCGGCAAAAGGGTCGGGCTTTACGATAACGGGATTGGGGTCTGAATCTGCCACTGAAAAAAGTTTACCTGCAAAACTACGTGATGAAAATTTAAATCTGCCACCTACTTTAAATTTTATGCTGCCTCTTTTTTATTTATGAAATTACCATGGCATAAAAAATAAAGCCCGATGAGTATCAACTCACCGGGCTTCTTTAATCAGTTATGTTAATAACCTGGATTTTGCTCCAGCAGGTTATTTTTATTTATTTCATCCCTGCTAAATGGTCTGAAATAAAGTTTATTGTCCCAGCTTCTGTTCTCCTGTGCATTCTCTTCTACCGGACTATAAGTATAGTCGTAAACAGTAGGATCGTAATGGTAAGGAGCCGACATGGTTTTACCAGCTTTGAATTTACCAGTAACTTTAATATAGGTAACTTTCCTGCCCAGAGTTTCGCCTGCAATTAGCCACCTGCGTGTATCATGGTAACGCTGTTCCTCATAAGCCATTTCAATGCGGCGTTCGTGGCGGTACACTTCCCTCAACCCAGCCTGGTCGGTAGCAGTAACTGCCGGCATCCCCGCTCTAAAGCGAATTTTATTTAACCAGTTTGTAGCATTCGTTAATTCACCCAACTCAATACTGGCTTCAATGTAATTAAATACGGCTTCGGTGTATCTGAAAAATGGCCACGGAATAGTTTGAGGTGCAGAGGCATCAACAATATTTGGATCCGGATCGATAAACTTATGGTAGTAATAACCAGTCCAGCTACCATTCCAGTTTTCGATAGAGCTACCTCTTGTATCCAGTCCTTTAAAATCTGTTACACTTCCGCTGCTCAATAAATCATATATACCCGTTTGGATCTGACTGGCGGGATCTACGTTACCAGATGCTTTATCGCGCGGCTTCCATCCTGCACCATCGTATAAAATAGTAGCATAAAAACGGGGATCTCTGTTCTGATATGGGTTAGCTTTCTGAACAGGGTTGGTCCAGCTAAACTTGCTACCGTCATTCATTTCATAATCATCAACCAACAAACCTATTGGTGTGTTACCTGCCCAGTTGTGGTAACCATTTGGTCCGTTCTGCTGTGCGTGCCTGTTGTTGCTTTGGGTAATAAAATAACGGGCAAAAATTAACTCAGAGGCAGCACTTGCGTCGATACCGGGAGCCTTACTTCCGCCCCCCATAGCAATACTTTTAAAGTTTAGTTGCCCTTCTGTTGCTGTTGCCGGGACTGAAAACGTCAGTTTGTATCCGGTACCCGCATCAATTACAGCTTTTGCTGCTGTTTGTGCAAGCTTATAACGGTCTGTTTGGTTACCTGAAGCGTAAGAAAGAAAATCCAGTTTCTGCGCTGGTATTCCGGTAATTTTTGCAGTCAGCTTAGCACGATCGTGCAAGTCACTTGCGGCATAGATCAATACGCGTGATTTTAGTGCCAAAGCAGCAAGTGCATTGGTACGGCCTTTGTCTAATGTTTTACCCGCTAATAACTTATTGGCTTCATCGCAATCTTTAATAATGAAGTTGATACACTCCTCATAAGTATTGCGTTTTATGTTAAAGTTATCGGTTAATGCATAGGTTTTTGTAATAATGGCCACAGCACCATAATAGCGTACCAGTTGCTGATAAAAATAAGCCCTTAAAAAGTAGGCTTCTCCAAGCAACTGATCTTTTAATCCCTGGCTACTTAACCCGTTATCTCCGCCAACAATCCTTTCAATTGTGGTGTTACATGCCCTAATGCGGTTATACATTTGTTTGTAGGCCCAGGTATCATCTACCCAACCTAATGTTGATGGGTTAATTGTCGCATTATTAACCAAATCGATACCACGTGTAGGGTGTGTAAATAAGGCCTCATCAGAAACCGATGCCAACATTTGCTCTGAAAAACCGCCATTACCCAGTCCATTGTAAATATCGTTAACAAAGGCTTGTGCCAGCGCCGGATCTTTCCATACTAAATCTGCAGATATTTTATCAGGTGGTGCCACATCCATAAAATCTTTCTTACATGCCAATGCAAAAAAGGTGACCAAAACCAAAAGGTATAGGTTTTTATTTTGAATTATTGCTTTTATATTTTTCATCTCTTTTTCGTCGTTATTGATAAACAGCTATACATTTATTTAAAAGGCGGCTTTAATACCCATGTTAATTACGCGGGCCTGAGGATAGTACTGGCCACTTGAGTTTGTAGACTCAGGATCCCACACCTTAATTTTATCAAGGGTAAACAGGTTTAATCCGTTGGCATAAACCCTTACACTGCTCAAACCAACCTTTTCAATCCAGTTTACCGGCAAAGTATAACCTAACTCCACGTTTTTAAGTCTGATGTAATTATTGCTTCGCAACCAATAAGTATTGTTTAATGCATTGTTGCTATCGGTATAATAGGTAGCACCCCTGTTTGATAGGCGTGGATTTACCGAGCTTGGATTATCTATGCTCCAGCGGTTTAGGTACGACCATTCCAGGAAGTTACCAATGTCACCCGATTCGGTTAAGCCCACAATCTGCATCCCGCCTGTAGCCCCTTGAATAAGCACCGATAAATCGAACCCTTTGTATTGAAGGTTAAAATTTACACCACCAGTAAAAGTTGGTGTACCGTTTTTATCCAGACGGATTTTATCATCTGCATTGATTTTACCATCGCCGTTAATATCCTTAAACTTCATATCACCAGGGCGCAGATTATTGGTTAAAGCACTATAATTTAACTTATTGGCACTAATTTCAGCTTGATCTTTAAACACGCCGTCATAATCGTATACTAACCAGGAGTTGGTAACCCTGCCGGTTGAGCGTTGCCAATCAGGAGCACCAGGGGTTTCATCCCAGAATATGATTTTGTTTTTGGCATAACCTCCGTTTACACTCACGCCGAAATTTAAATCGCCAACCTTATCATTATAACTTAATTTAAACTCGAAACCTTTATTGTTTACCTTTCCTAAGTTAACAGGTGGCAAACGGTCGGTTACACCAGAGCTTTCCGGAACCGAGCTACCTCTGCTAATCAGAATATTGGTGCGTTTATTATAGAAATAATCGAATTCTAAGGATAGCCTGTTATTCAGGAAAGAAGCGTCTAAACCAATGTTTGCATTATTGGCTACTTCCCATCCAAAATCTAAATTAGGAACCTTGCCTTCAGTAATCGATTTGGTAACCAAATCGTTGAAAATATAGGTTCCGAAATTCATTAAGCTCAGGTATTGGTATTCTTGTAAAGCGTCGCCAAAGTAGGCTTCAGCTCCCATCTGACCATAAGAAGCCCTGATTTTTAAGTTATTGATGAAACTGACATTGTTTTTAAAGAAATCTTCTTCTGATAAACGCCAGCCCAACGACACACCTGGAAAGAAACCAAAACGCCTGTTGGTTGGGAAGATATAAGAACCATCCACCCGCCAAAGAAATTCGGCCAGGTATTTTTCTTTATAGTTATAACCGGCTCTTCCGAAATAACTTAAGCGGGCTCTGTTATACAAGTTATTGGGGTCGCCGGGATTGTTACCCAACGATTGTTCTTTCTCATCTCCAGCCAATAACTCCTCAATTGCTGATGATAAAAAATATCTTCTAAATGCAGTAAAGCCATCATTTGCCACTTTTTCGCGGGTTACACCGGCCATTAAAGCAATGTTGTGGTCGCCAATTTTTTTATCATAATTAATCATTCCGGTTAAATTCGTGGCCAACTGACCTCCAGCTGTTTCTCTCAACCTTGGGTCGGTATATTGCGAACGTACCGTACCAGTTAACACCGGAGTTACACCATCAGCCTGAAAGGTTTTCTTATCCCAGTCATAAAGCGTCCATGGTAACTGCCAGTTCTTTTGCCGGCCCGAATATTTATCTATAGCTGCAGTTCCGGTAACTTTTAATCCATCTACGCCAGGTATTTTAATTTCAACCTTACCGGTAGTTTGAAAATAATCCCTCACATCTTTATTATAGCCGGTTAAATCGGTAGTAGAAACAACTGGATTATATCCATATTCAATATCTCTTCCAGGCAAACCATTTGGCCAGATCGCTATTTCAGTTGGTCGGCCGCGCATTAAAAACCTAAAAATATCACCTGCCCCTACAGTCGGGAAATTACGGTCCTCTTCACGTGCATTTAAGCCTAATGTTGCGGTAATGTATTTACTTAATTTGGCTTCCAGATTAAAACGCAAATCATACTGTTTATAGCCGGTAGCAGAGTTTTTATAATATCCATCCTGATCGAGGTAACCAAGCGAAGCCAGATATTTTACATTTTCACTTCCCCCGTTAATCTGAACATTGTGTTTTTGCTGTGGCGACCAGTTTTGGAAAACGGTTTTAAACCAATCTGTATTCGGATATCTTAATGGATCTGAGCCATCACCTAATTTTCTGATTTCATCAGGTTTGTAAGCCGCATTAACTACCTTTCCTCCTGTAGAAGTATAAGTTCCGTTTGTTTTAAAACTATTCCAGGCTGCCCCCCACTCCCCAGGGTTCAGATCTGAGCCAAAAATATTCAACTCATTTAATATCTCGGCATATTGGGTTGAGTTCGACATTTTTGGGGTCCGCGTTGGCTGTTGTAAACCATAACTAAAATCGTATGAGAATTGCGGTTTGCCCGATCTACCCAATTTAGTGGTGATAAGAATAACACCGTTAGCTGCCTGCGATCCGTAAATAGCAGCAGAGGCATCTTTTAAAACCGATACGCTTTCGATATCGTTCGGATTTAAACGTTCCATACCACCGGCGCGGTTCGGAATTCCGTCTATCACAATTAATGCATTGTTGTTTCCTAACGAATTGATACCACGGATTCGGATAGTAGAACCATCATATCCGGGTTCTCCACTGCCCTGTAGCGCAGTAACTCCTGGCAAACGTCCGGCCAGCGAGTTGGTTAAGTTTACCGAAGATGATTTGGCCAGTTCAGTTCCCTTAACTGCTGCTACTGCTCCAGATACAACGGCTTTCTTTTGAGTTCCATAACCCACTACAACAACTTCCGATAGGTTTTGATTGTTTTCTACCAGGCGCACTTTAATGCTGGTTTGGTTCTTCACTGCTACCTCCTGATCTACATAGCCTACATAAGTAAAAACCAGTATACCATCTTCAGGCACTTTAATGTTAAACTTACCTGCACCATCGGTTACAGTACTAGCTGCTCCACCTTTCAATTTAACACTTACCCCAGGTATTGGGCCATTGCCATCAGTTACCTCTCCCTTTACAATAATATCCTGAAAGGGAAATTTGTAAAGATGAAGCGGCTCTTTTTTCCGCGTTGCAGCGCTTGCAGGAGGAGAAAAAACAAGACAACTGCCGCAAAAAAGAAACATGCTACTTCTGGCAAAAGTCTTCAATAGATTTTTTTTCATAGTTTTCAATTTATTTTGGTTAGATACTGATTGTAAATATTTAATGCATTATATGTATTTATTAAACACAATATCAATGTAGACTGTTAAATACCGAAATAGATGACTAAGTAGTTAACACCATACAGGCATCCAACATCATCAATAGCAGCAAGAAACTATCGTTAACCATCCATAAACCTTCAAAAAATGCATAAAAAGCACAAAAAAGGATTTAAAGCAACTGTACATAGCCCTCCTGAGACGCGGACTTGTCAGTTTGACAATTTATATTTGGTCAGCCGCAATATAGAAAATTTAATGAATTAAGAAACGGGGTAAATTGATATTTATAAGGGATGTATTGGTAAAAACAAACCTCAAAATCTACACAAAGTAGATTAAAACATACAAACACAAAAATTGTTGTTTAATATGGCTTTCCAGACTCAAGCTTTCGGTGAAGTAACGGAGGAAGGGGATTAAATTTAAGACGGCAGTGGGATGGGCCTTTTGAAATTAGCTTATTTTATCAAAAGAGATTCCCCTTTCGAGTTTTCTCAGATAAGCTTTTAGCATTGCATTTTCGGGATTAATTAATTGCGGATCATCTTCAAATAAAGCAATTACGGTATTTCTGGCTTCACTCAAAATGATCTGATCTTTTGCCAGATCTGCAAGTTTTAAATCGAGCACCCCACTTTGCTGGGTTCCGGTAATATCACCTGGCCCACGGAGCTGCAAATCAATCTCCGAAATTTCGAAACCATTGTTGGTCCTTACCATGGTTTCTAAACGAACTTTCCCCTCTTTGCTTAACTTATTCCCACTCATTAAAATACAAAAAGATTGTTCGGCACCACGACCAACCCTGCCACGCAACTGGTGGAGCTGAGAAAGACCAAACCTTTCCGAATTTTCGATCACCATAACAGAAGCATTGGGTACATTTACACCTACTTCTATTACAGTTGTGGCTACCATTATCTGGCTTTTACCTGCTATAAACTGCTCCATTTCGAACTGTTTATCTGCATTTGGCATTTGCCCATGCACTATGCTCATCTGGTAATCAGGCCGCGGAAACTGATAACTCAATTGCTCTATTCCTGCTTCCAGATGCAAAAGATCGAGTTTCTCACTTTCTTTTATCAGCGGATAAACAATATAAACCTGCCTGCCTTTGGCAATCTCCTGCTTCATAAAGCCGAACATCCTTAAACGTTGGCCCTCAAAAAGATGTTTGGTTTCAATAGGCTTTCTTCCGGCAGGCAATTCATCAATGATAGAAACATCCAAATCGCCATAAAGCGTCATCGCCAGGGTTCTGGGAATAGGTGTTGCCGTCATCACCAGAATATGTGGCGGAATAATATTTTTTCGCCAAAGCTTGGCACGCTGCTCTACCCCGAAGCGGTGTTGTTCATCAATAACAACCAAACCCAGGTTTTTAAACTTAACTTTATCTTCTATCAGCGCATGGGTACCGATTAGTATATCTATTTCGCCATTTTCAAGCTGTTCATGCAAAATGGTACGTTCTTTCTTTTTTGTATTTCCAGTCAGGATAGCCACCTTCACCAGCTCATTAGTTACCAGTTCGGTAATGGATACATAATGCTGGCGGGCCAAAATCTCTGTAGGAGCCATCATACAAGCCTGATAACCGTTATCATTAGCCAGCAGCATGCTCATCAGCGCAACAGCGGTTTTACCACTCCCTACATCACCTTGTACAAGACGATTCATCTGAACGCCGCGCTGGGTATCAGTCCGGATTTCTTTAACTACACGCTTTTGTGCATTGGTAAGCTCGAAAGGCAAAAATTCCTTGTAAAAACGATTCACTTTCTCACCAACTTTATCAAAAGTTGCTCCTTTAAATTTTAGCTGGCGAAGTTGTTTGTTATGCAAGAGCTGAAGTTGAATAAAGAATAATTCCTCAAATTTCAAGCGTCTTTCGGCTGCATTTAAGTCCTTTTGGTTTTTGGGGAAATGAATATCCAGCAACGCCTTTCTTTTATCAGGCAACTGATATTTATCAATAATGTAGGGCGGTAAATTTTCAGTCACCTGCTGAATTACCTGATCAAGCAACCCTGCAATTAACCGCTGAATACCTTTTGAATCGAGATTGAATTTTTTTAGCTTTTCTGTAGAATTATAAACGGGCTGTAAAGTTAAATTCCCTCTGCCAACTGGCTTATTTTGATACAGCTCCATTTCGGGATGGGAAATGCTAAAAGTACCATTAAAGAATGTTGGCTTCCCAAATGCAACATAAGCAGTACCCACGTTAATGTTATCATCAACCCATTTTAAGCTTTGGAACCAAACCAGTTCCATAATTCCTGTTTCATCTTTAAAAACAGCAACAATCCGCTTTGCCCTTTTATCGCCGATTACCTTTTTGCCAATTACCCGGCCAACAATTTGAATATACTGCGAATCAATGTTGATTTGATTGATCTTAAAATACTTGGTACGGTCGATATAGCGAAAGGGATAATGTGCCAACATATCCTGAAAAGTAAAAAGACCTAAATCTTTTTTCAAAACATCGGCACGACTAGGCCCTACGCCTTTTATAAATTCAACAGGAGTATCTAAAATCGAATTGAACAAAATTGATTATTGTTTCTTGTAAACTATGTTTTTTAGTAATTGCGCATTAAAAATAACGATAGACAATAGCAAAAGCAAATAGGCAAAAAGCTGATGGCTATCTATCTCTTCCTTGAAATAGAAAAATGCAACCGCAAAAGCAACAATAGGATTAAGATAAATTAATATACCCAACGCCGATGAGGGCATTCCCAACAGCGCATAAGAATTTAAAAATAAAGGTATAATGGTAAATACAATAGCAATTAAAAAGATATGCGACCAAAAGATTGTTTCAGTTGGAAACGGATCTGAATTAACCAGATACATCGGTAGCATCATTAAGCCCGACAAGACTAATTGTACACCCAGAAAATTAAATTTATCTACCCCCTTAATTACTTTTAAAACAATTACATAAACAGCATAAAATGATGCGATTAAAATAGCCCAAAGTACCTCGTGCAGGGAACCTGTTGCCAGAAGGAGGATACTGATTAGTGCAACAATGAGCGCAATGATTTTTTCTCTGCTTAAATGCTCTTTTAAGACAACAAAACCACAGAGGGCTGTTAACAGTGGGCAAACCATATAAGCAAAGGCAGCTGCCTTTAAACTCACGCTATTTACCGCATAAATGTAAGTAAACCAATTTCCTGTAATTAAAAAAGCTGCAAGTAGAGTTAATAAAAACAACCTGATTTTTTTAGACCTAGGGATGCTTTTAAGAAAAGTAAGGTCATTCTTGAGTGCAGCCCTCCTAAACAGAACTATGGTAGCCCATACCATTAAGATGGATATAAATATCCTGTAATATAGAATTTCTTGCGGCGGAAAGCCTTTTATGTTACGTAAAGGGATTGACATTGTTCCCCATATAATGTAAGGAACAATGCCAGCAATAAAATATTTGCTTTTGCCTGCAGCCAAAATTATCCTACAATGGCAATCACAGAAATTTCTACGTTTACGTTTTTAGGCAATACAGAAACCTGAACAGTTTCGCGGGCAGGGAAATTAGCTGAAAAATACTGACCGTAAACTTCGTTCACCTGAGCAAAAGTGTCCATATCGCTTAAAAAGATGGTCGATTTTACTACATGATCAAAAGTTAATCCTGCTTCGAGTAGCACAGCCTTAAGGTTACGCATTACCTGGTGTGTTTCTTCTTCGATACTGCCAATATTTAATTCGCCGCTTTCAGGGTTAATGGCTACCTGTCCAGATACGAATAAAAAGTTTCCGGCTTGTACAGCCTGACTATATGGTCCAATGGGTGCTGGAGCATTTGTAGTTTTAATAATTTGTTTCATAAGTTTTTTTAAGATTACTTAGCAAGCCATTGAATTAGCTTGTAAATGATACCTGCGAGAAAAATAGATATGGCCAATGCATTAATAAAATGCATAATCCTAATGTTGACATTGGTTGGCCTGTTGGGATCCTTTTTTCGAAAGAAGTACATAGTACAAATTTAGCGAAAAAGCACAACACAGAAAACTAAACGGCATAAAAAAAGTCCCGATTTGCATCGGGACTTTCTTAAAATTTTATATTGAAATACTAGTTTCTAGCAGTTTCAACACGACGGTTTTGGATACGACCTTCTTCAGTATCGTTAGAAGCAATTGGGTTAGCTTCGCCATTACCTTTAGTAGCAACTTGACTAGCGTTAACGCCAGAGTTTACTAAGTAAGTTTTAACAGAGTTAGCTCTGTCTTTAGATAATTTCAAGTTATATGCAGCAGTACCTTCGCTTGAAGCGTAACCATTTACAGTTACTTTACCACCGTTTTCACGTAACACTGAAGATAATTTATCTAAAGTAGGGTAAGACTCAGTTTTTAAAACTGAAGAGTTGAAATCGAAACCGATTTTCTCAAAACCAGTTACGTTAGATGCAGGAGTTTCAACTGGAGCTGGTTTTGGAAGAGGACAACCTGAACCATCAACAGCAGTACCAGCAGGAGTACCTGGGCATTTATCGAATTGATCAGCAACACCGTCACCGTCAGTATCTTTTTTCAAATCTTCAACAGATTTCTCAACAGCAGAAACACGGTTTTTCAATGCTTCAACTTCTTGACGTAAAGTTGGATCTTTTAACTCATCGTACATAGTAGCTAATGGGTTAGTCCACTCTAAGCTTGGTTTTGCAGAAGAACCTAAAGAGAATTCTAAACCAGCGTAACCGTAAGAGAATTTATCTTTAGTTTGACCTTTTGCATAAACTCCATCTAAGTTATCAGCATCAACAAAGTTCATAGTGTAACCTAAGTTAAAGTTAACACGCTCAGAAACTTTGAATTTAACACCAGCACCAACTGGAATATAGAAACCTTTTACGTAGTCTTTAGCATCGTGTTTGTCATCAGCAGGACCAACAGCTTTACCTTTCCAGTCGATTACACCTGAAGTAGTAGTTACTTTAGGAGCGTAAGCCAACATACCAGCACCAGCTGTTAAGAAGAAACCTACAGAGTTTTCACGACGTAAGAAATCGATAGAACCTAAGTTTACAACACCACGTAAATCTACTGCATATTGTAATTGAGTTTCGAATTCTTTAACTGTTGAAGTGATACCGTCGTTGTTACCTGAAAGTTTACCACGAGTTCCGTTTAATTCTAAACCGAAAGAGTGACCTAGTTGTTTACGGATATTTAAACCGTAACCTAAGTTAGCATCCCATTTGTTGAAGTCGTTAGAACCACCGATAGCTACAACTGGCATTAAAACACCACCGTGTACACCGATAGACCAAGTTCTGTACTGACCTCTACCGCCAAATACCTTGACAGCAGAAGAGGTTGCAGGAGCATCTTGAGCGACAGCAAGAGAAGCAACTCCTGTTAATGCCACTAAAGAAAGCGCAACACTTTTCTTTAAAGTAGAATAATTCATAATCTTTTTCTTTTTTAAGGGTTAAACAATTTAATTGATTAATTTTTTAGTAATCGCAAAATTAAACAAAATTTTAAATTTTCAAACTTTTATACAAACTCCGTTCCAAACTTCACAGTCAATGATGATTTTCTTACATTTGGCCGTTTCCAGTATAAAAATACCAATTTCATGAAATATCCTACTATTGATCAGTCTTTATTTATTTTAAACAGAAAAAACTTCAATAAACACTTAAAAAACAATTCGTTAGCTATATTCAACGCTAGTGATGAATTTCCCAGAAGCGGCGATCAGAACTTTGTTTTTAAGCAAAATCCTGATTTATTTTATTTATCTGGAATTGATCAGGAGCAGACAATATTGTTGTTATACCCCGATTGTCCTAATCCTTTGTACAGGGAAGTCCTGTTTTTAAGACAGACCAACGACCATATTAAAGTATGGGAAGGATACAAGTATACCAAAGAGCAGGCTAAAGCTGCATCCGGCATCCAGGCTATTTACTGGCTGGAAGATTTTGACAACATTTTACACAGTATTGTTAACTATGCCGATCATATTTATTTAAACACAAATGAAAATGACCGCTATTCGCCAGAAGTGCCATATCGCGATTTGCGTTTCATTGAAAAAATAAAATCGAAATATCCGCTGCATCATTTTGAGCGTTCGGCACCGATTATGAGAGGACTAAGGGCAGTTAAATCTGATGTAGAAATTGAGCTTACCAAAAAAGCATGTGGAATAACCCGCGATGCCTTCGTAAGGGTGTTGAAATTTACAAAACCCGGCGTAAAGGAATATGAAATCGAGGCAGAAATTATCCACGAATTTATTCGCCAGGGAGGCACTGGGCATGCTTATACTCCTATTATCGCTTCCGGCCATAATGCCAATATCCTTCACTATAACGACAATAACCAAACCTGCAAAGATGGAGATGTAATTCTTTTTGATTTTGGCGCAGAATACGCAAATTATAATGCAGATATGAGCCGGTCGATTCCGGTTAACGGTCATTTTACCAAACGACAAAAAGAGGTTTATAATGCGGTTTTACAGGTAATGAAAGCGTCTGTTAATTTAATTGGTGAAGGAATAGTATGGAATAATTACCACGAACAGGTTGGGGAAATTATGACACAACAACTGATTAAACTGGGATTAATTACTGCTGAAGAAGTAAAAAACCAAAACCCTGCATGGCCGGCTTACAAAAAATACTTCATGCATGGTACTTCACACCACCTGGGTATCGATGTACACGATTTTGCTGGCAGATATACACCATTTGCTGCAGGAAATATATTAACTGTTGAACCAGGCATCTACATCCCCGAAGAAGGTTTAGGTATCCGTTTAGAAAACAACATCCTCATTACAGCCAACGGGAATATAGATTTAATGGCCGATATTCCGCTCGAAGCAGAAGAGATAGAAGATATTATGAACAGTTAATTCAGTTCGCAGTTTTTAGTTAACAGTTTACCTTTCCAAGTTAACCCTTGTTAAAGCTATCTGCAAAGCGATAAATATTAAAATCACCTTGTAATAAGGCTGCCTGGATTTTTTCAAGCAGCCTTACTTTATCTATATGCTGCATTTTTTGATGCTGAATAATTTTCCAGGCTTTTTCTGCGAATAAGAGTGCTCTTTTATTATTGTCAAAAATTGTCGGTTGCGCTATCCATTCACATAAAGCATCAATACCCGTATTTTTATCGGCAACAGTTTTTAAAACCGGGATTGTTTTAATGCCCTGATGCACTACTTTCTTCAAATTATTTGCAAAAGTATCGGCTCCTTCCCGATCAGCTTTATTAACCACAAAACAATCTGCAATTTCCATTACTCCTGATTTGATGTTCTGAACTTCATCTCCCGATTCGGGCACCAGTACTACAACAGTTTTATCGGCCAGGCCGGCAATCTCTACTTCCGATTGTCCCACACCAACAGTTTCAATAATGATCAGGTCAAAATTCGAAGCCTTTAAAACATCTACCATCTCAATGGTTTTTGCAGAAATCCCACCCAGTGCTCCGCGTGTAGCCAGCGAACGGATAAATACATTAGGCTTATTAAACTGGCTTGCCATCCTGATGCGATCGCCAAGTAAAGAGCCGAAATTAAACGGAGAAGTAGGATCAATGGCCAATATGGCAATGCGCTTCCCCGCAGTAGTAAAATGGTTGGTAATGGCATTCACCAAAGTACTTTTACCGGCTCCAGGAGGGCCTGTAATACCCAAAACAGGAACACTAACATGACTATCCAAACCTTTTAAAATCGCAGCCGATGGCTCAATATCATTCTCAACAAGGGTTAAAGCCCTTGCCAGAATCCGGTAATTGCCAGCCTTTACTTCGTTTAAAATGGATAGATGCGTATTCATCAATAAAACTATCTTTGTACAAATAAACAAAAATTATTAGCCACAAAAGGCCATCAACAACAAAACTGAATGAAAGTAACCGGCTTTACCTTTTTACGAAATGCTATTGTTAACGATTACCCAGCAAGAGAAGCTATACTTTCTGTACTCCCTTTGTGCGATGATTTTATTGTTGCCCTAGGAAATTCTACCGATGAAACTGCTGAAATGGTTAAACAGATCGACCCCGAAAAGATCAGAACAATTGATACCGTTTGGGATGATAGCATACGCGAAGGCGGACGTGTTTTTGCCGATGAAACCAATAAAGCACTTGCTCAAATCCCTGCAGATACTGATTGGATGATCTATATTCAGGGAGATGAAGCCATTCACGAAGAATACTTACAACTGATTAAAAAGGAAATGGAGCAGGAGCTCAACAATCCAAATGTTGAGGCCCTTCTTTTAAAATATAAACACTTTTACGCTTCTTATGATTACCTGGCCGAATCGAGAAGATGGTACAGAAGGGAGGTTCGGATAATCAAAAACCTTCCTGGAGTGCGTTCTTATCGCGATGCCCAGGGTTTCAGGATTAACGATAGAAAGTTAAAGGTTAAATTAATTGATGCTTACATTTATCACTATGGTTGGGTAAAACCGCCAAAAGGCTTGCAGGGCAAGGTTCGTAACTTTAATCAGTTTTATCAAACACCGGAATGGATTGAAGAAAATTATCCCGTTCAGGATACTTATGACATGCACAATGCCGATCGGTTGGTTCATTTTAAAGGAAGCCATCCAAAAGTAATGCAATCAAGAATTGCAGCAGCAAACTGGAAATTCGATAAAGACCTGACCAAAGAAACGCCAAAAATGAATTTCAGGAGAAAAGTGCTGCAAAAAATTGAAGACCTAACCGGGTTGCGCCTGTTCGAATACCGGAACTATAAAATTGTTAAGTAGATGCAGAAAAGCGTTTCCATCGTCATCCCCAATTATAATGGCAAGCACCTGCTCGAAAAGTACCTGCCTTCGGTTTTTACAGCGGCCCAAAATGCCCGAATCGAATTTGAAGTTATTGTTATCGACGATGGCTCTAAGGACGATAGCCTTTCATTTATCAGTACGAATTATCAGCAGGTAAAGCTACTCGTTAACGATAAGAACAGAGGTTTTTCTTATACATGCAACCACGGCATACGCGAAGCGAAATATGAATTAATCTTATTGCTAAACTCCGACGTTAAACTTACTCCAGATTATTTTGAACATCAATGGAAGTATTTTAGCAAGCCAGATACTTTTGGGGTAATGGCCCGCATCATGAGTTTTGATGAAACCAGAATAGAAGATGCCGCCCGTTTATTGTATTACGGAGGATGCAGAATAAAAGCGAACAAATTTTATTATAGCGAAAATCAGTCTGACGAAGAAGTTTATACTGCCTACCTTTCGGGTGCCAATGCCTTAGTTGATGCAAAAAAGCTAAAAGAACTGGGTGGTTTCGATGAAATTTATTCACCTTTCTCTTCCGAAGATTTTGATTTAAGTCTCCGGGCATGGCAATTGGGCTGGAAATGTTATTATGAACATCAGTCGGTCTGTTTTCACCATGTTAGCGGAAGCACTAAAACGCAGATCAAATCCAATTTCATCAAAAAGATCTATTATCGTAACCGGTATATCCTTCAAGGCATACACCTGCATGGGGCCAGAAAGACTTTGTATCCGCTACAACAAATCTTCACTGAACTAATTCCAAAACTATTAACCGGAAAAACCTGGGTTTGGAGCAGCTATCGCGATTATTTAACACATAAACCACATATTCTGGCAAGCCGGGAAAGATTAGCTAGACTAAAACAGAAACACCAATCGTTATTAAAAATCGACGATGTGATAAAAATTATTAACCAATCTATTATCAGCAAGAAAATTAAGCGATTGTAATTTTAGCGGCTTTAAAAGCCTTATTATGCAAAGGTCTCTTTGAAAAACGTACATTTGCTGAGTTTTAATTAGATTTTTTTGGAGGTGTTTCTGATCATCCTCCATTTTACATATTCCATTTTTCACATAAAATGAAGACATACTTTCGTTTATTATCTTTTGCCAAACCCATAGAAAAATTTGCAATACCTTATATTATTGCAACACTTTTCGCTATTATTTTCAATACCTTTCTGTTTACTTTACTGGGGCCGCTTATGCAGGCTTTATTTTTGGGCAAAAGTGTTACCAACTTAAAGTCTGATAAAGCTACAGACTCACTAAATTTTCTCGGAAAGTTTAACGATTATATGGATACGGTAATTGCGCATGACAAAATACACGCACTACAAATTATCTGTATAGTTATTGTCGCTACAGTATTCTTATCCAATTTATTTAGGTATTTCTCTCAGCGTTTCATGGAAGATTTACGTGTGCATACCTTATTAAACTTAAGAAAAACAGTATTTAACAATGTAATGAATTTACAAGTTGGCTACTTTAACAATGAACGTAAAGGCGATATTATTTCGAAGGTAGCATCTGATGTTCAGGTAGTTCAATTTACAGTTACCAATACCTTACAAGTTGTTTTTAAAGAACCACTCCAGCTTATTTTCTTTGTTGCGGTTTTAATCTCCATCTCGCTAAAATTAACATTATTTTCATTGCTTGTTATCCCGGTTTCAGGGTTTATTATCAGTAAAATAGTTAAACGATTAAAACAGCAAGCAACCCAATCGCATGAATCCTTTGCTAAAATGATTGGATTTTTAGATGAATCACTTAGTGGAATAAAAATTATCAAAGCTTTTAACGCCACCAACAGGATGAAAGAGAAGTTTCATGATGAAAATAAATTCTATTCTTATTTAAACAGGAAGATGGCCAGAAGACAACAATTAGCCTCTCCTGTTTCGCAGACATTGGGCGTGCTGGTAGTTGTTTTCATCTTAATATATGGCGGAACTTTAATTTTGAGTGGAAAAGGTGATCTTGAAGCCGCAGATTTCGTAGTTTACCTTGCCACATTCTCTCAGGTAATGCAACCGATTAAGGCTTTAACAGATTCTTTTAGCGGGATTCATTCCGGAATTTCTGCAGGCGAACGCGTTTTAGATTTAATTGATACCAAACCGTTACTGGTTAACTCGCCTGATGCAAAAGTACTTGGAGACTTTAACCATGCCATAAACTTTAAAGATGTATCTTTCAGTTATGGCGAAAAACAGATTCTGAATGGAATTAACTTTGACATTGAAAAAGGAAAAACCGTTGCGCTTGTAGGGCCATCAGGAGGTGGAAAAAGTACGCTAATGGATTTAATTCCACGTTTCCACGATCCTAAATCTGGATCCATTTTAATTGACGGGCATGATTATAAAAGCCTTACCGCTGAAAGCATCAGGGCACAAATGGGAACAGTAAATCAGGAATCGTTTCTGTTTAACGATACTATTTTTAACAATATTGCATTTGCCAATCCGAATGCTACGATGGAAGAAGTAGTAGCCGCAGCAAAAATCGCCAATGCGCACGATTTTATCGAAAATACAGAAAATGGTTATCAATCTTTTGTAGGCGACCGCGGTAATAGGCTTTCTGGTGGTCAGCGTCAGCGCGTTTGTATTGCCAGGGCTGTATTGGCCAATCCGCCAATTATGCTATTGGATGAGGCTACATCTGCATTGGATACTGAATCGGAAAAACTGGTTCAGGAGGCCCTCAATAATTTAATGAAAAATCGCACCTCAATTGTAATCGCGCATCGCTTAAGCACAATACAGCACGCTGATAAAATTATTGTGATAGATAAAGGCAGTGTTGTAGAAACGGGTAGTCACAACGAATTAATGGCCACCAATGGTTTATACAAACGTTTAATTGATATGCAGGCCTTTACAGATTAATTCTATGAGTACAGCCTTAAGTATAGCCCGATCAATCTCCTCCCCTGCCTACGAATACGAATATTCGATATGTACACTCGTAACCAGAAAGGCAGAGTATGAAGAAATGTTAGATTCATTTCTGAGCAAAGGATTTGATGAAAAAGGCTGTGAGTATTTGTTTATCGATAATACAGAAGGATCCGGATTTGAAGCTTTTAAGGGCTTAAATGAATTTCTACAGCAGGCAAAGGGCAAATACATCATCCTGTGCCATCAGGACATTATCATACACGATCACGACAGGAAACATTTATCCGAACGGATCCTCGAGATCGAACAAAACGATCCCAATTGGGCTATATTGGCCAATGCCGGGGGCATAAACCTTAAATGGATTGCCACCAACATCACGCAGGGATCGGGTAAAGTAATTAAGGAACCTAAATTGCCCTTAAAAACAAAAACAGTTGATGAGAATTTCATGGTCGTTAAAAACAGTGCTAACCTTGCACTTTCGCATAACTTATCAGGTTTTCATATGTATGGCCCTGATTTATGTTTAATAGCCGATGTTTTGGGCTTTAGCGCTTATGTAATCGATTTTAACATCATACATAAAAGCAACGGCAATCCTGATGAATCCTTCCTTAGATTGAGAAAGGCATTTATTAAAAAGTATAACCACGCTTTTAGAAGTCGTTTTATGACGACAACCATTACACGTTACTATTTATCAGGTAATTGGTTTACGGCCTGGTTTTATAATTTACAACCTATAAAATTTTTCGTCAGGCAGTATTATAAAGCCTTTAAGCCAAAGAAATTATATGTACTAGAGGTTAAAAAAGATGCTTAAAATAAAAAAAGATTCAACCATATATATTTTCTGTGCACCGAATTTTGCAACCGGCGGTCCAGAGGCCTTGCATCAATTGGCATATCAGCTTATTAAAATGGGCATGGACGCGAAAATGTACTATTTTCCGGTTGTAAATCCTCAGGAAGATCCGGTTCATCCATTTTATAAAGGCTATAACGTTCCTTACGTTACAGCGCTCGAAAACTCGGCATCCAATTTCCTGATCTTACCAGAAACTTCACCCGAAATTATTTTCAAAAAGGAGTTTAGCAATATTAAAAAGGTAATCTGGTGGTTAAGCGTTACCAATTATTACAAAATGCTGGCCCCCGTAATAAGAAGAACTAGGCGTAAACCTTCTTATTGGTTAAGAAAGTTATATAATCCCATCGAGTTTGCAACTTTGGAAAAACTAAAACAGATGGATGTTGCCAATATCGGGCATTCTTATTTTTCTATGGATCACCTGGCCAAAGCCGGAATAAAACCAATTGGCCAAATATCCGATTATATGAACCACCAGTTCTTTAAGCGGGTAGATAATCAGATCGCAAAAGAAAATATCATTATTTATAATCCGGTAAAAAACGGCGAATATTTGCAGAAGATTATAGCCAAAACCCCTAACCTTAAATGGATTGCATTAAAAGGGTTAACTCCAGAAGAAGTAGCAGATCGGATGAACAGGGCAAAACTTTATGTTGATTTTGGTTATCACCCTGGCAAGGAAAGAATGCCAAGGGAAGCCTGTATTATGCGTTGCTGTATGATTATTGGACGGGAGGGGTCGGCTGCCTTTGATGAGGATATGCCAATCCTGAATAAATATCGCTTCCATAAAACCGACGATAATATCGATGCAATTATAGAAACGATAAATACCTGCTTAAATAACTACGACGAAGAAATTAAGAACTTTATGCCCTACCGCGATGCACTTTACCGGGAGGAGCAAGAATTTGAAGCTGCAGTTAAAACTGTTTTCATACATGCTTAAATCCATTTCTGCCAATGAAACCGCTGATTTCGATAGCACTATGCACCTACAACGGATCTAAATACCTGCATGAGCAGTTAACAAGCATCTTAAACCAAACCTATAAAAATATTGAGGTTGTTATAGTTGATGATGGTTCAACAGACGATACCATAAGTATGTTAAAAACCTTTGAAAAATCCTACCCTCAAATTAAATTATATCAAAACGAGAAAAATCTAGGTTTTAACAAGAATTTTGAAAAAGCAATAGCCCTAACCACAGGCGATTACATCGCAATCAGCGATCAGGATGATATATGGGAATTAAATAAACTGGAACTCTTGCTTAACCACATCGGAGAAAACTGGCTTATTTTTTCCAATTCGGTATTTGTAGATGAGCAGAATAATCTTTTAGATAAAACATTGCTTCAACAAAATTTTGAGCTTGGTAAGAGAGATTTCAGGAGCTTACTTTTTTATAACTTTGTTACTGGCCATACTGTGCTTTTTAAACGCACCTTAACTACCTATATATTACCAATTCCTAATGAGGGTTATTATGATTGGTGGATGGGCTTCATTGCATTATATCACCAAAAAATTGCTTATCTAAATAAAAATCTAACGCGGCACAGAATCCACAGCAGTTCTGTGATGAATAAAGAAGAACAGGCCAATTCCGAGAAACAAAATGAGGCCCGTTTTTTAGAAAAAACAAAAAATCTGGAAATTTTAAAAGATTATGCAAACCTTAGTACAGAAGATAGACAGCTTATTAATGGATTATATAAAAGCTTTACAAAAAAGAGCAGATACAATACATTTCTGGTCGCTCAGATGATCAAAAATTACCCATATTTTTTCCCCGATTTAAAAAAGAGAAATCTTATCAGCCGATTTAATTTCGCTTTAAAAATGGGACATTAACATCAATAGTTTATGCAAAATTCTACCAGCAAAAATAACCTGAAGGCCATAGCGCTTTACCTGCCACAATTCCACCCTTTTAAAGAAAATGACGAATGGTGGGGAAAAGGATTTACAGAATGGACGAACGTTACTAAATCGAAACCAAAATTCAAAGGGCATTATCAGCCCCATCTGCCGACAGATTTAGGCTTTTACGACCTTAGGCTATTAGATACCATGATTGAACAGGCTGCCCTTGCAAAAGCTTATGGAGTTTATGGTTTCTGTTTTTACCACTACTGGTTTAATGGAAAACTTTTAATGGAAAGCCCATTAGAACAGATGTTAAAATCGAAAAAACCTGATTTCCCTTTTTGTTTATGTTGGGCGAATGAAAACTGGACAAGACGCTGGGATGGATTGGAAGCAGATGTTTTAATTAAGCAGGAATATGATTTAAAAGACGACCTTGAACATATCCAATACCTGATGCCATTTTTCAAGGATGAGAGATATATCAAAATTGATAGTAAGCCCGTTTATTTAATGTATCGGTCAGAGCTTCATCCAAATATCAATGAGGCAGTAAAAATATGGCGTGAAGAGGCAAAAAAAGCTGGTTTTGAAGACCTCTACCTGATCAGGGTAGAAAACTTCAAGAGAGATTTCGATCCTAAAGGCCATGATTTTGATGCCAGTATGGAATTTGCACCCGATTTTTCAATCCCTTTACAGAAATACAGTAAAAAAGAACCGGTTAACCATTTTTTCAGAAAACTACTTCACAAAACCGCGATAAAGGAGAATGGCCTGCTTGCCAATAAAGTATTCGACTATGAAGAAATAGTTGATAAAATGGAGAAAAAAGCGCCCAAACCCTATAAATACTTCCGTTCTGTTTTTCCGAGCTGGGATAATTCGGCAAGAAGGGCTAAAGATGCAACTGTTTTTGTAAACTCAAGTCCTGATAAATTTCAGGAATGGGTTACAAAAACTGCCCAATATACCAATGAGCATTTTAATGGCGAAGAGCGATTATTTTTTGTAAACGCCTGGAACGAATGGGCAGAAGGTTGTCATTTAGAACCCGATCAGCAATATGGTCACCGTTATTTACAGGCGTTAAAAAACGGACTGGAATCCGCATAACCCCAAAACATAATAATTTAAAAATACCGGTGATCGATCGGGAATAATATTAACTTACACTATCCAGTATATTTTCCAAAATCGACACCTGTTTTTTTACTTCATAACCAGAGGCTTGCCGCTTTATTTCTTCGACGTTAAACCTTTCGGGATTATTTTTAACCGCCATCATGGCTGCTGCTAAATCTTTTGCCCTCCATGAATCTACAACAATCCCGGTATCCTCTTTAACAAATTCGCTAATTCCTCCAGAATTAAAACCCACAATTGGCTTGCCCAGCGATGCTGCTTCTAACATTACCAAAGGAAATGAATCTTCCCTCGACAATAATAAAAAGCCATCGGCAGAATTAAGGTAGTTATAGTATTCTGTACTCTGCGCCCCCAAAAAATTAACTCTACCAGGATATTTATTTTCAACTGCTTTTTTAGCATAATAGTATATTCCGGTATTTTCTTCTCCGCCAATCCAGATAATTTTTATATCCTCTGGAAGTTCCCGGAGTAATAAAACCAAAAAATCAACCCCTTTTATCAAAGATGTTTTACCAGAAATTGCCCAAACGAAATCCTGATCCTTAAAACCAGTATTTGCTTTTACTTCCTCGGCAGTTTTTGTACAAACTATTTTAGATTTATCGATAAATCCATACAGCAAGTTCACATCAGGCCTCCCCATATTACTAATCTTTTCGCATACAGCTTCCGAACAGCCAATTAAAGCTGCTGATGAAGATACAATTGTTTCTAAATCGGTATAAGAAACAAAGCTATAAGCTAATGGTAACTCATGCGCATGCGTGATCACTTTAACCCCTAATTTCTTCGCTATTGGATAAACCTCAGGAATTACAATCGTGTTTACATACCAAAAATCCACTTTGTTTTTTTTATGTATCTGGCTTAGCTGATATGCTAAAGAATCTATTTTAAAGATCTTTAAAATAGACCTCAAAAGCCTTAAAGATCTTTTCGGATTTTTTTTATAGGGTAAGAAATGTTTAATTTCACCAGGCAGTTCATCAACAAGCACACCTTTATCTTTGGTAAATAAAAGGGGCAAAAACTTCTCTTTGTTTAAATTGGTTAAAGAGTACCAAAGCAACATTTCTGAACCTGTTCTACCTAGGTTATGCGTTATAAACAATATTTTCTTCATCTAATCTCCAATATAAAAGTAACCTTATTTTTTTTACAGGATATGCAAATTAAAGCATAAATAATGTAATTGCATTTACACCACACTAGTTTGTTGGTATATTTGGAACTAATTACTTAAGTTCAAATTTATCTATTTTGCAAATAATGGGACAACCAAAAATAACTGTATTTATGGCTGCTTACAATCAGGCAGATTTTATCAAACATTCCATAAATAGCATATTAATCCAAAGTTTCCCTGATTTTGAATTGATTGTTGTAGATGACGGTTCTACTGACGATACTGTTTCGATTGTTAAATCATTTAATGATGAAAGAATAAGACTGATACAGAATGAAGGTAATAAAGGTTTGATTTATACAAGAAACCTCTTGTTAACTTTGGCCAAGGGCGAATATATTGCGATATTGGATGCAGATGATATTGCTTATCCCAATAGACTTAAACTTCAGTACGAGTATCTTCTGGCTAATCCAGATGTGGCACTATGTGGTGGTCATGCAGCGATAATTAATGAGCATAGCGAAAAAAAAGGAACAAAACTAATGGTACCGATAGATAATACGGTTGATTTATTTATGTTGTTTGGAAATCCTTTCGTTAATTCTACAACGATGTTTAAAACCAATGTTTTTATCGAACTTGGGGGTTACCAAAGCTATACAATATCCGAAGATTTTGACCTCTTTATAAGAATGGCAGAGAAGTATCAGGTTGCAAACCTGAATGAAACACTTGTCGATTATCGTATCCATAGCAATAATACCTCTTCATTAAACCTAGATGTAAGACTTGCAAATGAGAGAAAAATTATCGGTAGTATGCAAGAGCGTATTGGCTTAACCAATCATCCAAAGTGGATTAATTTACATGTTGAATTGTTTAACTGGAGTCTCAGCAAAACACACTTAGGTGATTATTTAAACCTGTTCCATGAGCTTAAATTAGCTAACAATATTTCTAAAAGATATAACCCAGAACGATTTAATCGTTTTCTGTTTAATAAATGGATAGAGATTTTAATATCTGACCAGATTAATGGTCTGAACTTAAAATGGTACTTTAAAACCGAGATATTCGAAAGGAACTATTTCAATTTTAAGAAATTTAGAAGGGCAGCAAAAAACAGTCTTAAACAAATTTTAGACTAGATTACTGCCCAACAGTCCATTTCATTCTGGTTTTGATAAGTACTGCAGATAATAAATAGCTGATAGAATAAGCTATTAAAAATCTAAAGACTAACAATCCTGTATTTTCGTAAACATTATAATGTTCCACATCTAATTTTAATGGCTGAAAAATTAAAGGCAAAAGTCTTTCGATTACAATACTATGCAACAGATATATCCCAAATGTAGTTTCGCGAGGTTTAAGGCGATCAAGTACCTTAATACTTCCTATTTTAAGTAAAACTCCAAAGGCTACAAATGAATAAATAATATTTGTTATACGAAGCGTATTGTAAGCATCTTTACTTCCCAATTTAATAAGGATTACAGATTCTCCAATGCCCAGCGCAAAGGTTAATACTAAACAAAATATCCAGATTAACCATGGTGTTTCTTTTACAAACTTCTTTACCTCTGCATAATATCTGTTTAAGTATACACCAAGCCATAAATAGAACACAAAGCCAAAAAGAGCAGAAGTATGCGTGGTTTCAAACCACTTAAAATATAAATTCACACTATACACAAGCGAAATCAGTCCGAAAAATACCCCAAGCCAATACTTATAAAGATATTTTTTAAATACGAGCAATAAGGTAATACAGATTAAAAAATTAAGGATAAACCAATATGGGCTAAAGAACAATACCCGGTAAACAAAATCTGAGATATAAGCCCAGAAATTGGTAAACATTAAGCCACCATCACTTCCTTTAAGAAAAGCAACGCACCTATCCAGCATCGTAATGGCAATAAAGATAAACATCCAATAAAGCCACGGACTTACTGTATTTTTGAATCTGTTCTTTAGATATTGGCCTGCCGAATATTCTTGAAATTTATGGTTTATCAGGAAACCTCCTATCAAAAAAAATGCTACAGTAGAGAACTTAAAAAACTGTATAACTCCTGCTTCCACAATGGTATCCCCCATCGTATTATACATAGGAGCCTGAACAATGTGGCTATGCTCAAATACAATACCCATCATGGATATGCACCGGATGGTATTAACAAAATCAAAATTCTTTTTTACAGGCGTAGCTTCTTTCTTTACTTCAATATCCATTAAATATGTCTTGGTAGATGAACTGGCAAATATCCGCTAAAAAAAAGAGTCTAGAATTAACCCCGGACTCTTTTAACATTTATGTACGTAAAATATTACAGTCATTGATTTCGTTTTCTGTATCTTTTCTTAATCATATTTACTGGAGCATTTCCATTTGTTAAAATTAATGAAGTAGATTTTGCCATATCGCAACTTGATAAAATTGCTGAATTATACAATATCCCGATTCATCAGATAATCATTCAATCAGATTTCCAAAAAGAACAAACAATTGCTCTCCACAACAAAAAAGGGCATCAATATTATTGATGCCCTCGTTTATAATTTGAAGAAAACTGATTACAGCTTTCTTGCTACTTCTACTTGTTCGTAGGCTTCAACGATATCGCCAACTTCGATGTTGTTAAAGTTCTGGATATTTAAACCACACTCGTAACCTTTGTTCACCTCTTTCACATCATCTTTAAAGCGTTTTAATGATGCAAGCTCTCCTGTGTAAACTACAACACCATCTCTAACAATACGGATTTTGCTGTTACGGGTAATCTTACCATCCAATACCATACAACCTGCAATGGTACCCACTTTGGTGATTTTGAATGTTTCGCGAATCTCAACGTTAGCCACAATTTTCTCTTCAAATTCCGGATCTAACATACCTTCCATTGCCGATTTAATCTCGTTGATTGCATCGTAAATGATAGAATATAAACGGATATCGATTTGCTCTGCTTCAGCTAACTTACGTGCACCTGTTGATGGACGAACCTGGAAACCGATAATAATCGCATCCGAAGCCGAAGCTAACAATACATCAGATTCTGAAATCTGACCAACACCTTTACTGATGATATTGATCTGGATCTGCTCAGTTGATAGTTTTAACAATGAATCGGCAAGGGCCTCGATAGAACCATCCACGTCACCTTTAACGATGATGTTAAGCTCTTTAAAGTTACCGATGGCTAAACGACGACCGATCTCATCCAAAGTGATGTGTTTCTGCGTACGTAAGCCTTGTTCGCGCTGTAACTGCATCCGTTTGTTTGCAATATCACGGGCTTCAGTTTCACTTTCTAAAGCATTAAACCTATCGCCAGCTGTAGGTGCGCCCTGCATACCCAAAACCTGTACCGGTTGTGAAGGGCCTGCCGAATCTACTTTAGCACCACGCTCGTTGGTTAACGCTTTTACACGTCCGCTGTAACTACCTGCTAAAATTGGATCTCCAACTTTTAAAGTACCGCCTTGAACCAGTACTGTAGTTACAATACCACGTCCTTTATCTAATGCCGATTCGATTACCGTACCTGTAGCACGTTTGTTCGGATTGGCTTTTAGTTCTAATAACTCAGCTTCTAATAATACTTTATCTAAAAGTAAATCTACATTTAAGCCGCTTTTGCTCGAAATTTCCTGCGATTGATATTTCCCGCCCCAGTCTTCCACCAAAATATTCATTACTGATAACTGCTCACGAACCTTATCTCCGTTTGCACCTGGTTTATCAATTTTGGTAAAAGCAAATACCAATGGTACGCCTGCTGCCTGTGCATGGTTAATCGCCTCTTTTGTTTGAGGCATCACCGCATCATCCGCAGCAATAACAATAATGGCAATATCGGCCGCCTTAGCACCACGTGCACGCATCGCGGTAAAGGCTTCGTGACCTGGCGTATCTAAGAAGGTTACTTTTTTACCAGAAGGGGTAGTTACCATGTAAGCACCAATGTGCTGGGTAATACCTCCCGCCTCACCTGCTACCACATTTGCTTTACGGATATAATCCAGCAATGAGGTTTTACCGTGATCGACGTGCCCCATAATCGTAACAACCGGAGCTCTTTCGATTAAATCTTCTTCGTTATCTTCTTCCTCAATTACATTATCTTCTTCTTCATCTGGTTTAACGAATTGGATTTCGTAACCAAACTCATCAGCAACAATGGTTAAGGTTTCAGCATCTAAACGCTGGTTAATGGAAACGAACATACCTAAGCTCATACAGGTACCAATAATTTTGGTTACCGGTACATCCATCATGTTCGCCAGCTCATTAGCCGTAACAAATTCTGTTACTTTTAATATTTTCGATTGCGATTCAAGCTCGTTTGCTGCTTCTTCAGCGTTACTGGCTACATCATCACGTTTCTGACGACGTAATTTAGCGCGTTGCGCAAATTTACCAGATTTACCTGCTCCACTTAAACGGGCAAGTGTTGCTTTAATCTGATCTTGAATCTCTTTCTCTGTAGGCTCTTCTTTAGGTCCGCTTGGTGTAGCATTTCTATTTTGGAAACCTGGTCTGTTGTTATTTCTATTGCCCTGATAAGGAGTCCCGCCCTGTCCGGCTGGTCTGTTACCCTGGTATGGCGTACCGCCACCTGGTCTGTTGCCCTGGTAAGGCTGACGAGGTTGACCCGGTGCCCCACCCTGACCTGCAGGATTATTTTGTCCTTGCTGACCATGACCACCAGGTTGACCTGGCTGCCCTGGTGCTCCAGGAGTCTTTTTGCGTTTACGCTTACGTTTAGCGGCTTCACTATCGCTAGATGAAGCTACCGGACCGTTTCTGCGGTCAGGCGTAGTTGGTAAAACAATTTTACCAATAATATTTGGACCGGTTAATTTAACCGTACGTGCCTTAATTACTTCAGGCTCATTACTTACCGGTTTAACTTCTGCTGGTTTTTCTTCTGCTTTAGGCTGTTCAACTGGTTTTTCTGGTTCTTTTGCAACTGGTGCAGCTGCTACTGGAGCAGGTGTTGGTGCCGGGACAGAAGTTTCTTCTTTTTTAACCTCAACTGGTTTCTCTTCAGCTTTAGACTGCTCTACCGGTTTTACCGGCTCTGGTGCTTTTTCAACTGGTGTTGCCGCTGCCGGAGCTGCTGGTGCCGGAGTTTCATCTTTCTTAACCGGACGTGTTTTTGAGTTCAGATCGTTTAAATCGATCTTTCCTACAATTTTAACACCTGGTAAAGCGCTTTCATCAGCTTTTTCTTCAGCCTTTGGTGCTGCAACCGGCGCTGCTGCCGCAGGGGTTGGTGCCGGAGTTTCCACTTTAGGTGTTTCAACCACCTTTGGTTTTTCTACCGGAGGAGTAAATGACTGAGCATTTTTAATTAAAATCTCTTCATTTTTCTCAAAATCGGTATTTTTCTTCGGCGCTTCTACTGGCTTCTCAGTTTCAGGCTCGTCGCGACGTATTTTACCAATCACTATTTGTTTGGCTTCTTCTCTTACGATCTTATCTCCCTGATACTCTTTTAATAAGGCATTATACATCTCACCCGTAAGTTTAAACATAGGGCTCTTCTCGGCAGAGAATCCCTTTTTGTTTAAAAACTCAACGGCCGTACCCATGCCTATATTAAGTTCTTTAATAGCTTTAATTAAAATGATTGGTTTGTCGTCTGACATTTAGCTCCTGTTATTTTTTATAATAAAACAAAAGTAGTGTTTATTTGGCAATTACACCACTTATTCAAATTCTGACTGTAAAATCTGAACCACTTCTTTAATGGTTTCTTCTTCTAAGTCGGTGCGTTTTACCAAATCTTCTACTGTAAGTGCTAAAACACTCTTAGCAGTATCGCACCCGATAGCCTTTAATTCATCAATAATCCAGCTATCAATCTCATCTGAGAATTCTTCTAAATCCACATCCTCGTCGCTTTCTTCTCCAGCTTCGCGGTAAACATCGATTTCGTAACCGGTTAATTTACCAGCCAATTTAATGTTATGTCCGCCACGTCCGATTGCCAACGAAACCTGATCTGGTTTTAAGTAAACCGATGCATGTTTGGTTTCGTCATCCAATTTAATAGATGTGATTTTAGCCGGGCTTAAAGCACGGGTAATATATAATGAGATGTTGTTTGTGAAGTTAATCACATCAATATTTTCGTTTTTCAACTCGCGAACGATACCATGGATACGCGATCCTTTCATACCCACACATGCACCAACCGGATCAATACGATCATCGTACGATTCTACTGCAACTTTAGCACGTTCTCCTGGTTCGCGAACAATTTTCTTAACGGTAATTAAACCATCAAAAATCTCAGGTACCTCAAGCTCGAACAAGCGCTGTAAAAACTCAGGCGCAGTTCTCGAAATGATAATTTTCGGATTGGCATTGATCATTTCCACTTTAGAGATTACTGCTTTTACAGAATCGCCCTTTTTGAAATAATCAGCTGGGATCTGCTCTGTTTTAGGCATTAAAAGTTCGTTTCCTTCATCATCTAAAACCAAAGTTTCTTTCTTCCAAACCTGATAAACCTCGCCGGTTACAATTTCACCAACGCGATCTTTATATTTTTTGAATATTTCATCCTTCTCTAATTCCAATACTTTAGAAACGAGTGTTTGGCGTGCTGCTAAAATTGCTCTGCGACCGAAGCTTTCTAAAGTAATCTGCTCGATATAATCATCGCCAACTTCTAAGGTTGGGTCAAGCTTGTGTACATCAGCAAGTTCGATTTCTAAATCATCATCTTCAGAAAAGCCATCCTCCATTACTTTTCTTGTTCTCCAGATCTCCAAATCCCCGTTATCCGGGTTCACAATTACGTCACAGTTTTCGTCTGTTCCGTATTTTTTACGCAACATGCTACGAAAAACCTCTTCCAGCACACTGATCACCGTAGGGCGATCTATATTTTTGAAATCTTTGAACTCTTGAAAAGAGTCGATCAAATTAATTGTTGTAGTACTCATTCTTACTTAAATGAAATTAACACACTTGTTTCTAATATATCATTAAACGGAACAGTTGTTTGAACCGCTACCGCCTTTTTCCCTTTTTCTTTTACCGATTCTTCAATCAGCAAATCATTTTCTGTAACCGCCAGCAGTTTACCTTCTTTTTTCAGGCCATCTTTTAACTTAATGCCTAAAGTACGGCCAACATTTTTGCTGTATTGGCGAACAAGCTTTAAAGGCTCGCCAACACCCGGCGAAGAAACTTCTAAATTATAAGCCTGCTCTATTGCGTTTTCTTCTTCGAGATGAAAACCAACGTGCCTGCTAATGGCCACGCAATCCTGTATGCTAATGCCTTCGTCGCCATCAACATGGATAATTAATTTGTTGTTTGGCAACATTTTCACATCAACCAGAAACAACTCCGGACGATCTGCAATTTTTTCCTCTACGAGGGCTGCAACTCTCTTTTCTACCTGCATATTTTAACCTGATTTCATAGAAAAAGGGGACACTGTCCCCTTCTCTTTTCTTCGATTACGATGCAAATGTAGTAATTTTTTAGAAAAAATCAAACACCTGCAGCAATTATTATGCTGATTATTACCGCCTAAGTGTTTGTCGCTGTGCCTGTAAGTTCTGTTTTGCATTACCTGAGATCAGATTGCCCACCGTGGCGAATTTTACGCCGATATAACTTTCTACCACATAGGTTTTACCCTTAACAAATGAGCTATCGGGGTTAAAAACAAGCGAATCGCCGGCTATGTTAATCTTTCCGGGCACCTCAAGTTCGTCTTGTACACTATCCAACTCTCCTGGCTTAAGCAAAACTGTAACCAGATTAAATGCATTGGAACTGTCTTTATGGGCATTTTTAACCTGCAAAAGGCTGGCCTCATCAATATTTTTAATTATTATTGAAGTACTATCGGCAGAAAACTGAATAATTGGCCTGTTGTTTGTATTTGAACAGGAAATCGCCAAAAACGCGATGATAAACAAGATTAAATATCTAGGAAAGCATTTTAACATTCACAAAAATAAACAATTATGAGATTTATTATCGAAATCCTTTTAACAGGACTGGCCTTTTTCATCGGCGCCAGATTCTTAGTACCCGGTGTACATATAGATAGCTATGGTAGTGCCATTATTGCCTCCATTCTAATTGCCCTGGCCAACGCCACTATTGGCTTTATTTTAAGGTTATTAACCTTTCCGATTAATTTCCTAACCCTGGGCCTGGTTTCGTTTATCATCACCGTATTAATGGTATTATTGGTTGATAACATGATGACTTCGTTTAACACATCGGGCTTTATCTCCGCAGCTTTCCTGGCTATAATTGTAGCACTGCTGAAAGCTATTTTCGGCGCTATAGTAGGAGAGAAAGACTAAGCTTGGAGTTTTGAGTTGGGAGTTTGGATTGGTAACTCCAAGCTCCCAACTCAAAACTACCTAATCACCTCTCTCGAGATCACCATCTTCTGTATTTCAGATGTTCCTTCATAAATCTGGGTAATCTTTGCGTCGCGCATTAAGCGTTCCACATGATATTCTTTTACAAAACCATAACCGCCGTGTACCTGCACCGCCTCTATGGTTACATCCATAGCCACTTTCGAAGCATATAATTTAGCCATCGAACCTGCCTGCGTGTACGGAAGTCCCTGGCTTTTTAACCAGGCCGCTTTATACACCAGTAAACGTGCAGCTTCAATCTGCGTGGCCATATCGGCCAGCTTGAAAGCAATAGCCTGGTGCTCAGAAATCGGTTTACCGAAGGTTTTGCGCTCCTTTGCATATTGCGTAGCCAGCTCAAAAGCACCTTGTGCAATGCCCAGGGCCTGAGCTGCAATACCGATACGCCCGCCTTCGAGGGTTTTCATGGCAAAGGTAAAACCAAAGCCATCTTCCCCAATCCTGTTTTCTTTGGGTACTTTAACATCGTTAAACATTAAAGAATGTGTATCAGACCCACGAATCCCCAGTTTATTTTCTTTTGGTCCAACGGTAAAGCCCTCCATTCCTTTTTCAACAATAAAGGCATTTATTCCTTTGTGTCTTAATTCGGGATGAGTTTGCGCAATAACCAGATAAGTTGAAGCCGTACTACCATTGGTAATCCAGTTTTTGGTACCGTTAAGTAAATAGTAATCGCCTTTATCTTCGGCTGTGGTACGCTGTGAAGTGGCATCAGATCCGGCTTCTGGTTCTGACAGACAGAAAGCCCCGATTTTTTGGCCGGCAGCAAGTGGCTTTAAATATTTCTCCTTTTGTGCTTCACTTCCATAAGCCTCTAAACCGTAACATACCAGCGAGTTATTTACCGAAACCACAACAGAAGCCGAAGCATCAATTTTAGACAGCTCTTCCATTACCAAAACATAGGAAATGGCATCTAAACCGCTGCCATTGTATTTCGGATCAACCATCATCCCCAGAAAGCCGAGCTCGCCCAATTTCTTCACCTGCTCGGCCGGAAATTTCTGATGCTCGTCTCTTTCAATAACACCGGGTTTTAATTCATGCTGGGCAAAATCGCGCGCAGCCTGCTGTATCATGATCTGTTCTTCACTTAATTCAAAATGCATAACAATTATGTATAAAAGGTTAGTAAATCAAATGTATGATTTATAGATTAAAAATACTATGGCTGCATAGTATTTTATTTTGAAAAATATTTAACCTCAGGTCGAGCAGGCTAATTTGTTCTAACGATCATGCTATAAATATACTAACACCATAATGCACTCTTCGAGCCTGATAAAATTCAGATAAGTATAAGCATAGTTAAAGCATGTCTAAAGCATAGCCTAAGTATGGATAGAGTATAGTTAATGCCTTACAGCCTAATTAACAATTATTTTTTCAATACAACTCTTGTTAAACTTAAACTGCCCAGAATGAGTATAAGCAATACCTGCGAGGAATGTATAATTGTAGCGTAAGCCAAACCGTCCTTAAACAATACACCATATAATACCAGCGCTTGCGCAACCACCCAATGAAAAACACCAATACCACCCTGAATTGGAGCTGCCATAGCGAAACCAGAAAATACAATTGTGGTAAATGCGGCATTAAAGTGTAAGCCAGATGTTGCCGGAATAGACGAAAAGGCAAAATACATGGATAGCGAATAAAAAACCCATATGCCCAGGGTATAACTTAAAAATAAGCCCTTTTGCTTTAACTTACTATATGAGCCAAAACCCTGGCGAAGGCTCACAAAAATCCGTAGAAATTTCTGACTGAATTTCTGACGCAGCAAATAAATGGCAATTACGATTAATAAAACAATTGCAATGCCAATTGCAAGCAGCCACAAATAATTGATGGCGCTTAATTTTTTAACCAGATTGAGATAAAGTGTATCGTATAAAAAATCAGAAACAATATCGTACTGAAAAACCAGCATGGCCACACTGGTAAGCAAAAGTACCAGCACATCAAAAAGCCGCTCAGTAATTACGGTGCCGATCGATGCGAACATCGGCACTTTTTCGGCCTTATTTATAACAGAGCAGCGACCAATTTCGCCGAATCGGGGTAGAGCCAGATTGGCCAGATAACCAATAATTACGGCGTGGTAAGCATTCCAGAAACCAACATTATATTGTATCGAGCGGTAAAGCATTTGCCAACGCAAGGCGCGTAAAACGTGGGCTATCCATACAGCAAAGGAAGAAACGATTACCCAAAAGAAATCTGCCCCTTTTATTTCTTCCCAGATTTTACCTAAATCCTGACCCCGAAACGCTAAATATAAAACGCCCACCCCTATTAAAAACAGGATGATATATTTTAGCGCTGTTTTAAGGTCGAAGGTCACAATTTATTTTAGCAAATGATTGTTATCGTCAGGGAACACCAATATAGGATTATATTTTTTAGCTTCCTCTATTGGCAATGAACCATACGACATGATAATAAGAATGTCGCCAAGTTGTGCCAAACGTGCTGTTGCACCATTTAAACAGATAGTTCCGGTACCACGCTCTCCTTTTATAACATAAGTTTCAAAACGGGCACCATTATTATTATTTACAATCTGCACCTTTTCATTAGCGATAATGTTAGCTGCATCCATCAAATCTTCATCTATCGTAATACTGCCTACATAGTTTAATTCGGCCTGTGTTACCCTAACACGGTGTATTTTCGATTTTAATATTGTGATAACCATTCGGCAAAGTTAGTAATAAAGCACTGGATGAAAAAAATGTAAAATGTAAGTACCATGTAATATGGGAAATGGATGATAGATTATGGATGATGTAGTATGGAAAATGGTTAATGGCTTAATAGCTGATGGCCAAAACCGCAACACCACGAACAATATGGCTATGAACTATACGTCCCTCATCTATCTCACATCATCCATCTTACCT
>RCUH01000358.1_pt1 | contig 51486 bp, 53 predicted proteins | sample 2166191 | NCBI WGS metagenome assembly RCUH01 (sample SAMN09932848, study PRJNA488358) | compost metagenome | feature: garden; material: soil; isolation source: compost soil in an enriched community after 214 h of incubation | place: Germany: Experimental Botanical Garden Goettingen | collected... | reverse complement strand
TGTTCGGTGCTCTGAGTATTGGACATGGCGGTATCTGAATTCAGCAACGGAAAAAAGGAAGATCAGGCGACCTGCTGGCCAGCCAGACGGGCGAGCTCGGCGTCATCCGGCATCCTGCCGTCGAACCACAGGCTCGCGCAGACGGCGGACATGGCGCGGCCATCGTGGCCGATGCCGGGCACGACCTGCAGCGTCCAGCCAAAGGGCACACCACGGCGCTCGGCTTCCCGGCGGCCGGATTCGTAGTAGTTCTGCGCGCGCGCAAAACGGTGTGGACCCTGGCGCATGGCGGCGGGTTCGGATGGCAGGTTGGGGTCGTCCGTGGCGATGTCCTGGTCGCCCGCCAGGATCGTCATCGGATAGGCCAGCAGCTTCACCAGGTGCTCTTCGGTCAGGCCCACGCCGTCCATGCCTTCCGGGAACGGATGCTCGAACGTCGGCAGCGTGTACCAGCCGGGGTTGCCGGCCGTCACGGCCTTGAATGGGGAGTGCGGCTGGCTGCTCATCAGGCGATGGACGAACTGGCCGCCCGCGCTGTGGCCGAACAGATAGATGTTCTGGCCGTCGGTGATCTCGCCGGCGATCATGTCCTTGATGACGTTGCCCACCAGCGCGTAGGTCCAGCCGTCGATGTGGCGCGGATTGCCGCCGGCCGAGAACACGCGGCCGTTGTTGTAGCTTTCCACGCCAGGCCAGATCTCGTTCGAGAAGGTCAGCGCCACGATCAACAGCTTGTGCTTGTCCGCGGCCTCGACCCAGAAATCACGGTATTCGTCGCCATTGCGCAGCACGCCGTGCTGCACGATGACCACCGGCCGGTCCGGCGTGTAGCCGTACGGGCGATACGTCTGCAGCTTGAACGGGCGGTCGGAATTGCGGTCCTCATCCACGTACAGGATGGCGTTGCGGCCCGCATGGCCCATTTCGATGGCGATGCGATCGGTGTTGGACATCTCGGAGGGTTTCATCAGGCGCTCGCTTCATTCAGGTGACAGGCCGACCAGTGGCCCGCCGAGATTTCTTTCAGGACCGGCGCCTGCTCGCGGCAGCGCGGCATGGCGTGGGGGCAACGGGGATTGAAGGTGCAGCCGGACGGCGGGTTCAGCGGAGACGGGATCTCGCCCTTGATCGGCGTGAACTTGCGGCCCCGGCGGGCCACGTCCGGCACCTCGGCCATCAAGGCTTGAGTGTAGGGGTGATTGGCCCGCGCGAATATCTCGGCCGACGTGGAGATCTCCACGATCTTGCCCAGATACATGATCGCGACGCGGTCGGAGATGTGCTTGACCACGCCCAGGTCGTGGCTGATGAACAGGTACGTGAAACCGTGCTGTTCGCGCAGGTCCATGAACAGGTTGATCACCTGCGCCTGGATGGACACGTCCAGCGCGGCCACGGGCTCGTCGCAGACCAGGAACTTCGGCGCCACCATCAGCGCGCGGGCGATGCCGATGCGCTGGCGCTGGCCGCCGGAAATCTGGTGCGGGAAACGGTCACGGTATTCGGCGTCCAGGCCCACTTCCTTCAGCGCCTGGTCGATGCGGGCGGGAATCTCGGCCGTGGGCGCCAGCTTGTGGACCTTCAACGATTCGCCCAGGATCTGGCGCAGGCGCTGGCGAGGATTCAGCGATGCCTGCGGATCCTGGAAGATCATCTGCACGCCCAGCGTGTAGGCCAGCTTTTCGGCGCCGCGCAGGCGATTGGCGTCCTGGCCCTGGTACAGCAATTCGCCTTCGGTCTGGCGGTGCAGGCCGGCCACCACGCGGCCCAGCGTGGACTTGCCGCAACCGGATTCGCCCACCAGGCCCACCACTTCGCCGCGCTTGATCGACAGATCGACGCCGTTGACCGCATACACGGTGCGGCGGTCGATGGGGCGGCCGGCCAGGGCCAGGATGCGCTGGGCCAGATCGGGCCGCTGCTCGAAGCGCTTGTGGACGTTCTTGAGCTCGATGACGGGGGTATCGGCTTGGCTCATTGTTGCTGTGCCTCGCGGGCTATCGGCACGTAGCAGCGGTAGCTGCGCGGACCTTCGGTGGTGACGGACGGGGCTTGCTCGGTGCAGCGCGTGACCGCGTTGGGGCAACGCGGACGGAACGCACAGCCCGACGGGCGGCCAGCCAGGCTGGGCGCCATGCCGTTGATCTGGTGCAGGCGCGCACCCGGTTGCGTGGTCCCGGGCATCGAATCCAGCAAGCCCTTGGTGTAGGGGTGGCGCGGCGCATCCAGCACCTGTTCGACCGGGCCGCTTTCGACGATGCGGCCGGCATACATCACGGCCACGCGGTCGGCCAGTTCGGACACCACGCCCAGGTCGTGGGTGATCCAGATCAGGGCGGTGTTGTGCTCGCGGCAGATCTCCTGCATGCGGTAGAGGATCTGGCCCTGGATGGTGACGTCCAGCGCGGTGGTCGGCTCGTCGCAGATGATCAGGTCGGGCTTGTTCAGCATCGCGATGGCGATCGCCACGCGCTGGCGCATGCCGCCGGAGAACTCGTGCGGGTAGCTCTTCAAGCGCGTTTCGGGCGACGGGATGCCCACCATGGCCAGCGCCTCGCGGCAGCGTTCCTCGGCGGCCGCGCGCGACACGTTTTCATGCGTGAGGATCGCTTCCATCATCTGCTCGCCGATGCGCAGCACCGGGTTGAGCGTCATCAGGGGATCCTGGAAGATCATGGCGATGCGGTTGCCGCGCAACTGGCGCATCTGCTCTTCGGACAGCTTGCGCAGGTCCGTGCCCTTGAACTTCACTTCGCCGTCCACGACTTCGCCCGGCGGGTCGATCAGACCCAGCAGCGAAAAGCCCGTGACGGACTTGCCGGAGCCCGATTCGCCGACCAGGCCGACGATCTCGCCCCGGCGCACGGTAAGGTCGACGCCGTCGACCGCCAGCCACGCGCCGGCTTCGGTATGGAATGCAGTGCGCAGTCCGCGCACATCAAGAAGAATGTCGCTCATGCTCGTCGGGGGTCCAGGCTTTCGCGCAGGCGGTCGCCCACGATGTTGATGGAAAGGATCAGCAGCAGCAGCGCGATGCCCGGGAACAGGCTGATCCAGTAGTCGCCCGACAGCAGGTATTGGAAGCCGTTGGAGATCAACAGGCCCAGCGACGGTTCGGTGATGGGCACGCCCACGCCCAGGAAGGACAGCGTCGCTTCCAGGGCGATCGCGGTGGCGATCTGGATGGTGGCGAACACCATGACGGGGCCCAGGCAGTTGGGCAGCAGATGGAACAGCATGATGCGCCACGCCGGGAATCCCAGGTTGGCGGCGGCTTCGACATATTCCTTGCGGCGCTCCTGCAGGGCGCGGCTGCGCATGATGCGCGCGTAATGCCCCCACTGCACCAGCACCAGCGCCAGGATCACCTTGTCGACCCCGCGCCCCAGGACCACCAGCAGCACCAGCGCCACCAGGATGGTCGGAAAGCCCAGGATGAAGTCGACGATGCGCATCAGCACGGTGTCGACCAGCCCGCCCACATAGGCGGCCACCAGGCCGATCGCGCCGCCGATGGCGGTGGCCAGCACGACGGCGGACAGGCCCACCATCAGGCTGATGCGCAGGCCATACAGGATGGCGCTGAGCATGTCGCGGCCCTGATCGTCCGTGCCCAGCCACGCGATGCTGCCGTCCATCAGCGCCTGGCGCGGCGCCAGGCGGCCGTCCATCAGCGACAGGTTGGCCAGGTCGTACGGGTTCTGGGGCGCGAAATACGGCGCGAAGACCACCAGGATAATCAGGATGGCCAGCGCGATGACGGAGCCGCGCACCGTGGGGCGCGCGTGCAGTTTCTTCAGGATGGCGGCGCGCCTGGGCGTCTCGGCCAGAGGCTGGACGGTGCGGGTGCGGCCGGGATTGGGAGAGTTAGCCATGGCGGTCTATTGAGCGGGGGCCACGAGCTGCACGCGCGGATCGAGCGCCGCGTACAGGATGTCCACAACCAGGTTGATGATGACGAAGATCAGGGTGACCAGCATCACGTACGCCACCACGACGGGGCGGTCGAGCTGGTAGACGCTGTCGATAAGCAGCTTGCCCATGCCGGGCCACGCGAACACGGTCTCGGTGATGGTGGAGTAGGCGATGAGGGTGCCGAACTCCATGCCGATCACCGTGACCACGGGGATCAGGATGTTGCGCAGGATATGGCGGCGCACGATGCGCCCGGGCTTCACGCCCTTGGCCCGCGCGAACTTCACGTAGTCCTGGCTGCGGGCCTCGACCACGCCGGAGGCCGTCATGCGCAGCACCAAAGCGATATTCGCCAGGGCCAGGTTGACCGCCGGCATGATCAGGTGGGACCAGCCGTCCGCGGTCAGGATGGACAGGCGCACGCCCAGCACCGTGACCGTGTCGCCGCGGCCGGTGGCGGGCAGCCAGCCCAGCCACACCGCGAACAGCAGGATCAGCATCATGCCTTGCCAGAAGTTCGGCAGCGAGAAACCCAGCACGGACGAGGCCATGATGCCGCGGCCCAGGTACTCGTCGCGGTACAGGCCCGCGACCAGGCCCAGGGGAATGCCGATCACACAGGTGAGCAGGATGGCGACGACGACCAGCTCGAACGTGGCGGGGATGCGCTGCACGATCAGTTCGATCGCGGGGATGCCATGCACGAAGGACGTGCCCAGGTCGCCATGCAGCGCGCGCCACAGGAACCCCGTGTATTGCTGCCACACGGGCAGGTCCAGGCCCAGGCGGGCGATCATCGCCTCGCGCGCGGCCTGGCTGGCTTCGGGGCTGACCAGCAGCTCGATCGGATCTCCCACGGCATACACCGCGAAGAAGACCACGACCGAAACGGCCAGCAGCACGAACAGACTCTGTATCAGTCTGCGTAGGATGAACAAGGCCACGTGATGATTTCCTTGGTGGGCTCGGGGGTTGCGAAGGCGGCGGTGCCGGGGGGGGCGCCGCGCGTGTTTTGCTTAAACGATGGGCTGCGCCAGGCGGACGACGGTCACGCCGGGCCGCAGATTGGCGGTGGAGGGCATGATCAGGACGCAGTTGTCATACGGCGTGATGACCGGCTCGCCTTCGGACCAGCCGATCACGGTGCCGGCCTTGGCCAGCGTTTCCAGGCCCTTCCAGGGCTCGGCGAAACGGAAGTCGGCGCTCTTGGCGGCCACGGCGTGCGTCACGCGCAATGCGCGCTGCATCGGAGCGCCGGGGGCGAACCAGCCGGCGGGGACGTCGCCGCGGTCGACCGTGCCGGCCTCGACCAGGAAGCGCGCCATCTGGTCCACCGCGACGCCGCGCGCCTCGGGGGCGCCGTGAAAGCCGCATTCGATCAGCAGGGAACGGGTGCCATTGTCGCCCGCTTCGCCAAAACGGCCGTAATCGCGCATGCGCACGCCGGCGGCGTGGCCGGCGTCGGCAATGATGGTGGCGGGGTTGCCCAGCGCCAGCGCCAGGTCGATATTGCGCGGTTCCAGGCCGGTGAGCTGCAACGGCACGTCGGAATTGCTCATCGAATGGAAATCCAGCAGCCAGTCCGCCTGTTCCACCCAGGGGCGGATTTCGGCGGCGCGCCGGCGTTCCTGGCTGATCGGCACGGCCAGCTTGTCGTCGCTCCAGACGCGGTTCATGTCTTCGTCGACGAAGCGCGCGGGGGCGTAGTTGCGGGAGTCGAAGCGGTCGAACGCGGCCAGGTTACAGAACGCCAGCGTCAGCGACCCCCGGCGCGGGCGCAGGCCCGCCGCCAGGGCTTCCTTCAGCGCCCAGGCGCCGCACAGCTCGTTGCCATGGATCAGCGCGCTGAGCAGGACATGCTTGCCGGGTGCGCCCGAGTCGAAGTGCCAGACCCCGGGCGTATCCGAGTTGCCCAGGCGTTCCGCCGACAGATCCGGACAGGCAAGAAGAAAAGGACGGGGGCTGGGCGTGGGCGAAGACGTGGGCATGGAAATTCCGATGAAGCGAGAGGATTGTATAGGGATGGAAAAACGGCTGCGCGAGGCAGCCGTTTTTTTCATTCAGGCAAACCCGCTCACTTGGCGTCGGGCGTGACCGAGGTGGCCAGGGTGTACTGGTCGCGGCGGCCTTCGTACGAAATGCCCTTGCGGAAGGCCCAGATGCTGCTTTCGAAGTGCAGCGGGATCAGCGGCACGTTGTCCAGCGCGATCTGGGTGGATTCCTGCAGCAGCTTTTCGCGCTTGGCCGGATCGACCGTCACGATGGCCTGCGTGTAGACCTTGTCGAAGTCGGCATTGGAGAAGCCGCCGTAGTTGCTGGTGCCCAGGCTCTTGGGCGAATCCAGGGACGCAACCCACAGTTGGAACAGCGCCGAGGCTTCACCCGTTTCCGCCGGCCAGCCGCCCATCGAGAAGCTGAATTCGCGCTTGGCGCGCTTGGGGAAGTAGATGGAGGCCGTCATGGCGTCCACGGTGGTCTTGATGCCGACGCGGGCCAGGTACTGGGCCACGGCCTGGGCGATCTGGCCGTCGTTGACGTAGCGGTCGTTGGTGGACGACAGCGTCAGTTCAAAGCCGTTCGGGTAGCCCGCTTCGGCCAGCAGCTTCTTGGCGCCTTCGGGGTCGTACTTGATTTCCGGGGCCTTGGGCAGCGCGCCGAACATGCCGTCGGGCATGTACTGGAAGGCGGGGGTGGCCATGCCGTCCATGATGCGGGCGGTGATGGTCTTGCGGTCGATGGCCATCGAGATCGCCTTGCGCACGCGCAGATCCTGCAGCGGGTTCTTGCCGTCGGCGCTCTTGACGAACGGGCTCGGGTTGCGGCCCACGTCCGGCTGGAAGAACACCAGGCGGGTGGACGGGGTGGCCACGAAGCCGAACTTGGGGTTGTCCTTCAGGCGCGGCAGGTCGCGCGCGGCCGGGTTTTCGATCATGTCGAAGTCGCCGGACAAGAGACCGGTCAGGCGCGGGCCGGCCGAGGGCACCGGCACGAACTTCACTTCCTTCCAGTGCGGCTTGGTGCCCCAGTAGTTCTCGTTGCGGACCAGCTCGATGCCGGTGCCCTTGACGTAGGACTTCAGCATGTAGGGGCCGGTGCCGATGGCGTCCTTGCCGTTATTGAAGTCCGCCACGGTGGGCCAGGGACCCGTCACGCCGCAACCCTTCTTGGGTTCGTAGGTGAGCTTGCCGTGTTCGACGATGCCGTTCCAGACGATGGGAAGCGAGCGCGCCAGTTCGGCGGGCATCAGGGGAAAGGGTTCACCGGTCTTGATGATCACGGTGTGCGCATCCGGCGTCTGGACGTCGGTGATGCGCTTGGTCATGTCCATGTAGGACTGCGACACGTTGGTTTCGTTGTTCAGCGTGCGGCAGATCGTGAACAGCACGTCCTCGGAGGTGAACGGTTTGCCGTTCGAGAACTTGACGTCGTCGCGCAGCTTGAATTCCCAGGTCAGGTCGTCCAGGTTCTTCCAGGACGTGGCCAACTGGGGCACCAGCTTCATGTCGGCGCTGCGGCCCACCAGAGAGCTGTAGACGTGCGCGGAAAACGCGTCGTTCTGCGTCATCTTGTGATAGTGGGGATCCGCGGACGTCGGTTCGGCCGACAGGCCGATCTTCAGCGTCTGGGCTTGGGCGGCTGCCAAGGGAATGGCGGCGGCCACGAGGGCCAGGGTGGTGCGCAACTTCATGGTGACAACTCCGGATGGGAAACGAACCGGATCGTGCTTGCGGATGTTCCCCACGCGCCGGCCAGGCGACAGCGTCGGCCAGGGGCTCATCGGGGTTTGGCGCCAGGCACGACGGCAAGGGGCCGATTATCGGTAGGGGCTTCGCGCGCTGTCAATGCGCAACGGCGAATGAGGCGCTAGGGAAAACGCCGAGAGGGGAGGGTAAAGAGGGCGTCGCGCGGCCCCTCTTGGGGCCTGCGCGGCGCGATGGCGCCGGTGAGGGACGGGCGCCGGATCGTCGCAGCGGGCGCCTGGCGCGGGCCAGGCGGGCGCTGCAACGGCAGCGCGCCGGGCTGATTCGCGGGAGATCGTTCGCGACTCAGTCCAGCGCGGCTGGTCTTACCACTGCGATCCGGAGAAGCGCGAGCTGGCGGCGCGTGCCTTGTTCATCGATTCGTTCACTTCGTCGATGAAGGAAAACACGGCGGCAACAGCTGCGGCTACGGATTGGCCGGCCTTCTTCAGGCTGGTCAGCGGGTGGGAATTCGGTTGGTTTTCGAGGGCGCCGCGGAGCAGGTCGCGCTCCAGCGCGTCGGTCAGGCGGGCAGTGTGGTTCAAGGTCAGTTCGCTCATGGTTTTCTCCAGTCCGTTTCGTCTTGGTGTAAACCATTATAGGGATAACCCTAGGGTTAAAGCAACGACCTTTTTAGGGAAAACCCTAGTATGTTGTAAAAATGTTTACGGACAAGGACTTAGCCCCCATTGCGCAGGGCGCGGGCCGCATCGGCAAGTTCGCCCGCCGTCAGGCCGATAGGACCCACGCCCTGGGCAACCAGGGCGTCCGCCGCCGCGCCGTGCAGCCAGACTGCCCCGGCCACGGCCTGGTCCAGCGGCAGCTTTTGGGCAAGCAGCGAGCCCAGCATGCCGGCCAGCACGTCCCCGGTTCCGGCCGTGGCCAGCCCGGCGTTGCCGCTGGTGTTGACCCGCAGGGCGCCGTCGGGGGCGCAGACCACCGTGCCCGCGCCCTTGAGCACGACCCAGGCCTGATAGCGTTGCGCCAGCTTCCAGGCGGCCGCGGGCCGGTCGCCCTGGATCTGGTCCGTGCCCACGCCCAGCAGGCGGCCGGCCTCGGCCGGATGCGGGGTCAACACCACCGGGCCTGCCCCCCAATTGGGGCGGATGTCCGCCCGGGCCAGCAGGTTGAGGCCGTCGGCGTCCAGCACCAGCGGTGCGTCGCGGCGCAGCACGAACAATTCGGACAGCGCGTTGGCCGCAAGCGCCCCGGTGCCGATCCCGCAGCCGGCGACCCAGGCGGTGACGCCCCAGTCCTCGTCCAATAGCGAGCGGAAGTCGCGCAGCATCAGCTCAGGCTGCAGAAGATCGCACGGCAGCGGGGCCGTGTCCTGGGCGAAACCCACCAGCACCTTGCCGGCGCCGGTCTTCAACGCAGCGCGAGCGGCAAGCAGAGCGGCGCCCGTCATGCCGGGGCCGCCACCCACCACGCCGACGGTGCCGAAGCTGCCCTTGTGGGTGTCCTGCCCGCGGGGGGCGAAGAGGGCGGGCACGGCAGCGCGGTCGATGGGGACGCCGGCGGACGGGATGGGGGTGTTCATGGTCTGAGACTCCTGGGGGAATCGGGGTGGCGGGGGCGGGCGTATCCACTATAGTGCGCAAAAATGCGCCGCCTTTGGCCTATCCAACATATATAAAAGACAACCCGGAGCAGACAATGACCGACATTACGCTGGAACACTATTCGGCCTATGAATCCCTGAAGCTGCGCCGGCATCCCGGCGGCGTGCTGGAACTGATCATGGGGACCAAGGGCGGCCAGCCGGGCAAGCTGTCGACCGCCGACGACCGCATGCACCGGGAACTGGCCGACATCTGGCGCGACATCGACACCGACCCGGATACCCGGGTCGTGGTGATCCGCGGCGAGGGCAAGGGCTTTTCGGGCGGCGGCGACCTGGAGCTGGTGCAGCAGATGGCCGATGACTTCCACGTGCGCACGCGCGTCTGGCGAGAGGCCCGCGACCTGGTCTACAACATCATCAACTGCAGCAAGCCCATCGTGTCGGCCATGCATGGCGCGGCGGTGGGCGCGGGGCTGGTGGCCGGCTTGCTGGCCGACATCTCCATCGCGGCGCACGACGCACGGATCATCGACGGCCACACCCGCCTGGGCGTGGCGGCGGGGGATCACGCCGCCATCGTCTGGCCGCTGCTTTGCGGCATGGCCAAGGCCAAGTACTACCTGATGCTGTGCGAAACCGTGTCCGGCGAAGAGGCCGAGCGCATCGGCCTGGTGTCCCTGTGCGTGGACGAAGCCGAACTGATTCCCAAGGCATTCGAGGTGGCCAACAAGCTGGCGGCGGGTTCGCAGACCGCCATCCGCTGGACCAAATACTCGCTGAACAACTGGCTGCGCATGGCGGGACCGAGCTTCGATACGTCCCTGGCGCTGGAGTTCATGGGTTTCGGAGGCCCGGACGTGCGCGAAGGAATTCAGTCCCTGCGCGAGCGGCGGGCGCCGAATTTCCGGCCGGACTCGCCCTTCTGACGCCTGCCGCTATTTCTTGAAGAACCGGGCGAACGCCGCCTGCGCCTCGTCGGTTTGCAGGCGGGCGCGGAACTGCTGGGCTTCGTAGTCCAGCGTTTCCTGGATGGCCTGGCGGTCGGCGCGCTTCATCATGGCCTTGGTCAGGCGCAGTGCCGCGGGCGGCTGCGCCGCCAGATCGGCCGCGGTGGCCCGGGCCGCCGCCAGGGCCTCGCCCTTGGGCGCGACCGAGGTGGCCAGCCCCGCCTCGTGGGCGTCCGTGGCCGAAAATGCCTTGCCCTGCAGCAGCCATTGCGCCGCCCGGCGCCCGGCCAGGCGCGGCATCAGCAGGCTGGAGGCGCCTTCGGGGCACAGGCCCAGCGCCACGAACGGCATGCGCAGCGTGGCGCCCTCGCCGATATGCACGAAATCGCAGTGCTGCAAAAGCGTCACGCCGATGCCGATGGCGTAGCCCTCGACCGCCGCGATGACAGGCACGTCCGCCGTCGACAGCGCGCGCAGGAACGTCATGCCGGCGCTGTCGCCCGTCCCGCGCTCGGCCTGGAAATCCCGCAGGTCGTTGCCGGCGGTGAAATGTTCGCCCGCCCCGGTCAGGATGACGGCGGACACCGAGGTGTCCGCGCTGGCCAGCGCGATCTGCTCGGCCAGCGCGCCGTAGGTGGCCAGATCCAGCGCGTTGCGGCGCTCGGGACGGTCGATGGTCAGCGTCAGCACCGCGCCATCGCGGCTTGCCTTCAAGCCCGCGCTCATCCGGCGGCCCCGCCGCCCAGCGCGGCCTTCGCGTCCGCATACTCGCGGCGCAGCGTTTCCACGATCTGGCGTGTCGGTTCGACGCTGGCGATGCCGCCGACGCCCTGGCCGGCGCCCCAGATGTCCTTCCAGGGCTTGACGCGCGACGAGCCGAAGTTGGACGCCCCGCTATCCGGCTGCGGCAGGTTGGCCGGGTCCAGGCCGGCGGCGGCGATGCTGGCCTTGAGGTAGTTGCCGGGTATGCCTGTGAAAAAAGGCGTGTACAGGATGTCGGACGCGCTGGCCTGGACGATGGCGGACTTGTAGTCTTCGCTGGCGTTGGCCTCTTGGCTGGCGATGAAGCGCGTGCCCATGTAGGCGAAGTCGGCGCCCATTGCCTGCGCGGCCAGCACATGCGCGCCCGAGGTGATCGCGCCCGACAGGATCAGCGGGCCGTCGTAGAAGCGGCGCACTTCGGACACCAGGGCGAACGGGCTGAGCGTGCCCGCGTGCCCGCCGGCGCCGGCGCACACCAGGATCAGGCCATCCACGCCGGCTTCCAGCGCCTTCTCGGCGTGACGGATCGTGGTCACGTCGTGGAACACCTTGCCGCCCCAATCGTGCACGCCCTTGACCAGGTCGCCGGGGGCGCGCAGGCTGGTGATGATCAGCGGCACGCGGTGGCTGGCGCAAACGGCCAGGTCCTGTTCCAGGCGGTCGTTGGACTGGTGAATGATCTGGTTGACGGCGAACGGCGCCACGCGCGCCTCGGGGTGGGCCTCGCGATGCGAGGCCAGGCCGGCCTGGACTTCGTCCAGCCAATCGGTCAACAGGCTTTGCGGACGCGCATTCAGGGCCGGGAACGAGCCCACGATGCCGCTCGTGCACTGGGCGATGACCAGCTTCGGATTGGACACGATGAACATGGGGGCGCTGATGACCGGCAGGGACATCTGGCCATACAAATCAGTCACGAGGGAGTGGGGCATGGTGTCGTCGCGTTGTGTTTGGGGTATATAATTACCTACCGACCGTCCGGTAATTAATTAATCTTTATTTAACGGCATGCGCGGAACCGCTGTCAATGGAGGTTCTCTCCAACTTCCACGGCTTCCCGCGCGGCCCGGCAAAGGCAGTCATGGCGACCTCCGCCCCTACCTCCCCCAAGCGCGCCCGCGCCGGCCGCCCGCCCACCCTGGCGGCGCCGCGCGAACGCATTCTTGAAGAAGCCGCCAAGCTCTTCGCCCGCAGCGGCTACGACGGCAGCTCCGTGTCCGACCTGGCCTCCGCCATCGGGGCGTCCAAGGCCGCCATCTACCACTATTACCCCACCAAGCAGGACATCTACGACGCCATCATCCTGGCCGTGCTGAACGGCCTGACCCAGACCGTTGGCCAGGACGTGGCCGCGGCCAGCGGCGGCGCGGCCCGGCTGCGCGCGTTCATGGTGGGACACGCGCGCTACTTCGAACGGCACCACGCCGAATTCGTCACCATGCTGATCGGCTATTCCGGCATGGCCCTGCCGGAACGCGAAGACGCCGCCCGCCTGCGCGACAGCTACGAAAAGCGCCTGCGCGAAGTGATTGCGCAAGGCGTGGCCGAGGGCGCGTTCCGCGCGCTCGATGTCGCGGCCGCCGGCCGCGCCGTGCTGTCGATGCTGAATTGGATGGTGCGTTGGTACAAGCCGGGCCAGGGCGACAGCGCCGAAGCCATCGCCGCCGGCTACTTCGATTTGCTGGTGGGCGGCATGCGCGCCTGAGCGCGGCGCCCGCCCGAACCCTTTTTCGTATCTGACTAGTGAGAACCTCATCATGGCCCTCGACACCGAAACCCTGACCCTGCTGCTCGACGCCGTGCGCCGCTTCGTGCATGAACGCCTGATCCCCGCCGAAGACGAGCTTGCCGCAAGCGGCCAGGTGCCGGCCGACATCGTCAATGAAATGCGCGAACTGGGCCTCTTCGGCCTGTCCATATCGCCCGATTTCGGCGGCCTGGGCCTGACCATGGAAGAAGAGGTGCGCGTCGTGTTCGAACTGGGCCAGACCTCGCCCGCGTTCCGCTCGCTGGCCGGCACCAACATCGGCATCGGTTCGCAGGCCATCGTCCTGGCCGGCACCGACGAGCAGCGCGCCCGCTACCTGCCCAAGCTGGCCAGCGGCGAACTGATCGGCTCCTTCGCGCTGACGGAGCCCGACGCGGGCTCCGACGCCATGGCCCTGCGCCTGTCCGCCGAGCGCGACGGTGATGTGTACGTGCTGAACGGCACCAAGCGCTACATCACCAACGCGCCCATCGCCGGCCTGTTTTCGGTCATGGCGCGCACCGCGCCGGAGCGCCGCGCCAATTCGATCTCGTGCTTCCTGGTCGAGGCGGGCACGCCCGGCCTGATCATCGGCAAGCCCGACAAGAAGATGGGCCAGGCCGGCGCGTTGACCAGCGACGTCGTGTTCGACAATTGCCGCGTCCCGGCCAGCGCGCTGCTGGGCGGCGAAGAAGGCAACGGGTTCCGCACGTCCATGCGTGTCCTGGACAAGGGCCGCCTGCATATTTCAGCCCTGTGCGTGGGCATCGCCGACCGCCTGCTGCGCGACGCCGTGAAGTACGCCACGGAACGCAAGCAGTTCGGCCAGCCCATCGCGGAATTCCAGTTGATCCAGGCGATGATCGCCGACAGCCAGGCCGAACTCTATGCCGCGCGCTGCATGGTGCTGGACGCCGCCCGCATGCGCGACCGCGGGGAAAACACCACCATGCAGGCTGCCTGCTGCAAGCTGTTTTCCACCGAAATGGTGGGCCGCGTCGCCGATCGCGCCGTGCAGATCCACGGCGGCGCGGGCTACATGTCCGAGTACGCCGTGGAACGCTTCTACCGCGATGTGCGCCTGTTCCGCATCTTTGAAGGCACCTCGCAGATCCAGCAGCTGGTGATCGCCCGCGAGACCATCAAGGCCCATTCCTGAGCTTTCGGCCGCCGGATATCCGGTGATGGTGCCCAAACGGCTAATATCCAGTCTGGCCTCGCGCATGGCCGCGAGCCGAAAGTTCTCATTTCTCTTCTAGCGAAAAGATTACAGATGTCGCAACGTCCCGCTCCTCTTACCGGCATACGCGTGCTGGACCTGACCCGCGTGCTGGCGGGCCCCTGGTGCACCCAGAACCTGGCCGATCTCGGCGCCGAGGTGATCAAGATCGAACGGCCGGGCTCGGGCGACGACACGCGCGCCTGGGGGCCTCCGTACCTGAAGGACGAAGCGGGCCACGACACCACCGAGGCTGCGTATTACCTGTCGGCCAACCGCAACAAGATGTCGGTGGCGCTGGACATCGCGTCGCCGCGCGGCGCCGAGCTGGTGCGCGAACTGGCGCTGCAAAGCGACATCCTGGTCGAGAATTTCAAGGTCGGCGGACTTTCCAAGTACGGCCTGGACTACGACAGCCTGAAGGAAATCAATCCCCGCCTGATCTATTGCTCGATCACCGGTTTCGGCCAGACCGGCCCGTACGCCAGCCGTCCCGGCTATGACTTCATGATCCAGGGCATGGGCGGCCTGATGAGCATCACGGGCGAGCGCGACGATCTGCCCGGCGGCGGCCCGCAAAAGGCGGGCGTGGCCGTGGCCGATCTGATGACCGGGATGTATTCCACGGTGGGCATCCTGGCCGCGCTGCACGAACGCGCCAGGAGCGGCCTGGGCCAGCACATCGACATGGCCCTGCTGGATTGCCAGGTTGCCATGCTGGCCAACCAGAACCTTAACTTCATGACCTCCGGCGCCGCGCCCAAGCGCGCCGGCAACGCGCATCAGAACCTCGTGCCGTACCAGGTCTTCGCGGCCAGCGACGGCCACCTGATCGTGGCCGTCGGCAACGACAGCCAGTTCCGCAACTATTGCGGCGCGATCGGCCTGCCGGAACTGTCGGCCGACCCGCGCTTCTCCACCAATCCGCAGCGCGTGAAGAATCGCGAAGAACTGGTGCCCTTGCTGGTCGAGCGCATGGCTACAGGCGAACGCGACCACTGGCTCACCGCGCTGGAAGGCGTGGGCGTGCCGGCGGGCCCGATCAACACGCTGGACCAGGTCTACGAAGATCCGCACGTCCTGGCCCGCGGCATGAAGCGGGAACTTCCGCACCCGGCGGCCGGCGCCGTGCCGATGGCGGCCAGCCCGCTGAAGTTCTCGGGCAGCCCGGTCGAGTACCGCCGCGCGCCGCCCATGCTGGGCGAGCACACCGAGCAGGTCCTTTCCGAAAAGCTCGGCCTGTCGGCCGACGAAATCCAGGCGCTGGCGCAGAGCCGGTCCTGAGCGGACGCGGGGCGGCCCCGTGCCGCCTGCCGCGCGCCTTTGCGCCACGTCCGCGGCGCACGAACCATTCCAATACAGGCAGGAGATAGTTGATGACGGAGATTCAAACCATCGGCGTCGTGGGCGCCGGGGCGATGGGGCGCGGCATCGCGCAGATCGCGGCGCAAGCCGGCTTGCGCGTGCGCTTGTACGACACCAGCGCCGATGCCGTTGCCGCCGCGCGCGAATCGTTGCGCCAGACCTGGGACAAGCTGGCGCAAAAGGGCAAGCTGACCGCCGCCGACGCGCAAGCCGCGCTGGAACGCGTGGAATCCGCCACCGCGCTGACCGACATGTCCAAGTGCCAGCTCGTGGTCGAGGCCATTGTCGAGCGGCTGGACGTCAAGCGCGACCTGTTCGCGGCGCTGGAAGGCGTGGTCTCCGAAGACTGCATCCTGGCGTCCAATACGTCGTCCCTGTCCATCACCGCCATCGCGGCGGCCTGCAAGCGTCCGCAACGCGTGGCCGGCTACCACTTCTTCAATCCGGTGGCGCTGATGAAGGTCGTGGAGGTCATCGACGGCCTGCGCAGCGCGCCGGAGGTCGGCGACGCGCTGGCCGAGCTGGCCCGCCGCATGGGCCACACGCCCGTGCGCGCCAAGGACATGCCCGGCTTCATCGTCAACCACGCCGGACGCGGCATGAACACCGAAGGCCTGCGGGTGGCGCAGGAGGCCGTGGCCACCTTCGCCCAGGTGGATGCCGTCATGCGCGAGCAGGCCGGTTTCCGCATGGGTCCGTTCGAACTGCTGGACCTGACCGCGCTGGACGTGTCCCACCCGGTCATGGAGTCCATCTATCGCCAGTTCTTCGACGAGCCGCGCTTCCGCCCGTCGCCGATCACGACCGTGCGCCTGGCGGGCGGCCTGATCGGCCGCAAGGCAGGCGAGGGCTTCTATGTCTACGCCGACGGCCAGAAGCAGGTGCCGGCGGAAGCGCCCGTGCCGGCGCTGCCGCAAGGATTGAAGGTCTGGGTCAGCCCCAAGCACGCGGAAGGCTACGCGCGCGCCTCGGCGCTGGTCGAAAAGCTCGGCGCCACGCTGGTGACGGGCGCCTCGCCCGATGCCGATGCGCTGATCATCGTCACGCCGTTCGGCGAAGACGTGTCCACCGCCGTTTCCGCCCAAGGCCTGAACGCGGCCCGCACGGTGGGCCTGGATGCGCTGTACGCGTTCGACGGCGCCAAGCGGCGCACCCTGATGGCGTCGCCCGCGACCGAAGCAAAATGGCGTGACGCCGCGCATGCGCTGCTGGCCGCCGACGGCGTGCCGGTGACGGTGATCGAGGATTCGCCCGGCTTCATCGCCCAGCGTATCGTGGCGATGATCGTCAACATCGCCAGCGACATCGCTCAGCAGCACATCGCCACGCCGGAAGACATCGACCAGGCCGTGACGCTGGGGCTGGGCTACCCGACGGGCCCGCTGGCCCTGGGCGACAAGCTGGGCGCGGACCGTATCCTGGAAATCCTGAAGAGCATGCAGCGCGTCACGGGCGACCCCCGCTACCGTCCCAGCCTGTGGCTGCAGCGCCGCGTGCAACTGGGCATGTCGTTGCTGAAATCGTCGGCGGACTGACGTCCCGCGGCGTCCGTCGATAAAAAAAGCCCCTTGATGCATCAAGGGGCTTTTTCTTGTCCGCGAACGCGTCGCGGCGCGGCGCTTACTTGGCGGCGTCCACCATGTATTGCACGGCAGCGCGGATGTCTTCTTCCGACGCATTGGCCGCGCCGCCCTTGGGGGGCATTGGCGGCTTGCCCTGCATGGCGACCTGCACCATGGCGTCCATGCCCGTCTTGATGAAGGGCTCCCAGGCGGCCTTGTCGCCGAACTTGGGGGCGTTGGCCACGCCGGTGGCATGGCACGCGAAACAGACGGTCTTGTAGAGCTTTTCGCCAGCCGGGTTGACGGCGGCGGTCTGCTGCGGCGCGGGAGCCGCCGGGGCAGGGGCTGCGGCGGCAGGCGCCGGGGCAGCGGGTGCGGCAGGAGCCGCAGGCGCGGCGGCAACCGGCGCGGCGGCCGGAGCAGCGCCCGCTTCCTTCTTGGCGCCTTCTTCGGCGGGAGCAGCGGGCTCGGGCAGCGAGGCGCCCGACTTGTTGGCCATGTAGACCACGGCGCGCGCGACCTCATAGTCGGACAGCGTCGGATTGCCGCCCTTGGCGGGCATGCCGCCCTTGCCGTGCAGCGCCACATTCAGCATGGCGTCGTAGCCGGCCTTGATGAACGGCGCCCACGCGGCGTTGTCGCCCATCTTCGGCGCGCCAGCAATGCCGGCGGTGTGACAGGCCGTACAGACGGCGGCGAAGACCTGTTCGCCGGTCTTGAAGACCTTGGGGGCGTTGGCGTCGACAAGCTCGAAGCCCGCGACCGGGGCGATCCGCCTGGCGATGGCTTCGCCGGACAGCGCGTCCGAGCCGGCGTTCGTCTTGTTGCCGGTGACCACCATGTTCACCAGTAGGATGATGATGGCGATGGGAACCACGAAAGCCAGGACGATCGTTACGATCAATTGCTTCGGGGTCTTGATGGGGGAGGAGTGCTCTTCTATGTGTTCCTGCTCGTTGCTCATGACCAAATCCTGCTAACGGGTACCGGGGGCGCCTGGCGGCGGCAACAGAAAATCAGTACTGCACAAGTCGGCGGCAACCCATGCCCGCCTGCAAGCAAACGCTGGATTATATAACGGTGTCAGGGACACAGGTCCAATGCAACTGAACGGGTTTTCGATGAGTTTGCCGGAAGATTTGATCCACTTCATGCAGATCGTGGAAAACTAGGTACAATACCGCCTCCTTGCGCTGCGCCCGTAGTTCAATGGATAGAATGAGAGTTTCCGAAGCTCTTGATACAGGTTCGATTCCTGTCGGGCGCACCACAGAATCAAGGACTTACGTTTTTCTGGGCCTTTTTCTGGGCCTTTTTTTGCGCCCGAATTGCGCGGATCAATCCCCGTCCCCAGTCTTTGAGACTCCCGTAGGCGCCAAGTAGAATTGCAGCCGCCGCCCATGCGGCAGCCAATTCCACCGAGCGCGCTTTAGGGAAGTACCAATGGCAGAGGCCCAATCCAAACTGGACATTCTGGCGCAAGCCGCCGCCGCGTTTACCGCCGGCGACGCCAGGCAAGCGGCAGATCTGCTGGAGCCGGCGCTCGCGTCCCATCCTGACGATGCGGAACTTATCTGCTCGCTGGCCTATGCCCTGAGCCGCCTGGATCGCCTGGACCTCGCCGCCGACCGCTTTGACGATGCCGCGCGCCTGCGTCCCAACGATATCGCCGTGTTGCGCGACGCCGGCAGCGTCAACCTCAAGGCCGGCCGGTTGGAAAGCGCGCTGATGCACTTTCGCGCTGCCTACCGCGCCTCGAACAATGATCTTGCCCTGCTGGGCCGTATTGTCGACGTCCTGCTGCGGCTCAAGCGCGCCGGCCAGGCCTTGGCGCTGATCGACGGCACCGTGGCGCTGGCGCCGCGCATGGCGCCGCTGCACTATCTGCGCGGCATCGTGCTGGGCGCACAAGGTCAGCACCGCCAGGAGAAAGCCGCCTACGAAACCGCGCTCAAACTCGATCCCCGATTGCTGGACGCGCACACCAACCTCGGCGTTCTGGCGCGTGACGAGCAGCGCTTTCAGGATGCATTGCGTCACTTCAAGCAAGCGCTCGCCATCGACAGCGACCACGCCGGCGCGCGCAACAACCGGGCGCAGACCAACTTGCTGCTGGGTCAATACACTCATGGTTGGCGCGACTACGAGTGGCGCTGGCGCGATGGCGTGCAGACCATGCCCTTCAGCGGTGCGCCCTGGTTGGGCGAATCATCGCTGCAAGGCAAGACCTTGCTGGTGCATGCAGAACAAGGCTTGGGCGACACGCTGCAGTTCAGCCGTTACGTGGCGGCCTTGCCCAACCAGGCAGACCGCGTGATCTTCCTCGTGCAGGCGCCTCTCCTGACTTTGCTGCAGGCCAACCTGCCCGGCGTAACCGTCATCAGCCAGAATGACGAGGTCCCTGTCTTTGACCGTCACACGCCCTTGCTGAGCCTGCCGCTGGCACTGTCGCGCCACAGCGCCGAACCCTGGCCGCTGACTCACACACTGCAAGCCGATGCCGCGCGCACGCAAGCCTGGGCCGAATATTTGGGTCCCAAGGGCGCGCGCCCGCGTATCGGCCTGGCCTGGTCCGGCAGCGCGAGCCACCAGGACGATCACAACCGCTCGATTCCGTTTGAAGTTCTGAGTCCGCTGCTCGACGTGCCGGCGGACTTCATCAGCCTGCAGAAGGACGTGCGCGACGACGACCTCGCCGCCATCGAGCGCTGGCGTGCTGGCAACCCCGCCGCCACGCTCCGATTGACCGGCGCTGAACTGAACGACTTCGCCGATAGCGCGGCTCTGGCGGCAAACCTGGATCTGATCATCACGGTGGACACGTCCGCCGCCCACTTGGCGGGCTCGCTTGGCCGACCGACCTGGCTGCTGCTTCCGGCCATGCCCGACTGGCGCTGGCAGCTCAACCGCAGCGACACGCCGTGGTATCCGTCCATGACCCTGCATCGCCGGGGACAGGACTGGAGCGAACTGCTGCAGACGCTGCGCGAGAAGCTGCGAGCGTCAGCCTGAGCCCCTGAAAAGGCCAAGAAAAACAAAGTGGTGAACGCACCCGCCGGGTGCGTCCTGTGAGCGTCACCTCAAGCGCTGATGGCCGAAACCGGGATTTCACCATTCCGTGCCTCAGCCGCGATCGCTTCGCGTGCAAGCACTTGCCCGGCGGCGGCCTGTTTGTAGCGACGCCGCGCGGCGTCGGACAGCCGGAACGTTAGCCCCCGCCCATCAAGGCCCCGGGCTGACCGCCGGCCACCCCAACCATTGTTGCCATTGCGTCAACATCATGGTCCCTTGGCCGGGGCTTCTGCCGATTTCCATGCGGCCCTACGATTCAGGCGTTGTCCAAGCAAACACCACACCCGGTCCAGCACTGGCTGGACGCCGAACCAATCCGAGGGAACCATCATGAGTCAACGTCTGAACGCCTTTGCCCAATCGCCCGAATTGTTCAAGAAATTCGTCGAATTCGGCATGCTCTTGAAGTCCGGCACGATCGAGCAGTCCATCCTGAGCCTGGTCGAAATCCGGGCCTCGCAGATCAACGGCTGCGGCTTCTGCCTGGATATGCACGTGAAGCAGGCCAAGATCCACGGCGAACGCGAACTGCGCCTGCATCATGTGGCGATCTGGCGCGAATCCACCGAGTTTTCCCCGCGTGAGCGCGCCTGCCTGGCCTGGACCGAAGCGCTGACCACGCTGGGCGCGCATGGCGTGCCCGACGAGATCTATGAGCGTGTGCGCACCCAGTTGTCCGAAAAGGAAATCTCGGACCTGAGCTTCGCCGTCATGGCGATCAATGGATGGAACCGCCTCAACGTGGGCTTCCAGACCGTGCCCGGCTCGGCCGACAAGGCCTATGGCCTGGACAAGGCCAAGTTCAACTAAGGACTCATCATGAAAATCCTGGTAATCGGCGGTACGGGCCTGATTGGCTCCAAACTTGTCAAACTGCTCACCGAGCAAGGCCACGAGGCCATCGCCGCGTCGCCCGCGACCGGCGTGAACACGATCACCGGCGAAGGCCTGGACCCGGCGTTGGCCGGGGTTGATACCGTGGTCGATGTCGCCAATTCGCCCTCGTTCGAAGACCGGGCCGTGCTGGAGTTCTTCCAGACCTCGGGACGCAACCTGCTGGCGGCGGAAGCCCGGGCCGGTGTGCGCCACCACGTCGCCCTGTCGGTGGTGGGCACGCACCGCCTGGCCGAAAGCGGCTACTTCCGCGGCAAGATCGCGCAGGAAGAACTGATCGAGGCCGCCGGGATTCCGTACACCATCGTTCACAGCACGCAGTTCTTCGAGTTCCTGGGCGGCATCGTGCAGTCGGGCACCCAGGGCGACGAAGTGCGGCTGTCGCCCGCCTTTGTCCAGCCGATCGCGTCCGACGACGTCGCGCGGGCGATGGCCGATGCCACGCTGGGGGCGCCGGTGAACGGCACCGTGGAAATCGCCGGCCCCGAGCGGGTGCGTCTGGCCGAACTGGCGCAACGCTACATGGGTAAAATCGGCGACACACGCACCGTTCAGGCAGACGCGGGCGCGCGCTATTTCGGCGCGTTGCTCACCGATGAAACACTGGTGCCCGGATCCGGCCCGCGCCTGGGCAAGATCGACTTCGAAACCTGGTTCAGCCGTTCGGGCGCACGAAAGTAGCGGCGGGCACGAGGACCTTCATGAGCAAACTGCGGCCTCCTCCCCAGACTCTCCTGGACAAGTACCGGGGCGAGGATTTCCTTCCCCTGTACACCACCAGCGTGACGGTGCGCGGCGGAGAGGCCGCGCACGGTCGCGCCTCGGGCATCGCCATTTCCGATGATGGCGAGCTGTTTGTCGAACTGCGCCTGCCGGTCGAGTTGGGCGGCAAGGGCGGGGGAACGAATCCTGAACAACTGTTTGCCGCCGGTTATGCGGCGTGCTTTCACGGCGCGCTGAGCATGCTGGCCGGGCGGGCCGGCGTGGCCGTCCCGGACGCCTCCGTGACGGCCACCATCTCGTTCGGCCGCGATCCCGTGGACGGTTTGTTCGCGCTGACGGCGGATGTCAATATCCACCTGCCCGGCGTGGACAAGGCCGTGGCCGAAGAACTGGTGCGCAACACGGAACGCCTGTGCCCGTATTCCAAGATGGCCCAGGGCGGAATCGAAAGCGTGGTGGCGTTGACGCAATAGCCGTTCACGCCTGCTTGAGCAGCAGGCTGTCGAGTATTTGCAGATCCAGCGCGCGGATGCGTTCGGTCATGTAGTCGATGAATACGCGCATGCGTGCCGGCAGGTGCTGGCGGCTGAGGAAACACAGGTAATGTCCGCGATCGTCGGGCGCGTGTTGCGGCAGGCAGGCGACCAGCCTGCCGGCGCGCAGGTGGTCGCAGACCTGATAGCCGGCCATTTGCGCGATGCCATGGCCGTCCAGCACCGATTGCAGAACGAGATCGGCATCGTTGAACGTCAGCATGGCGGGCGGCGCAACCTTGCGCAGGTGGCCGCTCTCCTTGAACTCCCATTCGTACACCCGCCCCGAGGACAGCCGAAAGTTCACGCAGCGGTGGGCCTCGAGTTCGTCGACGCTGCTGGGCAGGCCGTGCGCGGCGGCATAGCCGGGCGAGGCGCACAGCATCATCTGCATGGGGATCACTTTCTTGGCGATCACCTGGCTGTCTTCCATGCGGCCGTTGCGGAACGACACGTCGACGCGGTCCGTGGTGAAGTCGGTGGGGCCGTCATCCAGCAACAGCTCCACCGAGATATTCGGGTTGATCTCCCGGAACTCCTTCAGCAAGGGGGCGACGACCTTGCGGCCAAAGCCCACGGTGGAGCACACGCGCAACTGACCGGTGGGCGGGCCCTCGCGCAGTTCGCGCATGTCGTCCAGCGCCTGGATGATGCGCTCGACGCCGGGATGGCATTGCTCATAGAAGCGTTTGCCCTCGGCAGTCAGAGAGGTGCTGCGGGTGGTGCGGACGAACAGCCGGATACCCAACTGATCTTCCAGCTTTTGCACGCTGCGGCTGACCGCCGAGCGGCCGATGCCCAGGCGGTCGCCGGCCTTGGCGAAGTTGCCTTCCGCGGCGACGGCGATGAATGCCATGACGCCCGCGTAGCTGGTGGCGAAGCTGTCGGCCAGTGAATCTGGCCCGCTGGATTGGGTGGTGACCGGGGAGGCTGTAGAGGGTGTCGACATGTTGGCGGCGCCGCGAGTGGGTTGATCCTACCCCTAAGACGGCGCGCCGGGCAATTTTGTGACACTGGCCCGAAGAAAAAAAGCTGGTTTTCCCGAAGGGGATGGCCAGCCCGCTATGCGTGGCGGGTGCCGGGTTGCCTATGCCGGGCACCGCCATGATGGCCTTCTTGAATCGTCCCTATTTAACCGGCACCAAGGCCGGGGCGCCCTGTTTCTTGATCAGGACGACCAGGAACTTGGCGGGCTTGGTCTGGCTGGCATTGCGGCCCACGGTGTGGATGTCGTCCGGCCCTTCGTAGAAGGTCTGGCCCGGGGTCAGCGTGACTTCCTTGCCGCCCTTGACCTGCATGATGATGCTGCCTTCCAGCACGTAGACGAAGCCGTAGGCGTCGTGGCGATGGATGGGGTCGGCGGCTCCGGGCGGGTAGTCGACGATGAGCATCAGCGCATCCTTGCCCGGGATGTCCGGCAGGTTCTTTGTCATCAGCTCCGTGACGATGGGATCGGCGGGCTTGGCGGCGGCCGCGTCGTGGTGGGACGCGCCGTGGGCTATCTGGCCCAGCAACGCCCCGGCGGCAATAAAGGGCAATCCGAACTTCATGATCTTCGACATGGCCTGTCCTTGGTTGAGTGGTGACAGGCCCATCGTAGAAGTGGGGGCGGCGCGGCGGTAGATCCGCGCAAGGGATCACGATGTTGCCCGCCATGCACCAACGGCGGCGCGGGGGCGGCGTCAGCCTTGCGCCAGCGCGGCCGCGATGCGCGCCAGCTTGTCCGGGTTGCGCTGCACCAGGACCCGGGTCAGGCGTACGCCGTCGGTTTCATAGGACTGCACGGATTCAAGCTTGCCATCGATGAAACGCAGCAGCGCCCATTGCCCGTTCACCTGAACCACCTCGGTGCGCAGCGCGTCGCGGAACCTGCGCGTGCCCGCGTAGAAAAGCTGCGCCAGGCGCTTGCCGCCCACCAGGCGCGCAAAGCTGGAGACCTTGTCGCCGCCGTCGCCGATGAGCTCGGCGTCGTCGCTCAGCAGGGCATGCAGGCCATGGAAGTCGCTGCGTTGCATGGCGTCGGCGAAGGCCAGCAGAAGGCGTTGCAGCGTGGCGCGCGGCACGGCCTCGCGCGGGGCGCCCTGCCGTAGCTGCAGCCGGGCCCGCCGCACGAGCTGGCGGATCGCGGCCGGGGTCTTGTCCAGCGTCTGCGCGATGTCTTCGTAGTCGGCGTCGAACACGTCGCGCATCAGGAAAGCCGCGCGGGCGTCCGGCGACAGGCGTTCCAGCATGAACAGAAACGCCACCGAAACATCGTCCGCGAATTCGTGGATCTGCTCGGGCGTGGAGGGCGGGGCCATCAGCATCGGTTCCGGCAGCCACGCGCCCACGTACTGGGCCCGTTCGGCCTTGGCCGCGCGGAGCCGGTCGATGGACAAGCGGGTGGTGACGGTGACCAGCCAGGCTTCGGCGTTATCGACCACGGACCGGTCCGTGCCGTGCCAGCGCAGCCATGCGTCCTGCACCACATCTTCGGCCTCGGCCACCGCGCCCAGCATGCGGTAGGCGATCGCGTACAGGCGCGGGCGGTGACGGTCGAACAGGATCACGGAGTCGGTCATGGAGTGGGCCAACGCCAATGGGGAGAGGGGGCGAAAGGCAGGCTATTTTGCCGCAGCGCGCCAGGGACGACAAGCGCGAAGCGCCTATGCGGGACAGCCGCCCGGGGCGCGCGCGCGGCGGGTCTCCGCGCCTACAGCACGATCACCTTGGAGGACAGCCCGGGCAGGTCGGAGCGGCCCTGCATCTGCTTCAGGTCCCGCTCTATCATCGTGCTCAGGCGGCTGATCGGCACGTCGTTGGCGCTGCCCTCGAAGGGGTTCTCCGTGCTTTCGCCGACCTGCTCAAGCGAGGTGTAGATCCACGAGATGATCACGCTGAACGGCACCGCCAGCCATACCATCTGGCCCTGCATGAAACCGCCCACGTCCTGGCCGAGCTGAGCGAACTGGCCTGTCAGGCCAACCGGCAGCACCACGCAGAAGGCACGCACGAACAAGGTGTTGATGATCGCGTACTGGCGCGGATACGGGAAATTCTTGATCCGCTCGGCCTGTCCCTGCAGATCCAGGAACTCCCGGATGCGGCTGTTGAGCTCGGCATATTCCGAAGCGGTGATGGCACCCTGATCCAGCAGGCTTCTGACCGCGCGGCCCTGCATGGCAAGCAGTTGCGCGGCCTTGCCGTCGGCCTGCATCAACGCGGCGATTTCCTCTTGCGGCAGGTAACGGGACAGCGCGGATTCCAGGGATTCGCTGCGTTCCGGGATCACGTACCGCTTCCGGTATTCCGTATTGGGCCGGCTTGCCACGGTTTCCCATGCGCGCGACTCGCGCAATTGATAGCGCAAGGCCGTCAGCCAGGCCAGGTGCCGCTTCAGCAGGCCGGCGGTCTGCTCGGCATTGCCGACATAGGTATGGCTGATCACGCCCCAGTAACGGCTGGCGCTGACGATGCTCATCCAGATCTTCTGCGCTTCGACCGTGCGCGCGTAGGTCTGCACGTTCTTGAAGCCGACGACGAAGGTGGCGGCGGTGCCCAGCAGCGACACCACCGACAAGGGCAGGGTCAGCCATTTCATGCCAGCGACCTGATAGAGCAGCACGGGCACGAGGCTCAGCGCCAGCAGGCCGTAGATATTCCTGCGGGTCCAGACGATGAACTCGCTCAAGCGGTAGGACTTTCCCAGATGCATGATGTCGCTCCCGCGCCCTTGGGCGCTCCAGTAGGACAAATGCTAGAGATGCGGCGGGCGGGGCGGTAGGGCCGCGCAAGGACGCATGGTGTTGTCCCGGCGACAACAATCGTGCCGCGCACAGCCCCAGGCGTGCGCGCCCCTGCGCCGTTGCGCATTGGTGCGCGCCGCACAACAGCGTGCTTCCCGTCACGGGCCTACCGGGCAAAAAACGCCAGACCTACGATGCAGTCGTCGATCACCGAAGCACGACGCAACGCAACGCCCAACCCCAACCGGAGCACGTCCATGACCCGCAACACCATCACCACTGAAGACGGTACGCAGATCTATTACAAGGATTGGGGCGACGGCCCCGTCGTCACCTTCTCGCATGGCTGGCCGCTCAATGCGGACGCCTGGGACGGCCAGATGCACTTCCTGGCGCGCAAGGGTTTTCGTGTCATCGCGCATGACCGCCGCGGGCACGGGCGCTCGTCGCAATCCTCGTCCGGCAATGACATGAACGGCTACGCCGACGATCTGGCGCAACTGATCGAAGCGTTGGACCTGAAGCGCATCACGATGGTCGGCCATTCCACCGGGGGCGGCGAAGTGGCGCGCTACATCGGCCGCCACGGCACCGGACGCGTGGCCCGCGCGGTGCTCATCGGCGCGGTGCCGCCGGTGATGCTGAAGTCCGCCGCCAACCCCGAAGGCCTGCCGATCGAGGTCTTCGACGGCATCCGCGAGGGCGTGGCGGGCGACCGCTCGCAGTTCTACAAAGAGCTGGCCATCCCCTTTTACGGCGCCAACCGCCCTGGCGCCAAGGTGTCGCAAGGACTGCTGGACCAGTTCTGGCTGTGGAGCATGCAAAGCGGCCAGAAGAACGCCTACGAATGCATCAAGGCGTTCTCCGAGACGGACTTCACCGAAGACCTGAAGAAGATCGACGTGCCGACATTGTTCATGCACGGCGAGGACGATCAGATCGTGCCTGTGCACGATTCGGCGAAGAAGGCCGCACGCCTGGTGAAGAACGCCAGGGAAATCTACTACCCCGGCGCGCCGCATGGCCTGACCGCCACCCTGCAGGACCGCATCAATGCCGACCTGCTCGATTTTCTGAACGCCTCTGCCTGACACGTTTCACTTTTCTTTTGGAGATTCCGCCATGTCTTCCGTAATCAATCCCACGAATTCCGTCGGCCAGACGCCCATCGATCTGGTTCCTTCGCGTTACGCGCTGCAAATCGGCGACATCGACGCGCTTGTCGTCAGCGACGGGGTGCTGCCCTTACCCACCTCGACCATGGCGACCAATGCCGATCCCGCCGACCTGGCGAACTGGCTGGACTACATGTACATGCCGCCGGACGCATTCGACTGGCCGCTGAACGTGATGGTGGCCCGCAGCGGAGACCAGACCATCCTGATCGACGCGGGGCTGGGCGGGCAGTTCCCGGGATTCCCGCGTGCTGGGCAATTCCCGCAGCGCCTGCAGGCCGCCGGCATTCCGCTGGAATCCGTGACGGACGTGATCATCACCCACATGCACATGGATCACGTGGGCGGCTTGCTTGTCGCCGGCGTGAAGGAGCGCCTGCGTCCCGACGTGCGCATCCACGTATGCGCGACCGAAGTCGACTTCTGGACCTCGCCCGATTTCACGCAGACCGTCATGCCCAAGCCTGTGCCCGCGGTGCTGAAGACCACGGCCACCAGCTTCTACAACGAATACCGCGACCGGATTCGGACCTTCGAGGACCGCTACGAGGTGGCGCCTGGCGTGATCGTCCGTGTCACCGGCGGCCACACCCCGGGGCACAGCGTGGTGGATCTGATCTCGGGCGATGACCGGCTGACCTTTGCCGGCGACGCCATGTTCCCGGTCGGGTTCGACCACCCCGAGTGGCACAACGGCTTCGAACACGATCCCGAGAAGTCGGCCGCTGTCCGGATCGGGCTGTTCCGGGAACTGGCGGAAAGCCGCGGGCTGCTGGTGGCCGCTCACCTGCCGTTCCCGTCCGTAGGCCGGGTGGCGGTCGACGGCGACGCGTTTCGCTGGGTTCCGGTCATCTGGGATTACTGACTTCAACAGGCCGTGCGGCTATCCGTGCCCATGAAGGAACAAGCATGAAAAAACTCTCAGGAAAGACCGCCGTCATCACCGGCGGCAACAGCGGCATCGGCTTCGCGGCCGCCCAGGCCTTCATCGCCGAAGGCGCGCGTGTCGCGATTCTCGGGCGCCGGCAGCGGGCCGTCGACGATGCGGTGGCGCTGCTGGGCGCATCCGCTTTCGGCGTGGTGGGGGACGTCGGCGAGCTGGCCACGCATGATCGCCTGGTGGCGCAAGTGCGCGAACGGTACGGCGCCATCGACATCTACATGGCGAACGCCGGCATGAACAATATCGAGCCTTCGCAAGCCGTCAGCGCCGACAGCTACGACATCCAGTTCGGCACCAACACGCGCGCCGTGTTCTTTGGTGTCACCAAGGCGTTGCCGCTGATGCGCGACGGCGGCTCCATCATTCTGACGGGCTCGATCGCGAGCGCGAAGGTATTGGACGGCCACGCCGTCTACGCGGGCTCGAAGGCGGCCATCGAAGCCTTTGCCCGGGCCTGGGCGCTGGAATTCAAGGCCCGGAAGATCCGCGTCAACGTGCTGAGCCCCGGCCCCACCGACACCCCCATTCTTGAAAAGCTGGGCGTGGCGGAATCGGACCGCTCGGCGTTCGAGCAGAGCGTGGCCGCGGCGATTCCCTTGGGACGGCTGGCGCAATCGGGGGAATTGGCCCGCGCTGCGTTGTTCCTGGCGTCGGACGACAGCAGTTTCATCACCGGCGTGAACCTGCGTGTCGACGGCGGCATTGCGCTGACCTGACGCCGGGCCGGACCTGGCTCCCCTGCGGGCAGGCCAGGGTCCGGCGCCCGGTGGCGCGTGCCTGGCGGCTTTACGCCGCCCGCGCCAGGCCGGGAGCTAGTCGTCCAGCGAGGGCACGGTGCCGATCTGCGCCAGGATGCGGGGCGATTCCATGTCGCCGGTTTCTTTGTCGATCAGCACTTCATACGCGGCGACGCCCGCGAATTTGGATGCCATCGAATTCGCGATCCGGATGGCTCCGAATTCGCTGCTGGCCGGACGGATTTCCCCGGGGGCGACGCCATTGGCGGCGGCGCGATAGGGAACGACGATGTACTGGACGAGATGAGCAGCTTCTGACACAGGATTCTCCCCTGGACGACAGTTTTTCGGGCGAGCGAAATGTATCACGTCGCACTGTGTTTTTGTACAGTATTTTTTGACGGTGCGCCAATAAATCCGACCCGCTTGCCGGTTCTCAAGGAAAACCCCTAGTGCGCAATCATTGCCCGATCCGGGCCTCGCCACTATGATTTTCGAAAATCCAGTGATTTTTATAAAAAAGGAATCAGATGGAAGCGAACCGGTACGACACCTACCGCGAGGACACCGCAGGCCGCGCCAATGTGGCTGATTCGCCCGAGCGCATCGCCTATTACCAGGAGCTGGCTCGCCTGGAGACGGGCGCGCTGTGGACGGTGGCGAACAAGATCGAGCCCTGGGCGCCGCGTTCCGCGTCGGTGCCGGTGGTGTGGCGCTACCAGGAATTGCGCGGCCATGTCCTGCGGTCGGCCGAACTGGTGTCTCCCGAAGAAGCGGGGCGGCGCGTCATCTATCTCAACAATCCCGGCCGCCGCGACGTGGCCGCCGCCGTGGGCTGGCTGTATTCCGGATTGCAGGTGATGCAGCCCGGCGAACTCGCGTCCGCCCACAAGCATTCGCATTCGGCGCTGCGCTTCATCATGGAAGGGCGCGGCGCGTACACCGTGGTGGACGGCCACAAGATGACCCTGGGCGCGAACGATTTCGTGCTGACGCCCAACGGCACCTGGCACGAGCACGGCGTTGCCGAAGACGGCACCACCTGCATCTGGCAGGACGGCCTGGACATCCCGCTGGTCAACGCGCTGGAAGCGGGCTTTTACGCCGTGCATCCCGACCTGAACCAGACGGTCACCCATCCGGTGGACGACACCAGCGCGGCATGGGGCGGCGTGGCCCTGCGGCCCCAGGTGTCGGGGTGGACCAAGCCCTATTCCCCGCTATTCAAGTACGAATGGGAACCCACGTACGAGGCGCTGCGCCGCTACGCGCGCACCACCGACGGCAGTCCCTATGACGGCATCCTGCTGAATTACGTGAACCCGGCCACGGGCGGCCCGGTCATGCCGACCATCGGCGCCAGCATGCAGATGCTGCGGCCCGGCGAACACACCAAGGCCCATCGCCATACCGGCAGCTTCATCTATCAGGTGGCCAAGGGCAGCGGCTTTTCCATCATCGACGGCAAGCGCTACGACTGGACGGAACGCGACATCTTCTGTGTGCCGTCCTGGGCCATCCACGAACACGCCAACCTGTCTTCCAACGACGATGCCTGCCTGTTCTGCTTCAACGACCTGCCCGTGCTGCGGTCGCTGGCGCTCTACCGCGAAGAAGCGGTCAAGGAAAACGACGGCCATCAAGTGCTGATCTAGCGTCGCCCGACCCCCCATCGAATCTTTATCCGCCGCGCGGGCCTGGCCCGCGCGCCCGGCTCAACTCGTCCTGAATCTATGGAGTACCTATGCGCTTGGTGACTTTTCGCGCTCATCCCGCCGCCGCCGCCCGGCTTGGCGCGCTGGCCGAAGGCTATGTGGTGGACCTGGCCCTGCTGGGCCGCGCCGGCGGCGTCGACCTGCCCGACGACATGCTCGCCTTCATCGACCTGGGGCCGGTTGCCGTGGCGCAAGCCAGCCGGCTGCTGGAGTCGTTCCGCGGCGCCTGGCCCGTGGGCACGGCCTTGCCCCAGGAAAACGTGAAACTGCTGGCGCCCATTCCACGGCCCCGCAAGAACATTTTCGGCATCGGCCTGAACTACGTTGAACACGTGGCGGAGTCCAGCCGCACGCTGGACACCTCGGCCGACCTGCCCAAGCAGCCGGTGATATTTTCCAAGCCGCCTACCACCGTCATCGGTCCGGGCGACGCCATCGAGCACAACGCCAAGATCACGCAGCAACTGGACTGGGAAGTGGAACTGGCCGTCATCATGGGCCGGCGTGCGACACGCGTGGCCGAGGCGGACGCGCTGTCCTACGTGTTCGGCTATAGCGTGATGCTGGACATGAGCGCCCGCGACTGCCGCCGGGCCGGCCAGTGGATCTACTCCAAGGGCCAGGACACCTATGCGCCGTTCGGCCCCTGCATCGTCACCGCCGACGAGATCCCCGATCCGCAGGTGCTGGATCTGTGGCTGACGGTCAACGGCGAAAAGAAGCAGGGTTCCAACACCCGCCACATGCTGTTCAAGGTGCCTTTCCTGATCTCGGACATCAGCGCCGGCATCACGCTTGAGCCGGGCGACATCATCGCGACCGGCACGCCGGAGGGCGTGGGCGCGGGCCGCAAGCCCCAGGAATGGCTATGGCCGGGAGATGTGGTGGTGGCCTGCGTGGAAGGCATCGGCACGCTGCGCCATCCGGTGGTGGCCGTCTAGAACCCGCACCGCCGCAAGGCGGGCAATCCAGTCCTCAGGGGGAAAACATGATCAACAAGCACGTATTCGGCGGCATGACCGCCATGCTGGCCGCCGCCGTCTCGATGGGGGCCGCGAATGTGGCGATGGCAGCCCCGGAGCCGGTCAGGATCGGCTTCATCGCCACCTTGTCCACGCCGGCGGGCTACATCGGCGAAGACGAACGCGACGGCTTCAACCTGGCCGTCAAGCAGGGCGGCGGCAAGCTGGGCGGCGTGCCCGTGCAATTGGTCAATGAAGACGATGGACTCAAGCCCGCCAATGCCAAGCAGGCGGCCGACCGCCTGCTGCAATCGGGCGTGAAGCTCTTTACCGGCGTGAACTTCTCGAACGTGCTGGCGGCGGTCGTGCCCAGCGTGGTGAAGTCGGGCGCCTTCTATGTCAGCCTGAACCCCGGCCCGTCGAACTTCGCGGGTGAAAAGTGCGACCCGAACTACTTCGTGGCGTCGTACCAGAACGATGCCTTCCACACGGCCGGCGGCGTGGCCGCCAACGAGCTCGGCTATAAGCGCGTGGTGCTGCTGGCGCCGAACTACCAGGCCGGCCGGGACGCGATCGAAGGCTTCAAGCGCACCTACAAGGGCGAGGTCGTCGCCGAGATCTACACCAAGCTTGACCAGTCCGACTTTTCGGTGGAGCTGGCGCGCCTGCGGTCGCTGGCGCCCGAAGCCATCTACCAGTTCCATCCGGGCGGCACCGGCATCAACTTCGTCAAGCAGTACGCGGCCGCGGGCCTGAACAAGACCATCCCGATGCTGATGCCCAGCTTCTCGATGGATGCGCGCATGATCCAGGCAACGGGCGAAGCGTCGGCGGGCTCGTACACCACGGGGATCTGGTCGCAGGATTTCGACAATCCGCAGTCCAAGGCCTTCGTGCAGGCCTTCAAGGACGCCTATGGCCGCGTGCCCACGGACTACGCGATGCAGGCGTATGACACCGCCCAGTTGATCGGCGTGGGGTTGAAAGCGACCGGCGGCGACCTGTCCAAGGCCACGGAATTCCGCGCCGCCTTGCGCAGCCCGGAATTCACGTCCCTGCGCGGCAAGTTCGTCATGAACACCAACCAGCATCCCATCCAGGACCTCTACCTGATGCGCATCGAAAAGGGCAGCGACGGAAGCCTGTCGCCGCGTCTGGTCCGCAAGCTGGTGTCCGACGACAAGGACGCCTACGCGCAATTCTGCAAGATGCCGTCATGACGCTCCTGTTCGAACAGTTGCTCAACGGGCTGCAGTTCGGCGCCATGCTCTTCCTGCTGGCGGCCGGGCTGACGCTGATCTTCGGGATCATGGGCGTCGTGAACCTGACCCATGGGTCGTTCTACATGGTGGGCGCCTACTGCGCGGCCTACGCCATCGGCACCACGGGATCGTTCCTGGCTGGTGTGCTGGCGGCGCTGCTGGGCGCGGGACTGTACGGTGTGTCGGTGGAAGTGCTGGTGATCCGCAGGCTGTACAAGCGCGATCACCTGTACCAGGTGCTGGCCACCTTCGGGCTGCTGCTGTTTTCGAACGAGGCGGTCAGCCTGATCTTCGGGCGGCGTCCGCCGCTGGTGAACATCCCTTCCTTTCTGGAAGGGGCGGTGACCCTGGCGCCGGGCTTTCAGTATCCGCTGATCCGCCTGTCGTTCATCGCCATTGGCGCGCTGGTGGCGGTGGGCCTGTGGTGGCTCGTCAACCGCACCCGCATCGGCATGCTGATCCGCGCGGGCGCCGACGACCGCGAGATGGTGGACGCGCTGGGCGTGGACATCAAGAAGCTCTATACGCTGGTGTTCGGCCTGGGCGCCTTGCTGTGCGGACTGGCCGGCGTGATGGCCGCGCCGCTGTTGGCCGTCGAGATCGGCATGGGAGAACGCATCCTGATCACGACCTTCGTGGTCATCGTGATCGGCGGTGTGGGATCGGTGCGCGGCGCGCTGGCGGGCGCCCTGCTGGTGGGCATGGTGGACAGCATGGGACGCGCGTTCCTGCCGCAACTGCTGTCCACGATGTTCTCGCCGGCCACCGCGGACCCGCTGGCCGCGGGCATGGCCTCGGCCAGTATCTATGTGTTGATGGCGATCGTGCTGATCGCCAGGCCGGGCGGACTGTTTCCGGCGCGAGGATGATGATGCCAAAGACACTTACGAATCGCGCCCGCTGGGGCCTGGCCGGGTTGACGGTGCTGATCCTGCTGCCGGCCGCGGCGCTGGCCTCGGGCTCGCCCTTCCTGATCGGCGTGGTGACGCGCTTTCTGATCTACGGACTGGCCGCGGTCAGCCTGGACCTGGTGATCGGCTACGGCGCCATGGTCAGCTTCGGCCATGCCATGTTCTTCGGGCTGGGCGGCTATGCGGTCGGCATCATCGCCTTCCATACCGCCGAGGCCGGCCCCATCTTCGGCTGGGACGGCAGCAACGCGGCCCTGGTGGTGTGGCCGATCGCGCTGGTCGTGTGCGCGCTGGCCGGGTGGGTATTCGGCTATCTGGCGCTGCGCACGCGCGGCGTGCAGTTCATCATGATCACGCTGGCGTTCGGACAGATGGTGTACTTCATCCTGGTGTCCCTGCAGTTCTACGGCGGGGACGACGGACTGATGATCCCGCAACGCAATGTGCTGCCGGGCATCAACCTGGAAAGCCCGATGGTCTTCTACTACGTCTGCCTGGCGCTGCTGACGGCCTGGACGCTGCTGTGCATCCGCGTCACCAATTCGCGTTTCGGCATGGTGCTGCAGGCGCTGCGCCAGAGCGAGCGGCGCGCGGTGAATCTGGGCGTGGCGCCCACGCCATACCGGCTGAGCGCCTTTGTGCTGTCGGCGGTGGGCACGGGTTTGGCCGGCGTGCTGTGGGCCAATTATGCGGGGCTGGTCACGCCCGACATGGCGGCCTGGACCAAGTCCGGCGAACTGATGGCCATTGTGATCCTGGGCGGGGTGGGCACCTTGCTGGGTCCGATCGCGGGCGCGGCGGTGTTCCTGGGACTGGAGCAAATGCTGTCCTCGCTGACCGAGCACTGGCTGCTGTACATGGGGCCCATCCTGGTGCTGGTGGTGCTGTGGGGGCAGAAGGGCCTGTTCGGCAAGCTGCTGGAGACGCGCCATGCGGACTGATGCTCCCCACAGCCTGTTGCGCCTGACGCAGTTGCGCAAAGCGTTCGACGCCGTGGTGGCCACCAATGGCGTGGATCTGGATGTGCGCGCCGGTGAAATCCACGCCATCATCGGCCCCAATGGCGCGGGCAAGTCCACCTTGATCGCGCAGATCTGCGGCGAGATCCGGCCGGACTCGGGCACCATCCATCTGGACGGCCAGGACGTGACCCCGCTGCGCGCCTTCGAGCGGGCGCGGCTGGGGCTGGGCCGGTCGTTTCAGATTACCGAGCTCTGCCATGAATACACCGCGCTTGAAAACGTGATCCTGTCGCGCATGCTGAAAGGCGGCCGCGCCTTCCAGGCCTGGTCCAATCCGCGCCACGACGCGGGCCTGAAGGCCGAGGCCATGCAATGGCTGACGCACGTGGGGCTGGAAGACCGCCGCCACGTGCGGTCGGCGGACCTGGCCCACGGCGAGAAGCGGCAACTGGAGCTGGCGGTGGCGCTGGCGCGTTCACCGCGCCTGTTGCTGCTGGACGAACCCATGGCCGGGATGGGCCCCGAGGAATCGGCGCGCATGACGCGGCTGCTGCAAGGCATGAAAGGCGACTACGGCATCTTGCTGGTCGAGCACGATATGGATGCCGTTTTCGCGCTGGCCGACCGCATCAGCGTGCTGGTCTACGGGCGCGTGGTGTTCAGCGGCGCGCCCGACGAGGTGCGCCGTCATCCGGAGGTGCGCGCGGCCTACCTGGGAGAAGAGCATGTTGAAGGTTGACGGGCTGACCGGCGGTTACGGATCCAGCAAGGTGCTGTTCGGCATGTCGTTCGAGGCCAGCGAAGGCGAAGTGATCTCCTTGATCGGGCGCAACGGCATGGGCAAGACCACTACCATCAAGACGCTGATGGGCATGCTGCCCGCCACCGGCGGCGCGGTGGCGTTCCGCGGCCAGTCGCTGGCGCGCTCCGCGCCCAGCACCGTGGCGCGCCTGGGCGTGGGGCTGGTGCCGGAAGGGCGGCGCGTGTTTGGCTCGCTGACGGTGCAGGAAAACCTGGTGGCCACATCGCGCGCCGCGCAGGGCGGATGGAATCTGGACCGTGTGTATGCGTTGTTTCCGCGCTTGAAAGAGCGCCGGACGCAGTCGTCCCGCACCTTGTCGGGCGGCGAACAGCAGATGCTGGTGGTGGGCCGCGCGCTCATGACGAATCCCAAGCTGCTGATCCTGGACGAGGCCACCGAAGGCCTGGCGCCGTTGATCCGCCTGGAAATATGGCGCTGCCTGCGCGCCTTGAAAGGCGAAGGCCAGACCATTCTGGTGATCGACAAGAATCTGCCCGAGATGGCGACGCTGGTCGACCGTCACTACATTGTGGACAAGGGGCGCGTGGCCTGGTCGGGCAGGCCCGCCGAATTGTCCTCCCAACCCGAACTGGCGCAGCGCTACCTTGGCATATGAAGCAAGCGCGGGACGCCCCACACGCACGGGTAGAATGAGCCGCCTGTGCGCGGGCCGGCGGTCAGCCGCCGACATCTGGAGAGCATGTTGAAGCCAAGAATCAAAGCTTCCCGCCAGGACGATTCCGGATCGGGCGGGAATGCGGAAATAGAAGAAATCACGCTGTCCGAGCAGGTCTACCGTCTGCTTCGGCGCGACATCATGAGCGGCGCCTTCGCGCCGGGCCAGTCCCTGCGGCTGGAAGTGCTCAGGCAGCGCTATGGCAGCAGCTTTTCTCCCATCCGCGAGGCGCTCAACCGCCTGCGCAGCGAGCGCATGGTGATCAACACCACCTCGCGCGGCTTCAGCATCGCGCCCTTGTCAGTGGAAGAAATGTGGGACGCCTGCGAGACCCGCATCCTGATCGACTGCGACGCGCTGCGCCGTTCGCTGGCCCATGCCGACGACGCCTGGGAGGCGCGGCTGGTGGGGGCCTACCACGCGCTGACGCTGGCCGTGCAGCGGGCGGGCAAGGCGTCTCCGCCCGCCGAGGACCTGGAAGAACTGCTGGAGGCGCGCCACCTGGATTTTCACCATGCGCTGATCGGCGCGTGCCGGTCGCGCTGGCTGCTGGACCTGTCCACGCAGCTCTATGCGCAAACCGAACGCTATCGCCGCCCCGCGCGCGCGGGCGCCACGGCCTATGGACCGGAGCGCGATGTCGACGACGAGCACCGGCAGCTACTGGACGCCGCGATCTCGCGCGACGTCGACGGCTCGGTTGCCATGCTGGCCGCGCATTACCGCAAGACCGCCCAGTTCATCGAACGCATCATTTCGCAACCCGACTCGCAGGCCCGGCATGCATGACACTGGCATCGACCTTTTCTTTCCGACCATCGCCGAGCGCGAGGTGCAATACAACGCGCGCGAGTCGGTCGAGGACTTCGACGCCTGCGTGCGGCGCTATGCGGAGTCGTCGGCCCGGGTGAAGACCCGCCGTCCTGGCCTGCTGGACCTGCGCTATGGCATGGGCCAGGACGAAAGGCTGGACTTGTTCCTGCCGGCCGCCTCGCGCGCGCCGGCCCCGCTGTTCGTGTTCATCCATGGCGGGTACTGGCGCGCGCAAACCAAGGAAGACGCTCCGGTCATGGCCGAGGCATTCAACGCCGCGGGCGCCGCCGTGGCCGCACTGGAATACACGCTGGTGCCCGAGGCCACGCTGGGTGAAGTGGTGCGCGAAGTGCGTTCCGCCCTGGCCTGGCTGTACCGGAACGCGGCGGCCTATGGGGTAGACCCGGACCGGCTGTATGTGGGAGGCAGTTCGGCGGGCGGCCATCTGGCCGCCATGCTGGCCGCGCCGGGCTGGCCCGCCCGCTATGGCGTGCCAGCCGACATCGTCAAGGGCACGCTGGCGCTGAGCGGGCTGTTCGACCTGCGGCCGCTGTGCGATATCCTGCCGAACACGTGGCTGCAACTGACGCCGGCGCAGGCGGCCCATCAAAGCCCGATCTTCAACCTGCCGGAACAGGCGGGTCCGATGCTTCTGGCCGTGGGCGGCCGGGAGACCCAGGGCTTCAAGAATCAGACCGCTGCCTTCGAGGCGGCCTGGAATGCGGCGGGCCTGGCGTCCACGCGCATCCCCACGCCGCATTGCAACCACTTCGATCTGGTCAATGAACTCGAAGACCCGGACAGCGATCTGACGCGCGCCACCCTGGCGATGATGGGTCTGGCGGCGGGGTGAACGGCGGGCGATGCCGTAAGCTTGTCATCCATGGCGGACCTGAAACTTCTTGAAGACCTGATTGCGCTGGCGCAGACCGGCAGCTTCGTGCGAGCCGCGGAACTGCGCCATGTGACGCATCCCGCGTTCGGGCGCCGCATCCGCGCGCTGGAAGCCTGGGCGGGCGCGCCGCTGGTGGAGCGCCAGCGTCTGCCGGTGACGCTGACACCCGAAGGCGAAGCGCTGCTGAAGACCGCGACGCAGGTGATCGAGCAGATGGGACTGGTTCGTCACCGTATCCGGAGCTCGGGCGCCGGCGGGGAAGCGGTGCTGCGCATCGCCACGGGCCGCAGCCTGGCGCGCACGCTGGTGGCGGACTGGATTGCGCGGCTGCGGCACCGGACGCCCAAGGTGCTGACGGAGGGCACGCAGGTCGAACTATCCACCGGCAAGGCGCAGGACCTGGTGATCCGGCTGGAGCAGGGCAAGGTGGATCTGCTGTGCTGTTACGAGCATCCGGCCCTGTCCGTGCCCTTGAGCCCCGCCCGCTACCGCTATATGACCTTGGCGACCGACAAGCTGGTGCCGGTCAGCCAGGTGGACGCCCGCGGGCGGCCGCGCTATCTGCTGCAAGAGGGCGGAGCGGCCGTGCCGCTGATCACCTACACGGGCGGGCTGGCGATGGAACGCATCGTGGGCGACCGGCTCGAGGCCACGCCCTATGCCCTGACGCCCTTCGTGCGCAGCGATTCCCTGGACGCGGCGCATGGCGCCGTCGCCAAGGGCGTGGGCGTGGCGTGGCTGCCCTGGTCCATGGTTGCCGCGGACTGCCGCCGCGGGGTGCTGGTTGCGCTGGGCGGGCGCAGCGAAGAGATCGCCTTCGAGGTCCGCTTGTACCGGCCGCGCGCCCGGCTGACGGATCTGGCGGAGGCCGCCTGGGAAGCCACCGCCAACCGCAAGGCCTGATTCCGGGCAAAAAGCTCGATAAGCACAAAGATGTGCCGTTTCGGCACGGCTTTCGATTAAGCCACGTCCGAAAATGTCTCCCGAAACTCAAACGAGACGGCTACGCCGTCCATCACAGCACCCCAGGGAGAAATTCATGAAGTCCATCCTGCCCCCGTTGCGCGCAGCGCTAGTCGCGCTTGGCGCCGCCTCTGCCCTTGCCGCCGCACCCGTTGCCAGCGCGGCCGATTATCCCGCCCGCAGCATCTCGCTGATCGTCGGCTACCCCGCCGGCGGCAGCCTGGACCTGACCGCCCGCCTGCTGGGCGAAGAGCTGGGCAAGCGCCTGGGCCAGACCGTCGTGGTCGAAAACGTGGGCGGCGCGGGCGGCACGATCGGCGCCCAACGCGTGGCGCGCGCCGCGCCCGACGGCTACACGATCTTTCTGGGTTCCACCAATGAAATGGTGATCGCCCGCATGATCAACACCGCGGTGAAGTACGACAGCGCCAAGGATTTCACGGCGCTGGGCATCGTGGCGTCGCAGCCGATGCTGCTGGCCGCCAGCAAGAATTCGGGCGTGAAGACCGCCGCCGACTATCTGCAGAAGCTCAAGGGCGCCGAGCCCGGCACGTTCAACTATGGCTCGTCCGGCGTGGGCACCACGCTGCACCTGGCCGGCGAAATGATCAACCAGGCAACCGGCACGCGCGCCGAGCACGTGCCTTACCGCGGCGTGTCGCCGCTGGTCACGGACCTGATGAGCGGCCAGCTCGATTACGGCATGCTTGTGCTGTCTTCGGGCCTGCCGCAAGTGCGCAGCGGCAACATCGTGGCGCTGGGCCTGACCGAGAACAAGCGTTCGCCGGCCGCGCCCGAGATCGCGCCGTTGGCGGCGACGCCGGGCTTCGAGTCCGTGGACATCAATCTGTGGTTCGCGCTTTACGGCCCGGCGGGCCTGCCCGAGCCGGTCGTGGCAAAGCTGCGCGGCGTGCTGGACCAGACGCTGCAGTCCGAGCAATTCCGCGCCAAGATGCAGGAAGCCGGCGGCGAAGTCGCCAAGCCGGGTATCGATCCCGTGGCCTATCAAGCCGAAGAGACCAAGAAATACGCGGCGCTGGTCAAGGCCGCCAAGATCGAAGCGCAGTAAACCGGCTGCAGTAAACCGGCTGCAGTAAATGGGCTGCAAGAAGCGGGCCGCAATAAGCGGCCCGCAGCCGATCACGACAACGAACGACCAGGCATCAAGCGACTGACACCATGGAATTCAAGCTCTCCGTCCCCGACCTGAGCGCCGAGCGCGCCGGCAACACCGGCACGCCGGGCGTGTGGCATTTTGACTCGGGCGTCCCGGGACGGACGCTCATGGTGTCCGCGCTGGTGCACGGCAACGAACTCTGCGGCGCATGGGCGTTGAAGGATCTGCTGGCCGCGGGCGTGCGCCCGCGTCGCGGCAGCCTGGTGCTGGCCTTCTGCAATCTGGATGCGTTCGACCGCTTCGACCATGCCAGCCACGACGCCTCGCGTTTCGTGCAGGAAGACATGAACCGCGTCTGGAGCGCCGAGCGCCTCGACAATCCGACGACGCCGGACCGGCAGCGCGGCGCGGCGCTGCGGCCCTGGGTGCGGCGCGCGGACTGGCTGCTGGACCTGCATTCGATGCACGAGCCCGGCGCGCCCCTGCTGTTGACGGGCGTCCTGCCGCGCAATATCGCGCTGGCGCGTCGCCTGAAGGCGCCGCAGCATGTCATCGTCGACGCCGGCCACAAGGACGGCGTGCGCATGCGCGATTTCGAACACTTCGGCGATCCGGCCCGGGAAGACGCCTGCGCCCTGCTGATCGAATGCGGATTCCATGGCGACCTGTCGTCGCGCGAGGTGGCGCGCGACATGGTGGCGCGGATGCTCGTGGAGTCGGGGGTGGTGGATACGGCGGACCTGCCCGACGGGTGGCTGTTGCCCGACCCCGCCGGGCAGCGGGTGCTGGAAGTGACGGATGCCGTGGTGGCGCCGTCCATGAACGTGCGTTTCGCCGGCGGCTGGACGGGCCTGGAAACCTTTGAAAAGGCCGGCTCGCTGATCGGCTGGGCCGACGAGCAGCCCATTGTGACGCCGTACGACCACTGCACGCTGATCATGCCGTCGCTGCGGCAGCTCAAGCCTGGCGTGACGGTGGTTCGCCTGGCCCGCGATTACGCGGGCTGACGGGGGCAGTGCGCCGCAAGAGCCGGCGCCGACCTACTTTTGCGGGGTGTAGCGCAGCTCGTCGAGCTGATAGCCCTGCGCCGTGGCGGCGGCCAGCGCCTTGTCCAGCTCTTCCTTGGGCAGTTGCGGCGAACGCGAGAGAATCCACAGATACTTGCGGTCGGGCGTGCCGACGACGGACCAGCGGTATTCCGGATCCAGTCCGATCACCCAGTAATCGCCCTTGAACGGCTTGGCGAACGAGACTTCCAGCTTGGCGTTGTTGCTGCCCTCGACCACCGTGGCGGTGCCCGACGCCGAATCGATATCCCCGTCCTTGGTGCGGCAGCGGTTGTTCACGCCGATCGTGCCGTCAGGATGCGCGGTGTATTCCGCCGTGGTGTCGCCCACGCAATTGCGTTGGAAGAACATCGGGAAATTCGCGATTTCGTACCACATGCCGGCATAGCGCTTCAGGTCCACCGAGGGCACGGTTTGCATGGGCGGCGGCGCGGCATGGGCGATTCCCGCCATGCTGGCGGCCAGGGCCAGCAGGATTGTTGCGGTGCGGCGCATGGAAAATCTCCTTTTTGACTGCTGCGGTCCGCGCGGCCCCTTTGCCGGGCCACGCGGACCAAACCTTAACGATACGCCTTATTTGCGCGGCGCCTTCAGCGCGGCGTGGTAGCGCGCCACGTAGGTCGCGAAGTCTTCGGTGTCCGACTGCTCCAGGCGCAGTTGCTCGGCGGCGGACTGCGCGGCGGCCTCGCGATAGGCGGCGGCCAGATCCGACGGCAGGGGTTGCGCGCGCAGCGCGTCCGCATGCTTGCGGCTCAGGTCCAACGAGTAGTCGTGGAACGAGAGGCCGCTGTCTTTCAGCGACGCCAACAGGCGCGCCGACGGCGTGGAGTCCGGCTGCTCAAGCTTGGCGCGCTGCGCCGCCAATGCCTCGGCGTAGGCGCTGCCGCCCAGCGCGGAGTCGAACAGCGCGGCGTAGGGCGCGATCTGGTCGAGCAGTTCGCGGCCCCATTGCGCCAGGCTCACGGCCTGCCCTTCGCGGTCGAGCATCAGGCCCGGCTTGCGGCCTTCCTTGACGACCACCGAGAAGTTGTCGGCGCTGCGCTGACAGTAGCCATTGGCCGGGAAGAAGGGGCTGTCGGACGCCGTGCAGAACAACAGGAAGGCGTCCACGAAGCGGGAGGTGGCGGCGTCGATGCCCACGGGCGAGGCCGGGTCGATGTCCAGGCAGCGGACTTCGACGTACTGCACGCCGCGTTCGGCCAGCGCCGTGATGGGCCGTTCGCAGCGGCCGGTGGCGCGTTTCGGCCGGATGCTGGAGTAGTACTCGTTTTCGATCTGCAGCACGTTGGTGTTGAGCTGGATCCATTCGCCGTTGCGATGCGTGCCGATCTTCTGGTAGTCGGGCCAGGGTTGCGTCACGGCGTCGTACAGGCGGCCGAGGAAGGTGTCCAGATCGTTGTAGCAAAGCTTGAGCTGCGACTGCGCCTTGTTCTGATAGCCCAGGTCGCTCATGCGCAGGCTGGTGGCGTAGGGCAGGTACAGGGTGTGGCCGCCCAGCTTTTCCAGCGCGTGGTCGTGGCCGCGCAGGAAATCGCTGGCCAGCGCCGGGGCTGCGCCAAACAGGTACATCAGCAGCCAGGAATAGCGCGTGAAGTTGCGGATCAGGCTGATGTAGCCGCGCGAGCGGCGGTCTTGCGCCGAACCGGGCTGCGTGTCCAGGACGGACCACAGGTCCTCGGACAGCGAGAAGTTGTAATGTACGCCGGCGATGCACTGCATCGTCTTGCCGTAGCGCTCGGCCAGGCCGCGGCGGTACACATGCTTGAGCATGCCCGTATTGGACTTGCCGTACCAGGCGATGGGAATGTCCGCTTCCGGCGGCAGCGTGGCGGGCATGGACTGGTTCCAGATCAGTTCATGGTCCAGCACGCTGTAGACGTGGCGGTGGGTGTTGGTGAGCTCGGCCAGCAGGGCGTCCACGTCCGTATGCGTGCCCGTGATGAGTTCGAGCAGGGATTCGGAGTAATCGGTGGTGACGTGCTCGTTGGCCAGCGCCGAACCCAGTCCGGCGGGGTGCGGGGTGCGGGACAGGATGCCCTGTTCGTCCACGCGCAGGCCTTCTTTCTCGATGCCCCGCAGGGTCTGGGTCAGCAGCGAGCGGTTGGCCTCTAGGCGGGAGAGGCGGTTGGCGGCGGTATCGGTCACGGATTCTTCTCGTTGGGGGCTGTCGCCGGATTTTACGGGGTGCTGGCCTCCTGTGCCGAGGGAACCAGTACTGGGGACAGGGACAATGCCTGGGACGCGCGGACCAGCCACTCGTCCAGGTCGGCGTAGACCGGGTCGGCGATGGGGGCGGTTTCGTTGAAGATCTCGTGCCAGGCCGTGTCATACCAGCGCAGGGTCAGCAGTTCCGCCGGCGCCCGCTGGGCGAACTGGCGGCTGCCTTCGGCGGCCACGATGGAATCGTCGCCAGCCACCATCAGCAGCGTGCGGCAGGGCAGCAGCGAGGCTTCCCGCAGGGCTTGCCGCCCGCCTTCGTCCACGAAACGGGCCAGCCGTCCCGTCATCCGGCGCCGCACCAGCGGGTCGGACCGGTAGGCGCGCACGACCGCCCGGTCATGCGAGATCCGGGCGGCCGCCAGCCCGTGCGGCACCCGCAGGTCCGGCGCGTGCAGCGACATCCAGGTCAGGGTGCGGCGCACCCACAGTGGCACATTGACAACAAATGGCGGTGAACTGAGCACCAGGCCGTCCAGCTCGGCCAGGCGGCATTGGGCGATCCGCACCGCCACCAGGGCGCCCAGGCTGTGGCCCAGCAGGATGGGCGGGCGGCCCCGGGCCCGGGTCCAGGCCTGCAGGCGGCCCACGGCGTCGGTGATCAGGTCTTCCTGGTGGCCCAGGGTGGCGGGGCGTCCGCCCGAGCGGCCGTGGCCGCGGTGGTCGTGCGCGCCCACGGTCCAGCCGCGGGCCGTCAGCCAGCGCGCCAGCCGGTCATAGCGCCCGGCGTGCTCGCTAAGCCCGTGCAGCAGGTAGATACTGGGAGCGCCCGCGCCCGCGCCGGCGACAGGCGAGGGCACGTTGGGGGCGGCGAGCCACGAATAATTGGCTATCGGCGTGCCGTCGGGCGCGGGGGTCATCGAAATCGGCGACAATTTCTGGCTTCCTCGAATTGAATAGACCGTCCGGGTCCTCGGGTAATGATGATTTCATCGCTGTTTCGTTTCATGTTGAAGAAAGCCGGCGTCTTGGCAGGGTTGGCCGTGCTGCTGGCAGCATGCTCGCCCAGTTACAACTGGCGCGAAATGGATGTGGCCGACGGCCACGTGCGCGCGGCGTTTCCCGCCAGGGTTTCGACCGATACCCGCGACCTGAAGCTGGATACCCATACCCTGCAGTTCACGTTGGCCAGTGCCACCGTCGGTGAAGGGGTTTTTGCCGTGGGGTCGGCCCCGCTGCCCCCGGAGATCGCGGGGAACCCGGCGGCCAAGCGGGCGCTGGGCGTGGCGTTGATGCGTTCGCTGTACGTCAATATGCAGTCGACGCCGCCGATGGACTGGCCCCCTTATGGCGAGGCAATCGAGGTGCATGGCAAGGTGGCCGGCAAGCCCGGATGGCTGCAGGCCAAGGTCTGGGTGACCGACACCATGCTGATCGAGGCGGTGGCCGCCGGCACCCAGGAAAGCCTGCCGGCCGAGCGCGCGCGCGAATTCCTGCGGTCGGTGGTGGTCAAGCCTTGAGGGTGTCCAGGAGCCCCAGCCGAAGGGCCGCGACCACCGCGGCGCGGCGGCCTCGCACGCCGAGCTTTGCGCAGGCGTTGCGCAAGTGAAAGTTCACCGTGCTTTCGCTTACCCCCAGGATTCGGGAGGTTTCCCAACTGGTCTTGCCCGCGGCGGACCAGTGCAGGCAGGCCGTCTGGCGGTCGGACAGCGGCTTGCCCGGCGGCGGCGCGCCGCCGCATGCGGCAAGGAGCGATCGGGCGGGCTGGGGGCGCAATGGGTTGACGGGCGGGTCGGCGGGCGGGTTGACGGACATGGCGGCGGGGGCTGGTCGCCCTTCTATGAACGATGGCCTCATGCTGCGGTTTGCATCGCCAGCGGGGCAAGCAACGATGCCTTGATGCATCAATCCTTTTATCTTTGATGGAATAAGCCGCATGTTGGCCATCGCGCAGTTTTACTTTTCAGCCATCGTGCTGATGCTGCCCCTGCTTTCCTGCGTGGGAATCGGCCTGTTCTGGGGCAAGCGCGGTCTTCCGTTCGGCGGCTCGTTCATCACGACGCTGGTGACGTCGGTGACCACGCCCGCCCTGGTGTTCCACACCTTTGTCACGACCCACCTGGATGACCGCGCGCTGGCCGACGTTGCCGTGGCGACCCTGCTCGCCCTGCTGCTGTGCGCCGTGGTTTGCGCGCTGCTGCTCAAGGCCTGGAAGCTGCCGGTGCGCAGCCTGCTTCCCACCGCCTTCCTGCCGAACGCCGGCAACCTGGGGCTGCCGATCTCCCAGCTTGCCTTTGGCGATGCCGGCCTGTCGGTGGCGGTGGCGTTCTTTGCGGTGAGTTCCTTCGTCATGCACACCATCGCCGTGCGGCTGCTGCCGGGCGTGAACACCAAGGGAAGCTGGAAAAGTCCGATCCTGCTGGCTTCCGTGGTGGCGGTGGCGATGCGCGTGCTGCACATTCCGGTGCCGGACTGGATCATCGAAACGGCGCGCATGCTGGGCGCGGTCACGGTGCCGCTGATGCTGCTGAGCCTGGGCCATGCCCTGGCGCTGATTCCGTCCAATGGCATGCGCGATGGCGCCAAGGTCGGGGCGATCCGCCTGGCCGTGGGCCTGGCCGCCGGACTGGCCGTGGTGTGGGCGCTGGACCTGGAACCGTTGCTGGGGGGCGCGCTGGCCTTGCAGATGGCGATGCCCTGCGCCGTGGTCAGCTATATGTACACCAAGCGGTACGCGCCTACGCTGGGAGACACCGCGGCGGGCGCCGTGCTGGCGTCCACCGTGGTGTTCCTGCTGCTGGCGCCCCTGATGCTGTGGTTTTCCCACGGGCAATAGGAGCAGGGGGCTGGCTCAGCTTGCGCCGGCCATGGCGCGCAGCTGCGCCATCAGCGTGTCGGGCAGGTCCACGCCGTGCTTGATGGCTTCGTCGCGCAGTTTGCGGCGGCGGTCGCCGGGCAGGCGCACGCCCTCGTCTTCGAGCATGGCGTCCACCAGGGTTTCGACACGGTCCAGGTAGGCGTTGTTGCCGGCCAGCGCGCCCGGATCGATGGCCATGAAGGCCTGCCCCAGGCGCGCCGGGCCGCCCTCGTCCACGAAGAATGACTCCGTTTCAAAGCCGAAGTGCGCGCCGGTCAGCGCGCAGGCCAGCAGTTCGACGATGAGTGCCAGCATGGCGCCCTTGACGCCGCCGGCGGGCAGCATGCTGCCTGCCAGCCCGGCCTTGGGATCGGTGGTGGGCTGGCCGTCCGCGTCCAGCGCCCAGCCCAGGGGGATGGGCTGGTTGTCGCGCGCGGCGATCATCAGCTTGCCGCGGGCCACCTGCGACAGCGAAAGGTCGATCACCAGGCGCGCGCCGCCCCGGCGGGGAAAGATGGCGGCGATGGGGTTGGTGCCGAACAGCGGGCGCTTGCCGCCCCAGGCGGGCATGGCGGCCGGCGAGTTGCTCAGCGCCAGCGCCACCAGCCCTGCGTCGGCCAGGGCCTCCAGGTGATAAGCCGCTTCGCCGAAGTGATGGCTGTTGGCAACACCAACGAACGCCACCCCGTGTTCGCGGGCCCGGGTCGCGGCCTGCTCCACAGCCAGGGCGCAGGCCGGGAATGCCAGGCCCGAGCCCGCGTCGATCAGCGCCGCGCCGCCGCGCTCGTGCACGATGCGGGGCACGGCCGAGCCGATGGCGCGGCCCGTGCGCAGGTGGCCGGCGTAGAAGGGCACGCGCGACAGGCCATGGGAGCTGAGCCCCTGGCTTTCCGCGAAGACCAGAGCGCGCGCGGTGCTGTCGGCCATGGCCGCGTTGGCGCCCGCGGCGGCCAGGCCGGCCGCCGCCAGGTGTTGAAGTTCGTCCAGATAGATGTGAGCCATATCCTTCCTGTCGAGGGGCGCGCGCCGCGAGTCAGCGGGCGCCGCCGGTAAGCGCTATTGTCACCCCGGCGGCCACCATGTCGGAAACCCGGGTGTTGGCTTCTTGCGTCAGGCCGGCGATATGGGGCGTGAGGATCAGGTTGGGAGCGTCCGCCAGGGGGCCGCCGGCGGGCAGCGGTTCCTGTTCGAATACGTCCAGCGCCGCGCCGCGCAGGCGGCCGGACCGCAGCGCGGCGGCGAGCGCGGCTTCGTCCACGATGCCGCCGCGCGAGGTGTTGATCAGGATGGCGCCTTCGCGCATGCGGGCGATGCGGGCGGCATCCAGCAGATGCCGGGTATCCGGTGTAAGCGGGACATGCAGCGTCACCGCGTCGGCCTGCGCCAGCAGTTCGTCGAGTGCTAGCGGCTCGGCGCCGGTTTCCTGCCAGGCCGGATGGTCCGGCGGCAGCGCCGCGTCGCTGCCCACGACGCGCATGCCCAGCCCGCGCGCCAGGTGGGCCGCCAGCCGGCCGATGCCGCCAAAGCCCACCACGCCCAGCGTCCGGCCATGCGCCTCCAGCCCCTGCGACAGGGCGGCGCGCGGCCACCGCCCCGCCGCCACGTCGGGCGTGGCCGCGTAGGCGCCGCGCAGCAGCGACAGCATCGTGCCGATGACGTATTCGGCCACCGCGCGGGCGTTGGCGCCGGTTGCCGGCACCACCTGGATGGCGCGCGCCGCGCAGCCCGGCAGGTCGATGTTGTCGAGCCCCACGCCCAGCCTGCCCACCGCCCGCAGGCGCGGGGCGGCCGCCAGCAGTTCGGCGTCCACCTGGCTGCGGTTGCGCACGATCAGGGCGTCGGCATCGCCCGCGGCCTTGAGCAGCGCGCCGCGCTGTTCGACCATGTCGGGCGCGTAGTGCACGTCGAACCGCAGGCGCAACGCATCCACGGCGGGCGCATCCATGAACTCCGAAATAAGAACTCGCATCTGCCGGACTCCTTTCGTGGTTGGCAGTGTTGGCGGCCTTGCGGCGTCAGGCGACCTGGATGTTGGCGTCGCGGATGATCTTGGCCCAGCGGTCCACCTCGGACTTGAGGTAAGCGCCGAACTCCTCGGGGCCGCGCGCCTGCGGCACGAAGCCCAGTTGCAGCAGCGCCTGCTTCATGGCGGGCTGCGACACCTGCTTCACGATGGCGGCGCCGATGCTCCGGACCAGTTCGGGGGGCGTTCCAGCGGGTGCGAGCACGCCGGTGAAGTTCTCGACGATCAGGTCCGGCAGGCCGACCTGCGCCACCGTCGGCACGTCGGGCAGGTCGGCGCTGCGGTCGCGCGTGGTGATGGCCAGCGCGCGCAGCGATCCGTTCTTCACATGGGCAAGGGACTCGGGATAGTTCGAGAACACGACGTCCAGATGTCCGCCGATCAGGTCGGTGAGCGAAGGCGCGCCGCCTTTGTAGGGCACATGGGTCAGCGGCGTTCCCGTGAGTTTCTGGTACAGCGCCAGCGTCAGGTGCGGAGGCGTGCCGTTGCCGCTGGAGCCGGCCGCCAGCGGCTTGGCCCGGGCCGCGCGCGCAAGGTCATCCATGCTCTTGATGGAACTCTTGGCATTGACCACCACCATGATGGGCGAGGACGCCAGCCCCGCCAGCGGCGTCAGGTCGCGGGTCAGGTCGTAGCCCGCCTTGCCCGCGAAGAGCGTAGCGTTGGCGGCGTGCGACAAGGTGATGGCCAGCCAGGTGTAGCCGTCGGGCGCGGCATGCGAGACATGGGCGGCGCCGATGTTGGCGCTGCCGCCCGGCTTGTTCTCCACCACCACGTTCCAGCGTTCGGCGTCGCCCAGCGCCTTGGCGACCTGGCGGGCGGCGACGTCCGTCAGGCCGCCGGGCGGGAAGGGCACGACGTAATTGATGGGCCGCTGGGGCCAGGGGCCACTCTGCGCCAGCGCCCGTTCCCACGGGGCCAGCGCACAGAGGCCCGCGGCGCCCAATGCGCCAAGCATGCGGCGGCGCCGCGCGTCCTGCAGGGGGTGTTGCGGTTCGCTACTCATCTGTCTTCCTCCTTGGGGTGCGCCCGGGTAGGAATGCATACGCCTTTGTTGCCGCGGTCTGCGCCCGGGTCTGCTGGTTCTTGTCGGTGATGCTGCGATGGTGCCGCGAGGATTGCCGGCGCGTTCTCCTGGACGCGCCGGCGGGGGGCGCTATGCGCTTTCGAATATCCGCGTCAGGACGAATTCGCGGTGGCCCAGGGCCTCGGCCGCGGTCCACCGGCCGTTGGCCGTGGCCAGCATGCATTCCAGCAGCTTGTCGCCGGCCTGGTTCAGGTCGATGTCGCGTTGCAGCAGGCCGCTGGTGTCCACGTCGATGTGCTCGGACATGGTGCGGACGGTGCGGGGATTCGCGCAGATCTTGATGACCGGCAGGATCGGGTTGCCGATGACGTTGCCCTGTCCCGTGGGAAAGAAGTGCACGGCATAGCCCGATGCGGCGCACAGGGTCACCATTTCGGCCGCGGCCGAGGACGAGTCCATGAACCACAGGCCCGGCCCGTCGGGAATCTCGGCCTTGTCGATCACGCCGTCCACGCGGCATTTCTTGCCGATCTTCTGGATGTTGCCCAGCGCCTTTTCCTCGATGGTCGTCAGTCCGCCGGCGATGTTGCCCTTGGTGGGCTGAGACTCCGACAGATCGCTGGTCTTCCAGCGGTCGATCATGGCCTGATAGCGGTCGAACATGAACATGAACCGTTCGCGCACCGCGTCGTTCGCGCAGCGCTCGGCCACGATGTGCTCGCCGCCGGTCAGTTCCGAGGTTTCGCCGAACACCAGCGTGGAACCCAGCGCATAGAGTTTATCGAACGCGTTGCCCACGGTGGGATTGGCGCCGCAACCGGATGTGGTGTCGGATTCGCCGCACTTGGTGGAGACCCACAGATCCGAGATGGGGCATTCGCTGCGCGTCAGCGCGGTGGCGTAATGCACGTATTCCTTGGCGCAGCGCGAGGCGCGCATGATGGTGTCGTGGTCGCCATGAAGTTCGATGGAAAAGCCCATGACGGGCTTGCCGGTGGCGGCGATGCCGTCGACGACTCGCTTGGTCCAGCCTTCTTCGATGCCGATCACCACCACGGCGGCGACGTTGGGGTTACAGCCGGTACCGATCAGCGTGCGGAAGTGCAGTTCCAGGTCTTCGCCGAATTGCAGCCGGCCATAAGGGTGGGGCAGGGCCAGGGTGCCCTTGATGTTGTTGGCGACGGCTTCGGCCGCCGCGTTGGAGATGTCGTCCACGGGCAGGACGATGACGTGGTTGCGCACGCCGACGCGGCCGTTGTCGCGACGATAGCCTTGGAACGTGGTCTGGGCAGTGATGATGGACATGGTGGTTTCCTGTGCGGTGGGGGACGCTTACCAGCGCTTGGTCTTGATGTTGTGCACATGGGCGTGCTCGCCTGCCTTGATGGGCGCCACCACGCGGCCGATGTCGACGCCGTACTTGAACACCGTGTCGCCCTCCGCCATATCCCGCATCGCGACCTTGTGGCCGATGGGTATGTCCTGGGAGGCGCGCACATGGATGATCTTGTCTTCATCCATGATCCAGGCGTTCAGTTCCGTTCCGGCCGTCAGGCCTTCCACCACGGCAACCGCGACCGTGTCCTTCGCATCGTGCAATACGGCGTGAATCATTGTCTTCCTCTCTTGGTCAGGGGCGCCGCGGAGGCTGCGCGCGGCGCGGATCACAACGGCCAGGAAATCTTAGGACGGTCCTTTTCCAAAGTCAACTACATCATATATATGAATTGTATGACTTGAGGATGCGCCGTCCGCGCCGCTACACTGGGGGTCCATGAATATTGCGATGCACCCATGAATACCAGCCTGTCATCGACTGTGCCCCTAGGCAGTCCCTTGTACGAACAGGTCAAGCAGGCCGTGCTTGCCGCCCTGGCGCAAGGCGAATGGACGCAGGGCGAGGCGATTCCGCCGGAAAAGCATCTGGCCGAGCGCTTCGGCGTGTCGATCGGCACTTTGCGCAAGGCCATCGACGAGCTGGCGGCCGAAAACATCCTGGTCCGCCATCAGGGGCGCGGCACTTACGTCGCGGTGCACACGCGCAATCACCATTTCTTCAAGTTCTTCCGCATCGTCGGCCAGGATGGGAGCAAGTCCTACCCCGCCACCGAGCTGCTGCGTTTCCGGCGCGCCAAGGCGTCGGCGGTGGCGCGCGAAAAGCTCGCCCTGCCGGCCGGCGCCCACGTGTACGAATTCATGAACGTGCTGTCGCTCAACGGCGACGTAGTGATGGTGGACGACGTCTGCCTGCCCGAATCGCGATTTCCCGGGCTGGTCGAAGCGCATCTGCGCGAACGCGCCAGCACGCTTTACGCCCTGTACCAGGACCTGTTCGGCGTGAATGTGATCGCAACGGACGAGCGCCTGCGGACATGCCTGGCCGAACGCCCGCACGCGCGCTGCCTGGGCGTGCCCGAGGGCAGCGCGCTGCTGGAGATCCGCCGCATCGCGTTTTCGTACAACCGCCAGCCCGTCGAGTGGCGCGTCTCGCGAGTGAACACCGAACGCTACGAGTACCTGGGCCAGGAGCCCTGGGAGGCTGGCTCCTGAACCGTCCCGCGGCGAAAGCAGTGCTAGAATTCTTGCCGCAGTACCCAATTTTCGGCGCCGATTTGCCTGATCCGCTTGCGGGCGCCTTCCAATAAATCCAGCTA
>RCUH01000357.1_pt1 | contig 51489 bp, 46 predicted proteins | sample 2166191 | NCBI WGS metagenome assembly RCUH01 (sample SAMN09932848, study PRJNA488358) | compost metagenome | feature: garden; material: soil; isolation source: compost soil in an enriched community after 214 h of incubation | place: Germany: Experimental Botanical Garden Goettingen | collected... | reverse complement strand
ACCTCCCTTTCACGGAGGATACAGGGGTTCAAATCCCCTTGGGAACGCCAATTTTGAATATTCAACCCGATCCAAAAGATCGGGTTTTTTATTTTCATCACCTGAAATATTTAAACTGATCCACTAGCGTGGTGTTGAGCCATCCTAAATCCTTGGTTTCCCGAGCTGGATGTTCACACTATGAGCGAGCCACAGTGTCTTTAAATACCAACACACTAAGGGATCAGGTTCTGAAGACTTAAATAGAAAAGCAGGCGAAGTGCTTTGAGGCGATAGTCGATCAATGATCGCTTTCGAATTCAACGAAGGGCTCTTTGAAAAAAAGGGAGATCTGCGGAAGCCACATGCAACCGCGAGATCTCCCGCAAAAAATTATCGTTCAACAGAAATAACACTGCCGTTCTTGTTCAAACGGATCAGTAAAGACATGGTTGTCGTCGTATAGACCGGCATGCCGTCATCACCAATGCTCTCAATAGCTCCCGCAGAGAAGATCAGTTCGTATTCACCACTCTCAATTTTTATAAGCTTGATGTCCTTAGGATAGGTGGTGAAGTTCACAAGCTCATAGCTGTTGGTGTTCGCATAATCACCCTCAGTGGGGCCATGATCCACTAACGTCACAACAATGCTTGTCACTCCATAGGCTGTCCCGCGATACACCGAGGCCAGACGAGCGCTTAACCGCTCATCTTTTGATGAAACCACTTTCAAGTCTTCAAGCAACGCCGGAGAAACCGGAATGTCGGTGGCGGGAGTCAGAGGTGTTCCCGCCCATGACGTGGCAGTAGCGAGCAGAGACAGAGTCAACAGCAACAGAGTTTTCACAAAAGGCTCCTTGGTTCAAGGTTGTGCTGCTTCGTCTCACACTTTTTGACAAAAGAGATGTTAAGTTTTGGAAATCCTCAAAAGGAAAAAGCCCCGGATATCATCCGAGGCTTTCTAAAATCACTTCAAAGAAGGCCCAAAAGGACTAGTCTTCCTGAGCGTAAGTTGTGGGAAGGATTTGAGATTGAGTGTCTTCCAGAACAAAATCTCTGACTGATTTATTCTGAGGTGCATACAAGATCAAATCACTCGTTCCATAGCCTTTTTGCAATGAAACGTTCACAGTTTCTTGTCCCTTCAGTTCAATCTTCTCAGGAATTTGAGTGTAAGACTGAGCTTGTGGATTGACGGAGATCTTGCTCCACTTCGCAGCATGGGCCGCCAAGTAGTTATCACCTTCTACAGCGCCAGCGTCTTGATGGGTTGTGGAAACCTTTATGTTCAAGTCGCCAGAGCCACCCAAAGCCAAGAGCGAAATGTCGGCCTCAATGATCGCCAGTGTCGAACCATCAAATGTTTCCATCTTTCTGGCGTCAACAATAGCATTCGCGTAATCCTCTTTAGCTTCCTTTTTCTCTTTAGGGTCTTGAGGAGCTGGAGCCGCAGAGTCCACTTCGTATTTCTTACGAATCTCGCGAGCCATGTTGCCATCTAAGAGAAGGCTGACAAAACCAGTGCCTGTCAAACCAGGAAGGCCGTCACTCATTGGAATCCCTGCGATCTCCTGATCTGGCAAGTTGTCATTGTTCGAGTCAATTTGAACATTGGCTTCGCAACGATGCCATGTGGTCAAACCCTCATAGAGCTTTACAGCCACTTGCAAGATGCGCGCGCCATCTTTTTCAACCACACGGTAACCGGCAGATTGCAAATCGCAATTGCGGTTTTGTGTTGGGTCTACTTTCGACTTCTTGCGTGGATCTGTGCCTAGCAAGTTGAAGAGGTAAGCTGATCCTGGGTTGAGACCTTTATTTTTAATCTCGACCTGAACCTTGCTTCCAGCCGCATCCGCTTCTGAAGTCGCTGCGATCACCACAGGGCCTGCACTGATTTGAGAAATCTGACGGGCAAGGACAAGACCCGGCATTTGCAAAGCCATGCCCTTGTCTGTATTGAACTTCAAGTAGCCGTCCAACTCATCGTTCGCCGTTTTCATCAAAGAGGCGACGATCTTAGCTGTGACCGTCACAGTCTTGGATTCACCAGCAGCCAAAGTCACGGAAGGAACTGAAACCTTGAAGGCCGCAGAACCTTTCCACTCTGGAGTCAAAGTCAGAGGCTCCGAGCTGATGTTTTTCAAAGTGATCTCTTGAGTAAGAGTCTTTTGCTTTTCGAGATCAGTAATGCCAAAAGACAAAGTCGAAGGAACAGAAATAAGCTGAGCCTTCAAGGACTCCGCCACCTGAACACGGCCTGCGCCTTGACGGCTCACAGTGTAAGTCTTTTGGTTTTTATCTGCGATCTGCTTGCCATGACCAAGAAGCACAGACTTCAACTCGTTAGGGGTCAAAGTGTTATACTTTTGTTTCAACAAGGCCATCACGCCAGCGATGTGCGGGCTTGCCATAGATGTTCCAGAAATCGCCAAACCAATATCGCCACCACCACTTTGGGCAGAGAGGATGTTTGTTCCTGGAGCCGCAATTTCAGGCTTGATCACGCCGTCATCTGAACGAGGACCGCGTGAAGAGAATCCTGAGATCGTATCTACCAACCAAGGCTTTGCAATGATAGAAGTTGATTTCAAATCCCCAACCACAGGACCCAAAGCCATTTGGGCTTTGATATCGGAAGCGGCTTTTTTAGAAATCATCCCGCCAGGAATAGTGAACTTGCCGTCACCACCGATAGCATTTAGTTCTTCATCCGTATTGTTGGCGATAAGCACACCGATGGCACCTGCTTTTTGGGCTAATTCCACTTTCACTGCGAAGGCCACTACACCACGGTCAATCAAAGCAATCTTACCTGTGGTTTGATCGATGATCTCTTGAGTCAGCTCTTGATTTCCCAAACCCAAATAAACGAGTTCAGCCTTCAGAGCAGGGAATTTCGCTAAAGGTGCCGTGATAGCGCCCTCAACCATCTCCGTGTGGATTTGCCCACCAGCAAAGCCGAAGGACACCGCAGGGAACTGAGTGTTCTGGTGCATATTATCAATAGATGAAGCGACTGAAATGGCATCATCAGAAACACCAGGGGCACCAACGATAAAGCTAGAGTCTCCCGAGTTTCCGCCAGAAGCGACAACCAGAGTTCCACCTTGTACGAGATTTTTAATAGCTTCGTTGTACATGATGTGAGGACTGCCGTAACCACTTCCCAAAGAAAGATTCACAACGTCCAATTGTTGACTGAAGCTCAAGTCACCTGTTGGATCGGCCGCATATTCAAGAGCGGAGATCACCACCACGTCGCTTGTTGAGCCTTTAGCGCCGAACACTTTAATAGCATAAAGATCCGCTTCTGGAGCTACGCCACTGTATGTATTGATACCATCACCGATACCACCCACAGTTCCCGCAACGTGAGTTCCGTGACTTGCTTCATCCAAAGGATTTGCGTCAGGAACCGGAATGCGCTTTCTAAAATCTGGAGAAGCTGTGTTGAACTCAGTTCCCACGAGGTCGATACCGCCAACAACTTTCTTGTTCGGGAAAGCCGCATTCGGAAGATTTGGATTCACGGCCTTGTAAGCCTCTTTTGTACCTTCACCCAAGAACATCTTGTGAGTGTAGTCGATGCCTGTATCGATAATACCCACTCTCATGCCTTGGCCACGAAGACCTTGTTTATAAGCCGCTTCGCTGCCAATGAACTTCACAGAAGTGTTAGTACCAACCTTTGGTGCCGGCTTGTTGTCTTCATCCTCATCTTGCAATTGAGGACGACCAAAGGCAGAAGCCTTTTCAGTCAAAGTCACATTTGGAATGGATTTGATGAGTTCAAAGATCTCAGGCGGAGCCACAACACTCACTCCATTGAGAACCAACTTATAAGTATTAAGAATTTGGATCTCGGAAGAGATTTTTCCCAGAGCCTCAATCGTCGATTTTTGTTCTGCCTGAATGGCCTTCAAATGATTTTGATCAATGACCAATTTTCCATTCACACGTTTTGATTTGGTCAACAATGCCGGAGTGTCGAGCTTTAAGATCGCCATCACCGGATCATTGGATTGAGCACGAGTGCTATAAATGCCATCGAGTTCATCGGAGTTGAATCGCTTGTCACCAGATACCTTTGAGGTATCACAGCCCGCAACTAAAAGAGCTGACAGGATCATCAGAGCCAAAGAGGGTTTCTCTGAAATCAACTTGAGGTGTTGCATAGGTCTCCTTCCATCAAAACAAAAACGAACCAGAGGTTTGCGAATATTGGAATCTACTTTTTAAAGGCTTATGGCCAAGAACAGAACAAAATAGGGGCCGCTGGAATATCTTTCGGAGCTGTCTAAGTACTCGACAGCTCTCTTGACGTCAACACGTCCTAATTTTGAGGTGAACCCATTTTGACCCCGCGCTCGGAACCATTGGAACCCTAATGAAATTAACGTGCCACCAAATCCGGGGCCAGATTGCGTCTGGAGGTGGGAGTACTGCGGGCTATAAAAAAGCTCTCGGCAAAGCTCAGCCACTTTTCTAGACTCCTGAGAGTACTCTCTCAGGAGTGAGCAACGAGCCACAAGTTCGCTTATATGGGAGTGATCCTATCGAGGCGGTAGTTCCCAAAAATTGTGATATTGCCGCATTAAAAACAAAACCCACACCTTCGAGATGTGGGTCATTGTAGCTGTTTTCCAAGGCTTTGATTTTTAATTATTGAACAAAGGTTTCACCCAGAGTGTCTGCTCGCGGCCGGGGCCTACGGAGATCACATCAATTGGTGTTCCTAGCTGAGAACCGACATAGTCGATATAGCTTGTGGTTGGACGAGGAAGATCTGAAAGAGTTTTGATCTTAGAGATGTCTTGAGTCCATCCTGGAATCCATTCGATCACCGGCTCCACTTTTTCAAGTTCATAAGGTGAAGTTGGAAGCTCGGTCACAGTTTCGCCATTGATTTTGTAAGCCACGCAAACGCCGATGCGATCATGTCCTGTCAGAACATCCAATTTCATCATTGCCAAATTGGTGATGCCGTTCACACGGATCGCATATTTCAAGGCCACAAGGTCCAACCAGCCGCAGCGACGAGCACGGCCTGTTGTTGAACCGAATTCGCGGCCATCTGTTTGAATTTTCTTACCGATTTCGTCTTGAAGTTCCGTTGGGAAAGGACCGCCGCCCACGCGAGTGGTGTAAGCCTTGAAAACCCCGATCACTTGTTGAATGTGAGTCGGGCCAATGCCCGCACCGATACAGGCAGAACCTGCCAAAGTCGAAGAGCTTGTCACATAAGGATATGTTCCATGGAGAGTGTCCAACATCGTGCCTTGAGCGCCCTCAAAAAGAACGCGCTTATTGCCTTTTAGCGCCTTGCTTAAGAACAGAGAGCAATCCTTAGCACGGTAAGGAGCCAACTCTTCAGCCACTTCGAGCATTGATTTCATCAAAGTATCAATCTCAAAGCCTTCTGTTTTATAATAGTTTTGCAACATGAAGTTTTTCTCGCGCAATGCGAGTTCAAGTTTTGCCTTCAAAGTGCTTTGGTCAAAAAGATCACCGAACAAAATCGCACGGCGAGAAGCGCGGTCTTCGTAAGCCGGGCCAATGCCTTTACCCGTTGTTCCGATTTTTCCATCGGCAGACAAAGAAGCTTCACGAGCTGCATCCAAAGCCTTGTGGTAAGGAAGGATGATGGTCGCGGTATCAGAGATCATCAATTGTTTTGGATTTGTGAGAAGGCCTGAAGCTTTCAAGCCGCGGATTTCTTGCAAGATCGAGAAAGGATCGATCACAACACCAGAAGTGATCACACAAGTCGTGTCGGGACGAAGCACTCCGCTTGGAACCAAATGCAGAATAGTCTTTTGACCATTCACCACCAACGTGTGACCTGCATTGGCGCCACCTTGGAAGCGCACAACCATGTCCGCTTTTTCAGCGAACACATCGATCAATTTACCTTTACCTTCATCGCCCCATTGGGCACCAACGACAACTACACCAGCCATGGAAAAGACCCCTCTTTTGACCCTAAGAACATCGCCCATAGGGAAAAGAAGAGCAAGATTTATTCACCCTTAAATGGAGTGGCTCCGTACCAAGGGGCTCTTGGCGGGAGAGTGTCAGAGGTCGAACCGTCCACAAAGAAAGCCATAAGCTTATTAGCGGCCACCTGAGAGGCTTTGAAGAAAGCATCCTCGGTATTTGCTCCGATGTGGGGGGTCAAAATAACATTGGGAAAATTCAAAAGATTTGACGTGCGTGGCAAAGGTTCTTTTTCAAAAACATCCAAGCCCACAGAGCGCAGCCAGCCTTTTTCTAGAGCTTCTACTAAATCATTTTCTTTGATCACCGAGCCCCGAGAGGTGTTGATCAAAATAATCCCACGATGAATGTACTCAAAATGAGAACGATTGAGCATATAGTCTGTTTCTTGAGTCTTCGGAACGTGGAAGCTGACCACATCGGCGGTTTTTAGAACTTCCTCATAACTTAAACGAGGAATTTTCAAGCGTTCAAAGGATTCGTCTTCAGCATAGGGATCGTAGGCCACCACATTCATGCCAAAAACTTGAGCGATCTCGGCCACGCGGGAACCAATGCGGCCTAAACCGATGATGCCATAGGTGCGCCCACAAAGTTCGATACCAGTGAGGGATTCTCTGTTCCAATCTCCTGCTTTCATCATGCGATGGGCGAGCTGCAAGTTGTTTACGCAACTGAGAACCAAGCCCCAAGTGAGTTGAGCCGCCGATTCGATATTGGCTGTCGGAGTGTGCATCACAGTCACGCCCCATTTTTCGGTGGCATCTAAATCAATGTGATCAAAGCCACTGGTGCAGGTCACAATAAGCTGCAACTGACGGGCTTTTTTCAAAAGTTCTTCGTTGATTTGTGTGCGACTGCGAATGATCAAAGCGTGAGCCGAGACCAGATGTTCCAGAGGCAAATGCTGAGGATTGTCGGCGCGAACCACTTCGAAATGACTCTGTTGTTGCAGAAACAAAAAGCTGTCTTGAGCAAACTTGTCGGTGATGAGGATTTTCTTTTTCATGGGTTTTGCTCCAACCAGTTTTTAGCTTCTGTCACCACGACATCGATTTGTTCAGGGCTGATGAATCCTGGATCAAAAAAGTTCAGAGTTGTTCCCAGAGAGCGAATTAAATTCACTTGCTCTTGATCCTGGATATAGCCCATATGCCCCACACGGATGATCTTGCCCTTGGCTTGATCTTGTCCACCCATGATGGTGATGTTGTATTTTTCTTCCAAGTGCAGACGGATTTTTTGTCCATCCATATTCAGCGGTACGACCAAAGCGGTCACAGAGTCGCTGGGAGCTTTCGCATACAAAGAAAAACCTAATTTCTGTGCAAAAATACGAACGAACTCGGCGCGACGTTGAATAATCGCGAAATGTTTTTCTAAGCCAGTGTTTTGAATGAGTGTTAAAACCACATCCAGAGCGCGAATCAACGTCACGTTGGAAGAGTAAAAAGTTTCGCCGCTGCCATTGGCTTTCTTTTCCTTGCGAACGTCGAAATAAAAGCGCGGGGAGCGAGACTTTTCAATGAACTTCCAGGCCTTTTGGGAGAAAGAAATGAAGGCCATTCCTGTCGGAAGCATAAAGGCTTTTTGAGAACCGGCCACCATGCCATCAATATGCCACTCGTCGAAAGGTAATGCATAGGCACCTAGAGCTGTGATGCCATCAACTAAGAAGAGAGTTTCAGGATAAGTTTGAATCAAAGCACCCAGTTCACGAACGGGGTGAGCCACCGCCGTACTTGTTTCGCAAGCTTGGCAAAGAACAGCGCGGGTATGGGGATATTTTTTGAGAAGTTCTTCGACTTGCGCCACTTGCACAGCTTCGCCCCAAGGCACGTCAATCACATGAACTTGCGCCCCATAAGCCCTGGCCATTTCGGCCCAGCGCTCACCAAATTTTCCAGAGGAAATGGCAATGATGGTGTCACCCGGAGAGAGAATATTAACTAAAAGGGCTTCCATTCCTCCAGAGCCTGTCGCCGTCAGAAGATAAACATCTTCCTTCGTTTGAAAAACATCTTTGATGCCTTTCAGAACACGCGCCAAAATCTTATCGAACTCCGGAGTGCGGTGATGAATCATTGGCAGAGCCAAGGCTTTGCGAACATCCGGGTGAAGATTGACCGGGCCAGGAGCAAGCAGACTGTAATCAGAAGGCGAAGAGGAATTCATGAAATTTATGGTCTCATGGAGGCCAAATTGACTCAAGGATTCTTCCACACAATCCATGGTGAGGCCTCTAATTTCAGCGGGTGGGCTTGAGCGGGGAGTTAAAGGCCTTTTCGCAGGGTTTTCTTTCTTGATTCCCGAGGCATTTTGTAATGAACTGGCGCCGTGATCCATATCCAAAGAGTTTTCAAATTCAGTTTCGTTTTTGCGCTTTTTTTAAGCGGCTGCGCTTACCATTTGGGCAGTGCTGGCCGCACGATTCCGGGAGGCTATAAGCAAATCTCGGTTCCGGTGTTTAAGAATCGCACTCAGGAAGTTGGAATTGAAATGTCTCTCACCAATGCCATGATTCAAGAGTTCCAACGTTCGCGCATTGCCCGCGTTGTCGACAACTCTTTGTCTGAAGTGGCTGTGATTGGTCAAATTGATAGCATTCAATATCTTCCTGGAGCAAAAAGAACAGCTGGAGATGCGGCCGCACCTTTTCTTCCGATGGGAACAGTTATCGCCTCAGAATATCGTATCTTGATGGCGGTGACAGTGAAGCTGGTTCGTCAAGCTGACGGGACAGAGTTGTGGAGTGGTTCGTTCTCGGGTGAGCGCACTTATGTGGCACCTCAAGTTACGCTAGCGGGTGTCAACTCCGTGAATCCTCTTTACAATCTTTCTGCTCGCAGGCAGAACATTGACATCATGGCGAACGACATCATGACGGAAGCGCATGATCGTATAACGGAGAATTTTTAATTGGCTCTTATTGATGCTCAGAAGTTTTATCGCGATCTCGAAGAGGGACGATTAGCTCCTTTGTATTTTCTTTTCGGAGAAGAGCCCTATCTGCTTAACCAAAGTGCAGAGCGTTTTAAATACGCTGTTCTCACTGAAGGTGCCATCGATTTCAACTTGAGTATTTTCTATGCGAACGACGCTGACATCACTGTTGTCCGCGATGGTGTTGAAACTCTACCGATGATGGCGGCGCGCCGTTTAGTCATTCTTAAAGAAGCCCAAGATTTGACAGACCGTGAATGGACAGAGCTCGAGCCTTTGTTCGAAGAGCCTGTGGACAGCACGGTGTTTGTGATCATGGCTTCTCGCGTGGACAAGCGTAAAAAAGCCATCCGCCAGTTGCTTGAAAAAGCGGACTGCGTGGAGTTCAAAAAGCCTTATGAAAATCAGATCCCTTCTTGGATCAACTACATCGCTCAAAACCTCGAAGTTCAGATCAGCAAAGATGCTATTCATCTTTTGCACAAGCTTGTGGGGCATCACCTGACAGAGATCGAATCTGAGTTGAAAAAACTCAGCGACTTTGTGGGGGAGAGACGCATTGAAGTGAGCGATGTGGCCCAAGTGGTGTCGCGCTCAAAAGAAGAAAACGTTTTTGATTTCACCAAAGCCATTGGTGAAAACGACCGTGTAAAAGCTTTGGAGCATTTGGTGCACTTGTTGGATCAAGGCCAAAGTGAAATCGGTATCGTGTCCTTGGTGGCTCGCCATGTGCGCATCCTTCTGACTGTGAAAAAAGGCATGGAAGAGGGCCTTCACGGTGCGAAGCTCGCTCACTATGCTCAGGTGCCGCCTTATTTCCTCGAGAGCTACATTGACCAAGCCCGACTTTGGGCCGCTAAAAAATTGGAACAAACCTTGGTTGTCCTGTGTGACACAGACAAGGCTTTGAAATCCTCACCATTGTCCAGCCATATCTGGCTTGAAAACTTGGTTTTGAAAACCTGCGGAACTGAAGCTCGTATTTAAGATTTTCCCTCGAAAAACCGATAAGTTTCCTACATGGAAACACACAATCCCTATGAAGATAAAGGTCATTTTCGCCGTCAGTATCCACGACGGGCGATCAAACGCAAAGTCGGTGTACTTTGTGATGGGACTTATTTTGTCTGTGAATCAGGGGAAATCGGCGAGGGCGGAATGGCCATCGTGTCTGAGTATGTGCTAACAGAAGGGCGAGAAATCGTTCTGAGTTTCCAAGTCCCATCCGGGAGCTTTGTCTCTCTTCGCGGAATCGTTCGTTCGACCCAACAAAGCAAAATGGGCGACCACAAGGTCACCCACGGCTTAAGCTTCAGCGAAGTTCCCTTCGCTATTAAACGACAAATCCGCGCCTTTGTATCAGCGCGGACTGAGTCTGAAGCTATATAACTCGATTCCGAATCTAATTACTTAGAAAGAGCAGAAACACGAGTAGAAACGCGTCCGATTTTACGGGAAGCAGTTTCTTTCTTCAAAACGCCTTTTTGAGCCGCTTTCATCACTTCAGCAGTGAAGTTCTTCAACAATTGAGGCAATGCTTTTACATCTTTTGCTTCAATAGCTTTGATCAAATGCTTTTCGTGAGTTTTAACAGTGCTTTTACGACGGTTGTTTACCGCAGTTTTTTTGATAGCTTGACGTGCTCTTTTGGCTGCTGACTTATGATTTGCCAAGGGATAACCTCCACATTAATCTTTTTAAACGAACCAAAGGAATTAACATAGGGTGACAGGCGTTGCAAGCGGATTAAAAGAAGATCGCAAAAAGGTCCTCATTAACGCCTTCCTTATGGCGTCGGGGACGATGACGAGCCGCATTTTAGGGCTTCTTCGAGATATGGCCCTGGCGGCCTTCTTCGATAGAACCCTGACTGACGCTTGGACGGCGGCTTTTCGTCTGCCGAATCTCTTCCGCCGCCTCTTTGGTGAGGGCTCTCTTTCTGTGAGCTTTATTCCTGTTTTTATAGAGACTCAATTAGGGGACTCCTCGGGAACTCGTTCGCGGAATCTTCTGAACGCCTTTTATACGTTGTTATTGGTGTTCCTTTCGGTTCTCACTCTGGTGGGGATTCTTTGTGCTGAGCCCATCCTGGAAGCACTTTTAGACAACGCTTATCGCGAGATTCCGGGGAAGTTCGAACTCACTGTGCGCATGGCTCAGATCATGTTCGGCTTTGTTTTCTTTATTTGCACCTATGCTTACTTCATGGGGATCTTGAATGCTCTGGGGGTTTTTGGGCTGCCGGCTTTGGCTCCCACACTCTTTAATATTTCTATGTTGGCATTCACCTTTATGCCTCCGGCGTGGTTTCCTCAGCCCGGAGATGGCTTAGCTTGGGGTGTTTTGGTGGGTGGGGCTTTACAAATGCTGGTGCTGTGGCCGGCCTTGAAAGCCAAGGGCTATCTGCCGTCGTTGACCATGCAGTGGTGGAGTGCCGACGTTCGTTTGATTTTAAAGAACATGGTGCCGGGCCTGGTGGGCATGGGACTTTTACAGTTCACGACATTGGTGAATTTGAGATTTGCCAGTGGCTTGGATGAAGGTGCTATCTCGTACATCTATTGGGCAGACCGTTTGTTGGAGCTGCCTCTTTCCTTGGTGTCAGTGAGTCTAGGGGCAGCCTTGTTGCCAAGGCTGAGTGAATTGTGGAGTCGGGGAGAGAAGCAGCGCCTTGCCGAAACTTTGCAAGAGAACCTTCTGGTGAATTTTTATTTGGCTTGGCCTGCGGCTTTGGGTTTGTTCTTTTTGGCGGAGCCCCTGGTTCAAGTTCTATTTATGAGAGGTCAGTTTTCGGTGGTTGATGCTGCAGCCACAGCACAGGTTTTGAAAATCTATGCTGGCATGTTGATCTTTGTCGCCAGCTCTCGAGTTTTGGTCGCTGCGTTTTATGCCGTGAAGAACACCACGTACCCTGCCGTGGTGGTGGTGGTGAGCTTGGCGGTGCATATTCTCTTGGCGCCTGAATTGATGAAGCATTTGGGCTTGAATGGCTTGGTTCTTTCTTCTCTGGTTACATCCGCTTTGAGTTTGGCACTGCTGATGGCTCGTTTGCCTTCTCAAGTCGTGAGCTTGCAATGGCGTGTGTGTGTCAGGTCTTTGCTTAAAATGATTCTGGCGGGAGCTGTTTTGATTTTGGCTGTCAAAATAACGTCGCCGAGTATGCAGATGAATGCCGGAGATTTGGCTCTCAGTATTCTTTTTGGCGGTGCTGCTTATTTGGCAATTTCTTATTTATTAAAACTGCAAGAGTTCCAGAGCACCTTTGCAGTGCTCTGGAATAAATTAAAAACTAAAATCCGTCCGTAGTGCCGACCTTGGCTCTTTGCTCGTCTTCATCAAATGGAATGGCTTGTGCGGAAACCTTTGGGGCCGATTGCTTGGCTGCGGGTTTAAATTTCACCACATTGTTTGTTTGAGCTTGGAATTTCTTTGGGCCAGTCTTGGCTGCCGGAGCTTTTTTCGCCTCATGGCGCTCCTCATGGTGAGTGGAGCTTGCCATATCAGAGCCGAGGATCATGGCGTTCAGTTCCACTGTGAGTTGTTGTGTGGCCGCTGCCAAGTTGTTGATCTCACCGCTGGTCGCTGCAATCTCTTCTGCAGAGGCCGCATTGGACTGAGAAGCTTGATCCAATTGGTTCATCGCTTTGCTGATCTGCTGAATGCCTGTGGTTTGCTCTGAACTTGCCGCGGCAATCTCGGTGTTCAAATCGGAAACCTTTTTAACTGAATTGGTGATGTTGCTCAGAACGGCACCGCTTTGGTCAGCGATCTTGCTGCCGCCTTCAATTTGCGCCACAGAGTCTTTGATCAGGCTTGTGATGTCCTTCGCTGCAGAAGCACTTCGTTGTGCCAGAGCGCGAACGGCTTCAGCCACCACGGCAAAGCCCTTGCCTTGTTCGCCAGCACGGGCGGCTTCAACAGCGGCATTCAGAGCCAACAGGTTTGTTTGGAAGGCGATGTCATCGATCACTGAAATGATCTCTTCGATTTTTTTGGAAGATTGAGAAATGCTAGTCATAGATTGAATCAAAGATTGAATCTCGTGCTCGCCACGTTCAGCAGCCTCACGAGAAGAAGCAGACAGCGCTGCAGCTTGTTTGGCATTGTCGGAATTCATTTGCACCATGGAAGTCATCTCTTCCAGAGCCGCTACGGTTTCTTCGAGCGATGCCGCAGCTTCGGTAGAAGATTGTGACAAGCTATTACCGGCTTCATTCAACTGTTCAACGGCAGAGGCCACTTGGCCACCCGCTACAGTGAGTTTTCCAGAAATGGCACCCACGGAGTTGGAAACCTTAGCTGCAATCCAGAGCAAGATACCAAAGATCGCGAACGCAGAACAGAGTGTGACAAGGATAACCATGTTGTTCACGGTCTTCTGTTCATTTCCTGCAGCTTTAAGGCCGTCGGCTGCAAAACCGCGATAAATTTTTGTAAGCTCGTCATTCCATGCGCGAATATCATTCTCAGCCTTTGTTATAGGGCCGTTAAGAAGAAGGACGGCCTCTTGAAGTTTTTGGGGATCGTTGGACTCCAAGAGCGCGGCAGCCTTCTCGGTATTGGCATAGTATTCAATGAGGCGAGGTTTGATGGCGTTGTAGTGATCCAACTCCTCTTTTTCCATGGGAGTCTTTTCGTAGTACTTTTCCGCAGCGATGAACTCTTCAACAGTTTCGCGCGCTATTTTTGCTTTCTCTTTTCTGAATTCAGCATTATCCGTGGCGATGGCTTGCCACATTTGATAGGAGTACTTATTGCGGGCTTGTCTCATTTCCGCAAGAACGTCGAAAGTTGGAATGATGGTGCTGTTCGCTTCATCAAGAAGAAGAACAATGCGCGAAACACCTTGATAGGAGATGGCTCCAAGAATAGAAAAGCCAATGACTGGCAAAACTGCGGCGAAGAGAAGACGTCCTTTGATACCCTTAAACCAAGATTGAAAAGAAAATCCGTCCATTTGTGATCCTTAGTAAATGTTAAGTTTCTGTCAAAAACACAGAGATCTTCTCGGGAAAAGTAAGGAATTTTTCGAGTCTAGAAGCAGATTACAAAATATCCACCGGAGTAAGGTCGGGTAAAAACAAAAGCAGGACCTTAAAGGTCCTGCTTACTGTTAAACATTTTTGTTTGTTCTTAGAAGCCTGAGGTTGTTCCCACTTTAGCGCGAGACTCATCTTCATCAAAAGGAATGGCGGCTGCCGAGGGGTTGTGAGAGGCCGCTGTGGCTTTGTGAGCCGCAACCTTAGGTTTAAAAACCATCTTTCTCACATTGTTGGGAGCCTTTGTTGTTGCTGCAGGAGTAGGGTCGAACTGAGAGTGTTCGCCTTTTCCGTAGATGACGACATTGAGGTCCACAGTGAAGCGTTGAACGGTCATAGCCAAGTTGTTGATCTCTCCACTGGTGGCTGCAATTTCTTCTGCAGAGGCCGCGTTGGATTGAGAGGCTTGATCCAATTGGTTCATCGCTTTGCTGATTTGTTGAATGCCTGTGGTTTGTTCGGCGCTGGCTGCAGCGATCTCATTGTTCAGGTCAGAAACTTTTTTAACTGAATTGGTGATGTTGCTGAGAACGGCACCACTTTGGTCCGCGATCTTGCTGCCACCTTCAATTTGCGCTACGGAGTCTTTGATGAGGCTTGTGATATCCTTCGCAGCAGAGGCGCTTCTTTGCGCGAGGGCGCGAACGGCTTCCGCAACAACGGCAAAACCTTTACCTTGTTCGCCGGCGCGAGCGGCTTCTACCGCAGCATTCAGGGCCAGCAAGTTCGTTTGAAAAGCAATATCATCAATAACTGAAATAATCTCTTCAATTTTTTTCGAAGACTGAGAAATGCTAGTCATGGATTGAATCAAAGAGTGAATTTCATGCTCACCACGTTCCGCAGCATCGCGAGAAGTCGCAGAGAGGGCAGCGGCCTGCTTTGCATTGTCTGAATTCATTTGCACCATGGAAGTCATTTCTTCCAGGGCCGCCACAGTTTCTTCAAGAGAAGCCGCAGCTTCAGTAGAAGATTGAGACAAACTGTTGCCGGCTTCGTTGAGCTGTTCCACAGAGGAGGCTACTTGATTCCCCGCAGAGGTGAGATCTCCAGCGATCGCACCGACAGCTTTAGAGATGCGTGCAGCAATCCACATCAAGAGACCGAAGATGATGACACAAGAAAGAGATGTGATGGTCATATTGAGATTGCTAGCCTTGTCAACGGCAGCATCGGCGCTTTTAGCTTCTTCATCAGCTTGCTTGTTATAGTAGTTCGCAGACTCGACAGTCATGGTTTGCATGACCAGACCCAACTCAGGAACTTTTGAATCCATGATTTTTGCAGCTTCAGCTAAGGCCTCAGGAGTGCCCTTGTCGATCAGAGCCAAAGTGCTTTGAAGAACATTCATGTACTCCGTTTTCATTTTCTTCACTGGCTCATAAAGGCGCTCAGTCTCTGGCACGAAAGAAGTGGACTCGTAGAAAGAAAGCGCCTTTTCAATTTGCTCCAGGGAATCTTTGGCTGCTTGAAGCTTTACTTTGCGTTTCTCGGAATCTGTTCCGGCACTGATGGCCGCCCAAGCTTGATAACCGTAACGATTGCGAGCTTCACGCATGTCAGCCAAGGCGCGTTGATTAGGAATAAGATCTTTGTGGGCATGGTCGAGGTAACCATTCAACTGACTCATACCCATAGAGGATATAACCGCAATGGCACAGAGGCCAACAAGCGGTAAGAACGCAGAAAAAAGAAGCTGCCCTTTAACTCCTTTAAACCAAGAAGAGAGACCGGTATTCATAGAAAAGACTCCTGCCGAAAGCGGCTGTTAAAATAAATTTACAGTCGTATTTTCGGGACTTTTCACTGGATGCTAAGTCCAGATAAATACTTTGTAATAAATGGGGCCATTTTCAATTGAAACAAGTTTAATAGATAAGAATACCCTCATAAACGAACGTATTCCTCACAATTTCCAGGCGAGAAAATTCAAGTAGGGCAGGTTGAAAGTCCAAGCAAAATAGTCCAGCTCAATCTCGACCAAACAGTATTCATCGCCATTCAAACCGGAGGAGTACAGAAGGTAGGGACTTACTTTTGGTAGCAATAGCACATCACTTTTGTGCCGCACCACTGCTACCAAAAGTAAGTCCCTACCTTTGAAGCCCATCTCAATGAACTCCAAAAATGGCGGCAAGCCTATTCAAAGCAAAGATCAGAATTTTATAATTTTCGATTGGAAGGAGAGAAACAAAACGAAGATTAATTTTACGAGGCGGGGATAGGTAAGTGTCTTCGAAGGGGTCTTCGTCGGTGCCTGGACAAAAATAGCATGATGCTATTTTTGCGCGTCAGCCCGTAGGGCCAAGGGCAGGAGCCCTTGACATCGCGCGAACCCGCCAAGGGCGGGCGGCGACGAGCCTACTTCACTTCAGCAAGAGAATTGTAAGAGTCACTGATCTTCTGCTGGCGTTCAACTTCCTTGCCCCATCTTTTCACTTCGCCTTGATAGCCTTTTTGCTTAGCTTTCCACTCATTCTCTTCAGAAGCCACACTGCGAAGCTGCTTGGTCACTTGATCGTTCTGTTCCTTCAAAGTGTTGGCACGGGATTGCCAGATTTTCTTTTCTTCCTGCAGCTGATTGGCTTGCAGCTGATAGTCGCTGATATTCATCTCACGTTTTTTCTGATTTTCACGAATGCGCGCGATGACCGCTTCAAGCTCTTTCACTTTTTGCTCTTCAGTGGCCATCTTGTTGCGCTCGTCTTGCATCAGTGTTTGCAACTCTTTTTCTTGAGCTGAAATACGCGTCATGGACTGATTGTTCTCATCCACTTGAGAGAGAACTTGTTTCTGCCGGGATTCCACTTGAGAGCGGGCCTTAGAAACTTCGGCGATATTGCCTTCAACCACTTTAAGATTTTTTTGGTATTCAGTGAGATTCACTTTGGAATTGCTCAAGTTGCCTTGGATGCGATCCAAACCTTCTTTCGAAGAGCTTTGGGCCCAAGAGGCAGAGGTCATCACTAAAACCGCACCGAGTGTAAGAAGTCCTGATTTTTTCATAGTCGTTATCCCTTTTTCTTAAAATTAATCTCGATTATTGATCGGTCATGCCAGCGACCGCAGCTTCTTGCGCGCAGACATTCTTTAAAGAAGAACGATAGTGACCCACTTCGTCTTCCCAGATCTCACCTTTGAATTTCCAGTTGAGGCTTTTCTCTTTAGCCACTTTCAATTCTGGTCTTTCTTTGTCGTTGATTTCCCCACCAGCCATTTGATAGCGGATGTGTTCACCAGCGCCAGAGTACAATTCGTATTGAAGCACTTCATTTTGATCAAGGACCTTATTCAAACCCGCTGTCATGTCGGTAAAGCGGTTGAAGAGAGCTTGAGAAGCCTTCACGCGCAACTGAGATTTCTCGGTGTCGATACGAGCAATCCCTGTTTGACGGAGATTCTTGATCGAGTTGCGGGCTTTCTTGGCAATGTGATACTGGATCTTAAAGCTCAAGAGTTTCTTTTCCGCCAACTGAATGCTTTCCGCAACTTCAGGCGAAGGGCTGGATCCGTTGAGTTTCTTTTTCGCCTCTGAAAGCTCTTTCAGAGCTGCATTTTGCTTCACGATCAATTCGCGTTCTTTCTTGATCAAGCTTAAGGCAATGCGGTTGAAGCGAACAACTTCGTCTTCATAGGCATTGATTTGTTTTTGTACACTCATGTAAGCCGGATGACGAGCGAGCTCCACGATGAAAGAACGTGGAAGTCCATCCACTTCTTTGAGGTCCGAGTTTTTAAGCCAAGTCTTCACCGTATCATAATAGTTGATAGGCTGTTTGTGTGTCGAAGCGTAAGTCTCTAGCTTCTTCTTCCAAGGAGAGTAACGGTGCTTCATCTCATTGAGAACTTGGATACCATCACCGTATTGGCAAAGGTTCAAGTAACCCACTGTGCGCACCACATAGGACTCAGGAGAGAAGGCATTTTTAAAGAAGTCCGTGTGCAGGGAGAACATGTTCCCGGCAGCACCCTCATAGTCTTCTCCGAGGATCTGTGTCCACGCTTGCTCCACCATGGCTTGCAACCAAAGAGGGTTGGATTTGTCGACTTTCAAATAGGATTGGAAGGCCTCTTTGTATTGGCTTCTTTGGAACTGAATACGTCCCAATGTCAATGCGGCCACTGAGCGCAATGGAGCTGTCTTATCGGCTTCAGTCGCCACCATCAACTTATCAAGATAGATAACGGCCTCATCCACTTTGCCTTGACGATAGTTGAAGAGAGCGGTGAGGAGCAAAGACTCAGGATAGTAAGGAGACTTCTCATCGATAAAGATCAGAGCATCTTCCATCAGTCCCAATTGACCTTGGTCAGAATAATATTTTGCCCGAGTGATTTGGTATTCACCATTTTTTGTCACATCAAGGTCATGCTTGATGATCAAGGGATCAATCATGGCGATGTCAGACATCTCAAGAACCTTGATATGTTTCACCAAGGCTTCTGTGGCTTTCAACTGCCAGTTTTTATCTTTGGTTTCTTGAGCCACTTTGATCATGTATTGGCGGAACTCTGAGTTCAAACCCAGGCCTTTGGCTGTCAAAGCGTAGTGGTAAAGCGCTTCGATGCGATGTTGTGGATCATCCATCAACTCGGCAAAGAGGCCCATCGCCAGCTCATAGTTTTTTTGAATTTCGAGAAAGATCAATGCCTGCAAAAGTTTGTAGTCGTTCGGCTGCATCTCATCCAACTTCACTGGAGCGGGCTGAGGTTCTGCGACCACTGGATTTGCAACGGGAGCCAAAACCTTCACGTCAGGAATTTTCTGGAAGGCGTCGCCTGAAGTGACAGACTTAGTGCCACCAGCGACTTCTTTGTAAGGCGCGATATTGAATTGCAAGAGTTCAGGGGAATGGTTGCGGCGAGTTCCTTTCAAATTCAATTCGCGAGTTGCCGGAAGTTTGAGAGGGGAGAGGTCTGAAGCTGAAACTTCGCGTTCCGCACCGATATCCAAACGAGGAATGCTCTTCACTTTGAAGACTTCGACCTTTCCTTTCACGACCTTCTTTTGATAAACCCGAAAGGTCGGAACGGAACTGGATTTCATTTGGAGATCCGAGGACGCTGCGCGACCAGATTTTTTAACGGTGAGTGCGGAGTCGGCCATCGCCACTCCGCAGATCACTTGCGTTCCAATAATTATTTTTATTAATTTGTTCATAAATCGCCCCACACAGCCTGAATTTCGTCTTAGTGCCAGTATGTCAGTCCTAGCAACAAGGAGGTGTCATTAATGACTTTGTTCCCGAGATCACGGTTAGCCGCCCCGCTATCCCACTTAATTTGCTTTTCGTTTGTGAACTTGTTAATGAAGTCCACGCGCACGGCAAAGTGCTCCGAGAAGAAAATCTGTTGGTTGATGCCAATCTGATAAGCAAAAGCGCTCTCTTTTTTGTCACCATCTTCGCGGCGTTGAATATAATCTGTCATACCTACGCCCACGGAGATACCCATATCGAAATAGATTATAGCTCTATCAACGAAGCTCATTTTTGCATAGAGAGGAACATAGGTTGCTGAGAGCATTGTTGAACTATCAAAAACCGTATGATCGGGAATAGCGCCATACTGGTCATAGAAGAAAGTCGTGGCATCATTCTCAGACATATTTGCTTTTGAGTAATTCACATCCACGCCCCAGCGTTCATTGAAGAAGTACCCAAATTGTCCACTGAAGATAGTCCCTGTTTCATGAGGGTCATTCACGGCGATACCGCCAGCTAAGTTGAAATAAAATCTATCGGCTTTTGAATAACGACGATTTTGCACAACGCTAAAGTCGTCATCCTTGGCAGCCCAATATTTCTGTTCTAGTTTTTTGATGTCCAACTTGTCGCTACCACGGCTGTCGCCTTGTTGTTTTACTGGTGCAGCTGTAGGTTGTTGAGCCCAAGCACTAGATGTCGTCAAGATGAGTACTAGAATGGTTCTTTTCAGCATATTTAACTCCCGCATTAGTTTGTACTTTTGAATAGGAACGGATACGTTACGAGCACTTTGGTTCCCCCTTGTGGAGCTGGGAATTTCCATGCTGCAACCCTGTTCAAAATACATCCCTCAACGGTTGCGTTCTTCAAGGTGGTGTCGCCGATTTTTTGAGCCTCGACGGAACCACTAGAACCTATGGTAAATCTTATCGCGACTTTCCCGAACAATTCAGGACTCGCGCTTAATTGTCTTTCATAACAATACAAAATCTGACCCAGTTGGGATTTGATGTATTGAGCGATGATCTCACGATCAAGACCGCCAATAACTTCACTCTCCTCTTCGATCAGGCCCACTCCACCAGAACCAGTGCTTCCTGCGGCCAAGCCACCCATGCTGCTGGCATTACCGCCACCACCACGTCCGGCAGTGGAAATGCGCACGCCATTACCAGTCCCTTCGGTACCCCAGTCGCGACCAGAGCGCTCCATTTTTCCAACAGCAGCAAGGGCGCGGCCCGAAGCGCCGGTACCTGCTTTAGTGCCATTAGCCACGATCACATTTCCACTCTTTGCAGCTTGAGCAGAAACTTTTCCGATCAACTGAGAAATACGACCACCAGAAATGGACTTCATCATGCTCGCCACTTTGTTGCCACCAGTAGGCATTTCAACCTTTTTGTTTTTCGGTGCAGCAGGAGCTTCTTTAACGACCACTTGCTGAGGCTTAGGTTGTTCAGCACGTTTTTTCTTAGGTTTCAAATCTGTTTTAACAATGATTTTTTGAGCCACTTTTGGTGGGGCTACAGCGACTTCCATGTGGTTGGATGGAGGGCTGAACATAGAGATCAAAGCAATCAAGGCCGCTGCACCGAGAACGATGGCCACGCCTTTTTTAGATTCTTCATCCACCAATTGATCTGGAGAGATGCGCCCCAAATGTGCTGCATTTTCAACAGAGATTGTTCTTTGGCTGACTTCCAAGTCGCCGACATTTTGACGATGCCATTCTTGAGTTGGAACACAGGCGATGCTCACAGGCATCAAAGCGTGACTAGGACGGAATTTTTGATTTATCGGCAAGACCTTCGTTTCAACAACCTTTTTATTTTGTTTTACGATAAAGAGTTGAACGTTTCTGCCTTTAGGAACGGATTCATTGCGTGAGTTTTCAAGATGCAAGAAAAGATCTGCCTCTTTCAACACCGGCATGAAATGCAAAGTGCAGTCTGGCAATTCTAAACTCTGCTCTTTATCCAAGCGCAAAGAGGGTGGAGTGGTGCCTTGAGCTGACGTGGTCGAGTCCATGTTGACATACCACCAGGCTCCATCACGGTATTCAAAGAGACCTTGAATACCTCGAGTTGTTGGAGAAATAGAGATCACATTCGCCAGACGCGATGATCCGAACGTATGCGTTGCTTCTCCAGAGCGCAATTTCCAAGTTTTTGCAGTCCCGTTTTTAAGAGACTGACGTACAATCAACGTGAGCATGAGTCCACCCCTCAGTAACTCTTAATTATTCAGATACAAGGCCGATTCGCGAATACGACCGTCCATATCTTTTTGTACATCATAGAGAGGCATGAATTTAATCCCTCTCTTCTGCACAAGATATGCACCGTCGGGGTTGCGAATGGTCCCCTTGAGGTTCATGTCACCGAAATTCACTTCTTGGACTTTACGGACTGTTCTTTGTTTGGCAAAGGCAGTCGTGCTCCCCAAGAGAATGAAAGCAGTCATCGACAAGATGATTGTTTTCACTTGTACCCTCCATAACTACAAGTCTCCCGAGATTACGTGCTGACCGACTTTGTTTTGATTCTTTAAATACTGTATTTTCTTAACTAACCAATTTCTTTGCTCTATCTGATTGCTGACCTTAACGGCTTTCTCGTAAGAGTCCAGCGCCAGAGTAGGGCTCCCTTTGTAGGTCTCAAACAAATGCGCTTGTTCAAGAAGCAGATCGACATTGTCCTTTCGTCCCGCCAGCAGACTCTTAATCGTGCTGAGCGCTTTGTCGATCTCACCCTTCTGAGCATAACTTTCGCTCAAAAGTGTACCCACATTCAAAGTATACAATTGTTCTTTCGGCAATATTGAGAAATTAATGAGGGCTTTCGTAAAATCTCCCTCTGAGAAAGCCTTAACACCTGCGAAAGTTTGCATTTCTGTCGAAGGCATTTGCATGTCCAAAACTTTATCAAAAAGCGGCATCGCGGATTTCAAGCCCTCGTCTTTATAGACTAGACGTGCTTTTTGATACACGTATGGTGATGCCTCAGGTTGCAACTTCAAGCTTTGCTCAATCATCCACAAAGCCTTATCCGCGTAACCACGGCCCTCGGAGCCTACGCTCACATAGAAGAGACCCATAGCTCTCGTGTCTTTGTTCTTCGCGAGCTCAAGACCCAGTCTTTCAACCATATCGTACTGTCTAGAAGAATAACAATTTCCAGCAACTTCGAGAGCGTTCAATTTCGAGAGTTGATTCGTCAAGATTGCGGACTTGTTGCAAGACTTTGCACCACGACTCTCAAAACGAGACACTTTCCCGATGGTCATGTCTGAAGACGCCGGAAGGAAAGCCGTCATCTTTTCAGGAGCCGGGTAGAGCGCCAATGGAGTGATGGTCTGGTCCGGGCGAATGTTCGCATAAACGCGTTCATTGGAAGCTGCTTGGCCTTTAGAGGCTGCTAAGACCTTCAATTTCGCCTCGTTGTCGTTCTTCTTTTCTTGGATAGGGCTTGTCAGCTTCGCAAGCTCCGCACGCAATTGCTCTTGGTCCTGAGGAGTCAAGCTGGCAGGGAGTGGGATGGTTTGCAAACTCTCGATGTAGTTCGAGTAACAGCGGTCGATACCGCGCATAGCTTCAAGTTGTTGATACTCGTCACGGCTCATTTTCAAAGCAGTGAAGTAAGCGGTGTGAGCTTTGTCCAGTTTTTCGGTTTTAAGACCCAAAACCATCGCGAACTTTTCTTCGCGAGCTTTCACGCTTTGTTGGACCAATTCTTTTTCAAGAATGCGGGCCTGGATCAAGCGAGCTTCAGCACGAACTTCTGCTGGAGCACTGCGACCGTTGGCTTTCATGGCCACATCAAAGGCCGCTGTCATTTTTCCAGCATCAAACAAAGCTTGGGACTGGGCAATCATGATTTGCGTTGTGAAAGGCTCAATGCCTTTGGCCATGATTTGATTTTGTAGCTTGGCCAATTCGGCAGAGCGAGGTTCTGATTTATAAGAATCTAAAAGTTTCCCATAGATGCGTTCAAGAGTGGCTCGGTCTGCATCGACAAGCATACCCATGTAAGCGGCACGAGCCTCTTTGAGTTTCTTCTCAAGAAGATAGATGTCTGCAGCCAACTCCAAATGAGCGCTGCGGTTTTTCTTATCCATCTCAGCGACTTTTACCAAAGTCTCTGCAGATTTTGAAATCTGACCAACGTCAGCATAAGCTTTCGCCGCTTCCTTCATCGCGTCGAGATTTCTTTTATCTGTTGGGTACTTCTTCACAAAAGTTTGTGAAAGTTCAGCGGCTTCAAAGATCTTTCCTTCAGAGTAAAGCAAACTGAGGGCCTGCCAAGTGGCATCTTGCGCCAACTTAGAGCCATCATGTTCTTTGGCGAATTCCATGAGCTTTTGCGCGGCTTTGTCTTTGTCCGTCGTTTTCACGATCTCTTGGACTTCAGTGAAGTGCGCCTCTTCCATGATCTTATTCATGTTTTTCTTGCGGGAATCATCGCCGGTTGAGGCGGCAATGGTGCGGGAGAAAGTTTTGATGCCGGCATAGTCTTTACGCAAATTCATCATATCCAAGATCAAGTCTTCAGACTTTTTCTTGATATCGGCATTTTCAGACCCTTTGAGTTGAGCTAAAGGAGTCAGGATTTTTTCTGCTTCAGGGTAATTTTGCTCTTCATAAGCAATGTGACCCATCTTAAAGCGAACAGCCGTAGCGTATTTGCCGGTAGGATGTTTTGCTAAGTAGTTGGTCGCCAATTCTTTGCGCTCAGCTTCTTTCAAAGGATCTTTGCCTTTTTCTAAGCTTTTCTCTTTGGAGAAAAGGGCTGCATAGGTTGCATCGTGCTTCATGGTCGGATCTGTAGACTTGTCGCCCACAAGTTTGTACTGAACGCTGGCTTCTTCATATTTTTCCAATTGGAAGAGCAATTCTGCATAGGCAAAACGAGTTTTGTAGTCAGGTTTTGCTGGGTTCTCGTTGTCCAACATCAGTTTAAACAATTGTTGAGTGAGATCTGAGAACGCCACGTTCTTTTTATTCTTCAACCAGATATCCCACCATTTGGCAGCGATTTCTAAGCTGGATTTTTTGAAGCCCTCATCACATGAAGCGATGATGTCATCGGCCTTTTGCAAGGCTCTCCATGATGAGTCGGGACGGCAAAGGTCACTGGACGTTTGCAAGTGCTCAATCACCAAGGGACGTTGCTTCAAAGTTTCATTGGCTTCCACCAACATCAAGTGAGATTTCACTACATAAGGGCCTGTAGGGCGCTTTTCAATGTATTCACCTAGGAAGATATTCATTTCTTTTTGACGGCTATGGGAATCATAAAGCTTCGCCATGTCCATCATGGATTCACCGAGCTCTTGCTCGGTCGTGATGTCTTCAAAGAAGTCGTAAAGCTTATTGGCTGCGTAGGCATCGCCGATAAAGATTGTCAAATCACGCAGGGCTTCACGGCGCAAGTTGTGACGATTGGATGGCACTTCGCCATCACGAAGAGGTGGATTTGATTTCACCACCTCGATCAGTTTTTTCACACCGTTGTCAGAATCACGGAGGTTGTAGTAAGCCCAAGCAGCCTTGTACATGCCGTAAGCATACACACGGCTTTGTGGGAATTTTTCTAGGCGAAGGAAGTGCTCCAAAGCGGCAGCGAATTTTTGTTGCTCATAAAGCAATTCACCCAAAGCCAAGGTACCGTCAGCCAAAACTGGAGATTTTGGGAATTGAGTCAAAAGACGGTGATAGAGCAATTCAGAGTTTTTAAAGTTTCCAACTTGTTGGTTGGCGAAGGCATTGTTGAAGAGAACAGAGTCCATCTGCTTAAAGCGTGGGAACTCGGCTTCAATTTTAGAATAAATCTTAATGGCACGCTTTACTGCTTCAAGACCCTTTTCGTTTGGAACTGGGAAAGGGCTGAGTTTCAAAAGAGGCGTGTTTTGATGAAGGTCAAAGAAACGGCCGGATTTAGAGCGTCTCATGTAGAGCTCAGCAAGACGGTACCAAAGGTCAGCTTCTTCTTTGGAACCTTTTTGTTTTTTCAAAATGGATTGCAGGGATTCGATGGCTCTATTTTCAGAGCGCGTGATCATGATTTCACTGCTGAAGGCTTTGCGTTCATTCTCGGCTTCGGATCCAGTACCAATGCGGACCTCTGGCAAGAGGCCCTTTTCGTTTTTATCCACAGCAAAGCAATAAATAGAAAACAAATGTATAACTAGAAGTAAAATCGTCCCACGCAACATAATATTTACTCTCCTACAAGAGTCACAAGTTTCAACTGCGGGAATCCCGCCATTGAAGCCGTGTACATGACCTTACGGAGCGTGGAGTAGGGCAGGTCTCTGTCGGCTTGAAGAAGGATGCGTCCTTCTTTTATGTGAACTTTATCCTTTTCGGCAGAATCCTTAGCAAGTTTATCCAATTCTGCAAAAAGCGGTTTAATAAAATTACTGTCTTTGTCTTCCAGGTCTTGAGCCAAGAAGTCGTTATTCTTCACATCAGCGATCGTGGTCTGATCAATCTTAAGCGATTTACTTGAAATTGAGATCTTAACTGCCTCCACAGCGTTCGTCATCGTCGCCGATGTTGGCAGACGCAGTTCCTTTTCAGGAATGAGTTGGACATCAGCTGTAGAGTAGCTCTGTAACAAAAACACCAGCATGATCGTGAACATGTCCGTCATTGACGTGATGTTCAGGGTGAACGTGGAGTTCTTTTTTATTGGTGGCTCGTATCTACGACGGCGTGACATGGTTAGCCCTCCAAGGTGTTGGCAAAGACAACTTCTGGAAACATATAGTTTGTTTCCACTTGCTTGCCTTGTTTAGTGTCGAAGACCGGAAATTTGACATTGTTGTCACGGCTTTGACGGGCTTCATCCATGACCTTGACGATTTCGTTATATGAAACTTTGCCGTCAGGGCTCACTTCGATTTTGAAAACCTCAGGATGGGCTTTTTTAACCGCAATCAATTTTTGGTGAAGAACGGGAAGATCGAAACCACCATCCTTAAGAGGAATGACTTCGACTTTCTCTTGGCCTTTTTCGGTGATCACAATGTGAATACCGACTTTGCCATCCAACTCCAAAGCGACATTCGTCGGATTCGGCGTCTGCTCTTGTTTTTGAATTGCTTCACTCACGACTTGTGGAAGTTCAGTTTCTACCACCATCATTTGCACGAAGGCAGAGGACACCAACAGAACCGGCACCAGTTTAACCATCACGGCCAAAAGGGGAGCCAGATCGAGTTCGAACTCACTGTTATGATTAACGCGGATCTTTTTAATTCTTCTCATAATTCATCCCATTCCTGAAATCGCACCCACCAACACACAAAGTTTCCCTTAGGAAACTTTTGTGCCTGGAGTAGGAGGGTTATGAACCATGTGCTCAGGGAAAACATTTTGACGAGTCAAGTTAGGAATATGAGCACTTGTTAAAAGTTCAGTGAGCTTGCCACATTTTTCTTGCATCTGTTCAATCAACTGATTTTGACGAGAAGTCAAAAACGAGAAGAACACCATGGCAGGAATTGCCACCGCAAGACCCAATGCTGTCGTATACATGGAAACCGAGATACCTTGCGCGAGCAAAGCTTGCTTCTGAGCTGGATCCGCTGATGCCACCGCTTGGAACGAAAGAATCAGACCGTGGATGGTACCCAGAAGACCCATCAATGTCGCCACGTTGGCTAGCATCGACAAGTAGTGCAGACGTTTCGTGTACAATGGGATATTTTCAGCCATGGCAATGTCATGAGCTTGGAAAATCGTATCGTCATCGCGATCCGCTTTTTCAATGATTGTTTTGAAGGAAGCCGCTAGAGGTTTCTTTTCAAGTTGTGCACAAAGAAGCAAAGCCTCGTCGGTTTTTTTGGCTAAAATTAAATTTTGGATTTTACCCATGAATTCTTCAACGTTCATGCCGTACTCCACGTACAGAGCTCGAGCACGCTCAGCGATGAGGACCAGAGAGCCCACGCCTACGAGCAGGATGCACCAGCCGACAAAACCAGAATCGTTCATGAATTTAATAAAGGCCATCATTTTGTTTCCTCCTTGGAAGCGCCACCGCGAGTCCAGTTGATTAATTGAGTTTTGCCATGGTCTTGCACGTGGAGGAAACGGACCGCGTAGTGGAGACCTGATTTGACGTTCAATCTCTGTTTGGAAAAGTTCTTGCGAACGATCTCAGCCAGAGTATTAAATGCCATTGGGTTTTTTTCACATTCTCTAAAATGAAGTAAAATTTGTTGGCCAGGCAACAACAGGGGATCGTTCAAAAGAACGAGAGCTCCGTTTTCGCTGATGCTCGTTGTGTGACCATCAAAAAAAGTATGGTCATTGTGAGCATAGACGGGAAGGACAAGGTCCAAACGTGGAGACTTGCGATCTTTGAAGGCACCCGCCAAGTGATCTTTTGTTTCGATCAAACGGCAAAGACGATCTTTCGAGAACTCTTGCAGGTCGCCAACCAAAGTCCATTGTTCCATGTGCGGAGCCCAGACGAAGTTGTAATCGTAGAGCTCGCCATTTTGGATCATGGTGATCAGTGATTTATATTCGTAAGGACCATACTTCATGTCCCCACGCAATATATACCAGTTTTGAACATTTTCAGCTGTCTGTACCCCACCCATACAACCTTCTTTATTGTTTGATCGTCTTAGGATCAAAAGCAATTCTTACAGATGCGTTTGCTGGAGGAACGGCGTTGCCATGGAAAGTCACTGTCCATTTTGCAGCGTCGTAAGTCCAACCGTTTGTAGCATCGGGAAGAACCACGGAACCATTTACTGTCACTACGATAGTTTCAGGAAGTGGCTCACGTTGTAGTTTAAAAGAACTCGACAATTGAATGATCGTGTCAGAGATGAGAGTCAAAGTTGTACCGAAGTTTGTGCACAACGAACCCTTCACGCCACCAGTCAGTGCTGTGAGCTCATGAAGACGAGTTGCGATCTTACGTTGGAAACCATCTGAAGAAAGCTGTGTCTTACATGCATCGTCAGGCACTGAGATTGTGCTGATTGAGTAGTTACGACCGCTTGCTGTGCCGCCGGTGTAAGAATCCATGAAGTTCACATAGCTTTGTACTGAACGAAGACCTGCATTTGAGTAAGACTCGTTCATAGAGCTTGAAGAATGAGAGAAGTCTTCTTCGTCACTCACGATGATCACAGCCAAGAAAGCCTCTGGACGACGGAAGTTCAAAGACACGTTGAAAGAGTCAAGCAAAGACTGCTTCATACTTTCGATCGCTCTTTCGTCACCATCTCCCAAAGTACCTTGCTTGATGTTTGTTGAAAACACATTGGAGAGATCAGGCGTATTATTGTTCATAACGAAAACGCCAGAATGGTTTTCGATATGTGGATATGGAGCTCTTTGCAAAACGGCGCCATCGCGGATGCGAGCCAATTCAGAATTGGCGTTGAATTCTTTTCTCCAGGCATCTGTTGTTACCACAGCCATGTTGAAGTCATAGTTGTTCTGTTGGAAACGATTGATGAAAGATTGGAAGTTCGTCGCCAAGTTTTGTTGAGACGTTTCCATAGAGCCGGAGTTGTCGATCACCCACAAGACGTCGATCTTCTTAGGAACATAGACCGCTTCTTGCTTGTAAGAAGAAGAGTCGGGTGCAAGCGAGAACGGACTTCCGCTTTTATCGCAGCCTGTAGTCAAAGCCGCAGTTGATACCGCCGCCATTGCATAGATTAAAAAGTTCTTCTTAGACATAACGGTTGCCCTCCTGAGCTCCCACCACCGCATCGCATATTACGACTCCGTCAGTTTCGTGCATCTAGACAAAAAACTGAAATTGATTGCAAGTGATTGATTTTGCTTCTGGATTGCCGAGCAGTCTCAGAGGGGGACGGGTTAAGTTATTGAAAAGACAAGAGAAGCGATGAGCAAGTCACTTCGCAAAAATATTTTGCCGTCAAACTCTTGAACAGTTTCTATGATCTTTCAGGGGGATTTTTGGCGAGTGGGTGATCAGCTTTGGGAAAGCTTTTGAGAGTGATGAACTTCTTAACAAGCGGAAAGTCTAGCGGCGAATCTCTCTGAGATTGGCCGCTAGCGAAACAATCAGAACTAGTTGCAGACCTACTTGCAGTCCTACTTGCACTGAGACTTGTAGTAAGTCACAAGAGCCGCATCAATTTTTGCACGCTCGTCCTCATCGACAATGAAGGCACCGAGAGCCGCGCTCTCACGCATGATACCTGGAGCATAAAACTGTTGAGCTTCTTTGTCGTACTGGAAATAGCCATCGCTATAAGGATTATTAGAGTCATAAACTCGGAACATCAGATTTCCATTGGCTTGCTCTTTATAATCTTTAACCACAACAACGTGCTGAAACAATTGTGAAGCGCGAAGATTGATCAAAGTCAGACGTTTCTTATCTGCATTCTTCTTAAGAAGTGCGGCAGTCGCGACGTTGTCTTTTTCTGATCGAGCATAGGAGCCAAGTCCCATTGACAAGTTGCCTGCGCGATTAAAGCGATAGGCTTGAAAGGCTTCGATTTCGGTGACAAAACCTCGATTGCCATTGGGAGATCCGGCTTCTGGAATTCCCTTGGTAAGACTTTTCATGAACTCCGATCTGTTCAGGTTGTCGATGCTATCTAGCTTGAAAACGGAATACCCTTTTAGGGGCCGGTGTGACAGTCTCATTTGAGACGTGCCCTCGTCCATCTCTGGCCATGGAATAGCATTGCGCAAAATATTTAAAACAGGAGTCACTTCTGTCGAGGTGTTATCTTCGCGGCCTAACATGATGAAAAGTCGTTGAGCTCGAGAGAGCGACCAGCAGTTGCCTATCATGCCAGTGTTCCAGTTGTGAAAAGGCAAATGACGACGAGCGGAGAAGGCGTCCTCACGGATACTGCTATAGATGGAATCAGCTGAGAGCTTCGAGCAAGAAAGATTTTGAACTAAGCTGTCAGAAACTGTCTTGGCTTGAGCCAGCGGCGAAGACAACAAGGCGGCTGCAAAAATAAATTTCAATTTCATAAACGTCTCCATAAATTAAACGTTGAAAGATCTGGTTCTTATTTCATTACGCAGGTCATGCCCCAGCTAGACAATACGCTTGTAGAGTCCGTGCTAGAAGAGCGGAAGCTTGCTTTGAAAGTTTTTGCTAAGACTTTTGGAAGACTCATTTCAATGGTTCTTCCTGCAGAAGACGACTCAGATCTCAAAACACGCCAGTCGGCGCTCACGGCGCCTTTATCTACGGCCAAAACCGCAGTCTCGCCAGCATTGGGAGAGTCTGAAGATCTTGGGTCGGCTTTCAGAACCTTCAGGTTGAGGCGAGTGATTCCTGAAGTCAGAGAAATTGTGAGCTCAGAGAAACCTTCGTTCGTGCAAACGATCTCTTCAGCGGCAAACACCGATGTCGACATCAAAATCAAAGTTAAAAAAGTCATTACCGTTTTCATATGTACCTCTTATGGTTTTATTTTTTATTGCAGTTGGCCGTGGAGCCGATGACATCCACGCCCATGTTAATAAGTCCTAGATAGGCGGCGCCGGATTCGCCCTTCATCACTGTTAATCCAATATCAGAAACTTTATTTTCCAGAACTAAGGCCTCACCGCCCATAAGCTTTTCTCCAGCTAAGCGGGACTCTTTGGTCAAATCGTCTTCATCCATAGATAGACGATCGATCACCGTCATATTAAAAGACTTTTTGGGAGTAAGATATTGTGCCTTATCGCCTTTAACGATCAATTGTGAACGCAACTTCTCTGTATCACAGAACGTCAGGTTGATATCCGACGCGAAAGCCGAGGAGCTCACGAGAGCCCCTAAAAGAATCAGGACGCCTTTGGATGTCATCATTTTAATTCCGGATGTAGTCATGCATGATCCCATGGGCTGAGGAGTTTTCTGACGGCATATCAAAGTTTTTTAGAGTATCCATGTGATTTACGCGGGTGTAGCGGATGGAGCCATGAGTTCGCGGTAAGTTTTTTGCGAAGATATCCAGAGAACGAGTATCCAAGGCCTCATCTGACGCGGAATAAAAGATCATCGACGGAATTTCCACAGAGCGGGCAAGGGCTTTTACTTGATCCAAGCGAGCCATGTAGTGATCTGAGTCTGTGGGTTCGCCGTAGGAAGTTGGTAGCTTCAAAGGGACTTCATTTAAAACAAGCTGCATGGTTTTAGCTAAGGCACAGGCGCCATTCAGATATTTATCCAAGTATTCGTGATCGAGATTTGAAGCAAAAGACTTTGCCAACGAGTGGACAAGGGCCGTTTGCCCAAAGCAGGTCGATTGATTCAGGCGATTTGTGATCATAAAGGCCGGAGAAACAAATATAATCTTACTGATCTTCTCAGGGTATTTGCGAGCCAAGTGAGTCGTCAAAAGTCCACCTAAAGACATGCCTTTGATAACGACACGTTGACCTAAGGCGGAGGCCAGGTGCAGGGCAAGCTCCGCATCCAGGATCCAATTTTTTGGAGTGACCTTTAAGAAGGCTTCTTTGGTGGAGCGTTCTTCATGAGCCGTCAAAACAGGGGCAAAGATATTGATATCTCCAGCCAGGAGCTCATTTTCCAGGAAAGAGATGTCATCCGTCTTGTGCCGGGGATTTAAAGAGTAGGAATGGAAATAGAGCAGCGTGGTGCTGGCACTCTTGCTGATGTGGAGCATGGCTTCAGGGGTCGCCTGTTGATAACGAGAGAGCATGTCGAGAGCCAGAGGGCGGCACTGAGTGGTGCAAGACTTCAAGGACTCCAGCCAACTCTTCTTGGTGCCCACGCTGAGCGCAGCATGAGCTGTGGATGACAATGCCATCAACAGGGTCAGTCCAAGAAAAGAGGTTGCTAGGGGCTGGATCATTTAAGTCTCCTTAAACTGGAGTAGGCCATTTCATTAGGCTCAAAGCCCACGGAAATGCCGTCATTGCCAAATGCAATGTCTCAAGTTGGCTCGTTATTGAAGTCCAACGCCTACGTGTTCAAGGAGAGTGCCATAAAGAGACGATTCCTGGTGGACCTGAATCGACCGCAGAGTCGGAAAAGCCGCAACTTGTCGCTCATTGTAAATAAGTCTGACAGGAGAGTGGGTTTTATGTGGAAAACCTTCTTTCGCCACCTGATCAGCAGAAACAATAGCGCGATCTTCCACCGTCCGTGAGCAAGCTGTTTCCCCGCCATCGTGGCGGGGAAAGAATAGTCTTTTAGATACCGGAGCTGCGAGGTACTTTGATCTGACGCGCACGATGCGCGTCAGAAAGGCCACTCATGGATGGTCAGACTCTCGAATACCGAGAGCAGCTGTAAAATAAAAAAACGTCGAAGTTTACGGATGAAGTTTACAGACGACTTAAGGCCGTTTTTTTAAACTCCACCTTGGCCTTTTGCCAAAGGACTTCTTTCTCATCCATATTCAGAGCATTGAAATCCAAACCTTCGCGGCCGGCGATTTCAACCATCAAGTTGAAGCGAGCCTCAAAGCGTTGGTTGGCTTTTCGAAGCACTTGCTCAGGCTCCATCTCGAGATGTCGCCCCAGTTGCGCCAATGAAAAGAGCACATCACCAAGTTCGTGATAGATCTCTGGTTCTGACTCTTCATCCAGAGCTTCGCGAAGTTCTGCGAATTCTTCTTCAACCTTGAGCATGGCCCCCTCAGCGTCTTCCCAATCAAATTGCAATTTCTGAGTGCGTTTGCCAATTTTGTAAGCGCGTTGCAAAGCGGGCAGTGGAGGAACATTCAGAGCGTAGGGAGAAGAATCTTTTTTAGCTTCGGCTTCTTGTTTCTTGATCACTTCCCAATTGCGAATCACTTCCGCAGAGTCCGCCACCGCTGTGTCACCAAAAACATGAGGATGGCGTCGCACAAGTTTCTCGGAAACATTTTGAATGACATCGTGAATGTCAAAAGAGCCTCTTTCTTGAGCAAGTTGCGAGTGAAGAATCACTTGGAACAAAACATCGCCCAACTCGTCTTTCATTTTAGCTTCTTTGGCAGGGCCTTCCACAGGGGCTTCAATAGCTTCGACGAGCTCGTGAGTCTCCTCGATGGCGTATTGAGTCAATGTCTGGTGTGTTTGTTCTTTGTCCCAAGGGCAACCCTCGGGGCCGCGCAGCTGAGATACGATCTCGACTAAGGACTCAATATGACGTAAGTTGGAGGGGATTTTTGCCATTTATAGCCTCGACTTTTTTATGGAATCTCCTCATTGCTAGCATAGAAGTGTAGGGATTTCGACAATTATTCCGAAAGGATGTAGGGTAAGAGATGGTGAATTAGGCACTATTTTTTCAGGTGTTTAGTCAATCAAACAGAACAGCAGGGATATGCAACGTCATAAGGGCAGGAAAAACGAAAGTCCGGCAAAACGAGTCAATTACGAAGACCACAGTCTCAAGTTTTTGGACTGGGTGGACTCGATTGGTCTGGAGAAAACTTTCATCGGTCGCTTCGTGCAGTTGTTGGAGGAGAAGTTCTTCATCCGCAGGGCCGCCTTTGTATTTCTTTACTGCGTGCTGTTGTCCTACACGATATTTTTCCAGATAGACATTCCTTACAATTTCAATGTGGGCGACGTGGCTCAGTTCGATGTGGTTTCTCCTATCGGATTTGAAATGACGGACGAAGTGACCACCGAAGAAAAACGCATGCGTGCAGAGTTCGGTGTGCCCATGGTTTACGACTATGATACCAGCGTTTACGAGCGTGTTTCTATTGGGGTCATTCATTCCTTTCGCTCGATGCGCAACGTGTATCGCGACATGCAGTGGCCTAAGAGCCGAGTGGAGCGCGCAGCAAAAGTAAAAGAATTTTTCCAGCATAAAAAGCAATTTGAAAAAGAGCTGGGCACCACGGTTTCTGACTTCATGTTCGAATGGTTGATTGATAACAAGTTCAATCCGCGGATCGAAGCCATCTTGTTGCGCAATCTCGAAGAGTGGTACGATAAGAAAATTGCCGAGGCCCCAGATCGCTTCATTCCTGCGGCGCAGACCTCGGTGGTGGCACGGGTTGTTCATAGAAACAATCTTGGCAAAGAGTTCACCATTGATCGTCGTGAAATTGTCGACCTTCAATCGCCGGGACTTTTTGATTTCAATGACCGAAAAGACCTGAGCCGCTTCTCTGAGGGAGATCAAACCAATATTCTTTATCTTGCGCGCTCTTTGCTCGTGCCCAATTTGACTCTGAATAAGCAAGAGACAGCTCTGCGTCGTCAAGCGGCCCGTGAAGCGGTGATCCCTGTCAACATCGCCATCAAAAAGAATCAAACCATCATTGGCCAGGGGGGAGTGATTCAACCCTTCCAAATGGCCATGATTCGTCAAATTGAAAATATCCGGACCGATCAACGCAAAGACATCATGGCTTTGGCCATGGCCTTCATGTTGTCTGTGGCCATCATTGTTTTCTTCTCTTATCTCAAACGTTTCACCATGAACCGAGTCAAGATCGACTTTAAAGACTTGTCAGTGATGATGTTGATCGCCTTTGGTGTGGTGCTCTTTACGAAACTGTATCTGTTCATCACGGATGCCGCCTTTGTTTCAAAGTTTGGCTATTTGATTTCCTCCACCTTCTTCCTCTTTGCGGCGCCGGTGGCGGCAGGGCCTATGCTTGTGGGTTTGCTTTTAACTTCAGGAGAAGTGGTGTGGCTCTTCACGGCCTTCATGGCCGTGTGCTTGGGTATCATGGTGGAGTTCAATTTTCCATTTATGCTGGTCACTCTGGTGGGCGGAATCGCGGCGGCTCGCGGTGTTTTCAATTGTAAAACCAGAAATGATATTTACTTTGCCGGGGTTCGAACGGGCATTGTGAACGCCTTGATGATTGCCTTTGTGATGAGCATCGTGAAGATGGATCAAGAGGGCGGTTTGAAGGAAGTTCTTTGGGCTATTCCTGGGGGCTTTCTCGGCGGGATCTTCAGTGCGCTCTTTGCGATGATGTTCATTCCACTCTTGGAATCGGTTTTCAGCTACACCACAGACGTAAAATTGCTCGAGCTGAGCAACCTCAATCATCCGCTTCTAAAGGAAATGATTGTGAAAGCTCCAGGCACTTACCATCATTCCATGATGGTGGGAAGCATGGTGGAGGCCGCGGCCGAAGAGATCGGTGCGAATTCGTTGCTGGGCAAGGTGATGTGCTATTACCATGACATCGGCAAGATGGAGCACGCCAACTATTTCATCGAGAATCAAAAGCCAGGACACAATCCTCACGATATGATTTCTCCGTTTATGAGTAAGACCTTGCTCATCGCCCACGTGAAAGACGGTGTGGAGATGGGGATGGCGTATAAACTTGGTAAGCCGATCATCGATGGCATTATTCAGCATCACGGAACCACTTTGATTTCTTTCTTCTTCAACAAAGCTTTGGATTTGAAAAAAGAAGACGATCCTGAAATCAGCGATCAGGACTTCCGCTATCCAGGGCCAAAACCGCAATTCCGTGAATCTGCGCTTTGTATGTTGGCAGATAGCATCGAAGCAGCGGCTCGTTCTTTGGATGAACCCACGCCAGCGCGCTTGCAGAATATCGTGCGTAACATTGTGCAAAGAAAATTCTCTGATGGGCAGTTGGATGAGTGTAATTTGACTCTGAAAGACATCTCCAAAGTTGAAGCGGCCTTCATTCGTATTCTCTTGGGTATCTACCATCAACGAATCGACTATCCTCGCAGTGCTGGTGGTGGATTAGGTGATGTGAACCGTGCGCCGTCAACTCCGAGCTAATATGGAAATCACCATCGTCAATGAATCCAAACATGCTGTGCCTCGCAAGTTCATCCAAACCTGGATGGATGAAATGGCTCGGCATTTGATGCGCAAAAAAGTTCTCAAAGCCAAGGATGCCAAAAAAGATATCACCTTGGTTTTCCTAGATAAAAAGGCCGCGCAAAAGATCAATAAGCAGTTCCGCGGTAAAGATTATGCCACCGATGTGTTGAGTTTTGACTCCATGGAGCCCACCTCATTGGGTGAACTTATTTTGTGTCCTGACGTTCTAAAAAAACAGGCGCAAGAGCATGATCTGACTTATCAGCAGGAGCTGGGCTACATGTTGCTTCATGGGGTTCTTCACCTTTTGGGTTACGATCATGAAACCGGCGAGGCCGATGCGAAGAAAATGTTTAAAATCCAAGATGAGGCTTTTGAGCACTTGTTAGGTTGAGTGCTTGGCCTTCCGAGTGAAATTCTTTCTTGCTCTTTTTCATCTGTCCTTCCCTTATATTGCAAATGAACAGATGCCCCTCTGAAAAGTGACGGGGAGTGACTCTTTGGCGAAGACCATTTGTTTAAAGAATAAACACTTCGCTTTCGCGAGGCGGTGAGTATTGCCAGTGTTTAAGGGTCCCAAGTGAATCGAATTTAAAATGCCGCTATATTGCAATCCGTCATCTGAGGGGGGCTGGCATCGGATTTGTATTGGGGAGAAAGCGCTGTAGCGAATTTCTCTACACGAGCCCCCGAAGACTCTCCCCTCCCTGTCTCTCGGGGGCGTATTTATTTGACAGCCTTCCTTCAGTCGCTAAACTGGGGCTTTGAAGGAATTGTCATGTCTATCGTTACTGAAGCATCAGAAATTAAAAGCAAAATTTCAACACTCGAAGATTTCGCAAAGGAACTTCGGGGGTATCTTTGACCTCGATAAAAAGAAAAAGCGCCTTTCAGAACTAGCTCTGCAGGCCGAAAATCCCGCGATTTGGGAAAAGCCGGCTGAAATGCAAAAACTCAATCAAGAAAAATCTCTCCTCGAAAGAGCTGTCGGTGAATACGATGGTTTTGCAAATCGTTTGAGTGATGCGCAAGTTCTGCTCGAGATGGCTGTCGAAGCCCAAGACGAAGACAGCTTCATGGAAGTGAAGAACGAAGTGACGGCTTTGGAAAAATACGGAGAAGAGCTTGAAATCAAGCGCGTTCTCAGTGGAGAGCTGGACTCCAATAGCACTTACTTGTCCATCAACTCTGGAGCCGGCGGGACGGAGTCCTGTGACTGGGCGCAAATGCTTCTGCGCATGTACATGCGCTATGCTGATAAACATGGTTATAAGTGTTCCATTGTGGAGATGACTGAAGGAGAAGGCGCGGGGATTAAATCCTGCACGCTTTTGATCGAAGGTCCTTATGCCTATGGATATCTAAAAGCGGAATCTGGAGTTCACCGTTTGGTGCGAATTTCTCCATTCGATTCCAATGCTCGTCGCCACACTTCTTTCGCCTCGGTTTTTGCCTGGGCTGAGATCGACGATGAAATCAATATCGAAGTTCGTCCTGAAGACATCCGCGTAGAAACTTTCCGTTCTAGCGGTGCCGGTGGACAGCACGTGAATAAGACGGACTCTGCCGTTCGCATGTATCACTTGCCGACGGGGATTGTGGTGTCTTGCCAAATTGAGAGATCACAAATCCAAAATCGTGAAAAAGCCATGAAGATGTTGAAAGCTCGTCTCTATGAAAAAGAGATTGAGAGACAAAATGCGGAAAAAGACGCCATGAATTCGGTGAAAAAAGCCAATGAATGGGGGTCGCAGATTCGCTCCTATGTCATGCATCCGTATCAGCTCGTGAAGGATCATCGTACGGACTTTGAAACCAATCAGGTGGATGATGTCATGGACGGGGATTTAGACGGATTCATCATGGCCTACCTCAAGGAACAGATCACTGGGGAGCAACCAGCAACGTGAATAAAACCTTAGCCTGGATCTCTTGGAAGATGCTGCTCTCGCGCCGAACTCTGCTGAAGGGTTCTGCGCCATTTGCACTTTTGGGCTTGATGTTTGGCGTGGCTTTGTTGGTGGTTTCTATGGCGGTGATGAGCGGTTTTGAAAGCACTCTCCGTGACGCCATGGTGGATGTGACCGGGCATGTTCAAGTGATCAAGCGCTCCCGGTTTTTGGATGACTGGAAAGAGTTGGAAGAGCGCATTCGCAAAGTGGAGCCGACTCTGCAAGGAGCTATGCGTTTCACGTTCATCGAAGCTGTTGTTGCCCATCAAGGCCAGATCTCTGGCGTGATGATTCAAGGTGTGGACACCGATTACAGCCAAAAAGTTTTAAATTTTAAGTCTCGAGTGATCTCTGGCAGTGAAGATTTAACTGAAGCCAGTGATATTCCCTTGGCCTTGATCGGCAAAGGTTTGGCAAAACGCATGAACCTCAAGGTCGGCGACACCTTCCGAGTGGTTATTCCCGTGGCTGAAGTTTCAGATCCTTCAAATTTTCGTCGTCAGGTGGGGCAGTTTAAGATCCAAGGAATCTTGGATCTGGGGAAATACGACTGGAATGAGCGCTTTATCGTAGCGGATTTAAAGGCGGCGCAAAAGTTCGCGCAAATTGGCGATCGTTATACGGGTTTGTTATTAAAGTTTGATGATGTTAATTACGCCCGCAAAGCCGGCATGAATCTCAGTCAACACTTGGGATCTCCTTACTGGATTCGCGACTGGCGTGATTCCAATGAGAGTCTGTTTCAAGCTGTGGAAATCGAACGCCCGGTGATTTTCTTTGTGGTTTCGATCATAATTTTTGTCGCGGCCTTTAATATATCCAGCACTTTGTCTGTCAGTGTGATTCAACGTTATGCCGATATTGCCGTTCTTAAAACGGTGGGCGTGACGCCGAAGTCTATTTTGAAAATCTTCTCGCTCCAGGGTTTGTTCATTGGGGCTTTGGGTTTAATTGGTGGGTTTATATTGGGCTTGATTCTCTGTCTGGCCTTCTCTTTTGCCGAAAGTCGCTTGGGTTTGGTGGCGGGCTCCGTTTACAAACTCGATGGCATTCAAGTGCAAATTCGTTTTATTGATTCTGTCGCGATCTGTATCGCAACGATGGTGATTTGTTTCTTAGCTACCTTGGCTCCGGCAAGAAAAGGCAGCCAATTGAGCCCTGTGGAAGGACTTCGTTATGAGTGATGGATTACTTTTAAAAGCCACCGACATCCACAAATCCTATTCGCGAATCGACAGCGAGTTGGAAATTCTTCGTGGTATTAATATGGAAATTCGCACAGGCGAAGCCTTGGCCATTTTGGGAGCTTCCGGTTCTGGAAAAAGCACCCTGTTGCATATTCTTGGAACTCTGGACAAACCCAATCGTGGTGAGTTGATTTGCGAAGATCGTGATCTTCTCGCCATGGATGATGAAGCCCTGGCGCGCTTCAGAAATACAGAGATGGGTTTTGTATTTCAATTCCATCATCTGATCAGTGAGTTGTCTGCCGTCGAAAACGTCATGCTTCCTTGTCGCGTGGGTGGTGAAAACCTGACAGAAGCCAAGGAAAAAGCTTTGGCTTTGTTGGATACCATAGGACTTTATGAACGCCGCGAACATTATCCCAACCAACTTTCTGGAGGAGAACTTCAAAGAGTTGCCATTGCTCGTTCGCTAGTGCGTCATCCGAAGATCTTGTTCGCCGATGAGCCCACAGGAAATTTGGATTCCTTGAACAGTGGAAAGATTCAAGATTTGTTCTTTCAATTGCAGGAGCAGATGAAGTTGGCGTTGGTGGTGGTGACGCATGATCTGAATTTTGCAACAAAGTTCCCAAAAATATATAGAATGAAAGACGGCCAATGGACGGGCTGATGAAAAGGGCCCATCTGACTGCGTTGGACCTTCTCAGCTATCACTCCGACGTAGCGCTGCTACGCCTGCGTGCTATCTGAGAAAGTCCGCCTTGCATATGGACCCTTTTGATCAGCCCTTGGTTCCCGGTTTTTTGTTTTTGGCTTCTTCGCTGTGCGAAGGGTCGCTTTTTGGGGAGGGATTATCCCCCGGTATTTTGGTTTCCCGAGCTGGATGCTCGGGAAAGGGGGCTTGGGGTCTCCCAATTGTCAGGATGCTCACACTATGAGCGAGCGACAATCTCGTTAAGTACCACTGCGAAACCGCCTTTTTCCTGACTATATTCCAGGCAATTTTTGGCCCTGTCTTTGAATAAAATATCTTTGATTTTGTTGATGTATTGGCACTTTGCGAGGGTCTTGCGGCGCGTCTTCTTTGACAGGACCTTGGTCTTAAGTTACGATTTGCCCACTAAATTATAAGTATTTAAAAAATCTAATGATTTTTGAAAACTTACTCCTTTCATAACTTGGTGGAGAAACGAAATTTTGATTAAGCTTCTTTGTTGTTTGTTACTGGTGTTAGGGACTTCGGCGAGCTTTGCGGCTCCGGCGAAAAAGAAGTCTGTTTCCAATAAAACGAAAACTCAAGCTCGTGCTGCTGTGGCAAAATCTCAAGCCACCACTGGTCCTGCGATCAAAGCTATTGAAGTCACGGGTCAGCGTAAAATTGAAAAAGATGCGATCTTGGCGAAGATTTCTTCTAAAGTCGGGCAGCCTTATTCTGCGGCCACTGTTCGGGAAGATGTTCAGGCTCTTTTTGGTTTGGGTTTCTTCTATGATATCGAAGTGGATCGTCAAATTTCTGGTGGTCTGACTGTTTTGACTTACAAAGTGACTGAAAAGCCTTCTGTGACTGAAATCATTTACGAGGGCAACAGTGAAGTAAAAAGCGAAGATATTGCGGATGCCGCAGGTATCAAGCCCTTCCAAATTCTCAATATGACCAAAGTGAAAGAGGCTGTTGATAAGATTCAAAAGCTTTACGAAGACAAAGGGTTCTTCTTGGCTAAGGTTTCTGCTGAGGTGGATGAGATCAAGAAAGACGAATCTGTAAAGCTTGTCTTCAAGGTCAGCGAAAATGACAAAGTGAAAGTGAAAAAGATCACTTTTCTTGGCAATAAGAAACTCGATGATACACGCTTGAAGTCTAAGATGTTGACCACCGAAGGGGGCTTTTTCAGTTCCCTGAGTGGCTCCGGTCAGTATAAGCAAGACATGTTCGAGCGTGACGTGCAAATCTTGAAGTACCTTTATTTCAATGAAGGTTATGTTCAGGCCAAAGTCGATCGTCCTCAGGTGACGGTGACTCCAGATAAGAAAAATATTTATATCACCATTCGCATTGAAGAAGGCGAACAGTACAATGTGGGCGACGTTGATTTCGCTGGCGATGTGCTCTTCCCTAAGTCTGAATTGTATGAAGCCATCACGATCGATGACAACGGTGTCTTTGCTTATGATGTTTTGCAAAAGGACATCAGTGAGCTGACGGCAAAGTACGGTGACTTGGGCTATGCCTATGCCAACGTTATTCCGCGCACACGGTTCAATGATAAAGATCGCAAGGTGGATCTGGTTTTTGAATTCGACAAGGGCAGCAAGGTCTATTTCGGTCGCATCAATGTGATCGGCAATAGCAAAACCCGTGATAAAGTGGTTCGTCGTGAGTTGAAGATTCGCGAGGGAGAGCTTTACAATGAAACTCGTCGTCGTCAGTCCATGGAGAACATCCAACGTCTGGGCTTCTTTGAAGAGTCCAACTTCAAAACCTCCATCGATCAAGAGCGCACGGATGTGATGAATGTCGACATCGCTGTGAAGGAACGGAACACCGGACAAATTCAATTGGGTGCCGGTTACGGAACATCTCAAGGCTTCGTCTTGCAAGGTTCTGTGAACCAGACCAACTTCTTGGGTAAAGGTCAAAATCTAGGGGCCTCTTTGAATTTGAGCGGAACTGGAAATTACTTCAGTTTGTCTTTCACTGAGCCTTATTGGAATGACACAGACTATCTGGTGGGCTTCGACCTTTACCAAAGTTCGAACACGGGTCGTGCGGACTTTGATGAAGACCATCGTGGTGGTGCTCTGCGTATTGGCCGTACTGTTGCGGAAAACACACGGGCTTTCTTGAAGTACAAATTTGACGATGCGAACTTGAAAGAGAAAAAGAACAGCGCTGGTGAAGTCATTACGGATCCGGACCTGTTCCCTCTTGATGAGGCCTCTGGAATTACGAGCTCTTTGAGCGCAGTTGTTGAGTATGACACGAGAAACGATCGTTTCTTGCCATCAAAAGGGATTTACACCACGGCCTCCTACGAATATGCGGGACTTGGCGGTGATTTGAAGTACATGCGGGGCAGCGGAAGTTTCCGTTTCTTCTATAACATCGCCTGGGATTTGGTCTGGAGAAACAACCTTCAGTATGCCCGCATTGATGGCATTGATGGTCAAGAAGTGCCATTCAGTGAGTTGTACTTGCTCGGTGGACCATACTCTTTGAGAGGTTATCGTTCGTACCGTGTGGGTAAAATGAAACTATCTAAAAAGATTGAATCCGAGTTGATTGCTGGCGGGATGGCTCCTGCTGAGGCGTCGAAGCAAGCCATGCGTTTCTACGGCGGAACTCAACAAGCTTTGCTTCAATCAGAATTACAGTTCCCATTGGTAAAAGAAGCTGGCATCATGGGTGTGGTATTCTACGATGTCGGTGCGGCGGATGATGTCTTAAGTGAAGGCAATTTCTACGCAGACGTTGGATTTGGTGTTCGTTGGTTCTCTCCGATTGGTCCACTTCGTTTCGAGTGGGGCTTCCCGATAAACCGGGATCCACTTTATCATGAAGCGACAATCTTTGAGTTCTCGATCGGTACACCTTTCTAGAGAAATCTGGAAAGTTTAATAAAGTTATCAAACCTTTTAGGGAGGATTTAAAATGAAGAAAATGATCGTAGCTTTCGCAGTGCTCATGATGGCAGCGTCGGCTCAGGCCGCAGAAACGAAAATTGCTTTTGTTGATATGCAAAAAGCTATTCAAGCAACTAGCGCTGGTAAAAAGGCGAAAGCTGAATTGGAAGCTGAGTTCAATAAAAAGAAAAAAGAACTCGAGAAAAAAGAAGCTGATTTGAAAAAAATGGGCGAAGACTTGGAAAAGAAAAAGTCCGTTTTGTCTGAAGAAGCTCTTGGCAAAAAACAAGCTGAGTTCCAAGAAGAGATGATGAAGTATCGTGACGTTGTTGGCAAAAGCCAAAACGACATCAAGAAAAAAGAGTTCGATCTAACAACTCCAATTCTTGAGAAAATGAAAAAAGTGATCTCTAAAATCGCAAAAGACAAAGGTTACTCCATGGTGATCGAGAACTCTCAAATGGTTCTCTACGCAACAGCGGATTCGGACCTGACAAATGAAGTCGTTAAGGCTTTCGAAAAAGAAAAATAGTTAAAAACAGGGGCCGACAAGGCCCCTTCTTAGTTTGATTAAACAGGTATTTCAGATGGCAAATTATAAAGTTCACCCAAGCAGCATTCTTTCTCCAGACGTAGAGCTTGCCGATGACGTAGAAATCGGTCCTTACTGCTTGATTCAAGGTAAAGTTAAAATTGGTAAAGGCACTTTTGTAGAGGGTCATGTGACTCTTGGTTCGCGCCACGGGATTTTAGAAATCGGCGAGAACAATCATTTCTGTCCAGGTGCAGTTATCGGTGGAGCCCCTCAGGATATTTCCTACAAGGGCGAACCCACAAAGTTGATTATTGGAAATAACAATGTTTTCCGTGAGTTCTCCACAGTGAACTTGGCGACCAGTAAAGGTGACGGGAAAACTGAAGTTGGCAATAACTGCTACTTCATGGCCTACACCCACATCGGGCATGATTGCAAAGTCGGCAACAATGTGATCATTGCCAACAACTCCCATTTGGGTGGTCACTGTGAAATTGAAGACAACGTCACCATCGGTGGGGTTTGTGCCTTCAATCAGTTCACTAAAGTGGGGCGCGGCGCTTTCATCGCGGGCAGTTCTGTGGTGAATAAAGACATTCTTCCGTTCTGTCGTGCTCAAGGCAACTATGCGACGATTCGTGCAACCAATAAAATTGGTTTGTCTCGTAAAGGCTTCTCGCGTGAAGAGGTTTCCAATGTTCATAAGGCGATTCGCATTATGATCTTGGGTTCCCACACAGTTGAAGAAGGCATCGCGCGCATTCAAGAAGAATGTCAGATGAGCCCGAACATTGAGTACTTCATTGATTTCATCCGCAAATCAAAACGTGGTATTGCGGTCGATCGTGCTCCCAAAGGATGGCAAGACGATGAGTAAGAAATTACGTGGTGCCGTTGTTGGTGTAGGTTATCTGGGCAACTTCCATGCTCAGAAGTACAAAAACAATCCCCATGTGGAGTTGGTGGGAGTGTGTGATCACTTCCCCTCTCAGGCAGATAAGATCGCGGCGGAGTTGGGAGTCAAGAGCTTCCATAATCCTCAAGATCTTTTGGGGCAAGTGGACTTGGTCACTATTGCGGCCAGCACTTTGAGCCATTATGAAGTGGCAAAATTGTTCCTTGAAAATGGCGTTCATGTGAACGTGGAAAAACCGATCACTGCGACGGTTCCTCAAGCTGAAGAGTTGATCGCAATTGCTAAGAAAAATAATCTCAAGTTGGCGGTCGGGCATATCGAAAGATTCAACCCTTCGGTCCTTGAGTTGCGCAAATCTATTAAAAACCCGCGCACCATTGAGTTGGTGCGCACGGCTCCTTATAAAACCCGTGGTGCTGATGTGAGTGTGCTTCATGACCTCATGATTCATGACATGGATTTGCTCTTCTGGCTTTCGGGCAGTGAAATTGATTCTATGATCGGCTCGGGAACTTGTCTGGTTTCTAAAGAACTCGATACAGCGTCAGTGAGCTTTAAAATGAAAAATGGGGTTCACGGTATTATTACTGTGAGCCGTGTAGCGACCACTCCTCAGCGCAGTGTTCGTGTTGTGCAAGATGACTGCACTTTGTTCGCTCTTACTGGAACTCATGAGCTTGAAAAAGTGGAAGTGGGCGCTGGCGGAGACGAGTTGGTGAAGGTCACAAAATGGACCGTGGGTAAAGAAGACGCTCTTCAAAAAGAGACGGATGCCTTTGTTGACAGTGTCTTGAATGATCATGCTCCAGCGGTGACAGGCCTTGATGGCTTGAAAGCGTTGAAAGCTATTGAAGATGTTTTAAAGATGATCGAGGGATAATGGATCAAGTTCTATTCGTGGCTGCGGAAGCCTCCAGTGTGACCTATGCACAAAGAGTCTTGGAATCTTGGAAGAAACAAGGTCGCAAGGTTCATGCCTTTGGTGTGGGCAGTCAGGAAATGGAAGATCTTGGTTTTGAGCGTTTAGGAAAAGCCGAAGAAATGGCCGTGGTGGGTGCTGCTGAAATCATCGCCCAATACAGTCATTTGAAAGGCGTTTTCGATAACCTCGTGGCCGAAGCTGAAAAGCGCCGCCCGAAAGTCGCCATTGTGATGGACTATCCGGAATTCAACCTGATGCTGGCTAAGAAGCTTCATGCCATGGGTATTCCGGTGGTTTATTATATTTCTCCGCAGGTGTGGGCGTGGCGCAAAGGTCGTGTGAAAACGATCAAAAAGTACTGCAAAAAAGTTTTTGTTCTTTTCCCATTCGAAGTTCCTTTCTACGAAGAGCACGGCGTACCTTGTGAATTCGTGGGCCATCCTTTGTTGGATGAGTTGGATGAGAAGCTCTTTGATCCTCAATATCAAAAACTTCACCGTCAACAGGTGGGGATTCGCGATGACGAGATCGTTCTCGGTTTGATGCCGGGTTCTCGTAATGGCGAACTCAAACAGCATTTTGAGATTCAATTGGAAGCGGCGAGAATTTTGTCTCGCAAGTATTCAAACTTGAAAGTGGTGATTTTAACAGCTCCGACTTTCAGCAAAGACAGAATGCTTGATTATTTGGAAGACTTCCGTTTCCCTTATATTTTATTGAAGGATGATCCTTTCCGCATGATTCATCTTGTGGACATGATGCTCGTGGCGTCGGGAACGGCGACCTTGCAAGTGGGACTTCTCAGAAAACCTATGGTCATCATGTACCGCATGAAGTGGCTCACGGGTCTTTTCGCTAAACTCGTGGTTCGTGGAACCAAGTACTTCGGTTTGGTGAATTTGATTCTGAATAAAGAAGCTGTGCCCGAAAGATTCCAGTCCGATGTGACTCCAGAAAAAATCGCGGCTCTTCTTGAACGTTATATTACTGATCCTGAATACAAAGCCCAAGTTATTGCCGACCTGACTCAAGTGAGATCTTACTTGGGTGATAAAGGGGCGACAGAACGCGTGGTTAAATCCTTGAATGAGTATTTAACTCCATGAAGCTTTTATTGAGACCCCTCTCCTTGATTTATAGTCAGGTCGTTGAGATGAAAAATTCTCTCTACGACAAGGGAGTGATTGCTGCCTACAAGGCTCCGGTGCCGGTAGTCAGTATTGGGAATCTGACTGTGGGTGGGACAGGTAAAACTCCCATCACAGACTATCTTTTAAAAAATCTTGTGAAGGATGGAAAACGAGTGGCGGTGGTCAGTCGTTCTTACCGTGCCGATGTGGGGGCTCCTTCTTTGGTGGAAGTGGAGTTGCCCAATGCCGCTCGCTATTATGGCGATGAACCGGTGTTATTGGCTCAGCACAATCCCGATGTCGATATTTACGTGGGTCCTTCAAAATGGCAAACGGCGGCCTATGCGGCTTCTGAAGGCTCTTTTGATGTGATGATCGTGGATGACGGCTTCCAACATCGCAAACTTCATCGCGATTTCAATATCGTGATTTTGGATGCTACCGAGAAGCTTGAGAACTATGAAGTTGTTCCTGAAGGTCGTGGCCGGGAATCCTGGGCTTCTTTGCAAAGAGCCGATGTTATCGTGATCTCGAAGACCAATTTGGCTTCGGAAGAAGAACTGAAGCTCCTCGAGCAGAGATTGCCCGAAGGAAAAGATGTTCTTTATTTTGGTTATCAGATCAAAGAGATCCGTGACTCTCGCACCGAAGTTCAATTGAAGCGTGAACAGCTGCAGGGCAAGACTTTGTTTTTGGTTTCGGCCATTGCTCGCCCGGATGTTTTTGAAAAGATGATGCGTGAGATGGCGGGGATTTCTAAAAGTTCTCTGCACTTCCGTGATCATCATCAATACACTGATCAGGATGTGAAAAAGATTCTTACAGCTTTCAAAGAGTCAGGTGCTGACTTCCTTGTGACCACAGCGAAAGATGCCGTGAAACTCCGGCCTTTGATGCCTAAAGAGGAGACTCTTTGGGTGACAGATCTCGAAGTCATGGAGATCGGTAAGAAGGGACTTTTGTTTGAAAAAGTTATGGCTCTTCTTCGTTAAATTTTTTGGACATATTATTGGGATTTTTCCCCGCAAGTGGATTCGTGCCAGCGGAGCTTGGCTAGGCTTTCTGTGGTTCGATGTTTTTGGATTCAGGAAAGACATCATTCTGAAAAATATGGAAATCGCATTTCCTGATTGGCCTCAAGAGAAGAAGATCGCCGTGGGCCGCAAGTCGGTGTATCAGCTGGGCTACAATTTCATGGAGTTTTTGACAATTCCTTCCATGAGCACGTCTTGGGTGAAACAGAATGTGATCTTTGAAGGCTGGGAGAACGTTGAAAAAGCCCGTGCCGGTGGCAAAGGTTTCTTCTTCCTCAGTCTGCATCTTGGAAACGGGGACAGCTCGGCCAATGCCATCGCTCTTCGTGGCCAAGAAATTTACATCATTTCCAAAAGATTTAAGACCAAATGGTTTGATAACCTGTGGTTCTCTATTCGTGGGGCCCAAGGTGTGAAATACATCGATGCCCATGGTCCCAATAATGCCTTTGAGATCCTCAAAGCTTTGAAAAAGAATGCAGGCATCGTCTTTGTTCTCGATCAATTCATGGGAAGGCCCTATGGGATTGCTTCTACATTCTTTGGACGAAGGACGGGGACCGCCTATGGCTTGGCCCTTTTTGTTCAGAAAACCAAGGCTCCGGTTTTGCCGACTTATACCTTCGAGGGGGAGGACGGTAAAATCCATGTGGTTTTTGAGCCAGCTCTGGACACCGCTTCCTGCGTGATTGATGATAATAAAGACCAAACTATTTCGAATCTGACTCAGATGTTTAACGACAAACTGGAGCAGATCGTAAGGAAGCATCCCGAACAGTGGATGTGGGTTCATCGCCGTTGGAAGGATTTTGAGTGAGTCTTTTTAAGATCGTTTTTGCATTCGCTGTTCTTTTAAGTGTGATGGGATGTTCATCCTCCCTTCTTAAATCTGATAAAGCTATTTTGCTTGAAAAGAATGATGAATTTGCAGATGCGGTTAAGATCGTGAAGATGGAAGAAGTTCCTCCAACAGCAGAGGGTGCCGCAGCGGCTCCTGTGGTTGCCTCAACTCCTGCACCTTCTGCAAAAAAAACCGCTAAAAAAACTCCGGCTAAGAAAGCCACTCCTACAAAAAAATCTATGAAGACCAAGGGGGCTAAAGTGGAAACAGTTCCTGCCGTCACCCGCCGTCAACCTGAACTCGAAGACGATGCGGGATTTGATGGCCGTCGTCCATTGAAAGATCCCTTCACCGTCGGGGAGACGGTCGTTCATGACGTGAGTTATTTCAAAGTCTCTGCAGGTGAACTGCGTTTGATGGTGAAGCCTTATGCTTACGTCAATGGTCGCAAGGCTTATAACTTTGTGACGGCTATCAAAACCAGCAAGTTATTCAATGCTTTCTATAGCGTGGACGATTGGGTCGAGACTCTGGTGGATTTCGAGACTCTGGTTCCTAGTGTCTTTGAAATGCACGTGAAAGAATCAGATCAATTGCGTGAATCGAAAATGCTTTTCAATAATGACACCCATGTGGCGACATACTGGGAAAAGAAGGTCACGAAAAAAGACGGCATGGAAGAGAAGAAGTACTCTTGGGAAATCATGCCCTATGCACAAAATGTCTTTAGCATTTTCTATTACATGAGAGCCTTCAAATGGGAAACGGGGAAAGAATACTCTTTCGCCATTGCTCATGAAGAAGAGAATATCGTTTTCAAAGGCACAGCGATTCGTCGTGAAGTTTTGAAAACAAAATTGGGACCGATGAAGGCCATCGTCATCAAACCCGAAGTTACTCTCAAAGGAAAATTCAAACCTATCGGAGACAACTACATCTGGCTCTCTGACGATGACAACAAGTACCTTCTTCGCATCGAATCCAAAATCAAAATCGGTACTTTGGTTTCTGAGGTCGTTGAAATCCGTAAATAAAAGTACTTCGGCCAGGGTTTGAAAAACCTTTGGCCCCTGGGCATGAGTCGCTTCGATCGGCACGGCATCCGGCCTCGGTTGCCGCCAGCAAAGGCCGATCTACGGACATATCTCCCAGGCCCAGCATTTTCAAATCTGATCTTTCATTTCTCGGACCGAAAAGGTGCCTGGTTTCAGAATTTGTCTATGGTGTGTTATCGCCATCCAGGCGCCACCACTGTTCAATCGAACCATTGTTTTTGGAGCTTTGGCATATAAGATTGAATTTAGACGAAAAAAAACGCACTGAATTTTTTGAAGTCAGTGCGTTTCTATATTGGTCTTGGGTAAGTTACTAGGGTTAAAAATCAAAGATTTAGTGTTTCAATCTTTTTCTGAAGCTCCGAAAGTCGCGACCACTCTTCTTGTGTGAATGTTTCGCTCACATTTAAGGAGTTTTTTCCGCCACACTTACCGGCACCTTCTTTAGCCAAAGATAAAAGTCTGTCGACCTTGGCATCGCCAGAATTTTTAAGGGCCAATGCATATCCTTGAACCTGTCCTAGAAACCAACATGTTGCGGGCGCATCTTTTGCCTCAATAGCTGGTTTCATAAACTTAGAAAGGTTCTTTGCTGTTTCTGCCTTTAACACATCAGCACTGGCGAAAGAATAAAAGCCAAAAATGATGAGACCAAAAACAATAATATTTTTCATGGGACCTCCGTGGAGGATGATCAGATCAAAGAGCTTTCTCTTGGTCAATATTCAAATCTTAAAGAGCTTTAAGGTGGATATAATTGCATTGGCTCCAGATCCCCACATATCCGTAGGTACGCCGTTCTTTTTTGCCACACGCCGTGCTATCAAGTCGTGGCGTTGATTTTTAATAAGTCAGCGGCTTTCGTTAAAGGACAGGGCAAGTTCCCTAGTGACACTAATCAAGAAACTGAACAATTTCCTTCGAAGGTTCAACCCACAATTGCGCTTCAACATTGAGACGGTCATTTTTCGGGAATTTTTCATTTAAGAAAAGACTATGAATTTCTTCAAAGAGGAAAATTTCTCTACTCAATACATTTTGATACTTTTCGCCAGAACGATTCCTGTAGTCTTCATTATGGCCAATAAGACTGTCACCATAGGTAAAGCTAATAGAACCTGAGGGAAGGTCCTTTAAATAAATTTTGTAGCCAATATTACCCTTGTGCTCTTCAAATTGATTGTTTCGACCTAAGAAGAAGTAGATAGGGTTTCTGAGAATGGGTTTTCCACCCTTTGATATAAACTTTTCTCGGAGAGAATTCTCAACCTCTAAGCGGCGCGATAAATACTCTGGGTCCTTAAATCTTGATACGCCCCAAGTGTTTGTTTCATTTAGCTCGGCAATAACTTTCGACCAATTCTCCTGAGGAACATGGGTCATCGATCTAAACGGAGTGCCTCGACTATAGTGAGTTACAAAGTTTGGGATTTGCATAAAGCTATCGTTACAATTTTCCTAATGATGGTCATCAATGAAATCTCAATTGGCCACTAAGCGAAAAGGTTTGCACTGGCTTATTGATTGTCCAACTTGTCCTCAATAAGTCTCGTGTACAGAGGGTGCCTGGTTTCAGAATTTGTCTATGGTGTGTTATCGCCATCCAGGCGCCACCACTGTTCAATCTCGAACCAGTGTTTTTGGAGCTTTGGCATATAAGATTGAATTTAGACGGAAAAAAACGCACTGAATTTTTTGAAGTCAGTGCGTTTCTATATTGGTCTTGGATAAGTTACTAGTGGTTTTGGGTCTTATTTAGGGTTCATTAGCTTTAACACATTACCGTCTGGATCTTCGAACACAAGCATGTGGCCCCAAGGCTGATCGGCTTCGCCAAGAATTTTTCCACCGAAAGACTCAATTCTTTTTCTATCTTCTTTCACGTCGTTAGATTTTAGAGTAAGAGTTGCGCCAGCATGTGAACCGTGAGAATCACGCGGAATTGATGGAATCGGGTTTTCCTCAGGATGTAAGCCAATTTGAACTCCGCCACAATCAAGAGCAATCCAGTGTTCATGTTCAAAACTCAGTTTCATTCCAAGTGCTTCGATATAAAATTGCTTAGCTCTTTTAACATCAGTTACGCTGTAATAAACGTCTTTTACTCCTGTAATCATCACGTCTCCTTGAATGTAATAAGCAAAGCTCACTCAAGCAAAATTGTCTACAATGTACAAAAACAAATCTCAATTGGCCACTAAGCGAAAAGGTTTGCACTGGCTTATTGATTGTCTAACTTGTCCTCAATAAGTCTCGTGTGGCGGACTGTCGAGCCTTCCTGTTGGATGTCTTTTTTTAGAGGGGTCGATAACCCGTTAAACCCAAACGTTTTTGCCAAGGGACTATTCACTTGGATGAAATGCTCTCCAGAATTT